>Ga0209726_10006419_pt1 | contig 13662 bp, 10 predicted proteins | sample Subgrocontami54m_FD_187453 | JGI IMG/M metagenome (GOLD analysis project Ga0209726, IMG submission 187453) | Subsurface groundwater microbial communities from S. Glens Falls, New York, USA - GMW46 contaminated, 5.4 m (SPAdes) (version 3) | ecosystem: Environmental > Aquatic > Deep subsurface >... | reverse complement strand
ATGCTGTCGGTGATGCGGATCATGACTCTCATCATGCGTCATTCCGGGGCGCGGGCGAAGCCCGGGAACCCGGAATCCAGCCACAGCACGAGCCTCTGGATTCCGGGTCCGGCGCTCTGCGCCGTCCCGGAATGACTGTCAGGACTTTCCTGCCAAATACTTCTTCGCCAGCACCTTGCCTTCTTCGACCGCCGGCTGGTCGAAGGCGTCCACGCCGAGAAGATGCGCGGCAATGACCGTCTCCAACATAAAATGCATGAGCAATTCGCCGAGGCTTGCTTCGTCAAGCTTCTCCAGATGAATGGTGCGCACGGGGCAGCCGTTCTTGGCCAGCGTCTCGGCGGTGGCGCGGCCCTGCGCGGCGACAAGATCGCCGATAGTCTTGCCGGCGAAGCCGGGCTCGCCGCACAGCTTGGCAAGATCGGGCTCGATGCGCGGCCCGCGCCCTGTGGTGGCCACAGTCAAGATGGTGAACAGCTTGTCGCGCGGCCCGGCGATGAAAAGCTGAAGCTGACTGTGCTGGTCGACCGGCCCCAGCGCGCCGATCGGCGTCGTGCCCTTGCCGTCCTTGCCCAGGCTTTCCGCCCAGAGCTGCGCGTACCAGCGGGTGAAACGTTCGAGCCGGTCGGCATAGGCCATCATCACCGCGATGCGCTTGTTGTTCGTTTCGGCGAGCGCAACCGAAAGCGCGGCCCCAACCGCCGCGGGCACATCGGCAGGAGTTTTCTTGTCCAGCACCGGCGCCAAGGCAACCGCCGCGCCGGTGCGCACCTTGGCGATATCGAGACCAAGTATCGCCGCCGGCAGCAGGCCGACATTGGTCAGCACGGAAAAACGGCCGCCCACCCCAGTATCGTGATCGAGGACGGGAACTTTGTAAGGCGCGAGCAGGTCGCGCAGGCCGTTGCGCTTGCCCGCCGCAGGCTCTGAAAGCCCGAGAAAAAGCTCGCCGATGCGTTTCTCCAGACCGGCCTGTTTGAGCGCCGCCAGCACGGCCGCGGTCTGCATCAGCGTCTCGCCGGTGCCGCCCGACTTGGAAATGGCAACGAAGCGGGTGGTCGCGAGCGGCAGCCGCGACAGCAGCGTGCCGAAGGTTTCCGGATCGAGATTGTCCAGGAAATGCAGGCGCGGCGCGTTCGGCGGCAACCCGATGCCGGGCACCGCATGACCCGCAAGCTGGGCCAGCGTCTGGCCGCCCAGGCTCGAGCCGCCAGTGCCGAGGATCACGATATGGGTGGCCCCGGTCGCGAGACGCCGCGCAGCCTGGATGATGCCGTCGAGATCGCCGCGCTCGGCAGGCAGCCGCAGCAGCGCAAGGCCGCCATCCGCATGGCGCGCGCGCAGCCAATCGAGCGCCCCGGCAGTCCGCTTGAGCACATCGGCGAAGGCGTCCGCGTCTATGCCGCCGGAGCCGGCGCGTTCGGCACGGGCCATCTCGATGGATTGCTGCAAAGGCATCGGGCGCCCCTCGGGCAATGAGCCTCTGCCCCGTACACGGCTACGCGGAAATTGTCACCACCAATGCAGTGCAGGACAGACCGGCAAAAAAGCAGACTTAATTCCGCGACGTCACGCCCTGCGGCCGGCCGACGACGGTGACCAGCATCTTGCCGTCGAACAGGCGCTTGGCAACACGTTTGGTATCTTGCAGCGTCACAGCGTCGATCAGGGCATTGCGCTTGTCCATATAATCAATGCCGAGATCGTCGATCTGAATTTGCACCAGCGCGCCCGCGATCTTGCCCGACGTATCGAGACCGAGTGCGTAGGCGCCTTTGAGATAGGATTTCGCTTTTTTAAATTCATCCTCGGTCGGACCATTTTCGGCCAGCCGCTTGGTTTCGCTTTCGATCAGAGCAAGCGCCTCCGAGGTCTTGTCCGAGCGCGTCGCCGTGCCACCGAGCGTCACGGAGGTGCCTTTCATCCAGACGAGATTGTCGCTGATGCTGTAGGCAAGGCCGCGCTTTTCCCTGACCTCGTTATAGAGCCGCGAAGACATCGCACCGCCACCGAGAATATAACTAACGATATAGGCGGCCATGAAATCCGGGTCCTTGCGGGCGATGCCGACGCGCCCGAAGGTGACGACCGATTGCGGCACGTCGAGATCGACCACAATTCGCCGGCCTAGGCCCTGCGGATCGGCTTTGGGTACCGGCCGCAGATCGGCCTGGGCGGGCAAAGCGCCGAAAACACGATCGACGATTTTTCCCGCCGTGACAGAATCGACGTCGCCAACAATGGCGATCTTCAGATTGCTGCGGGCGAACACGCGCTTGGTATAGGACCGGAGGTCATCGACGGTGATGTTCGGCACGGATTCCAACGTGCCGTTGACCTGCTGCCCATAGGGATGGCCGGGAAAAGCCGCCGCCCACCATTGCCGGCTGGCGATGTCATTCGGGCTTGTCGTCTCGCGCCGCAGGCTGGACAGAAGCTGGCCACGGAGACGCTCCACCGCCGGCGAATCGAAACGCGGCGCGTTTAATGCCAGCCGCAACAATTCGACGGCCTCATCGCGATGCTCGTTCAGCGAACGCAACGATCCGGTTGTAACGTCGCGGCCAGTCTGGAACTGAAGATTGATGGCACGAGCTTCCAGCCGCTCTTGGAAAGTCTTGGAATCGAGATCCCCGGCACCTTCATCCAGCAACACACCCGCAAGTTTGCCGACGCCGGGCTTGTCGGCAGGGTCCTGGCTGCTTCCTCCTTCGAAAGCGAATTGGAGATCGAATATTGGTACGGTCGCCTGGCGCACGAGCCAGACTTCGATCCCAAGCGGGCTTATGACGCGCTCGATGGATATGGCGTGAGCCGGCAGCGCCGTGACCCACATGCCGGCGAACGCCAGCAGAATAGCAGCAAGGACGCCCCAACGCCGCGTCGAACGATGTCCTGCGGCACTCATGAACGCTTCTCCTCGCGCAGGCTCGTATCCTTGATAAGGTAGCCGGTGACGGAGCGTCGCTTGTCGAGCCATTGCCGCGCGGCGTCGCGTACCGCATCGGCTGTCACAGAGCGTATGCGTTCGGGCCAGGTGCCGATGCTGTCCACGGTCATGCCGGTGGACAGCGCGCCGCCATACCACCGCGCAAGCGTGCTCTGACTGTCCATCGCGTAAACGGATTCGGCAATCAGCCGTGTCTTGGTGCGCTCGAGTTCCTCGGCGCCGACGCCTTTGTCGATGAGCTCGGCGATTACCGCATTCACGCCCTCTTCCAGTTGCGGCAGGCCGATGCCGTCCTTGGGGGCGCTGTAGACGCTGAAAACCGTCGGGTCGAGCGTGGCACCGTCGTAGGAACTGCCTGCGCTCACGGCCAAGCCTTTCTCCACCACCAATGTTCGATAGAGGCGGCTGTTGGCTCCTCCGCCGAGAACGTTGGCCAGCACTTCCAGCGCCTCGCTGTCCCCGCGTTTCGCCGAGGTTACCGAGGGCACAAGATACCCCCGCTGCAGGCTGGGCTGCTCCACCCGCGGATCGCTGAGAGTGAGGGACCGGGCGGCGGCGGGCAGCGGCTCCTGCGGACGCTGGCGCGAAATATTTTCGAAGCGGCGGACAACATTGCCGTAGGTGTTCTGCGCCAAGTTTCTGACCTGATCCGGCTCGACATCGCCCGCTACGACGACAATCGCGTTGTTGGGACCATAGAACCGGCGGTAAAAAGCCAGCGCGTCCTCGCGGTTGAGCTTTTCGATTTCCGGACGCCAGCCGATCACCGGACGCCCATAAGGATGATTGAGGAAGAGCGCAGCCTCGATCTGCTCGACAAGACGAGCGCGCGGGTTGTTGGCCACGCGTGAGTTATATTCTTCGAGGACGACGTTGCGTTCGGGCAATACGACATCGTCGGTCAACACAAGGCCGGTCATACGGTCGGCCTCAAGCTCCATCATCTTCGGCAATTGTTCGCGGGGCACGCGCTGAAAGTAAGCCGTGTAGTCGCTGGAGGTGAAAGCGTTTTCCCTCCCACCCACATCCGCTATCATTTGCGAGAAATATCCGGCTGGATATTTCTGCGTGCCTTTGAACATGAGATGCTCAAGGAAATGCGCAAGACCCGACTTGCCGGGCTGCTCGTCGGCGGCGCCCACCTTGTACCAGATCATATGAGTGACGATCGGCGCCCGGTGGTCCGGGATGACGACAAGTTCGAGACCGTTGACGAGCGTGAAATGCGCGACCTTGGCGCCGAGCGACGATTGCAATCCTGCCGAGTGGGCCAAGCCTGCGATGGCGGCCAGAAGAATAGCCGCCAGACTTGTTTTCAGCATCCTTCCCTCTATCCGGCTCTTATTTGTTGTAACGATCGCGGTGAAATTGGCCGGCAAAGAATTAAGAATCGCACGCCGGTCAGAGCGGCTTCTCAGGCTTTGGTCTTTCGAACTCCCGCTTGGTGACGCCATAAGGCTCGGTGGGAGACGGCGTCAGATAGCCTGGAGGCGGCTCGGTCAAACTGTTACGCGGCGGCTCGCCGGCGAAGGTTCCTACCTCTTCAAGCGGACTGCCCCAAAGTTTGCTCTTGTTGAAAATGTTGAAAAAGCTTTCGGGCTTCTTCGTCGTGGCTGCGGGGTCGTCATTGTCTCCTGGCTTGGCTGCGACTCTCGGGCCCATTGCAGAAGTACCGGCGAGCGGCTTGGAAGGATCGGTCTGCCCCGCATTCTTGAATGCGGCTTCTTCTTCCCGCCGCAGCTTTATCTCAGGGTCCAGCGGCCATTCGGGATTTTTTGCGGCGGCGCTGCGTTCCGGCGGCGGAAGATCGCGGCGCGGCGGCACGACCAAAGGAGAACGCTCGCGATAGGTGATGATCTCGCCTTCGGACGGCGCCAGGCCAAGAGCGCCCATGATGCTGTTGAAGATTTTCTTGTCGGTATTGAGAATGCTATTTTCAGTCGAATTCGGATCGTCAGCCGCGGGCACTTGATTCTGCGCGGATGCGGAGCCTGCGCCGCAAGCCATCAAGGCCAAAAGCGCCAAGGTCCCGGCCCATGCGGCGCGGCGCGGCGGCTTCATGCAAGACGAGATGGTCATCGTTAGCACCCTCAACCTGTCATCCGACTTGGGCAGAGCCGCCTGGCGGCCAGCCTTTGAATTATGTCCCGGATCGGGGCGCTTTTGCGGCGTGGTCCCCGAACAGGGATTCATACAAGAGTCCGACAACCCCGACAACGATGGCTACATCAGCTAGGTTAAAGACGTACCAACTGAAGCTCCAAGTGGCTGTGGTGACGTGAAAATGCAGGAAATCGGCCACTGCGCCATAGGCGACCCGGTCGATGGAATTGCCCGCCGCGCCCCCGATAATCAGGCCCAGCGACAGGGCGGGAAGGCGCGCGGAGACCCGCGCCATCCAGATCCATAGAAGGGCCACGGCCAGCGCCTTGAACGCAAGCAAGGCCCATTGGCCGTAGGGGCCGTCCTGCTGAAACAGCCCGTAGCTGATGCCCTTGTTCCAGGTGAGCGCGAGATCGAGAAACGGCGTGAGTGGGACGACGCCCCGGGGCCCCAAATTGAATGAAAAAAGCAGCCACAGCTTTGCCGCCTGATCGAGCAGGCAGACGATGACGGCGGCGGCCAAGCCGAAGCCTGTAAGCGGGCCCCAAAAATAAGACGGCTTAGATTCTCTCAGCGTGTCGTCCCCGCGCATCATGCTCATCGTTAGACCGCCGCCTTGCGCATGGTGTCCCATTCCCGCAGCGCCTTGGCGTCGCGCGGCGAAACGTCCGGGTATTTGGGATCGGCGCCAACCGTGGTCAGGATTTTCCACGAGCGCGCGCATTTGGCGCCTTCCGCGAGATTGGGTACAACCGCGATGCCCGGCACATCGGGCAGCCGGAATGCATGAGCCGGGCCTTCGTCCGAAACGAGCGTCGCCGCCGAGGTGATGCAAATCTCGGCCAGGTCCACATCGACCAGCGCCGCGAACAAATCCGGATTGGAGACGTGAACGATGGGATGCGCTTCGAGCGAGGAACCGATGCGCTTCTGCGCGCGCTCGATCTCCAGCGCGCCAGTGACGACACGGCGCACGGTTCGCACCTTGCGCCATTTTTCGGCCAGCGCATCGTCGCGCCAGGCCGCGGGGATTTCCGGGAAGGTCTCCAGATGAACGGATGACGCCTTGTCGCCATAACGCGACAGCCAGGCCTCCTCCGCGCTGAAGGCGAGCATCGGCGCGAGCCAGATGGCCGTGGAGCGAAAAAGATGATCGATCACGGTGAGGCTCGCTTTGCGCGTGACCGACGAGATCGGGTCGCAATAAAGCGCGTCCTTGCGGATGTCGAAATAGAACGCGGAGAGATCGACAGTCATGAAAGCATTGAGCGCGGCGAAGATGCGCTTGTAGTCGAAATCCGCATAGGCCTGACGCACCAGCGCATCGAGTTCCGCAAGCCGGTGCAGCATGAGCCGCTCCAGCTCCGGCATCTTCGCGGGCTTGATCCGGTCTTCCTCCTGAAAATGCGCCAGGCTGCCGAGCATCCAGCGGATGGTGTTGCGCAGCTTGCGGTAGGTCTCGACGGTGGTTTTCAGGATTTCCGGGCCGATGCGCTGGTCTTCCCAATAATCCGTCGCGCAGACCCACATGCGCAGGATATCGGCGCCGGATTGTTTGATCACGTCCTGCGGGGCCACCGTATTGCCGAGCGACTTCGACATCTTGCGGCCATGCTCGTCCAGCGTAAAGCCGTGCGTCACCACGATATCGAAAGGCGCAGTGCCGCGGGTGCCGCAACTTTCCAGCAAAGAGGAATGAAACCAGCCGCGGTGCTGATCCGAGCCTTCCAGATACATCACCGTGTCCGGGCCGCCGTCTTTCTTGCGCTTAATGCCGGCGAGAGACGGGAAATGCTGCGGGTCTTCCAGGACGAAGGCATGGGTGGAGCCGGAGTCGAACCAGACATCGACAATGTCGTCGACCTTCCGCCATTCTTCGTTGGCGCGTGAGCCGAGGAAACGCTCGCGCGCGCCCTGCTGATACCAGGCGTCGGCGCCTTCCTTTTCGAAGGCTTCCGTGATGCGGGCGTTGACCGCGTCGTCGCGCAGGATTTCCACGCTGCCGTCGCCCTTCTCGCGCACGAAGACCGCGATCGGCACGCCCCAGGCGCGCTGGCGCGAAACCACCCAATCGGGCCGGCTCTCGATCATGCCGGTGATGCGGTTCTCGCCTTGTGGCGGCACCCAGCGGGTGACCTTGATGGCGGAAAGGGCGATCTGCCTAAGAGTATGTCCACTTGCCGCAGCCTGCTCCCCTCCCCCTTGTGGGGAGGGGTCGGGGGTGGGGGTATTCGCCAACGCGGACGACCGCGACGACCCCCCTCCCTGACCCTCCCCCACAAGGGGGGAGGGAAGAGAGAACGGCTTGTCCATCGCGATGAACCACTGCGGCGTGTTGCGGAAGATCACCGGCTTCTTCGAGCGCCAGGAATGCGGGTATTGGTGCTTGAGCCGCCCACGGGCGATGATCATCTTGGCGTCGACGAGCGCCTTGATCACCGCCTCGTTGGCGTCGCCCTTCTCGCCCTTGTCGTTGATGACGCGCTTGCCGGTGAAGCCCGGCGCCTGCTCGGTGAAGGCGCCGTTCTCGTCGACGGTGTAGGGAATCGCGGTGTTGATGCCGCGCCCTTCCAGCGCGCGCGCATTCGCGGTCCAGATGTCGAAATCCTCCCGGCCATGCCCGGGCGCGGTATGCACGAAGCCAGTGCCAGTGTCTTCGGTGACGTGATCGCCAGCCAACAAAGGCACATCGAAATCGTAGCCCTTGCTTTCAAGAGGATGCGCGCATCGCACGCCCTTCAACTCAGCGTCCGAAACTGAAGCTACCTTTTGAAAGGCTGATACCTTGGCAGACTTCATCACTTCGTCTGCAAGTTTTTCCGCCAATACATAGCGGTCTCCGACCGCTGCCCAATTGCCCTCTGGGGCATCAGTTACTTCGTAGAGGCTGTAGGAGATTTTTGGTGAAAACGATATCGCGCGGTTGCCGGGAAGCGTCCACGGCGTAGTAGTCCAGATGATTACTGCAGCACCTTTCAATTTCAAAAAGCTTGCTTCTGATTCAGCTTTTGAAGGTCCGATTCCGGCGGAATATCGGACCGGAAACTTCACCCACACCGTATCTGACGTGTAATCCTCGTATTCCACCTCGGCTTCCGCCAGCGCCGTCTTCTCTACCACCGACCACATCACCGGCTTGGAGCCGCGATAGAGCGTGCCGTTGGCGGCGAATTTCATCAGCTCGCGCGCGATCTGCGCTTCGGCGGCGAAATCCATCGTGGTGTAGGGGTGCTTCCAGTCGCCCTCGATGCCGAGCCGCTTGAACTCCTCGCGCTGCACGTTGAGCCAATGCTCTGCATAGGCGCGGCATTCGCGCCGGAACGCGATCATCGCGGCGGGATCGGAGAGGTCGGGCTTCTGCTTGCCCTTGGAGCGGTAGTTCTCCTCCTCGATCTTCCATTCGATCGGCAGGCCGTGACAGTCCCAGCCCGGCACGTAGTTGGAATCGAAGCCGAGCATCTGCTGGCTGCGCGTCACCACGTCCTTCAAAATCTTATTGAGCGCGTGGCCGATGTGAATGTTGCCGTTGGCGTAAGGCGGGCCGTCGTGAAGAATAAACTTTGCGCGGCCCTTCGCCGCCTCGCGCAGGCGGCGGTAGAGGTCGAGCTTCTCCCAACGCGCGAGCAGCTCCGGCTCCTTCTGCGGCAAGCCGGCGCGCATGGGGAAGTCGGTCTTGGGTAGAAACAGAGTCTCGCTGTAATCGCGTTCCGGCTTCGACATAGGCGCTTACTAGCAGGCGGATTCCGCAACGGAAAGGCCGCTGTCATTCCGTCATCACCGGGCTTGTCCCGGTGATCCCGCTTAGGAAAGCAAGGCGGTGCCACATCAATCGGGATGGCCGGGACAAGCCCGGCCATGACAACGCTAAATCTCTCTCAGCATCGGAAATGCGCCTGCCGAACGCGCCAACGCCTCGCGCGCCCGGGCGCTGTCCTCGTCCATCTGGCGCACCAGATCCTCGACACTGCCCAGCTTCATCTCCTGGCGGATCCAGGCAAGGAAGGCGACGTCGAGGGTTTTGCCGTAGAGGTCACCGTCGAAATCGAACAGGAAGACTTCCAGGACCGGCGCGCCGTTGTCGAACATCGGCCGGCGGCCGAAGCTGGCGACCGCATCATACCGGCGGTCTTCCACGCTCACCCGCACGGCATAGATGCCGTGCTTGAGCCCGCAAGCCGGATCGAGCCGCATATTGGCGGTGGGATAGCCAAGCTCGCGCCCGCGCTTGTCGCCCTGGATCACCACGCCGGAGACGAACCAGGGATAGCCGAGCAATTCCGCCGCCTCGACCACGCGGCCAGCCGCCAGCGCCGCGCGGATGGTGCCCGATGACACCGGACGGCCCTCATCCTGCAACGGCGGCAGCACATCGACCGCGAAGCCGCGCTTTTTTCCTTCCGCCGCGAGAAAAACCGGCGAGCCCATGCGGTTCTTGCCGAAATGAAAGTCGAAGCCGATAGCGGCACCGGCGAGCTTATAGCGCGCGACCAGGATGCGGGTGACAAATTCCTCCGGCGACAGCGAGGCGAGCGCCGCGTCGAATTTCAGCACGATGGCTCCATCGAGGCCGGTGGCGGCGAGCAGGCGCAACTTGGCGGCCTCGTCGGTCAGCCGGAACAGAGGGTCGGAGGGCCGCAGCTCGGCGGCGGGATGCGGCTCGAAGGTTAGGGCCGCAGCGGGGCGCTTGAGCGCGCGGGCGCGGGAAATGGCGGCGGCGATGACCGCGCGGTGGCCCCGGTGCACGCCGTCGAAATTACCGATGGCCAGAACGGCGCCCTGCAAGGCGCCGGCATCGGGCGCGCCATCGCGCAGGACGGTGAAGGACTTCGCAGGGTTGGGGGGTTTGGTCATGGAAGGTCCGCGAAACCTGGCGACCGTGCGGTCCGGGGCAGGCTCAAGTCAAGCCGGAGCGGATGCGGTCCGGCGCAGCGGGTCATTAATCCTTTGGCAACCATGCGCCCGCCATTGACCGGCGGATTTCCCGCATAAACGGCATGCAGGGGTGAGTCTGTGAAGCGGTTAACCGGATGTTCAACCGGGCAGGGTTAGCGTCGCGTTGTTGGGGGGCGGTCACACATATTGCAACACGGCCCTCCCGTGAGCGGAATTTTCCGTTGGCGTGCGCCTATTGGGGTGATGGAGCAGGATTAATGGCCGTCGATCTATCCATGCCGGTCCTCGTCGTGGACGACTACAACACGATGATCCGCATCCTGCGCAATCTGCTCAAGCAGCTCGGCTTTCAGGATATCGACGACGCCGCCGACGGCACCGCCGCGCTCGCCAAGATGCGCACGAAGAAATACGGCTTGATCATCTCCGACTGGAACATGGAGCCGATGACCGGCTACGACCTGCTCAAGGAAGTCCGCGGCGACCCCGGCTTAGCAACGACCCCCTTCATCATGGTCACCGCCGAATCAAAAACCGAAAACGTCATCGCCGCGAAGAAGGCGGGCGTGAACAATTACATCGTCAAGCCGTTCAACGCGCAGACGCTGCAGACCAAGATCGAAGCGGTATTCGCCGAAAACGCCGCCTAAGCTTGCCCCCTTGAGTTAAATTCCGCTCATTCCCGCATCAGCGGGAATCCAGTTCTATAAATGCTGCGGCGGAAAGGCTGGGTCCCCGCTTTCGCGGGGGACGAGCGGGAAAGCTAATCTCACCAGACCAGGCGGTGCATCACCGCCTTCGGCATCATCTTCGCCTGCTCAAAGAAAATCGCCAACGTCGCCGGATCGGGATTGCCCCCTGCCCCGATCTCGCCGGCATGAATCCCCGACGTCAGGAACAGAAAATCGACGCCGAGCGCCGCCGCGCCCTTGAGGTCGGTGCGCACGGAATCGCCGATGGCCAGCACGCGGGAAAGCGGCACCTTCGTCCCGCGCGAGGCTTCCGCCTGGGCCAGAGCGCGCTGGTAAATCGGCAGATATGGTTTTCCCGCATACAACGCCTCCCCGCCTATTGCCTGATAAGCATCGGCAAGCGCGCCCGCGCAGTAGATCAGCGCCGCGCCGCGCTCCACGACCACATCGGGGTTGGCGCAGAGCATGAAGAGGCCGCGCACTTTGAGGCGTTGCAGCAGGTCGCGGTAGTTTTCCGGCGTCTCATGGGTATCGTCGAACAGCCCGGAGCAGACGACGTAATCGGCGTTTTCCGCATCCGCGAGCGGCGCATCGAGGCCGGCGAAAAGCGGCAGGTCGCGCGGCGGGCCGAGATGGAAGACCTTCCGGCCGGGGCGCTCCGCGATGATGGCGCGGCTGACATCGCCCGAGGTGACAACGCCATCGTAGCTGTGGCGCGGCACGCCGATGGCGTCGAGCTGCGGCAATATCGAATCGTTGGGGCGCGGTGAATTGCTGATGAGCAGGACCGTGGCGCCATTCTTGCGGATGCGCGCGAGAGCCTCGCAGGCTTCCGGGAAAGCCGCCACGCCGTTGTGAATGACGCCCCAAACATCGCAGAGCAGAACGTCGTAGCCCGAAACCAGCGGCGCGCAATGATCGAGCAATGGCGGGGGCGTGCCGGACATGAAAACCTGAAATGAAGGCGTGGACGGAAAATCGCGCTACGCTACCACGCCCTCGGGACGGCCGGTTTTCTGCGCGTCCGGCTCGGCGCGCTCGGCGTTCTGCATGGCGTCGGCGCGCACAGGGCGCGGCTGCGAGAACAGGAAGCCCTGGCCGAATTTCACGTCGAAATCGAGAATATCGACGACGCTGCTCTCTGCTTCGATCCGCTCGGCGATGAGGTCGATGTTGAAACGCGCCATGAGGTCGGCGAGATCGGCCTGGTGAATGTCGCTCGTCGTGTTGCGGCCGAGCAGCAGCGCGGCCGACACCTTGAGGAAGCGGAAGCCGCGCTCGGACAATTCCTGCGGCTCCATGCCCAAATCCTTGACGTGATCCATGGAGAAGCGGAAGCCGCGCCCGGCGAGCGAGGCCAGCGCCTCGTGTTCCATCGGACCCATGGCGCGGTAGGCGGCTTGCGTGAATTCGAACACCAGCGAGGGGGCAAGCGCGCGGTTGGCTTCCATGAAATCGGAAAACTGCGCGAAAAATTCCGCGTCGCCGAGCGTCGTGCCCGACACGTTGCAAAACAAGCCGATGTCGCGGTTGCGCATCAACAGCCGGCGCAGAATCTGCACGCAGCGGAAGAGAAGAAGATTGTCGATCTTCGGCATCAGGCCGGCGGTTTCGGCATAGTGCAGGAAATCCGCCGCCAGCACCTGCTCGCCCGCGGGCAAGCGCAGCCGCGACAGCGCCTCATAGTAGCGCACCTTGCGCTGCGGCAGCGTCACGATCGGCTGCAGATAAAGGTCGATGCGGTTGGCGTCGACCGCCTCGCGGATGATGGCGACGATGGCTTCGCGATCGAGCCCGTGGAAGGGGCCGTGCCCGGCGCCGTTGGTCTTTGCCGGCGAAAGGGCAGGCTCCGGCTCGGCGGCGGGCGCAAGGCCGGCGGCGGCATGCAGCAGCATCGGCGATTCCGCGGCGCGGGCCGTCAACGCGGCGAGCGCGGCATCGTGCGCCGAGACCGTCTCGGCCAGTTGTTTGACCAAGCCGCCGAGCTCTCCCATTTCCGACGTGACGGGTTCGACCGCCGCGCGCACCTTGTTGACCGCGCTATCGACCTTGCTTTCGGCGGCGGTGAGCTGACGCCTGATCTCGGCCATGTGGCGCGCGAGATCGGCGGTCAGCCGCGAAAGATCGGCGATCTGCTCGCCGATGTCGGAACGGTCGCGCAAGCGCGTGGTGACCGTGTTGTAGAGCGCCATGCCGGTGAGCGCGGCGAGCCCGATCATCGCCGATTCCGGGCCGGTGAGATGGAACAGCAGGTAGCACACCGCGCCGATTGAGCCGGCGATGAGCACCATGCAGATGGCGACGAAAATGGCGGCGAGACGAAGCATCAGAACTCCGAGCTGAAAGCCGATAGTGCCACGGCATCGATTCCCCGGAAAGCCAGAATGTGCTTGCGCTCACATGCGACGCAAGCAAAGCCCCGCGTGGAACTTATTTTCTCCGGGGATGGGTTAATGGTGGAATGGGGCATACTTTCATCCTCGATTGTTGCGCCGCTCTTCTTCTCCCTCCCCCTTGTGGGGAGGGTGGCGAGCGGCCCTTGCCGCGAGCCGGGTGGGGTGCCGCACGGAAGACCCCACCCCGTCACGCCTTCGCTCGCGACGCGAGCTTCGGCGGGACGACCCTCCCCACAAGGGGGAGGGATAAGAAGCCAAAGCTTCGCCTGCCCTATTCTTGGCGGCGCGGGCGCGCCGTAATCCCTTTTTGCTCCCCGGCAATGAGGGGAGCGGAGCGCCGAGAGGGCGCTTCAAACCTTTCAGAGCCACGGCCTCTCGACCGTGGCGCGCCTCCTCTTTTGAAAGAGGCGCACGCCCTTCGGCGCTCCACTCGCGGCGCTTTCCGGCCGCCGTCCCGCGCTCGCCGGCAGCCCGCCTTGGCTGCACATCGGGTAAGCCGATGTGCGCATGGGCACATTCCGGCTGCGAGCTCCTCGCGCCCAGGTCCTAGTGCCCGGGGGTCGGGGTCCGGCGCCGCCCGAGCGCGTGGTTACGAGCCACGCCCGCGGGCACCGCACCCAGCTCCGCC
>Ga0209726_10006417_pt1 | contig 13666 bp, 11 predicted proteins | sample Subgrocontami54m_FD_187453 | JGI IMG/M metagenome (GOLD analysis project Ga0209726, IMG submission 187453) | Subsurface groundwater microbial communities from S. Glens Falls, New York, USA - GMW46 contaminated, 5.4 m (SPAdes) (version 3) | ecosystem: Environmental > Aquatic > Deep subsurface >... | reverse complement strand
GCCACGGGAGAGGCACCCGAGAAATGGCTGACAACGGCGAACCGTCGCACGCACAGGCCATAGCCCGACGCGCCCGTTTCTTGTTCCTTCGGTCAAATCATGGTCCTCGATACTCGGAGATCTCTGTTTTTCCACGGGTCAAATATCATTAGCAAGGGCGGGGCAATTCTGATTAGCGGCCACGCCCCCCTGTCCCAAAGGGGTCTCAAGGGGATCAAATCTGCTCTTGGCTCTACCTGCCAATCTTCTGAGTTTAAGACCCATGAATACAAAAACCCGGCTAGGGAGAGCCAGTCCGGGCGATGGTGTGGGAGCAAAGATGTGACGGTATCGCGGACCCAGCCGAAGTTAGTGTCGCGTTTATAGGGCAAGTTTGTGATGGCTGTCAAGCCGAGAAAAGGCTCGAGTTCTCTAGTTACAAGAGCACGTTCCCAGTTTTGATTTTGCTTTTCTCCCAATTTTTTCGCGCTGCATTGTAATCGTCCTTTATCTTGGCGAAGGCCTTAATCTCTCCTTCAAGAAGTTCAGGTGTGAGTGGTACCTCATGTGACTGCGCCGTATGGGAGTGTCCCTCAATGTATTTTGACAGGTATCCCATCCGCTCATCGACACGCTTTGCAATGTCGGGATCCACATATACGTCGGAAATAATGTATTTGATGTTTTCGCGCCACCGTCCAATGACATCGTTAAACAGCCGACTCTGAACGAAGTATTCGTACGCCGTTCGAAGACTTGCACATCCTCGGCGCAAGAGGATTTCTCGCTTGGTCCCGGTTGCGTGCCGTGCTTCCTGCAGGCATTGGTTGGCAACACTCATTGCTTCCTTCTCGTAATGCGGATGCGGAAAAGCGTCAAGATCGACCCAGCCGGGAGCACCGTCGCCTGGACGAGAAATAGTTCGGCCCCAAAAATTGACGTTTGCCTCAATAGCGGCGCTTGTCAGGTATTGTGTGAAAACGATGTCGTGGGTGAAGATCAATACTTGCCGGATCTTAGCTTCCTCCACAAGGCGCTTGGCTATAACTTCCTTGCGCATATGATCCATCGAGGTAACTGGGTCGTCGAAAACGATTCCGATGCTACTTTTGTTGAGCTTAACCTCGGTTAGAAAATCTGCGAGTGCAACGGCCGTCTGTTCGCCCTCGCTCAGCACATGGGAGGGCGGAGGGTTAGCAATCGCTTGAAAGCCGAGTTGGCGGTTCGTAGTGCCCTCTGCGCCGGTGATCTTGAATTGTAGCGGGACATCCAGGTGCAACGCTTTACAGTTTACATGAAATTCGGTCTCAAAGCCCTTACCCAGAAGGTCTTTCACCAGCGCCTTCTGCTTGTCAGTAATATGTCTATGGGGAATCGCCCGAACCTGCTCAGCCCGGCGAATCCATTTAAGTGCTTCTATAGCCTTTTTGACCTCCGAAAATACTTTGGCAAGCACCTTTCTGTCACGTAGCAAAGAAAATTCCGCCGAAAGCTGCCTTACAACAAGCGCCGTATCTTGTTTCCTCAGGTCGGCTGCGGCAGATTCGAGCTTTTCACGTAACGCTTGCAAGTCCGAAGAGACACTGTTTGTCACTGCCGGAACGTCAGTCCATGCTTTCTTGTCGAGATTTGCGCGCACCGACTCACGAGCAGCTTGTAGGGACGTAAGAAGTTGTTCGATGCGAGCGACGAGTTCGGCCTCCATCTCCTCGATAGTCCTCCGCTGCGCTGAATCCTGCCCAAAGAAAGCAAGATCCAAATTCTCGATCCGCTGCCGCATTACTAAGAGGTTCCTCGTCGCCGCAGCGAGTCTGACCTCCGTGTCGCTGGTCACGAACGCAAAGAATCGTGTCAGCCTTGCCCTTGCATCATGTGCGAGGGGCTGCTGACAAAGCACGCAAAGAGCATCCGTAATTTGGGGAGGAAATCCCTTATCTGGATATGCTTCGTCGTTGAACACAATTGCGGCCTTAAGCAAAGCGAGCCAGGTTTGGCTCCCCACGGGCTGCACAGGTTCTCCGCTGAATTTAGCGGCAGACGTTGCGGCGGCAAGATCAGTTAGCTCCTTAATCTCTTCCATCAGTTTGTTCGTCGGTTCGAGTGCGTTCGAGGAAAACACCTTCACCAATGCCCGGAACTGCTCGTCGAGAGCGTTAACATCCGAAATCTTGCGGGAGAGTATTTTTAGAACCTCGGCTTGGTTGGCAGCTTTGATCTCCGCGAGCTTCTTGTCGATTTCAGCGGCTCTTGCTTCGTCAACTTCACCAAATATGGCGAGCGACTCCAGCTCCGCGAGGTTTGTATCGTGCGATAACCCGTTCAGTGCTACGGCGACCTTCGAAGTACCGCCATCAATCCTAAACAATTGGATGTTGGGTTGCACCTTACTTATTTCAGCGCCGAGCATCGCGCCGACTCTGTCACCGACACTAACCAGCTTTGGAAACACGTCGAACAGGTATGGCGTTACACTAAAGGGGTTTTTCTCGTCTGTGTGTACGCGGATGCATGAGCCGTCAAAAACGGCGAAATTGTCGCGAAGCGGTAGACAAGGTTTGCTATCCTCGAATGGAACTGTCGTGCCATCGGCGAGCACGAATATCGCTCCGGGATGCTCGCGTGTTCCCGCTGGCACGTGAATGTTTCCCAAGATTTCCAATGAGGGCGATCGCGTAAAGCACGCCGCCTTAAGAATGCGAGCATATCCGGATTTTCCGGAGGCATTCGGGCCATAAAACACGGTCAAGTTGTCGCCTATGTTAAGCTCCTGTCCAGTCGCAAGAGCATTAACGCCCTTAATTTCACGAATTGCTCTGAGCTTAGCGGGACCCTGTTTGTCCTCGATCGTAGTCGGGACATTCAACGGATAACTGTTTTTATCTCCTTTTTTCGGCCACAGATTCTTCTCCATCATGAATTCGGTGAAGATCTGCTGATAGTCCGATTCGCTCAAGTCGGATTGAGCCACGAGTTTCATCAGGGCGCACTGCTGCCACGTCTCAAGGGTTTGCGCCCAATTACTCAGTTCGTCGAAAATGTTAAATGCGTCAGTAGTCAAGAACGCACCAGAAAAAGGTCGACTCGGATGGGGCGTTCACGCGTATTGGCGTGAAACCAAGGAAGTGACTGGATCGGGGAACTCGGCGCTGATTCGTCACTTGTTATCGTGTCGTGGCTCGTGATCGTCAAGACTCAAACCTCAGATCACGTCCCGCCGAAAGCCGACTCTACTAAGAACTCATTCTACTCGTGGAAACCGGGGCGTCAAATGGAATAATAGGCATTAGGCAATAGGCATTAGGCAATAGGATCAATACAGGCAAGAGGCTTGAGCCGTGAGGCGGGAGGGAAGGCAAAGAAAAAGGATGACGGATGAAAGCGGAAGGATGAAGTTGGCTCTCACAGTTCACGCTCCTTGGCCTTTCCCTCCATCAAAGCTTTGAGAAGCTTGCCTCTAGACCCGGCCATGCCAGCCATGTTTCGAATATAGTCGTCGGTGATGGGCTTGACCGCAATGTCACCGTCACGTTCGTAGACGCAAACCTGAGTTCCTTTCTTGATGCCGAACTTGCGCCGCAGTTTGGCGGGAATCACTATCTGACCTTTCGCCGTAACAAATGTTCGGTCTATTGATCTCGCTCTGCGTTGTCGGGCACGTGAAAAAAACAATGGAAAATAAAAGCCGTGCTCGTGAAACGGCGATTCGTCCGTTAGGAGCCCAAGTGTCGCGGGCGGCCGTAAGGGGCTGCTCGTTCCTTAACAAGGAAACCGATCCGCCTCGTCTTGGGTTCCGGCGGCGTCATGAGCTGGCGAATCGCGTCAAACACCACCTTTAACTGGGCATCGTACTTTTTCTCCAGCGCCTCCAGTTTCCGAGCCAGCTGCGCGTTGGAGGCAAGGAGTTGCCGTAACTGCACAAAAGCCCGCATAATCTCGATGTTGACCTGGACGGCCCGCTTGCTATTCAGAACGCTCGATAGCATCGCCACCCCCTGCTCGGTGAAGGCATAGGGCAGGTATTTGGAATGTGCTCCCCGCTTTAAGGTGCCAAATTGGCGCCTTAAAGACTCATATTCGCGCTTCGAGAGCTCAAACATGAAATACGCTGGAAACCTATCCTCATTTCTCCTGACCTGTCTCTTCAACTGTTTGACTTCCACTTCGTAAAGATCCGCGAGATCGCTGTCGAGAATCACCTTGTATCCTCGCAAAAGGAGAATGAGATTTTCGATCCGTTCAGCAGAGACCAGTGCTGTCATTGCCGTTTTTTCTCTCCTCGTGGGAGTGACACACAGTCGGGGCGATGATGTCGAAGCAAAAAACGACCGGGTCGAAGACCCCGCCGAGGTTACGGCGGTGTAAAATAGGGGAAAGCTACGGGGAAGGCAACAGGAGAAAATCAGGCAGCCGGCAAAAGGCTACGAAAGCGCATATGAGCGAACTCCAGTGGCTGGTCACTCGAAGATCATGCTCGTAAACGTCACCGCGGAGCCGGTTTCCGGCGTGAAGGCTTGGCCATAATGGAGATGGTTCCCTTGGCTGCCGTTGAGCAGGTGAATTAAGGAGTAGAGCGGTGAGAAGCCGCAGATCCTGCGCTTGTCTTGATCCTTGGCGATCTCGTTAAAGAAGCCTGGGGCGTCGCGCGCAGCGAGGCGCTCGACGAGGCGCCGATCCTCGGCTTCGACCCATTTGAGAAAATCGTCGGTGATCGGGTCGTGGTCGCCGAACTGTCTCCCTATGTGGGCGAGATCGACGCCGGCGACGAAACAGACTCGTCTCGTTTCATTCTCCGCCAGCTCGCCCAAAGCACGGAGAAACGTCCCGACGGAAGTCGTTTCTTCCGGCGGCGTTCGGTTGATAATCATGGAGTGAAACGAGGTGACCAGGATCGGCACGATTTTGAACGGCCTCTCTGGTTGTCCCGTGAGCTCGGCGCGCCGCTGAGCGGCGTATTTGAGGAACAGCACCTGGAATTCCAGGGAATGTTCGCCGCGATGGAGATACTCGTCGGCGAAGAGATCCTCGGCGCATTTTTCTTGCAGCCTTGAGACAAATTCCTTGTCGGTTTCGACCATGCCCAGCGGAGTTGCGAAGTCCTTCGGCGTCAAAACGAACGGGGTTTGGCCGCCGCAGTGGGAGGTGCCAAGTAAAATGTAGAGATCGGCGCCCTCGCTTTCCACCAGAGGCTTATAAGCCCACGCGTAGGCGGGACCGCCGCGGTGAAAATCGATGTGGGGTGCGACGACGGCTTTCGGTGTCGTAGCTTTTTCCTCACGCGAGGGTAGCCCAGGACCATTCGGCGCGATAAAATAACCGTCGAGCTGCGCCTTCAACTCGACCGGATCTTCCTTGTAGCCGCCGCCCATATGCGCGGGCGCGCGGGTCGGTAAACGGCGAAACTCATCGACGACGGACTTTTGATAAGCGAAAAACCGCTCGCTCGCCAGATAATGGTTCTGGTCGAGCATTTCCACGAAAGCTTTCAACTCATCGCTCATCAGCAGATTGCCGAATTGCTTCGAGTAAGCTCCCTGGATATCGATCATGGTATGATGCCCGTCGAGGTGGGCGAGAATGAAATAGCCGGCCGGCGAAATGCCCAATGGCGCGGCAAGATTCAGCGGATCTTTGAGGTAGATGAGGGTCTTTCCCTCGTGCTCAACCGGAAACGCCTCAATGGGGCGCAGTCGGGGCCGATCCTGCATGACGAGATGACCGATAGCGGCGAAGCGGAACTAGATACGATAATGACGGACCGGCGAAGCCGACTAACCCATCCCGAGCTTTTGCTTGGCCGCCTCGCTGATCATTTTCGGGTTCCAGGGTGGATCCCAAACGAGATCCACGGTCGCTTCCACCACGCCGTCGAGCGCGAGAATCTTCTGGCGCGCGTCGCTGGCGATCATCGTCCCCATGCCGCAGCCCGGCGTGGTGAGCGTCATTTTCACCGCCACACGCTCGTCATTGACTTCCACGTCATAAATCAGCCCCAGGTCGACGATGTTGACCGGGATCTCCGGGTCATAACATTCGTGGAGGGCTTCGTAGACTTCGTCTTTGGTTACCATATCTCCCCCTTCTGGATTTGCCTTTCCGTTGGTTAACTCGACACGATCTTCAGGCCCTGGGTCTGCTGCGCCCGCTCGGATGCGATCGACAACTGCCCGGCCAGCTTGGCGGCGATTTCCAGAAAACATTTGCTCACTTCGCAGTTCGGATCCTTGACGAGAATCGGCACGCCTTCATCGCCCCCTTCCCTTAGCGCCGGCGTAATCGGGATTTCACCGAGGTAGGGAATCTTGAACCGTTCGGCCGCCCGTTGGGCGCCGCCGCGGGAAAAAATTTCATGCTTCTTGCCGCAACCGTCGCAGATAAAGTAGCTCATGTTCTCGATGAGGCCGACGATGGGAATCATCACCTTGTCGAACATTGATTTCGCGCGAATAACGTCCGCGAGGGCAACGTCCTGAGGCGTTGCGACCAACACAGCGCCGCTGACTTTGAGCTGCTGGGAAAAAGTAATCTGCACATCCCCCGTGCCCGGCGGCATGTCGACAACGAGATAATCCAGTTCGCCCCAGTGCACGTCCGCCATCAATTGATTCAGCGCCTTGCCCAGCATCGGTCCGCGCCAGATCACCGCTTGATCGTCGCCAAGAAAAAAACCGATGGACATCACCGGCACGCCATGGGCGACGATAGGGGCGATTTTGACGCCGCCTTCCACGTCGACTTTCCTCGGCTCGCCTTTGACTCCCATGATGATCGGCACCGATGGCCCGTAGATATCGGCATCCAATAGCCCCGTCGCCGCACCGTGCATTTTTAGCGCGACCGCGAGATTCGCGGCCACCGTGGACTTCCCGACGCCGCCCTTGCCCGACGCCACCAGGACGACGTTCTTAACGTTTGGCAAAAGGTCCGTCTGGCCGGCGCCGGCCTTGCTGCCGCGCACCTGGGAACCGAAGGTAATGTCAATGCTGTTTATGCCTGGAATTTTTCCTAGTGCCCGCTTGCAGTCGCCTTCGATGCTCTCGCGCAAGGGGCATGCCGGGGTAGTCAGTTCCACGGTGAAGGCAACCATGCCATCGTTTAGCGAGAGCGCTTTCACCATTCCAAGGCTCACGATATCGCGGTGCAGTTCGGGGTCCTGAACGGTCTTCAGGGCCGCCATGACTTGTTCATGTGTCGCGTTACTCACGGGATTCCTTTCGGAGGAAACAAACTATAGACTTCTAAGGTCTACGATGTCAAGACAGGGACTGAGCCTCATTTGGATAAATGGTTTAAGTCCCGAATCCGGCGAGACAACATCGGGGCTTGCGGACAGCGCTGGAACGAGCCTTGAAGGCGATTCCCAGCTTCCTCGTTATCGGTAAGAGCACGGCATGCCGTGCCCCTTCGCTTTGCGCCCTTTGTATTGCCATCGCTGAAAGTTTTTGCGACTTGCGCAAATTTTTCGATAGTCCACAACTCTTGAACGCGGGGATTTGCTCGCGCCAAGACGCCAAGAACGCAAAGTTCGGAGTCCTACCCTTTATCTTCGCGGCCCACGGCTACCCGGCCTTGCCGGAATACGTCGAGCCTGCGCTAGCCCGTTGAGTCGTCCGGACATTGTCGCCGATTTTTCCCTCGTGCTCACCAACGCGAAATTCACCACCTACGTGCACAGCCAGCAGCGCGCGCTGCCGAGTTTACGCAAGGCTTCACCCGAGCCGACCACGGATATTCATGCGGACAACGTCGCACTCGACGACATCGCGAACTAAGGAGTGGATCATCATCCAAAGCCGCGCGGGGCGATCAAAGTCAAGGCGCATGTGACAACGAATATCTTGCCCAGCGTCGTCTGCTGCCAGCATGGCTGGTGGCAGGCGTGCGTGGAATAAAAGTTACGGGGCTACGAGTTGGCGCCTTTAAATCCCACACCAGCGCCTGGCCGTCATCGTGTTGGCGTAATCCTTAAAGGCTCTCCAACAGGTTTTTCCAGGCTTGGCGATGTACCGGCTGGGTGTTCCACACATCGAGATGTTCACCCACTTGCTTTATATAGGTGAAGCGAATGGGTTCTCCCCCTAATGCCAAAACGCTGCGAGCAAGATCAAAAAAGTCGAAGACGTAAAGATTCTGGCCACTGGCGAATGCCCTTTTAATACGTTCTTCAATAGCAGGTTTGTCATCGTTTCTTACGCCAGGAGTTGAAAAGAAAATATCCTTTATTTTCCGTTGCCGACCCTTTCTGAGTGTTCCCTCAACATCGGTCAGCGTCAGTGTGCGTTCCTTCACCTCGACAGCCAGTACAACCTTGCCGTCGTCATCGACACATTCCAAATCCGCTGCCTGACCGGTAGCTTCATCACTAGCGTTAATTCGAGCGCGCTCAACCTTCGCGTACAAGCGGTAATGAATACCTATGGCGTCAAAGAGCGCGCCACAAACAGCCAGGCCTCGATCACCACCGGATTTCTCTCCGAGGAAGTCTCGAGTAACGGAAAGGACATTTTCCAAGCTGATGCGCGGTGGTAGCGGATAGTTAAAACGAAGCGATTTCTGCCGACGGAACATTTCTAACAAAACTTCTCGAAAAACCGCTTCGGTGAAAGCAGGGTCGTCTCGCGACTCCACAGCTTCTAAGACGCTCACGAGCGTGTTCCACCGGGCCACATCCTTCTTGCTTTTGTCGTCTCGGACCATGCGGGGGATTCGCATCGGATTGCCGACGTAAGGGTCCGAAGAGGTGCCGAGAATGTTTTCCTGCCGTCGGTTAAACCGTGCAATAACTTTACTTGCCAAGCTCCGCGCGTCCCATCCTGTAACGTCGCTTGTGTCGCCTTTCCTTTTCTGAAGACGGAGGCAATCGAGGTTTGGGTCTGTTAATTTTCCAAGAAGTTGCACTGGAAGGCAAAAACGGTAGGTAACTTGATTGTGACTAACGGAAATACGAATTGCTTCGCGCAAAGCGTCATCGCCAACGTACTGAACGGTGGAATTTACGCTGGCTTCAGTCACGACGGCTTGCCAGTGACTCTCAAGCAGCTCAGCAGCCCGATCAAGGTCTACGGTTCCTATATCACCGGTTTTTTTGGGCATATCTCCGCATGGCGTACCGAGCCGGTGATTCAAAAAGATAAAGGTTAATGTTCGTCAAGCCGTACCCGTTAGTTTTGGAGTACGATCGAGGATCGTAATTTGCCCAAAGCGATTCCGTTCGTTCACCTTTGGATGAATTGCAAAGACGAGTATTGGCGTCTACGCGTATCCAGTCACTATAGAGACGATCCATCAACGCGCAGCGGTAACCTGATACTGCCACCAAACCTTTGACGCATTTAAGAACCTCGGCTAACTCTTCGTGTTCGCGATTCGTCATTTCGTAACCATAGGCTTTGCTGTCCCCCCGGGCTTCGTGGGGGTAAGGCGGATCGCAGTAGAAAAGCGTCGACTTGGAATCGTAACGACGAATCACTTCAATAGCTGGTGCGTTCTCGATCTGAACACGTTGCAACCGCTGGACAATCTCAGGCAGAGCTTCTACGCTCCCTAACCAACGAGACACAGCGCCGGCCATACCGGCGCGAGATGTCAAGACGCAGTGTGCCCAACGGCCTTCCGAGCTTGTCTGTGCCAATCCCGTTCGGGTTTGTCGCGCACGTATGAAGAATCGGCGCGCACGCTCTATGTCTGATAGACCCGGCTCAGGGCGACAAGCCTTCACCAACTCTTCACGAGAGAAGGGAGTCAAACTAGTTAGTCGGATTAGCTCATCACTCCTGTCGCGTAGACACGTGAAGAAATTGCTAACCTCCGAATCTAAGTCGTTGTAGGTCTCCACAGGTGCTGGGGGTCTATTGATTAGGATAGCGGCAGAGCCTCCGAAGGGTTCGCAGAAGTGAGTAATGGTAGTTGGCAATAGCGGAAGAAGGAAATCAAGATGTGAAAACTTCCCACCATAGTAGCCGAAAGCAATCATCTTACTGCGGCGATCACTAGCGCGACCTATCAGCCGGCGATTATTGAACTGTGGCTCGGGCCCTGATGATTGCTTGATGCCTTTGTACCCGTTCCCAGCGGGAAGTCTCGATTGCAATCTGATTGGTCTTTTCATTTTTGTATCCAGATTCGCCGAGACTTGGCGAATGGTCGTATGAACGTCACCATCTAACTATTCGTCGATAACGTTGTTTCTAGTAACTGCTCTAACGGACATTTAACGGGATGACTATACGGAATTCGGCTCGGATTTTGCCTTGGTTGCGAGTAGTTGTCAATTTATTTATGTGGCGTATTTAGGGAACGAACATTTTCCCCAAACTTGCTTACACACCGCAGTCGTCCAGCTCTTCACCATTGTTCCGTCCTCGTTTATCCGATCAGCAGGCTCCCCGCCGCAGGGCTCAGAGATTTGCTTGCGCCGATTTCAGGTCGGCCACTAGCAGGCCGATAATCTCGTTCAGCGCCTCGTTCCAGCCTTTGACGAGGGCCTCGGGCGAGCGCCCGCTGACGGCGACGGATTTGGCGTAGCGCCTGGCCGCAACGATGTCGGCTTTGCTGGCGGACTCTTTGCGCAAGAAAAATTCCATTTCCAGGACGGCCTTGGGCGCGCCCGGATCGCGAAAATCGCCGTAAAGCGCGTCGACCACGCCTTCCAAGACATGGGTTGGTTCCAACTGGCTTGACGCGTTGATGACGTGCCGGAAGATTTGTGATTGGGCCAGGCCCTTGCGCAGTTCCTCGCCGAGTAGGGCCGCCGGTGAAACCAAGAACTGGTTGTAGAAGTCCGACTCATAACCGGAGCCTGAGGTGCGGTAGACAAATCCCTTGTCTTCGTAGCGCGGCGACACGCGGATATTTGCGACCTGCAGAACCCCGTTTCCCGGCGGATTCGACGGGTTAACGTTGCGGTTGACCTCAAGCACATAATAGCGCTTGTCCGGATAGCTTCTCTCGATGCTGACGCAACCGGATGCCAGTATCAGCAGGCCCAAGGCGCCGCAGCGGATCTTGCAGAGAAGTGTTTTCATCGTCCCATGACCTTCGATGGCGGCGGCGGCGCTCCGAACAGGACTTGGGATGGATATTTTTTGGAACTATCCGTGACCTCTTTCATGTTCTCGGAGATCACGCGCAGGTTCTCCATGGTCGATTGTATCTCCTCTTGTTGGCTGGCGATGAGGCGGTTCAACCGGCGCAGGGTTTGTTGCAGCTGGGCGTTGGTTTCCGGCAGCCCCGCGGCGACGGAGTCGAGCTGCTTGAGCAAACGATTGAGGGTCTCGGATGCCTTGGGGAGTTCGCTTACCATCTGCGTCAGCGGTTTGTCGGCACGCTCAAGAATCTGGCGCGCCGTACCCGCGGCTGCAGCCACGTCCTTAACCGCGTTTTTGAGATCGGCGCCGCCGACCAGATCTTTCAGCTGTCGATTGGTTTCCCGCACCTCGGTAAGCAAAAGGTTGGTCTGCTGGCCGATCCTTTCGACATTGGCGCCCTCAGCGACCTTGGTGATAGTGCTCAAGGATTTTTCAATGCCTTGAGTGAGCTTCTGCAGGTTGATCTCCTCGATATTTTGCAAAATGCGATCCAAAGATTCGCTCAACTGCGTGATGCGGCTCTGCGCCGATGGCACATAGGGATAACTAGGCTGCCAATCGATTTCCAACGGCGGATTGCGCGCCGGGTCGAGGTAATCAGCCTCGATATAGGCCGTGCCGGTCAATCCCTGGGCCGCCAAACGCACGCGCAGGCCTTTGGCGATCTCCGTCTGAAATCCCGGCCCCCCCGCATCGGCCACGGCGTCTTGAAAGACGTTGGATGTCAAGCCGGCGCGCACCAGCACATAGCGGCGCCGCGTGGGATATTCCAGGCTGGTAAGCGTAATCCGCTCCACTTTCCCCACCGACACGCCGCGAAATTTGACCGCCGAGCCCACGTCCAATCCCTGCACGGACTCGTCGATGTAAGTTTCCACGATGGTTTTTGTCTGCAGCAGAGAACCGACACCGAGCACGACGATGCCGATCATCACGAGAATCGTGGCGATAATAACGAACAAGCCGATCTTGAAGTAGCTGATACTATTCATAGCGGCGGAAATTGCCCGGCGGCTTGGGCGCGTCGCGCCGTCGGCTAACCATCAGGAGAAGTCTGGCGCGAGAAAAACTGACGCACCCAGGGATTTTCGCTGTGATCGCGAAGCTCCTGAGGTTTTCCGGAGGCGACGATCCCCTTGGTTTCTTTATCTAACATAATGACGCGATCCGCAATCGTGAAAATGCTCGGCAGCTCATGGGTCACGACGACAAAGGTTATTTTCAAGCTGCGTGCCAGGCTTAAGACCAATTGATCTAACTCAACCGACGTTACCGGGTCCAGACCGGCCGACAGCTCGTCGAGAAAAAGCACCCGCGGGTCGAGTGCCATGGCGCGGGCGATGGCGCCGCGCTTTTGCATGCCGCCGCTTAGCTCCGACGGCATCAGGTCGGCCACGCCGCTGAGGCCGACCCGATGAAGCTTCATCAAGGCAATCAAGCGGATCGCATCAGGCGGCAGATCGGTAAATTCCTCCAGTGGGAGGGAGACGTTTTCCAGCAGGGTCATGGAGCCGAACAGGGCGCCGCTCTGGTACATGACGCCGAACTTACGGAGAATTTGCAGCCGCTCTTCCCCTTCGGCCGCCGCGATGTCCTGGCCGTCGATCAGGATCTTGCCCGCAGCGGGCTTGTACAGGCCGATCATATGTTTCAACAGCGTGCTCTTGCCGCAGCCGGAGCCGCCGAGAATGGCAAAAACTTCCCCGGCGTAGACTTCACAATTGATATTAGTCAGGATCACTTTGCCTTCATAGGCGGCGGTGAAGTCTTTGACCTGAATGATTGCCTCGGGTGGTGAATTCGTCGCCATTCACACTCCCAGATAGTAATAGACTACCGAAAAGATCCCGTCGGTGACGGCGATTAAAATGATCCCGCTGACCACTGCGCTGGTCGTCGATTCTCCCACCGCGGTGGCGCCGGTTTTGGTCTGCAGGCCGCGCAGGCAACCGATGGCGGCCACCAGGATTCCGAAAACGAAGGCCTTGAGCAACCCGCCGAGCAGCGATCCATAAGTAACCGCGTACTGGATTTGGTGAAAATAAGTGATCAATGGAAACCCCAACGAGAGCATCACCACCGAGCCGCCCATCAACCCCAGCAGGTTGGCGAACACCGTCAGTAGCGGCGTCATCACCACCGCGGCGATAACCCGCGTTACCACCAGGAAACGCATGGGATCGAGCCCCATGGTTTTGAGCGCGTCGACCTCTTCGCGTACCTTCATGGTGCCGATCTCGGCGGCAAAGGCCGAGCCCGACCGGCCGGCGAGAATGATCGCGGTCATCAGCGGACCCAGCTCGCGCAGCATAGAGAGCGCAATCAGATTGGCCACGAAGATTTCCGCGCCGAACTGGCGCAGCGGAATCGCCGCTTGAAATGCCATAATCAGGCCCATGAGAAAGCTGACCAGCATGACGATTGGCAACGCATTCACGCCGGCCGCTTCGGCAACCTGCATCACATCGCGCCAGCGCACGCCGCGCGGATGGAAAGCTGCATTGACCAGTGCGGCGCTCAGTTCCCCCACGAAGCTGATCAGGGTGCGAATATCCAGCCAGACGTCCACCGTCGCCGCGCCAATCTCTTCGGCGAAGTGGCGG
>Ga0209726_10006416_pt1 | contig 13671 bp, 11 predicted proteins | sample Subgrocontami54m_FD_187453 | JGI IMG/M metagenome (GOLD analysis project Ga0209726, IMG submission 187453) | Subsurface groundwater microbial communities from S. Glens Falls, New York, USA - GMW46 contaminated, 5.4 m (SPAdes) (version 3) | ecosystem: Environmental > Aquatic > Deep subsurface >... | reverse complement strand
ATCATTCTCATTTCAGAAAATACCTATCGCCGGGCAAAACAAATGCCGTTTGTATCCCGCAAGATGCATCTTATTTACAACGGCATTGAACCAATGCCGCCACTTCCGAAATCGGTGGCACGAGCACAGATTGAAAAACTGCTCCCTCCCCTGTCTCAAAAAAATCCCTTGTGGATAGGGACCATCTCAGAACTTACAAAAAACAAGGGCTTGGAATATATCCTGCGAGCACTCGCGCGCATGCCACAGCACGCTTGGGTCTTTATTATCATCGGCAATGACGGTGAACAACGAAACCTCTTGCACCAGCTTGTCGGAGAGCTCAACATCGTCGATCGTGTGTTCTTTGTCGGCACTATACCAGATGCCGGTAAACTCCTCCCCGCATTTGACATCTTTACACTCACCTCGGTAAAGGAAGGCCTTCCGTATGTGCTCCTTGAGGCAGGGCAAGCCGGCGTTCCCGTGCTCGGGAGCGATATCCCCGGCATTCGAGACATTGTCCGAGACACCAAAGACGGACTCCTCGTTCCACCTAAAGACCCTGGTGCTATCGAGAAAGCCCTACGAAAATTTACAGGAGAGAAAGAACGCGCGACGATGGCTACTTCATTGAACGCCCGAGTAAAAAATACTTTTACCATTGAAAAAATGATCGCAGGAACAACCGCCTTGTACTGAGGTCACACTCCTACAAACTCATTTTTTGTGTCGTCTTTGTGGGCGGGGCGGTTGTAGCGGCGCATGCCCATAAGAATGCCTAAGCCCGCATACTCAGTGAGGAGATGTGACCCGCCATAACTTAAAAAAGGTACGGTGGTGCCGGTGACGGGAAGAAGCCCCATATTCATGCCGATATGCACCGCGAAATGGCTCATAAAGAGTACCGCCAACCCAACGCCATACAGAACCTCGAAGTTGGTGGCACCGCGCATGGCATTCTGAAGTATCCGCCAAATGAGCACAATGAAACAGACAAAAAGAAGTAGGACACCAACAAATCCCCACTCCTCGGCAAACGCCGCAAAAATAAAATCCGTCTGATATTCAGGTAAAAACTGAAGTCGCGATTGAGTGCCATAGCCGAGTCCCTTTCCCAAAAGCTCTCCGGAACCTACCGCAATGGTCGATTGATACGCGTTATAGCCCGCTCCTTGAATATCGGTAAGCGGATGAATAAAGGTGATAATGCGCTGTTTTTGATAGTCATGGAGCAGATACAGCCACGAGCCTCCACTTACTATGGCTGCCGTAAGAAGAACCGCCGCGAGATGTTTTTTGGAAATTCCCGACACAAATACCATGCCAAACCAGACAAGCACAATGATAATAGCAGAACCAAAATCGGGCTCAAAAAAAACAAGCCCAGCCAGAAGTGCTACATACGCGCCAGAAACAAGAATGTGTCGAATGTGTGCGATTTCAACATGGCGTTTTGAAAAATATTTTGCCAGAAGCAAAATGGTAACCAATTTTACCGGATCAGATGGCTGAAATGAGAAGGGCCCGAGATGAAACCAACTGCGCGCCCCGTTCACCACATCTCCCACCACAAAAAGCCCTCCGAGGAGAACAAGTGAACCAACAAAAAACGCCATGATGGTTCCCGTGCGGCGCAAAAATCGAAAATCAATGACGCTGAGAACAAAAAAAATACTGAGGGCAAGCACCGTCCATATAAGCTGCTTCTCAAAAAAATAATTATCCCCGACAAAAGAGTTCATCGTCACGAGACCCGCGGCAAGGAGGGGGAGCGTCGCGGCAATGAGCACCCAATCAATATGGCGAATGCTCCCAAGAAACCGCTGGCTCTCAGAGAAGAATCTCCTCGTTTCCATGGCTAGAGCGCCGGGGAACGCGCCTCAACATCAACGCGTGATACGGGAACCAAAAACGGCCTTGGCCAGGTAAAAACAACCTGCTTAGACTCCCCGCGCAAGAGCGCGGAGATAAGGGAGCGAGACGCGGCAATTGCATTATCTTCCGCGTCAAAAAGTACTGCCGTTGTTTCCACCTCTTTTAGATCTCGAGATCCGTTGTTTTGTATAGTTGCCACCACGCGCGGGATTTGCGTGACATTCTCGAGTGTGCTTCCTCTCACCGAGAGCTGCGGTACATCTTGTGCGGCCACTTGCTCCCACGCAGGTAACTCCAAGAATTCAAATAGCGTGCGTACCGGTTGGCGCTCTCCGAGATTAATGCTCGGCTCAACCACAACGGAAAGATGGCGTGGCAAAAGATAGGTCTCCCCCACGCGCTCAGTAATAAGCACATTGCCTTCTTCAAAAATCTTAAAACGATACGAAATGCGGCGTACGACGGCGTTCGCATTAGTATTCTCCACATACGCAACGGCATTATAGATATTCGGCACCACTTCGAAAGAACGACTCCAGAGAATTACCGGCGGCATGGTCTGCCCCTGACAAATTTTTTGACAAGATCCTCCACAGTCAACGCCTGTCTCGTTGCCGTTTTTCCGACCGTCCATACAGGTTGGCGGCTTATACCAGAAAAGGAAAAAGGCCCCGATACTAACAAGAATAAGCACCACCCCCATTGAGGCGGTATACACCGCTCGCCGCTTACTTGCCCATGACATGCCACAATTGTATCAAAAAACCGCCCCCTGGGCGGCCTTTTGCACTTCTTTCGTTAAGTTCTTTGTACTGGCGCCTAGCCACTCCTCCTTACAGGAGCTGTACACTTTTTGGGTATTTTGTTCGTGTTACACTCCAAAATACCTCAAAAAGTCTTGCGGGCGCTCTCGCGCCCTCACCCTTGCGAGTACCATCGCCTCAAATGGGCTGAAGGCGAGCTAGAGCAGCCTTCAGAGCCGCAGACCTGACGAGGTTGAGGCGGGGTCGCGCAAATTTGCACCAGCAAATTATGCGTGGCTAACTGCCCAAGTGACGGGTTGACGGAATGAACAGGTGCTGGCGCGAGTAATTTATTTCTTCTTTCTGTCCTGGCGACTAGCTACTCTCCCCTTTCGAGTACCATCGCCTCAAATGGGCTTAACTGCCGTGTTCGGAATGAGAACGGGTGTGACCCCATCGACAAATCACCAGGACAGAAAGAAGAAATCCTTGCGCAGAAGCGGGTCTGTCACTCGTCGTTTTCTGCTGAAAACGCGCGCGACCCTTACAGGGTCTGTACACCTTGTGGCTCTTTTGTTTTGCTTCGCTCACAAAAGAAGCTCGCAAAGTCTTGCGGTGTGTCTCCGACACACCTCACCCACCTCGCACCGCCGTGCTCCGGTCTTGCGGCGCTGCGCCTACTCGCGCCTCACCCCAACGATAAATCACCAGAACACAGCGCTGAATTAAAAGAATACGAGTAAGGAACAAACAATAACGATCGACAAGCAATTTGCAGATTTCCTAATAGGAGTTTCGATGACATTAGTACTTCACGGCTAAGCGCGTTACCGCGCGTACACCTAAAGCCTATCAACGTGGTCATCTCCCACGGATCTCAAACGATTCCTAATCTTGGAGTTGGCTTCCCGCTTAGATGCTTTCAGCGGTTATCCATGCCCGACTTAGCTACTCGGCAGTGCTCCTGGCGGAACAGCCGATACACCAGAGGTCAGTCCTTCGCGGTCCTCTCGTACTAACGAAAGCTCTCCTCAAGAATCCACGCCTACAGTAGATAGGAGACCAACCTGTCTCACGCATGGTTTCGCGCATTACTGCGCGCATTGGACTGTAGCTTTCACCAAACTAAGAGTTTGGTGAGCTGACATTCAGTCTCTACGGGCGCTCACGAGCTTCAAAGAGGAGCTAAATCCGTTTAGGATTTAGCGAGAAAGGTTTGAACCTTACGGTCTTTTGTATTCACCGTGGCGTACTGATCCACAATTACTAGCAAAAGGTTATCTCCCCTTCCTCTTTGAAACTCGCAAACTTCCCTCGGTATTACCCGAGCACGAAGGTGCTGTAGGGCTCCACCGATATAAGTCAGCGGTATTCTCCACATTACTGCAAAGAATCGCCGTGATGCGATTGGTTCACTTTATTCCCGACGTTTCAGTCGGGATCCCGACCCGCCAAGCGGCGTCGGGACTTGAAAGACGAAAAAACGTATATTTTCTGGATGTTCTCAATGGGATTCAAACGGTAAAATACCCTTCTTGCTAAAAGCTAATGAAGCTAATAGCTGAAAGCTACTTTACGGTTTGAACCCAGCTCGCGTACCTTTTTAATTGGCGAACAGCCAAACCCTTGGGACCTTCTTCAGCCCCAGGATAAGGTGAGCCGACATCGAGGTGCCGAACTCCGCCGTCGATTTGGACTCTTGGGCGGAACTAGCCTGTTATCCCTAGAGTAGCTTTTATCCGTTAATCTCCGGCCGCATCTAACGCGTACCGTCGGTTCACTTAGCTCTGCTTTCGCACCTGCTTCTCATGTACGAGTCGCAGTCAAGCTCCCTTTTGCCTATGCACTATCGGCACGGTTTCCATTCGCGCCTAGGGAACCTTAATAGACTCCTTCGTTACTCTTTAGAAGGATATCGCCCCAATAAAACTGCCTGCCAGCCACGGTCTCTCGGCGTTTTTGCCGCCGAGGTTAGAGCATACAACACACAAGAATGGTATTTCACTGATGAGTCCATAGCAGCCAAAACCACTACTTCAACCTCTCCCATCTATGCTACGCATGTTAGTCGTACGCTCAATGACAAGCTACAGTAAAGCTTCTAGGGTCTTTTCGTCTAACTGTAGGTAGCCGGCATCTTCACCGGCATTGTATTTTCACCGAGCTATTCCCCGAGACAGTTCCCCACTCATTACGCCATTCGTGCACGTCTGAACTTACCAGACAAGGAATTTCGCTCAACTATTCCTCAACGTTGGACTCTCTCTTCATCCTCTCCGAGGAGTAGGATGCATGGCGTTGGTCTCTCGCGAGCCATGGTTGGACCGGATACGCATTACGGCGTTCCAGGTAGCTTTCGAATTTTGTAATTTAATTTTTAAATCAATTTGTTCATCGTTTTCTATGACGGTCCCAGTCCTTCCCAGCGCTTTCTTTGAAATTCTAGAAAGTGCTGGAAACCTTAGGACCGTTATAGTTACGGCCGACATTCACCAGGGCTTATATAGTCCAGCATGCGCATCGCGCCAAGCGCGATGCGGTTTAAATGTTTAAATATTTAAACCGCATCACACGCAGTGTGATGCGCACACCCTCCATAGTTAACCTTCTGGCATTGGTCAGGCGTCACCCCCTATACATCCTCTTACGAGTTCGCAGGGAGCTGTGTTTTTGATAAACAGTTGGCAGGGATACTTTCGCTGCGCCCCACGCATCGCGCTAGGCGCGATGCCATTTAGCCATTTAAATTTTTAAACAGCATCACACGCAGTGTGATGCGTAGGGAAGCCTTATTCCGAAGTTACGGCTGCTTTTTTGCCGAGTTCCTTGGGGAATACTCACTCGTTCGCCTTGGTCTACTCGACCTGACTACCTGTGTCGGTTTACGGTACGGTTTTTCTCGCGTTATGCTTAGAGGATTTTCTTGAAAGCGCGCTTTGTTTCATTTCTCCGGCCCGAAGGCCGGAAATTTTCGCTCGGCTTGGAGTGGCGGCTCCCGGATTTACCAAAGAGCCCTCCTGACCGCACGAACGCAAATCCATTAATGCGCAAAACATACTGCACTCCGTCTCCCCATCGCACACGAGAAAAGTCACGGAATATTAACCGTGTATCCATCACCTGCGGCTTTCGCCATTGGCTTAGGACCGACTAACCCTTGGCTGATCACCATCGCCAAGGAAACCTTAGTCTTTCGGCGTGCGGGGATCTCACCCGCATTGCGGTTACTTGTGCCGGCATTCTCACTTCCGAACGCTCCAGTATGGGTCACCCCTTTACCTTCATCGCAGAACGGAACGCTCTCCTACCACTCGCGAGTTTCATGGAAGGCCTTATTTTTATTTTGATTTTAAATCAAAATAAAAATAAGGCACGAGGAGGGCCCTCCTTACACCCTCCATGAAACTCACGAATCCTCAGTTTCGGTACTGCGCTTAAGCCCCGATTATCTTCGGCGCAAGGACTCTAGATGAGTGAGCTGTTACGCTTTCTTTAAATGGTGGCTGCTTCTAAGCCAACATCCTCATTGTCGGAGAATCCTCACCTCCTTGTGATGCACTGAGCGCAGATTTAGGGACCTTAACTGGAGATCTGGGCTGTTTCCCTTTCGACCAACGGAGCTTAGCCCCCGCAGTCTAACTGCCGTATTCTCCTGCGCGCAGCGCAGAAATTTAAATATTTAAATATTTAAACCTCCGTGCTACGCACGGGTCTTCCGGTATTCGGAGTTTGATAGGTCTGACGAGATTTCTCCCTATTCAGACCTTCCAGTGCTCTACCCCCGGAAGGAACATACGACGCGAGCCCAAAAGCTATTTCGGAGAGAACCAGCTATTACCAAGTTCGATTAGCTTTTCACTCCTTACCACAAGTCATCCGACGGTATTGCACGGCCGACCGGTTCGGGCCTCCCCCCGCCTTTCGGCGGGGTTCACCCTGCTCATGGTAAGCTCACTTGGTTTCGGGTCTTACCAAATGTCTTGTAGTTTGCGCTATTCACGCTCGCTTTCACTTCGCCTCCGGGGGTTACCCCTTAGACAAAGACATTCGGTAAACTCGCCGGCTCATTCTTCAATAGGCACGCTGCAACGGACATCACGCTAAGCGCGATGCGTTTAAACATTTAAAGCCTGCATCACACGCAGTGTGATGCCCGCCGCAACACATTGTAAGCATACGGTTTCAGGTCTATTTCACTGTCCTCTCCGGACTACTTTTCACCTTTCCCTCGCGGTACTAGTTCACTATCGATCTCTCAAGATATTTAGCCTTGCCGGTTAGTCCCGGCGGATTCACTCAGGCTATTCGTGTCCTGAGTTACTCAAGAACCGTGACCAGAAAGACGATGTATTTTCATGTACAGGGCTATTACCCTCTAGGGCATTGCTTCCCAGCAATTTCCATTAACACATCATTTTGTAACTTTCTCCGTCCCGATGTAACATCGGGACGACGCCACAGCCTTACAACCCCGCGCGCGCAGCGCGCGACATTTAAATATTTAAAGATTTAAATATCGTGTGCTACGCACACGGTTTGGGCTTCTCCCGTTTCGCTCGCCGCTACTAAGGGAATGACAAGATTTGCTCTCTACCCGCGAAGAAGCGTTTGCACGCCTCCCACATCGAATAGAGAACAAATCATATTGTTTTCTTTTCCTCCAGGTACTGAGATGTTTCACTTCCCTGGGTGCGCGTACCAGCTAATAACGCTGGCACTTCTGCTAAAAGCAGAAAGGTTTCCCCATTCGGACATCTTCGGATCAAAGGTTGCTAGGCACCTCCCCGAAGCGTATCGCCGCCACGCCGCGTCCTTCATCGCTCTCGAGAGTCAAGGCATCCGCCGTATGCTCTTAGATCTCCTATTAGGAAATCTATAAACTGCATTGTCACTCCAACCACAATGTTAATGGTCGGAGTTTGTTCACTCTTCGTTGTCCCGCATAAGCGGGACTCGAATAGCTCGTTATTGTTTCTTACCCAGCTCTAATTTTGCTCGAAATTTCTTCAGTACAAAATTAGGGCTGAGCTTACCTTACTCTTTTCAATTGTCAAAAAACACCGTTCTGAAGAAACAAAAAACCGCTTCAGAAGCGGGTTCTGGTCGCACAGGAAAACCCCGGGCTACCGCCACCGCTTTTTAAAGAGATTTATATGAGTCATCATACGGACTTCCCTAGTATAAACAGGCCCCGCCACTTGTCAAATAGCTCCACCGCACATGAGAACACCCCTCCCGCACGCGTGCGGGAGGGGTGTTCTTTTAGCTTACGGCCAAAAGCCGTACATTAGCCCTTATGGTGGATTTCCTGTCGCATTCGCTCAAGATAGCGTGAGGCCGCTTCCTGGCCGCCAAGGCCAAAAGAAAGACCAACCGCAAGTGAAATGGCCACAATGACGCCCGTGAAGAGCGTTTGAACCAATGCTTGCGCGACGCCCAATTGATTAAGTGCCGCAAGAATACCGAAGATCCAGATGGCCCAGCGAGTAACACTGCCGAGAAAAGACGCAGAACGCATTTCGGCTGCGCGCGCAGTACCGACAACAACATTCTGCATGACCTCGGCAACAACTGCCGCGACCAAAAGGATAAGGACCGCGACAATGACCTGTGGAAGGTAGAGAAGCACCACATTCTGAAGGAACGCGTTCACTTGATTAAGTCCGAGGACATCAAGCGAGGCAACCAAGAACACGATGATAACAAACCATTTCACAAGACCGCCGAGAAATGCGCCCGTGTCGAGCTTGAAGCCCGCACGACCCATTACCTCGCCGAGACCCGCGTTTGCAAGCACATGGTCCACTCGAAGCGACTTAACGACTTGCGCGATAACTCGGCCGAGTACTGTGCCGATAATCCAACCAACAATGAAAATAAGAGCCGCAACAATAACATTGGGCACAAAATTTACAATGCCGATCCAGAGATCTTGGAAGGATGCCGTCAGTACTTCGGTCCAGGTTTGAAGTAACATACCGTGATTTTTATGTATCTGCCCGATAAAAGGCAGAAGCCTAGGCTAACTAAAGAAAACGAAAAAATGACCTTGAGCCGAATGTTTCGGCTATCGACCTGCGGGTCCATACCTCTAAGCGAGCTCGCAAAGAGGCACCTCTTTATTTTACCAAGATTCGTGAAAATTTCGCGGATTTTGGTGTGGATTGTTAATTAAGGCGGCGGTTGAGCCGGTTCATGACCTGTTCATGGGGATAGTCTAAAATATCACGCACCAGCTTATCGTAGACATTAAGTCGATACTCAAAATCGGAGGTGTTAAAAACGGCATAGCGGAGCTCGCGGCCAAGCTCTGATTCAATGCGCTTAATTGCCGTTTCAAGCACAGCCCGCTTAATACCATCGCCCACAATAAGCATGTCCACTCGGCTATCAAAATCCTGAATAAAGATTCCCGCTATTATCACCACCTTGAGCCGCCCAACCTTCTCAAGACGCTTCAAAATTTCGTTTCCCCGCAAAGGCGAAGTATCCAAAAGAAACTGCTGAAGAACCATAAGGTACTGAAACTTGTCATCCAGTGTCCAACCGGCGACGCGCGTTTTTTTGGTGCGATAGCGACTGCCATTTTTTTTAATCGCGTCGCGGTACAAGGTTCGTTTTTTGATAAGACCCACACGCCACAAAAGCGCTATCTCGCGGCGGGCAGTGGAAGAATAGACTTTCGCGCGATGCGCCACTTCCGCGTTATCAAACGAGGCTTGCGGATTAAAAAGAAAGAGTCGTAGTATTTTAACGCGAGCCGGTGTACCGAAAAGTTTCCCGAGGATTTCCATGATGCCGCCATTCTATCACTCCCCTCACAAATGGAAAGCGCCGTCCGCGAATCGGACGGCGCCTCACTCGTGAGCTCGCGACTAGTTAGTGTGCTCCGTGGGGAGCGCGTGGCCTCACAACCGAGTGTTCGTCGATTTCTGCCCAAGCGTCGTAGTAGCAATCGTCGCACACTTCGATGCCACCGAACTTCCTGCGGACACCGTCCACGCGTGGCTCAAACGGATTGTTGCAGGAAGGACAGCGCGGCGGGTTTTTTTCGTCCTCCGCGAGTTCTTCAAGAAACGCTTTCAAACCTACTGCCATGGCACGATCCTCCTCTGCCTGCATCATAACACCCCTAAACAAAAAGTCCCGTGCATGCGGGACTTTTTGTGGATACAGAGAAAAATTTATTTTAGCGTAATTTGTCACCCATAAAAATCCTACCATATATGGTAGGATTTTTATGGTTAATCTGTAAACTGGCAATTATTTAAGCGTAACCATGTCACGCATAAAATCCTGCACTACAAGAGTACTTCCAAACTTCTAACTCGCTTCGCTTCTAAGAAACTTTAGGTCGCTGGATTTTTGCGCGACCCGAGAAAAGGTGTCTAAACACCTTTTCTCCCGCCTTCTCCGCGGCCTCCGACCGAAAAGTTACTTAAGCGTAACTTTTCCTCCCGCGGTTTCAATCTTCTTTTTGATTTCTTCCGCTTCTTCTTTTTTGAGGTCCTTTTTGAGAACTGCCGGGGCGCTGTCAACAAGGTCTTTTGCCTCCTTGAGACCAAGGCCGAGTATCTCCTTTACCACCTTGATGATGGGGATTTTCTGCTCACCGGCGCTCGTAAGTTCAACCGTAAAGAGACTTTTTTCCTCGCCTGCCTCCGCCGCACCTCCGGGAGCGGCAACAGCGACCGCCGCCGCCGAAACACCAAATTTCTTTTCAAGCGTTTTTACGAGCTCGTGGAGGTCAAGCACGGTCATACCCTCAATGTCGGAGACTAGTTTCTTAAATTTCTCCGGAACCTCAACGACATTTGCGTCTTCTGCCATATTTTTGAATTATCTGTTAATTACTGCTTCTTCCCCGCGACTCCATGCAATGCCACTACAAGGCCCTGGAGGGGCGAGTTGATAAGATTGACGAGCTGCGCCAGGAGGACTTCGCGTGGCGGGATGTTTGCAATCCCGCGCATTGCCGCCATATCCATGTATGCTCCTTCGAAAATACCCCCCACAATTGAGAGAGCCCCCTTGTATTTTTTTACGAAGGTTTGAATGGTGCGAGCCGGCACGAGAGAGTCCTCCCCGTAAGCAAGCGCAATCTCGCCCGAGAGTTCGGGCACCGTGCCTGAAATCTTTGTGTCCGTAAGTGCTAGACGAATCAACGATTTCTTGGCCACAAAGTAGCCCACCTTATTGGTCCGCAAATCTTTGCGCATCGCGTTTGCGTCTTGCACCGAAAGGCCGTGGAAATTTACAAAGACTACGGACTGCGCACCCACAAGAGCGTTTTGCACCTTCTTTATAACTTCTTTCTTTTTTTCTTTGGTTATCGCCATTGAATCAGCTATTAGCTATTAGTTTTTAGCTTCATTAGCCAAAATAAAAGACCTGAACAAGCAGGCCTGGAGTCCTTACTTCGCAATGCGAAATCAGAATACTTCGACCTCGGCAGGACTTATGGTTGCCTGCTGTCTCCAGTCCGATGAAGAGAGTCTAGCCCAAAAGTAGAAGCGCTGTCAAATCCTTTCCCCGCTAAAATAAAATCCCGCTCGTCCTATCCCCGAGAGCTAAGCTATCGGGGTATTAGGCGAGCGAACTTTTATTTTGAGAACCCACGGTTCTCAACGCTCGCTCGCGGACTCGCTCACTGCTCTCCTCTACGGGAAAACTAAAGTTTTCCCGACCCCTTTCCCTCATTCCGCATTCGCCCCCGCAGCAAAGCTGTGGGGTACTCTGCGGTAAGAAGCAGAACGACCGGGGAAAGCCCCGGTCGTCTTAGGGCGATTGCCGCCCTATAGTTTCTCGCACCAACCGCGGCGGAAGGTCTCCGCATTGAACACTGTAGGTAAGACGGTTATAGAACCACAGCTTCATCTCTCGAAGCTCGAGTGGCTCTACCGCAAACGCCTGCGCGAACCGTTCGAATCCATCCATCGGAATCTCTGCATCACCTTCCTCGATCTTGTCGATATAGCCCGCGGACAATCCAACGAGACTGCCGAGCTGCCCTTGCGAGAACCGGGCGCGCAACCGCAAACACTTCAGGACCCGCCCGGCAGCCTGGCGGCGTAATCCCTCTTGTGCCCTCATCTCGGCGCGCGTTTGTACCCATGCTGGAGTCATAACATTCCTCCAATTCTCCAATTTTTCTACCCGTTAGCAGTAAAACAAAAAGTTCCGCTTAACGCAATGCAAAAAACACCTAGTGAGTGTCAATAGAGCCCGCTTCCCGTTTGGCGAGCTCGGTGTGCCAGCCGACGAAGCTCGCGCCGAGCTGAAGAAGCGTCGTCACACCGGCAACGGCAAGTACAAAAATAGGAAACCACGCCACGGGTGTCGCAAAATAGAAGAAGGTAACCATCGCGGCCGACCACAGACCGAAACACCACGGACAGGCGAGCAGTTCTGAAATAGTTCGCCGAGGCCCCCGTTTCGCCCGTGACCGCACCACGACAAGCTCGCCATCGTCTAAGACTGCTGACACATCAAGAAACCAATCACGAAAAAACTGCATGATGCGATCGTAGATTACCAGTCGTGTGAGCCGGAATGCCGCAAGTGCCACCAGAGTGGCGTCAAAGAAAGGAATGCCTAGGGGAAGTCGTCCTGAGGTCCAGAGCCACCAAAGCCCCACTCCAAAAACAACAACGAAAAAGAGAAAGAAAACGAAGTTCCAAAGATTTTGTTCGTCGCGCATAGCCCTTATTTTACCATAAGAACAACTCTCTTAATGAGAGACTAAAATCCTACCATATATGGTAGGATTTTAGGGTTGGCAAAGAAATGCCTGGAAGCTTCGAAGAAGCGTGCAGTGCGCATTGACAATAATAAGTAGGTGTGCTACACTACACATAGTGATTAAGAAAATCCTGATCCTGATGAGGAAACAGGGACACTCTGGAGAACAGCAGTGTCGACAACAATGTCAGTAGATACGACTAAGGCAGTGCTCAGTGACTTCGTGCTGTTGTATGGCTCAATCGCCCTTGAGACCTACCAGCAGATCGCTCGCGGCAATCTGCCTCGCTTCCCCGGCCCCCACGGGCTTGGCATTACGAGCTGGTGTGCCGCCGCGGGCCTGCTCGAGCGGGCAAAACTGCGGCCGGGCGAACGACGAATGTTTCCCGGTGCCGGCGCCCGCTACGAGGTACCGGAAATGATACGAGAGCTCGTTCTTAACGCAGAATATCGCGAGGGCGAGCTTAAGTTCTAGCCGCAATCAAAACGGCCGGCAGTCCACGCAGGATTGTCGGCCGTATCCATTACTCCCTAGCCCGCCTGAGACACCGCGGCTGTTTCATCCGCAGATTCCGACGCGGCATAATAGCCTGCCGCCGAAAGCATGACAAAGCCAAAAAGAATCATCGCCATGAAGCCCAGTATAAATTTTAGAAGCGTTGGCGTGAAAAGCTTTCGCATATTATTTTAAAGCGCTCATCTCTGCATTAAGCGTGTCAACCAGTTTTGTGTCCCCCGCTGCCACTGCCGCATCATACGCCTGCGTGAAATAGAGGCGCGCATTTGCTGTATCTTCTTTCACATCGCGGTAATACCTGGCAAGCGTTACCAGCAAATTATTATTGTTATTCGTCGCAATAAGACCCTGCTTCAGAATATCAACTGCGGCGGTGGTATTTTGTTTGTAGGAATATCGATAGAGGTCATGCAGTTCGCTGTAGGTTTGGGGATAGGTCGTATTTTTTTGAAGCGAAATCTTAAAGTTTTGTTCGGCCTTGGCATAGTCTTTCAGATGGTAGTGAAAGAGAATGCCGAGGTTGTGATACGCAATATTGTTTTCCGGCTGAAGAGCACTCGCGTATTCCCACGCCTGCCGCGCTCCTTCATAATCTTCTACTTGTTTGCGCCGAATACCCAGATTCATCCAGGCGGCAAAATCAGACGAATCCGCCTTGAGGATAGCCGTCAGTTCGGCAATTTTAACTCTCATAAGCTCCTGCGCTTCGACGGAAAAAGAGGCACTAAACACAATCGGGCGGTCGAGACTTGGGGCGGGCGGCAGGATTGCTCCTCCTCCCGAAAGAGGTAGTTTGGTGACGGCCGCCTCACC
>Ga0209726_10006413_pt1 | contig 13676 bp, 10 predicted proteins | sample Subgrocontami54m_FD_187453 | JGI IMG/M metagenome (GOLD analysis project Ga0209726, IMG submission 187453) | Subsurface groundwater microbial communities from S. Glens Falls, New York, USA - GMW46 contaminated, 5.4 m (SPAdes) (version 3) | ecosystem: Environmental > Aquatic > Deep subsurface >... | reverse complement strand
CGGCCTCATGCACCCCCGCCTCCAGACCTGGTTCCCGTTCAACCTCCAGGTCTGCATGAACGGCCACGACTGGCTCGCGCGGGCGATGGACCAGGCTGGACTCCGCTACGAACAGCGGGACAACTGCTTCACCTGGGTCGAGGACATCGCCGAGGCGCAGAAGATCGCCGATCGCTTCCTCGCGACGCGCTGGGAGCGCGAGCTGGACCGTTTCGCGCGACAGATCAACCCGGCCCTGCCGGATGTTCTCCGCAACTTCCGTTCGCAGTACTTCTGGAGCCTCCGGCAGAGCGAGTTCTCCACCGACATCCTCTTCCGGAACCCCGCGGACCTGGATGCGATCGCTCATCCTCTCGTCTTCCATGCGATGGCCAGCTTCGGAAGCGATGACATCATGCGATTCCGCGGCCGCAAGGTCCGCAGCGACTACGAGGGAGATATCCAGACCCGCTTCGACGAGTACCCCGACGGGATCCGCATCCGTCACTCCCTGGGCTTCAACTCGTTCAAGATGTACACCAAGGAGGCCACCATCCTTCGGATCGAGGCGACCATTAACGAAACCAAGGACTTCCGTGCCTTTCGCAGGAAGCAGGGGGATCCGAAGGGCAAGAGGGGCTGGCGCCAGTTGCGCCAGGGAGTCGCCGACGTCCGTGCCCGCGCCAACATCTCGGACAAGTGCAACGACCGATACGTCGAGGCCCTCTCTGCCGCGGATACCTCCGCTCCTCTCGGCAAGGTCTTCGAAACCGTGAGCGCGCCGCGCGTCTGGAAGGGGCGGCGGGTCCGCGCCATCCGTCCCTGGGAGCCGAACGACCACCAGCTCCTCCAGGCCGTTCATCGCCCCGAATTCGCCGCCATCGGCTTCAGCAATGCCGACCTCTACACAGTCTTCTTCGGGGACTCCCCATGCACCCCGGAAGAGCACCGTCGTCGCTCGGCGCAACTGACCCGACGAATCCGCCTTCTTCGCGCTCATCACCTCATCAAGAAGGTCCCCAACCGCCGCCGCTACAGACTCACCCCGGAGGGGCGGGCGACCATCTCAACGATCCTGTCCGCTCACGGGGTTACGCTCGAAGACGTGCGGAGGCGCGCATGAACAACTTCGCGAAAAACAAAGCTAAAGACGGATAGGGATCCAACTCTGGCGGACCCGTGCTGGGATCTGGGATTTCGTTGGGATGTTGGATTTTGGATCTGGGATCTCGGGCGTGACGGCCGCTGTCCACCAATACCGTCCCACGGTGACTCGAGTTGAGGCTACCGGAGGCACACATGCGTTTGTTCCCACTCGCTCTGATCGGCATGGCGGTCTGCCTGGTCTGCTCGGCCGAGGAGGACTCGAACATCGCCGCCGAGTTCGAGGCCCTCTCGAAGGGGTACGAGGCGGCCCTCCAGGCCTTCTTCAAGCCCCTCTCGGAGGCGAAGACCCAGGAGGAGCAGACGAAGGTCGAGCTCGACTGGGCGAAGCACCCCCTCAAGGAGTGGCTGCCGAAGGCCGAGGACCTCGCCGCGAGGGCGAAGGGGACGGAGACCGCCGTCCCGGTCCTGGCATGGATCCTGACGCACGCCGCGGAGACCGGGGACCCGCCGAAGGAGCTCCATGGGAGGACGATCCAGACCCTCCTCGAGGCGCACCTGGCCTCCCCCCTCCTCGAGCAGATCCCCGAGCCGCTCCACTACTATTGCGCATGGACACTCGGCCAACCGAAGGTGGAGGAAGTCCTCGCGACGATCATCGAGAAGTCCCCCCACGCCGCGGTCCGCGCCGCGGCGCTCTACCACGCGGCGGTCCTGGTGATGGAGAACCCCGAGTCGAACGAGGCCGATCGCGAGCGCGCGAAGGGGCGATTCGAGCGGCTCGTGAAGGAGTTCGCCGACACGAAGTGGGCGAAGCAGGCGGCGGGCTACGTCTTCGATCTGGAGAACCTCCAGGTCGGGAAGGCGGCCCCCGACTTCGAGACGGAGGATGTCGACGGCGGAAAGTTCAAGCTCTCGGACTTCCGCGGCAAGGTAGTCGTCGTCAAGTTCTGGGGGTTCTGGTGAGGCCCCTGCCGTGAGGAGATCCCTCACGACGTGGCGCTCGTCGAGCGCCTGAAGGACAAGCCCTTCGCGATCGTCGGCGTGGCGAGCGACGAGCCTTCCAAGATGAAGACGATCATCGAGGAGAACAAGATCAACTGGCGGAACGCGGTGGACGGCTCGACGGACGGCCCGATCGCGACGGCCTGGAACGTCCGCGGCTGGCCGACCGTCTTCGTCCTCGACGCCGAGGGGACCATCCGCTTCCGCGACACGCGTGGCGAGGACCTCGTCAGGGCCGTCGACGAGCTGCTCGCGGAGCTCGAGGAAAAGGGGAAGTGACGAGTCCGGCGTGAAGGAGGCTGCCAGGCCGGCGCAAGCGAACCCTACCGGCCCCGGCGCGTGAAACGGCGCACCATCGGCCCTGAAACGCCCCTTAGGTTTCCCCGATTCCCGGTCGATGATCCGGATGGGGACGACCTCCATTCGTGCCGGGGCAAACGAGCGCACATGATCCGCACCTTCACGACCGCCCTCGTTCTGTCCGCGCTCTGCGGATGCAGCATTCTCGGCACGCCGGACAACGGAAAGGCCCCTCCGCCGGACGTGGCGAAGGCCCCCTCCCCCCCGGCGGACGCAGCGGCGCCTCCCTCGGACGGTGGGCTAGGGGGGTACGATCGCCCCGTCGCATGGGACATGAACCGCCTGATGCCGCTCTGCCCCCGTTGCAATCACGAGGTCCAGCTCCGGAGCACGATCTGCTCGCGCTGCTACGGGCGCTACCGCTGGCACGACCTGCCCGTGGACGATTCTCCCCGCGGGGCGTTCGCCCGCCTGAAGCTCGCCGAGGTCTACAACGACTACGAGACCTTCCAGGAATGCGTCTGCCAGTCCGACCTCAAGGCCGTGATGAACTCGCTCGGCAATGCCGTGGAGGCGGGGCGGGAGGTGCTCCTGGAGCCGCAGGTGATCGACGAGGCCGTCGACGGGGACGAGGCGAAGCTGACAATCGTCCAGCGCGGGCAGCAGGTGACGCTGAACCTCGTGCGCGAGGGTGGAAAGTGGAAGCTCTCGCTGCGGGCGCTCCAGGAGGACGTCTTCACCGGGAAGGCGGGCTCGCGGGCGACTGCGATTGCGAGAGCGATCGAGCGCTACCGCCAGGAGCGCGGCCGGCTGCCGAACGCGCCCACGTGGATCCGCGAGCTGCGGGAGAGGGACGCGAAGGGGAAGCCCTACTACGACTTCAACGGGATGATGTACGCCTCGCATGGGGGCGGGCAGCGCGGGGATGTGGAGGGCCTGGCCGACCCGTGGTGGGGGGAATACGTCTACCGCCCGGGATCGAGCGACGGGCGCCGCGACTTCCTCCTCTACTCGAAGGGCCCGAACGGCCGCGACGACGACGGCTCCGGCGACGACATCCTGCCCAAGTAGCGCCCGGACGCAGGCGCCTCGCGGCCCGTCAGGGCGTATCGTGGGCGGTCCGGTCGAGGACCTCGCGGACCTTGCAAAGAAGCAGGTCCAGCGACACGGGCTTCTGCACGAACGCGGCGCCCGAATTCAGCACGCCCCCCTCCAGCATGGCGTGCTCGGCATACCCCGACATGTAGAGCACCTTCGTCTCCGGGCGGAGAGGCGCCAGACGTCTCACGAGGTCGACGCCGCTCATTCCGGGCATGACCATGTCCGTCACGACGAGGTGGATCGGACCCCCATGCAGGTCGCAGAGCGCGAGGGCTTCGCTTCCGTTGCACGCCTCGAGGACCGCGTAGCCGCTCATCCGGAGCATCTCGCCCACGGGCGCGCGCACAAGCTCCTCGTCTTCCACGAGCAGGACGGTCTCCGTTCCCCGGGGCGGGGCTGCGGGTGGCCGGGCCGGTTCGAGGGCCTCGGCCGGTGCATCGACGCGCGGCAGGTAGATCTTGAAAGTCGTCCCGTGTCCGGGCTCGCTGTAGAACGTGATGTGGGCGCCGCTCTGCTTGACGATGCCGTAGACGGTGGCGAGGCCCAGACCGGTCCCCTTGCCCTGGTCCTTGGTCGTGAAGAAGGGCTCGAAGACGTGGGCGCGCGTCTCCGCGTCCATTCCGCACCCCGTGTCGCTCACGGCCAACATGACGTGGGGGCCGGCCCTCGAGTCGGGATGATCGAGCGCGTAGGCCTCGTCCAGCTCGATGTTCGCGGTCTCGATGGTGAGCGTGCCACCCCCGGGCATGGCATCCCGGGCATTGATCGCGAGGTTCAGGATCACCTGCTCGATCTGGCCCGGATCGGCCCTCACCGACCCGAGCTGGGGGGCCAGCCCGGTGGCGCACCGGATATCCTCGCCGATCAGCCGCCGCACCATCTTCTCCATGTCCACGACCAGGGCATTCAGGTTGATCACCTTGGGCTGCAGGACCTGCTTGCGACTGAACGCCAGCAGTTGATGGGTCAGCGCTGCGGCCCGATCGGCGGCCCTCTTGACATCCTCCGCGTGGCGACGCAACGGATCGGATCCGCCGAGGCCCGCGACGATGAGGTCCGCGTAGCCCGAGATCGCCATCAGGAGGTTGTTGAAGTCGTGCGCAACGCCTCCCGCGAGCTGTCCGATGGCCTCCATCTTCTGCGATTGGCGAAGCTGGGTCTCCAGTCGCCTCTGTTCCGTCAGGTCCCGAAGACAGCCGACGAGGTGCGTCACATCTCCGGATCGCCCGATGACCGGCGCGATCGTGACTTCCGAGACATAGGTGCTGCCGTCCTTCCTCCGGTTGGTGAGTTCCCCGCGCCAGACGCGGCGGGAGAGGACGGTGGACCACATCGCCGCATAGATCGCCGGGTCGGTGAGTCCCGACTTGAGGATGCGCGGGTTTTTCCCCAGCGCCTCCTCGCGCGTGTACCCGTTCTGCCGGGTGAAGCCCTGGTTCACCCAGACGATGGTCCCCCGGACGTCCGCGATGAGGAAGGGGTCGGCCGCGGCCCCCAGCGCAGCCTCCAGGAGCTCGAGCTGCTCCACGTGCAGGACGCGTTCGCCGAGCAGCCGCTGGACCTGATCGGTCATCTCGTTGAACGTACGCGCGAGCGTGCCGAGTTCGTCGCGCGAGGCGACGTCGAGGCGGTGCGAGAAGTCGCCGCGATGGATCCGACGCGCGGCATCCTCCACGCCGAGGACCGGCCGGACGATGTACCGGCGCGTGATGAAGAGGCCGGCAAGGAGCGCCGCGCAGCTCGTCGCGGCAAGGACACCGAGCGTCCAGAGCATCGTGCGCTGCTCGCGGCGGTCCAGGGTGACGATGGCCGTGACGACGCGGTCGGAGCGATCCCGGAGTTCGGGCAGCCGCGCCTCGACCCGTCGGTAGGCCTCTATCGATCGCGCGTCCCCGGGGGGCGCGTCCGCGACCGCGAGGAGGTCGGGGCGAACCTCTCTCCACAGCGAGACCAGGGAGGCAAGCGACGGTTGCACCTCGGGCGACGCGGGTTCGACCGTGTCCTCCAGGACCTGTCCGCCCTGCTGGAGCGCCAGGAGCGCCCGCTCGAAGTCCCCCACGCGAGACCGGAGCCCGGGCCGGTCGTCGTCCTGGCCCATCGCGCCGACCATGTGCGTCCAGTCGCGCAACTCCGCCGCGAGCATGCGCTGCCGGCCGGCGACGTTGATGGAGTGATTGCGGGTCCTGGTCCTGGTCAGGTACGAGGAGAAGCTGAACACCCCGCAAAGGGAACAGGCGAACGGCAGGAGAAGCAACAGGCCGATCTTGACCGTGAGCGTGAACCTCCCCGGCGACTCCGACGGGTCAGGTTCGCTCGCTCCCTCGTGCAACGGCATTTCCAGACCCCCTACGGCTCGGGCGCATCGCAGCGCCGTGGTTCTCCGAATGCGCCCGCAGCGAGATCGCGCTGCTAACGGATTCGATCGTTCATGAGCGCACGAAGCTGCATCAGATCGAAGGGCTTTTCGATCCGCAGGTTCGCCACTCGATCGAGAAACTCACGCGCCCGGACGGTAAACGCGCCGCCGGTCATGAAGATCATGCGCTCGGCCTGGTCGGGGGCGCCGCGCGCGAGTTCGCCGTGAAGATCCATCCCGGTCAGGTCGGGCATCATCAGATCGCAGAGAACGACGTCGAAACGCTGGCCCGACGAGACACGGTCGAGCGCCTCCTGGGCTCGCGTGGTCGTGACGACCTCATGCTCGGCCGAGAGGGTTGCGCTGATGAGCGTCCCGAGCATGGGCTCATCGTCGATGACCAGGATCCGTCCGCGCCGTCGTGCCGGGGACGGGGCACTCGCCGGCGCTGCGCTGGGCGCCCTTTCCGACCGGGCCTGCGGCAGGTGGATACGGAATACGCTGCCCTTGCCGAGCTCGCTTCCGACCTCAATCCTCCCGCCCAGCTCCGTGACGATACGCTGGCAGATCGCCAGCCCCAGCCCGGTTCCCACCCCGGCGGGCTTGGTCGTGAAGAAAGGCTCGAAGAGCCGCTTCCGAACCTCGGGCGACATGCCGGCTCCCGTGTCTGCGATCTCCACCACCACGTTTCCACTCGTGTCGAGCCGGCTGGATACGCGAATCTCGTTGAGATCGGCCCGCCCCTCGGGGATGGCGTGGGCCGCGTTCACGACGAGGTTGAGAAACACCTGCCCAAGTCGGGACTCGTTGGCCTCGACGGGTGGGACGTCGCCGTACTGCCTGACGAGGTGCGCGCGGTGGCGGATCTCATTCCAGGCCATCCGTAGCGTCGACTCCATCACGCGCATCGTATCGACGGGCTCGAGCTTGTTCTCCTCGGCCCGGGAGAAGATCTTGAGGTCGCGCACGATGGTGCGGATCCGCTCCGCGCACTCGCGCGCATCGCTGAGCTCATTCCGAAGCTCGTCCGACAGGCCCAGCCGTTTCGTCAGGTCGGAAACGTCCCGGAACGCCAGGTCGAGGTTCCCGAGGACCGCCGTGAGAGGGTTGTTGATTTCGTGCGCGACGCCGGCGGCGAGCGTGCCGACGGCCGCCATGCGATCGGAGGCGACGAGCTGTGCCTCCGTGAGCTTCTTCTCGGTCACGTCGCGGGAGATGATCACGGCGCCGGAGATGTCCCCGTTGCTGTGCACCGGACCGATGTGGCTCGAGAACCAGATCGGCGCCCCATCGGGTCCCGTCGAGGTCACCTCGAAGCTCACGGCCTGGCCCGTCGTCAGCACGGACTCCAGCGCGGAAACCATCACGGCGTGCTGGTCCGGCGGCGTGTACGACAGCCAGGAGGAGCCGACGACCTGGTCCATCGTGTACTGCGGCAGCACCCGGTTGATGAACCGGATGGCGCCGTTCCGATCGACCGAGCAGACGAAGTCAGGTACGTTGTCGAAGACCGCCCGTAGCTGCGAGCGGGCCTCCACGGCCGCGGTCTCCGACGCCGCGCGAGACCTGACGGAGCGTGTGAGGGCGACCGCCAACGTGAGCTGGTTGGCGACCCCGCGCACATAGGCAAGCCAGTCGGGATCGTCGAGCTGCCTCGAACGCGACATGACGAACAGCGCGCCGAGAGGATCTCCTGCATGGATGAGCGGCAAGAGGAGCGCGGAAGCGGCGCCGCTGCGAGCCAGGACCTCCCGGCCCGCGATTTCCCACGGAGGTTCGTGCAGCAACGCGGGATGACCGCTCTCGATCACCAGCCGGAGGAGGTCCGCGTGACCGAAGAAGGTGTCCAACTCCTCCTGCGTCCACCTGCTCGAGCCGCCGAGGACCCGCGCCGTCATCCGGCCGCCGGCCTCCAGCAGGTAGAGGGCTCCCACCGATACGCCGCCGGCGTCGAAGCACATCCCGAGCACTTCATCGAGAGTGCCCGCGAGGTCGCCGCTCCCGACGACGGCTTCGGTGATCCCGGTCAGGACGGCGATCTCGGACGCCTGCATCGCACATCGCTGCGACAGCCCCGAGTTGATGGAGACCTGCCGCTCGAGCTGGCGCTGCACGCGCATGACCCGCTCCCGTTCGACCTCCGCCACGGGGGCCGAGAGGGGTGGGGCCGCCGCGGTTTGCCCACGGGTCCCGAGGGCGGCGTGCAGTGCCTCCGCGACGCCGCGGAGATCCGGAGTCCTCAGCACGAACTCGTTCGCGCCGGCACGCCGGGCGAGGTCCCTGTCGGACGGCTCGACGTAGGTCGAGGTGACCAGGATGACGGGCACCTGGGCAAGCGCGGGCTCCGCGCGAACCGCCATGGCGAGGGCGAAGCCGTCGAGCACGGGCATCATCACATCCGAGACGATGGCGTCGGGCGGCTTGTTGCGGGCCAGCGCGAGCGCCTCCGCGCCGTCGGACGCGGACACGACGATGCACCCCATCCGGTCGAGACGGAACCGCAGGAGCTTGAGCTGGATCGGATCGTCGTCGGCCACGACGATGGTGCGGCCGGCGAGCGCGCCGTGGGGCTCCGAACGAGACGGAGCGAGGTGGCCTCTGATGATCTGCACGAGACGCGACGGCTCCACGGGCTTCCCGACGACACCGTCGAACCCGGCCGCCGCCACATGCGCCTCCTCCTCCTTCGAGATGAACCCCGAGAAGCAGAGGATCGGCACCTCCGGGCCGCACAACGCGCGGATCTCGGCGGTGAGCACGAAGCCGTCCATGTCGGGCAGGCATAGATCCTGCAAGACGAGGTCGGGTCTACGGGACTCGAGGATGCGGAGCGCCGTCTGTGCGTCCGGTGCCTCGAGCAGCTCGCAGCCATCCCGCTCCAGGGCGAACCGGACGATCTTGCGCGTCGTCGGGTTGTCTTCGACGAGGAGGATCGTGGGCCTCATCGGCGGTCTCCCCCGTCCTGCGGCGCGTTCTTCGCGAGCAGGTCGGCGACGAGGGCCGGCAGCGTCTGCGTGTCGATGGGCTTGCTCACGTACGCATCGCACCCTGCTGCGAGGGCCGCCGGCTCGTCGCCCTTCATGGCGTACGCGGTCACCGCGAGGATCGTGATCTGCCGCGTCGAGGGATCGGACTTGAGCCGCCGCGCCAGCTCCAAGCCGTCCATTCCCGGGAGCTGCAGGTCGAGGAGGACCATCCGCGGTCGCCAGTTCCGCATGATGACGAGCGCCTCCTCGGCATCCGCCGCGGTGCGGACCTCATATCCCTGCCTGGCCAGCACGAAGTTGAGGAGCTTCAGGTTGGTGGCACTGTCATCGACGATGAGGAGGGGCTCGCCTGGCATGGTTCAGTCCCCCCTCGTCTCGGGGCGACGCGGCAGGAACGCCTCGAGCTCGGCCACCAGGGAGGCGACCCCGCCGCCCTTCTTGAATGCGACGGCCTGGGCGGCCGCGGCAAGGCGCGCGCGCTCGTCGCCAGTCAGGTCCTTGGCGGTCCAGACGATGACGGGCGTGGCGCGGTGGGCAGGCAGCGCCCGCAGGCGGTTCAGGAACTCGAAGCCGTCCATCTCGGGCATCAACAGGTCGAGGATGACGGCGATCGGGTGGTCCCGCTCCGCGGCCTCGAGGCCCGCCCTGGCATCGGTGTGGCCGATGACCTTGAAGCCGAGCCGTTCGATGGTGTGGGCGAGGAGCTTGACCGTGCCGGGGTCGTCGTCGACCACGAGCACCGAATCGCGGACCCCGCGGCCGATCCCGCGCTTCAGCGACGCGAGCAGCGCGTCCGGATCGAATGGCTTGCGGAGCACGTCGTGGACGACGAATCCGCCCGCGGAGCGCGCCTCGGCCACGACGGTCACGATGACGACGACGGCCCCGCTGCTGCTGCCGCCGCTCCGGATTCCAGCAAGCACATCGAGCCCGCTCATGTCCGGCAGCAGGAGGTCGAGTGTGATCGCGTCGAACGCCCGCGCCCCGGCCCTGGCCAGCGCGTCCTTGCCGGTGGCGGCCGTCTCGACCGCGTACCCCGCGCCGCTGAGCGATTCGACCAGGAGGGCGCTCTCTCGCGGATCGTCCTCGACCACGAGCACGGAACGTGCCCCGGCCGCGCGGGCGGGGAACACCGTGTTCAGGTCGAGCGCCTTGTGAGCTGCCACATGCCGCGGGAGGACCGCGAAGAAGAGGCTCCCCTTGCCGACCTCGCTCGTGACGCCGACCAGGCCGCCCTGGGCCTCGACGAGCCTCTTCGTGAGCGCGAGCCCGAGGCCGGTGCCGCCGAGCTTGCGAGCGACGCGTGGCTCGATCTGGGCGAACTCCGTGAAGAGACGCGCGATGTCGCCCGGCGCGATCCCGGGGCCTGTGTCCTGAACGTCGAGGCGAAGTCGATCCGCGCCCTCCGTTCGCGCCCGCACGATCACCCGCCCCCCTTCCGGCGTGAACTTGAGCGCGTTGGACAGGTAGTTGTAGAGCACCTGCTTGAAGCGGGCAGGATCGAGCGCGGCGTCGAGTCCCGACTCGACCTCCACGTCGACACGGATGCGCTTCTCGGCGGCCCCCGTCCGTACGATGCCGCACACCTCCCCGATGACGGTGCGAACATCGATGGTCTCGGCACGGAACTCCATCCGGCCGGCCTCGACCTTCGAGAGATCGAGGATGTCGTTGATGAGCTGCAACAGGTGACGCCCGCTCGTCAGGATGTCGCCCAGGAATTCCTTGGCCTGCGGAGACGAGGGGTCGACCTGTCCGGCGTAGAGGATCTCGCCGAAGCCGATGATCGCGTTGAGCGGGGTCCGGAGCTCGTGGGACATGTGCGCGAGGAACTCGCTCTTCAGGCGGCTCGCCTCCCGCTCCCGTCGGTTTTCCATCTCGAGCTCGAGGTTCCTGTTGCGGACCTTTTCGGCCTGCCTGCGGTCGGACACGTCCCGGATCGCCGCGGTGACGAGCGTGCCGTCCGCGCTCGACATGGGGCTGAGCGCGACCTCGACGGGAAACTCGGTGCCGTCGCGGCGGCGCCCGTAGAGGTCCATGCCGCTTCCCATCGGACGCGTGTGAGGCGCTGCGACGAAGTCCCGGACATGCTCCGGGTGGCGGGCGCGAAACCGATCGGGGATGAGCACCTCGACGGGCTTTCCGACGAGCTCCGCGCGTGGGTAGCCAAACAGGTGCTCGGTCTGCGCGTTGAGCAGCTTGATGCAGCCACGAGCGTCCACGATGACCATCGCGTCGGGCGCGGCCTCGAGCAGGCCGCGAAAGGTCTCCTCGCTCTGGCGCAGGGCATTCACCGCGGCGGCCTCCTCCGTCTTGTCTCGGAAGACGAGCACGACGCCGCGGAGGGCACCCTTGTCGTCGCGGATGGGAGCGCCGCTGTCGGCGATCGGCCGCTCGGTCCCGTCCCGGGAGATCAGGACCGTGTGGTTCGCCAGGCCCACGACGACTCCCTCGCGCAGGACGCGCGGGACGGGGCTCTCGACGGATGCGCGCATGTCTTCGCTGAGGATGCGAAAGACCTCGTCCAGGTTTCGCCCCGCGGCCTCTGCGGCGGACCACCCCGTGAGTCGCTCCGCGATCGGATTCATGCGGACGACGCGGCCCTCCAGATCGGTCGCGATCACCCCGTCCCCGATGCTGTTGAGTGTCGTCTCCAGCTCCTCCTGGCTCCGGCGCAGCACGTCCTCGATCCTCTTGCGATCCGTGATGTCCCGGATGGCGGCGATGACCATCGCCCTGCCCGCGATGCGAACCGGGCTCAGGGCGATCTCGACCGGAAATTCCTGGCCGTCCTTGCGCAGGCCGGACAGCTCGAGTCCCGCCCCCATCAGGCGAACGCGCGGCGTCGTGAAGAACTTCGCGAAGTGCTCTGCGTGCCGCGACCGGTAGCGAGCCGGGAGCAGCACCTCCAGGGGCGCCCCGCTGAGCTCGGACGGGGAATAGCCGAAGAGCCGCTGGGTGTGTGCATTGGCGAATCCGATGCGTCCCTGTTCGTCCACGACGACCATGGCGTCGGGCGCGGCCTCGAGCAGCTCCCACGATGGGGCTGCGGCACCCTCAGACGGAGTCATCTTTCTCCTCTCTTCCGAGCGAGCATCGCCACGTTGCGGCCGAGGACCGCGCCTTCGTGGTGGCCGAGGGGCTTCTCGGCGCTGGCGTTTGACATCTGGATGGCGCCCCGCTCGTCGATGACGACGATTGCGTCCGCGGTGGCGTCCAGGATCGCCCTAAGTCGCTCGGCCTCGCCCTCCGTGGGGGCGGTGCTTCCCATCTTCGCTCCCCTCGCCGGCCATCGTGCGGTATCTCCGTCCCGTTTCGAACTGCTCGTCGCGCGGTTCCGAGCACGATCTGGGGTCCACGAACCGCTCGTTGCACGACCAGCGAACGAGCTGCGCGGCGTTCTTGGTCCCGGACTTCCGCATGAGCGCCGTGCGGAAGACATCGATCGTCTTCGCGCTGATGCCGAGGTCGCGGGCGATCTCCTTCGTCGACTTGCCATCACACGTCCGCTCGAGGACCTCCTGCTCGCGCTTCGTGAAGAGACGCGACCTCCCCGATTCCCCGGTCGAATCGAGGACCACCCTCGCGCAACAGGGGCTGAGGAAGCGCTGTCCCCCGTAGGCGCACTCGATGGCCTTGAGGATGTCCGGCAGCCGGGCGCACTTCCCGAGGAACCCCGACGCGCCGACCGACATGCCGCGGAGGATCCAACCCGGCGCGGAGGTGTCCGCCAGGAAGACCACGGCGGGCCTGCGGCCGCGAGCGCTCGCCGCGAGGACGACGGGGAAGACGTCCTCGACCGGGTTCCCCGGATCGACGAGGGCCACGTGCCACTTTCCGCTTCGGACCTCGGCTCGGTACTGCCGGGCACTGGTGACATGGCGGGTCATTCCGATCTTCGCGTTCTTCTGCAACGCCGTCTGGAGGAGCGAGGCGAAGGCGATACGCGGGATCCAAAGCAGGACCCGGAATGACACCAAACTTATCCTCCTAGGGCTTTGAGGAATACCGCATGGAACGACTAGAGCGCAATCGGTAAAAACCCCACGTCCAGGGTCAGAGGAATTTCCAGGTTCGGACCGCCGATGTTTCATTGCCCGTAAGGCCTTGCGCGTGGGACCTTAAGGGAAACGGCTGTGTGAGTCGTCTCGGAGCCGCTTGCTTGGCGCCCAGGAGGGCGTACCTCCGAAGGGTCAGCGTTCGCGGGCGCGAGGGTGGCCGCTACGCCCCCGCAACGAGGCGGGCGTGGAGCGCGGAGAGGGCCTCGGGCATCACCTTGGTGTCGGCGACGACGGGCATGAAGTTCGTGTCGCCGTTCCAGCGCGGGACGATGTGGAGGTGGATATGCCCCTCCACGCCCGCCCCCGCGACGCGGCCCAGGTTGACGCCGAGGTTGAATCCCTGCGGCTGCATCACCCGCTCCAGGAGGGCCTGCATGTCGCGCGTGAGCGTCCAGAACTCCAGTAGCTCCGCGTCGTCGAGCTGGTCGAGGCGGGCCTTGTGCGCGTTCGGGGCGATGAGGAGGTGCCCCACGTTGTAGGGGTAGCGGTTCATCACGCAGAAGCACCGCGTCCCGCGGCGGACGATGAGGTCTTCCGCGTCGCGGGCCTCGGCGAGGTCGCGGCAGAAGAAGCAGCCCGGCTCGTCGGCGTTCTGGATGTAGACCATCCGCCACGGGGCCCAGAGTTGATCCACCTCATGCTCCAAGCAAGAGCCGCCCGATGGTCATCAGCGATGGAAGAGCGGGTCGGTGGCGGTGGCGTGCTCGTAATCGGGCTCGAAATCGTTCTCGTGCTCGTACTCGGTCTCGTTCTCGGATCGCGCGCGCGATCCGAGAACGAGAC
>Ga0209726_10006411_pt1 | contig 13683 bp, 6 predicted proteins | sample Subgrocontami54m_FD_187453 | JGI IMG/M metagenome (GOLD analysis project Ga0209726, IMG submission 187453) | Subsurface groundwater microbial communities from S. Glens Falls, New York, USA - GMW46 contaminated, 5.4 m (SPAdes) (version 3) | ecosystem: Environmental > Aquatic > Deep subsurface >... | reverse complement strand
ACCCAGGCGGTTACTTATATCTGGCAGAGGGCGACTTCCTTGGCTAGTTTCTTTTATCTAGGAGCTTTGGTGTTCTATATAAGAACAAGGCTTAAGTTCTCACCTTTAAGCTATGGACTATGTCTTCTATGCACAGTCCTTGGGATGTTCACCAAAGAGATCGTCTTTACACTGCCTTTGGCTATGGGACTGTATGAGCTTATCTTCTTAAGACAGCTTCCTCTTAAGACCATACAAAGAGTACTTCTTTGGGTGCCCCTGGCTTTGACCCTTCTTATTATCCCTTGGACCATGACACAGGCGAATGAGAAGACGTTGGGACTTTTAAAGCCTAAGAATATCAGCCTTATACATCAGGAAAACTTTATGAAGAATGTCCTAGAGATGACAAGGGCTGTAGGTGAAGACAAAATATCCAGAGGAGAATTCATCCTGACAGAGCTTAATGTCTTAAGAACCTATCTTAGACTATTTCTTCTTCCAGTGAATCAAAGTGTGGACTATGACTACCCAAGGGCCAGGTCTCTTTTAGAACCTAATACTTTGATATCGTTTCTACTATTATTCTCTTTAGTGGTATGGGGACTCTTTCTCCTTAAGAACCATCCCCTCTTGTCTTTTGGCATCTTTTGGTTCTTTCTGACAGTCAGTGTTGAATCCTTAGTGGCCCAGGAAAACTTTATATTTGAGCACAGGCTCTACTTACCCATGGTGGGGCTGAGTTTATTCCTTGTGACAGGCCTGTATCACTTCTTTAAGAACAATCCTCGTAAACTCACGATTGTCCTTCTAGGGATCATTGCCTGTTCCTCCTTACTTACCTATCAGAGGAACTTTGTATGGAAGGATGTATTTACTCTATGGGACGATGCGGTACACAAATCTCCAAACAAGGCAAGAGCTTATAATGGCCGAGGATACGCTTTGGTGAGAAAGGGTCTCTTAGACCAGGCACTTCCAGATTACAACAAAGCGATTGAACTCCAACCAAAAGATGCCGAAGCCTATACCAATCGATCCTACGTGTATGAGAAAAAAGGCTTATTCGACCAAGCTCTTGCGGATTGTAATCGAGCCATTCAGCTTGATCCCACACTTGCCAATGCCTACAACAATCGAGGAGTCCTATACAAAAATAAAGAACTTTTCGATCAAGCTCTCGTGGATTTCAACAAGGCTATCAAAGTTGACCCCTATGGTGCCGAGGCTTACAGTAATCGAGCGTACATTTATGGGATGAGAGGATTCTTGGATCAAGCGCTAGCGGATTGTGATCGAGCCATTGGACTTGATCCAACCCTTGTCCAGGCCTATAGCAATCGAGGAGTGATCTACAAAAATAAAAGTCTGGTGGGCCAAGCTCTGGCAGATTTCAATAAGGCGATTAAGCTCCAGCCAGACAATGCCGAGGCTTACATCAATCGAAGCTCCCTGTATGAGAAAAAGGGCTTGTTTGACCAAGCCATTGTGGATTGCAATCGAGCAATTGAGCTTCGTCCAAATTTTTCCGAGGCCTATAATAATCGTGGGTATGTCTATCAAAGTAAAGGTTTGTTAGACCAAGCGCTTGTGGATCTCAACAAAGCCATCGAACTTAATCCTAAGCTTGTCCCTGCCTACAGCAATCGAGGATCAGTGTATATCAAGAAAGGTCGGCTCGACCAGGCCCTCTTTGATCTTAACAAAGCCATTGAACTTCAATCTAACTTCTCTGAGGCCTACAGCAATAGAGGGACTGTGTACGGAATGAAAAAACAATTTGACCAAGCCCTCTTAGACTTCAACAAAGCGATTGAACTGAATCCGAATTTTGCCAATGCCTACTACAACCGGGCCAACCTATACTTCTTAAAGAAAGAATACAATAAGAGCTGGCAGGATCTAAGAAAGGCCCAAAGCTTAGGGTTTGTGGTTAATCCCCAGTTTATTGAGAAGTTAAAGAAGATTTCCGGTAGGAATGAATAAATGAAAAGGATCTTCTCATTGTCGAGATCCAAGGTTTGGTGGATTCTTCTGGGGCTGGGATGTCTTATCTATTCCAATACCTTCAAGTCTTCTTTCGTGTTTGATGATTTCCAAGCGATTGCAGGCTTTAGGCACCTAAATCTCCCCATCCTCTGGCAGGCCTTCAACACACGCTTTGTGGTGGGGGTAACTCTAGCCTTGAACTATTGGCTGGGTAAAGAGAATGTCGTGGGGTATCACGTATTCAATACCCTGGTCCATGTCCTTAATTCGTTCCTGGTCTATACCTTCGTGTGTCTTACTTTCAAGACTCCTAGATTGTCAAAGAGTGTTTCAGTAGATCCAAGGTTATTAGGGTTCTTGACAGCCCTCTTGTTTTTAAGCCATCCCCTCCAGACCCAGGCGGTTACTTATATCTGGCAACGAGCGACTTCCTTGGCTAGTTTCTTTTATCTAGGAGCCTTGGTGTTCTATATAAAGGCACGCCTTCGATTCCGCGACATGTCATTTCGAACCCCGTCGAATGACGGGGTGAGAAATCTCCCATGGATGAGATTTCTCGCTGCGCTCGAAATGACCATGTGTCTTCTTATGACTACCCTTGGGATGTTCACCAAGGAGATTGTGTTTACGCTGCCTTTGGCTATGGGACTCTATGAGTTTATCTTCTTAAGGCAGCTCCCTCTTAAGACCATCCAAAAGATATTTCTTTGGGTTCCCCTTGCCTTGACTCTTCTTATTATCCCCTGGACGATGACTAAGGCGAATGAACACACACTTAAGTTCTTAAGGCCTAATAATACCTACTTTAATCCTAGACTTAAGAATGAAAACCTAATAAAAAACCTCTTACAGATGACCCGGACAACCAGCGAAGACAAAATGTCCAGAAGAGAATTTGTTTTAACCCAGCTGAATGTCTTAAGGACCTACCTTCGTCTTTTTGTTCTGCCCCTTCATCAAAACTTTGACTATGACTACCCAAGGGCCAGGTCTCTTTTAGAACCCAATACTTTCTTGTCCCTTATGATGCTCGTGGGTTTGTTTTGTTTGGGAGGTGGGTTACTTAAGAACCATCCCCTCTTGTCCTTTGGGATATTCTGGTTCTTTCTGACAGTCAGTGTGGAATCCTTAGTGGCCCAAGAAGAGTTTATCTTTGAGCACAGGCTCTACTTACCGATGGTGGGACTAAGTTTATTCCTTGTGACAGTCCTGTATCACTTCTTTAAGAAAAATCCTCGTAGACTCACGATCATTCTTCTCGGGATCATTGCCTGCTACTCTTTCCTTACCTATCAGAGGAACTTTGTGTGGAAGGATGAGTTTACGTTGTGGGATGACGCGGTGCATAAGTCTCCGAAGAAGGCGAGACCTTATAATAACCGGGGGGCCGTCTATAAAAATAAAGGGCTTATAGATCAAGCGCTCGTCGATCTAAACAAAGCCCTTGAACTTGATCCGACAATCGCCCAGGCCTATAGCAATAGAGGGGCCATGTATGAAAATAAGGGTCTCTTGGATCTTGCCCTTACGGATTTGAACAAAGCTATCGAACTCAAACCCGACTATGCCAATGCCTATAACAATCGAGGCGTCTACTATAAAGACGTAAATCATCTAGACCAAGCGCTTTTAGATTTTAACAAGGCCATTGAGCTTGAACCCTATCATCCTGACGCCCACAACAATCGGGCGTCAATATATGGAATGAAAGGTCTGTGGGATAAAGCCCTTTTGGATGTCAACAAAGCGATTGAACTTAAACCTAGCTTCTCCGAGGCCTACAATAACAGAGGAATTGTTTATAAGAACAAAGGCCTCTTGAATGAAGCCCTTTTGGATTTTAACAACGCGATTAAGCTAAATCCTGATTTAGCCAGCGCCTACTATAACCGGGCTAATTTGTTCGCCTCAAAAAAAGACTATAACAAAAGCTGGCAAGATGTGACAAAGACCCAAAGTCTTGGGTTTGTAGTTGATCCTCAGTTTATTGAGAAGTTAAAGAAGGCTTCGGGTAAGGAATGAATAAATGAAAAAAGAAGTCTCATTTTTACCCATCTCTTGGGCTTTGTTTTCTCTTATAATTCTAGGATTTGTGATTTATTCCAATACCTTTAGGTCTTCTTTGGTGTGTGATGATCCGGTAGTCATCACACAAAACCCTACTATCCGTCACCTGAACCTCCCCATCCTCTGGCAGGCCTTCAACACACGCTTTGTGGTGGGGGTCACTCTAGCCTTTAATTATGCCTTGGGTAAAGAGAATGTCGTAGGGTATCACCTCTTTAATACCCTGGTCCATGTCCTTAATTCGTTCCTTGTGTATCTTCTGGTGTGTCTGACTTTCTCCGCCATAGGCGGATCCGCCTCAGGCGGAAAGACCCCCAAGGTATCCAAGAGTGTTTCAGTGGACCCAAGGTTACTGGGGTTCTTGACAGCTCTTTTATTCCTTACTCATCCCCTACAGACCCAGGCGGTTACTTATATCTGGCAGAGGGCTACCTCTTTGGCTAGTTTCTTCTATCTGGGGGCTCTGGTCTTCTATATAAGAACAAGGTTCAAGTTCTCGATTTTAAGCTATGCCTTGTGTCTTCTATTCACAGTCCTTGGGATGTTCACCAAAGAGATCGTCTTTACACTGCCTTTGGCTATGGCCCTCTATGAGCTTATCTTCTTAAGAGGGATTCCTCTTAAGACCATTCAAAGAATACTTCTTTGGGTTCCTCTTCTATTGACGCTTCTTATTATCCCTTGGACCATGACACAGACGAATGAAAATACTCTCGGGCTCTTAAGACCCAAGAATACCCAGCTTAGACATCAGGAAAACTTTATGAAAAGTGTCTTAGAGATGACAAGGGCTGTGGGCGAAGACAAAATATCCAGAAGAGAATTTGTCCTCACCCAGCTGAAGGTCCTTAGAACTTACCTTCGTCTATGGATTCTTCCCATCCAGCAGAATGTAGATTATGACTACCCAAGGGCCAGGTCTCTTTTAGAACCTAATACTTTGATATCGTTTCTACTATTATTCTCTTTAGTGGTATGGGGATTCTTTCTCCTTAAGAACCATCCCCTCTTGTCCTTTGGCATCTTTTGGTTCTTTCTGACAGTCAGTGTTGAATCCTTAGTAGCCCAGGAAGAGTTTATCTTTGAACACAGACTCTACTTACCGATGGTAGGACTAAGTTTATTCCTTGTGTCGGCTGTGTCTTACCTTTTTAAGAAAAATCCTCGTAAACTCACGATTGTCCTTCTAGGGATCATTGCCTGTTCCTCCTTACTTACCTATCAGAGGAACTTTGTATGGAAGGATGAGTTTACGTTGTGGGATGACGCGGTGCATAAGTCTCCGAAGAAGGCGAGGGTTTATTATAATCGAGGATATGCTTTAGTAAGAAAAGGCCTCATAGATCAAGCGTTCGCGGATCTAAACAAAGCCATCGAACTTAAACCCGATTATGACAGTGTTTACTATGCTCGAGGCTCGCTTTATACAAAAAAAGGCTTGTTTGATAAAGCGCTTATGGATTTTAATAAAGCCGCCGAGATTATGCCCAACTTTTCTGAAGTCTATAATAATCGCGCCGTTATTTACTTTCTAAAAAAGGAATACGACAAATGCTGGCAGGATGTGAAAAAAGCTCAAAGCCTGGGCTTTATAGTCGACCCTCTTTTTATTGAAAAGTTAAAGAAAGATTCGAGATGGTAAGATTAACCCGCACTCCATGGTGGTGTGGCGCGATCTTGATTTGGTGGTATTTCTTCCAAGTCACGCGAAGTTTTGTAAGCCTCTCTCCCCAAAAAGACGGCTTAAACATTCTTTATGTCTGGATCTTGATCGCAACTGGGCTCGTAGGGCTTCCTTTTGTTTTTCTTCTTAGGAACCTTAAAATAGCCCGATTCTTCGATAGACCGTTCCCTCAAGCATCTCTTCGGACAAGCCGCTTCCTATATATAGGCATCTTTTGTGTTACGGTAACGATCCTTAAAAACATCGATGTCTCGTGGCTGAATTATAAGGACTTGGGGCTCACCGTTGTCGTTTATACGATCTGCCGGTTTATCCTAATTCTTTATCTTTTTGTCTTATGTTTGGTATTGGGTTCTTTAGTACTTAAAAAGACTCTAGATTGCCTTTCACATGTTATTTCTTGTTTTTTCCTAGGGGCCTCTATTTATGGGTTAGTGATCACGGGGGTGGGTCTCGTGGGACTTCTCAATCTATGGACTGTGCTTTTCATAACCCTTCCACTTCTTTACCTTGCCCCTTCGATTATCCATCCTATGGCTAGAACTCTTACCCAAACACTAAAAGACGCTCTTGGGAAATGGGATTCCTTGGAGTTAGGGGTCCATTTCTTGTTGGGATGGTTCTTAGTCATCGGAGGGGGGTTCCTTCTTTTTTCCAATGGTCTATATCCCGGACCCATCTTAAATGATGAATGGGAGCATTATCTGCATTATTACAGGGCTGTTCTACAGCATGGGTCTCTCGTCCCCAATGAGGTTTGGTATCACTTTTATCTGTCCAAAGGAGCGGGCCTTTTTTTCTTAAGCGGGGTTTTAAGTGACTTTCTTTCTGCCCAACTAGTATCTTTCTGCTTTGCGGTCATGATCGGAGTGATTGTGTTTGATCTTTTAAAGTCCTTATGCCGGGATACGGTTTGGGCCCTTGGGGGTGTCATTATCTTCTTTACACTTTATGACGGGGGTTTTTTCAGGCATCACGTGGTGTTGACAGGCTACATTGCCTTCTTTATCTGGATCTCTATCCGTTTACTGGAGAACCCACAAAGGTATAGTCAAATCTTCTGGGCCGCTCTTCCTTTGTCCTCATTCTATGTCGGTTTTTATCTGCCGCCTGCGGCGAGTCTGACAGCCCTGTTTTTTGGCTTCATGGCTTTGGGGGTGGCTTTGAGATCCAAGACTCGGGCATATTTTGTTCATTTTTTGACCCTGGTTCTTTCGACAGTCCTGGGGGTAGTAGTGGCTTTAGGAATAAACTATGCCTTCACGGGCCTTGCCGAGATGGTGCCCATGAAAACATTCTGGGCGATGGCGGACCAGGCGAAGTTTGGACGCGTGTTTGGAACCTACTGCGCGAAGTTTTTTTTATTTGAACAATTAAGATTTGATCGAATTTTACATTCTGCGATGTTGCATCCCGATATATGGTACGAGTGGTTTAGCGCCGTTTTCCGCATTAATTTTTTTCAATTCATCCATTTTCCTACTTTACTTCTTTTGTCCGCCGTCTTTTTTGTTTCAAAGATATTCACGAAGACACGTCTTCAGGACATCAGACATCAGGGTCATGGGATGTTTGTTCTTTCGATGTTCTTGTTAGTGGCGCTTTTGATGAGTCAGTTGGCACTAATGGCCAGCACGTTCCGCATTTTCACATTCATCACCTTTTTCCTGACCGTGATCGGGATAGTCTTGGCAAACATGACGTCTGAGGCATTCATGATCCCGGCGTTTAAACGCATCTTTAGCGCGGCATTCTGCGTGATCTTATGCCTATCTGCCATGGCTCAAACAGCCACAAGGACAGACACCACGCGTCTTAAGACCATCGGGGCTTACCTAGTCGGCAGACAGTCTTTTGCCGGGGTCATGGCGGAAGCCGACAGGCATTTTTCATCCTCGGTGAACCTTCAATTCTTTACTAAGCTGCGTGAAATGATCGGGCCAACTGAAAGGGTGTTATGTTTATCTTACTTTCCTTCCCCGGGGTATTCTTTTCCTGGGATAGGGGTCGTGTCAGAACCTTCTTATACGCTTGGTATCCATCAGCAGAAAATAGTTGAAGGCACACCCGAACAGGCCAAAGCTTATCTTCAAGCCCTGCATATTAATTATTTTATTATCACACGGAGGAGTGTTTATCTTCCCAGCACTTCTATTCTTAGTAATCTTTTTAAGGCAAAAAATTTAAACAAGATGTTCAAAGCCATTTTAACCGACAATGACAATTTTGTGCTGACCTGGCGGGAGCCGAATGATGTCGAACCCTTATCTCCCTTACTGACCCAAACCATGGAATTGAGACAAGAGAAACCTCTTTATTATCCTTTCTCAGACGATTTTGCACGGCTTTCGGATGATTTTAATAAGCGTTTAAGCGAGATCGTGGATCAGATGCCCCTCGATGGCCATCAAGAGAAGCTAAGCGCTGATTTAACGGCCTCTATCACCGAAGTTTTAAGGCAAAAAATGTTGCCAAAAATCACTCTCGATGGGAATAAGACGCTTCTCAACGATCTGATCGCCGCGATCGAGAAAAAAATGGAGCCCGAAGTGTCAAGGTTGCTCCAACAAACAAAACAGATAGCTCAAAACCAGGCGGGCTCAGACGAGGCATCCGGTAGAGTACAACGTCAGCTCATTAAAGCGCATCTGGCGGATTTTATAAGGCCTCCGATGTTACAGGCTTATACTGAAAAAGCAAACCAGGATACAACCGAGGCATTAAAATTTTCCCTGACTCATGTGGCCTATCAAATCCTTAACAAAGTCGACTGAGGATTTTAGCGTTTTTTTAATACTCAGTGTCATCGGCGTTTTTATCTACTCAAACACTTTTCACTCTTCCTTTGTATTTGATGACCTCGCAGCCATTGTAGAAAATCCGGCGATCCGAAATCTGGCTGACCTCCACACCCTCTGGGAAGCCTTTAATACACGATTGATCGTAGGTCTAAGCCTGGCTCTGAACTATGGGATCGGAAAACAGGATGTTTTCGGTTATCACCTGTTCAATATCAGTATCCATATTCTGAACGCATTTCTAGTGTATTGCTTCGCGATCCTTACACTCAAAACCCCCGCAGTGCTTCAGAGAAATTTCCCGGATCCAAGAACCTTGGGATTCTTCGCCGGTCTTGTCTTTTTGACGCATCCGCTTCAAACAGAGGCTGTCACCTATATCTGGCAGAGGGCAACTTCGCTGGCCACATTTTTTTATCTTTTATCACTTGTCTTTTATGTTCGGTCTAGACTCCAATCTTCGGCAAAAGCGTATGGAGTCTCACTTTTAGCGGCGGGTCTCGGAATGTTCACCAAAGAAATCACGTTTACGCTGCCGCCGGCCGTGGCGCTGGTTGAATTTTGTTTCTTCAACTCCTCAAAAGAAAAAAAGAATAAAAGAATCCTACTTTTACTGCCATTTTTCTTGATGCTTCCGATTATTCCTTTGACGATGGCCGGCGGCGGAGGCGAATCAGCGATGAGGCTGTTGAGGCCCGAAGTCACTCCACACCATTCTATGAACCAAGCTGTGCATTGGACTCATTGGCTGGATATCACTAAAGGCGTCGAAAAAGAAAAAATACCGCGGCGGGAATATATGCTTACCCAATTTAACGTTTTAAGAACTTACCTGCGCCTCTTTTTTTTACCGGTGAATCAAAATATAGATTATGACTACCCAAAGTCCAGGTCTTTTGCGGAACCCCATACCTGGATCTCTTTTCTCTTATTGGCAAGTCTCTTGGTATGTGGCTTGAAACTGATAAAAAAAGAACCTCTGGCGGCTTTTAGCATCTTATGGTTTTTTTTAACACTCAGCGTGGAATCTCTGATCTCACAAAAAGAGTTTATTTTTGAGCATCGGCTCTACTTGCCTATGGTGGGATTTAGCCTATTCCTTGTGATAATGACTTGTAAACTTTTTGGAGGAAAAAATAAGCGGCTCATGAGTTTTTTGTTGATCCTTATAATTTTTTCTTATTCCATCCTGACTTATCAGAGAAATTTTGTTTGGAAAGACGAGGTGAGCTTATGGAGCGATGCCATTCGTAAATCTCCGAATAAGTTAAGGCCCTATAAAAACCGGGGTTCTGCGTATCAAAGAAAAGGAGACCTCGATCAAGCCCTCTCAGATTTCAATAAGGCCATTGAGCTTCAACCAGACAATCCTGACAATACCGATACCTACAGCAATCGGGCATCGGTGTATGGAATGAAAGGACTGTTAGACCAAGCGTTGGCGGACAGCAATCGAGCCATTCAGCTTAGTCCAGAATTTGCAGAGGCCTATAACAACCGTGCGATTCTCTATAAAAAGAAAGGGCGCTTGGATCAAGCGCTTTCGAACTTAAATAAGGCCATTGAACTTAAACCCGACTTTGCGATTGCCTATGTGAACCGCGGATCCGTGTATGGAACGAAAGGCCTCTTAAACCAAGCGCTCGCGGATTACAACAAAGCTCGGGAACTAGGATTTGCGGTTGATCCTCAGTTAATTGAGAGATTAAAGAAAGCCATGGAGAACTAACACTTAAATGGGATTGTTGCGGCTTATCCTCGCGCTCTCTGTTGTTTCTGGTCACGGGTCTTTTTTCCAGCCATTTTTCTTTATCAACGCTTCCGCCGCGGTAATCTGCTTTTTCACCGTGTCGGGCTTCTACATGGCTTACGTGATCAACGAGAAATACAAGCTCGTTGATCAATGGCAAAAAAAGTTTCTGATCAATCGTTGCCTGCGATTATATCCCGCATACTTTTTCTTCCTAATCCTTTATCTCATTTTCCAAACTTACATTGGCAGGCCGAACTTCCTAACTGGACTTAACGTCAGTGTAGCGCACCAAGCGCTTATTGCACTTCTGAACTTCTCACTTGTAGGACAGGACATTTACGCGATGGTAGTTGAAATAAAAGGCATTGATCCATTGCACGTTATGCCTATTGCCCAAGCTTGGTCTATAGCTGTGGAACTTGAGCTTTACGTAATCGCGGCTTTTTTATTTTCCACCAGGTTTGGCTTGTTCACAGCGCTTTTCATTGGAGTTGTTCTCCGACTAAGTATGCAAATCGTGGGGCTTACCTTCAATCCCCTCGGCCATATGCTAGTCTTTAACGTCCTGCTATTCTTCGCACTTGGGGGATGTGCTTATATTCTTTATAAGCGGATTGAGGCATGGCCGGTAAGCATAAGAGCTGCCATTACAGGATTCTTTATCACCACGCTTCTCGCTTATGTTTGGTATCACAATGGTTTTTGGGACATCGAGGCTAGAGATAACGACGACCGCTGCACCTTGTTCTATTTCGGAATAGCTTTGGCGATCCCGTTCATCTTCTCGCTCAGCAAAAAAAACAAACTAGATAACTTGCTCGGTCACTTAAGTTATCCAATTTACCTCTGCCACATATTCTTGTTTGATGTAGCGAAATACATTGGAATTAAGGCCAACACCAAATATTTCGTTGCCGTATCACTCTTCGTTGTCTCCTACACTGTCTACAAATGGGTGGAAGAACCCATACAGCGCTTCAGGGCGCAATTGGTGCAGAGATAAATGAAAAAGACCGAATCTTTATTAACCGTTTGGGTTTGGTTTTCTCTCCAAATGCTTGGATTGATGATTTATTCCAATACCTTTCGATCACCTCTTGTATTTGATGATTTTGAGGCCATCGGCAATCATTCGATTCGCCATCTAAACCTCCCCATCCTCTGGCAGGCCTTCAATACACGCTTTGTGGTAGGGATATCTCTGGCCTTAAACTATTGGCTAGATAAAGAGAATGTAGTGGGGTATCACCTCTTTAATACCTTGATGCATGTCTTAAACGCGTATCTAGTCTATACCTTTGTCTGTTTAACCTTTAAGACTCCGAGGTTAGAGAAGAATAACTCAGTAGACCCAAGGTTACTGGGGTTCTTGACAGCTCTTTTATTCCTTACTCATCCCCTACAGACCCAGGCGGTTACTTATATCTGGCAGAGGGCGACTTCCTTGGCTAGTTTCTTCTATCTTGGGGCCTTGGTCTTCTATATAAGAACAAGATTCAAGTTCTCGATTTTAAGCTATGCCTTGTGTCTTCTATTCACAGTCCTTGGGATGTTCACCAAAGAGATCGTCTTTACACTGCCTTTGGCTATGGGGCTGTATGAACTGATCTTCTTAAGGGGACTGTCATCCCCGAAATCTTCTATCGGGGATCAGAAAGTGCAGATTCCCCTGCCTACCGGACAGGCAGGCGCCAAAAACATTGCGGGAATGACATTGCTAGTGCCTATCTTCCTTACCCTTCTTATTATCCCTTGGACCATGACCAAGGCGAATGAGAAGACGTTGGGACTCGTGAGGCCTAAAGATGCGCGGTTCGTTCATCAGAATGAAAATCTACTTAAAGATCTCTGGCGGATGACTAGGACTTCAAGCCCGGACGGGATGCCTCAAAAAGACTTTGTTTTGACAGAGCTGAATGTCCTAAGGACCTATCTTAGACTGTTCCTTCTTCCGGTTAATCAGAATGTGGACTATGACTACCCAAGGGCCAGGTCTCTTTTAGAACCTAATACTTTGATATCGTTTCTACTATTATTCTCTTTAGTGGTATGGGGATTCTTTCTCCTTAAGAACCATCCCCTCTTGTCCTTTGGCATCTTTTGGTTCTTTCTGACAGTCAGTGTTGAATCCTTAGTAGCCCAGGAAGAGTTTATCTTTGAACACAGGCTCTACTTACCGATGGTAGGACTAAGTTTATTCCTTGTGTCGGCTGTGTCTTACCTTTTTAAGAAAAATCCTCGTAGACTCACGATCATTCTTCTCGGGATCATTGCCTGCTACTCTTTCCTTACCTATCAGAGGAACTTTGTGTGGAAGGATGAGTTTACGTTGTGGGATGACGCGGTGCATAAGTCTCCGAAGAAGGCGAGGGTTTATAACGGCCGGGGATCCGCTTTCGCAAAAAAAGGCCTTTTGGACGAGGCTCTTGCGGATTACAACAAAGCGATTGAACTTCAACCCAAATTTGCTGATTTTTATATTAATCGAGGAGACGTCTATGCGGAAAAAGGTTTCTTCGACAAAGCCCTCTTAGAATACAACAAGGCCATCGAACTGACACCAAGGTTTGCTGTTGCTTATAATAATCGAGGAGCTGTGTACAAGAAAATGGGACTTCTTGAACCAGCGCTGGCGGATTGTAATAAAGCCATAGAAATTAATCCTTACTTTACCTCCGCTTACAACAACCGAGGGATCTGTTATGAAAACAAAGGTCTCTTAGACAAAGCCCTCGCCGATTACAATAAAGCCATTGAGCTCGAACCCAACTTTGTTCTTGCTTACAATAATCGGGCCTCTGTCTACAAAAAAAAGGGCAATCTCGAACACGCCTTAATGGATTGTAACAAGGCTATTGAAATCAGTCCTGACATGGCGGATGGTTACAATAGCCGCGCTATCTGCTATAAGGACAAAGGGCTCTTGGATCTTGCCCTCTTGGATTTCACCCACGCCATACGGCTCGCTCCCAATGATGCTAAAATTTACAATAATCGAGCATTTTTATATTTTCTAAAAAAAGACTACGACAAAAGCTGGCAAGATGTGAGAAAGGCCCAAAGACTTGGATTTGGTGTCGATCCCCGGTTTATTGAGAAGTTAAAGAATGCTTCCGGTAGGAATAAATAAATGAAAAGGATCTTCTCATTGTCGGGATCCAAGGTTTGGTGGGTGCTCTTGGGGCTTGGGTTTCTTATCTATTCCAATACTTTTGGGTCTTCTCTTGTATGTGATGATCCGGTAGTCATCACACAAAACCCCGCCATCCGTCACCTGAACCTCCCTATCCTCTGGCAGGCCTTCAACACAAGGTTTGTGGTGGGGGTCACTCTAGCCTTGAACTATTGGCTGGGTAAAGAGAATGTCGTGGGGTATCACCTCTTTAATACCCTGGTCCATATCCTTAACTCAT
>Ga0209726_10006408_pt1 | contig 13685 bp, 12 predicted proteins | sample Subgrocontami54m_FD_187453 | JGI IMG/M metagenome (GOLD analysis project Ga0209726, IMG submission 187453) | Subsurface groundwater microbial communities from S. Glens Falls, New York, USA - GMW46 contaminated, 5.4 m (SPAdes) (version 3) | ecosystem: Environmental > Aquatic > Deep subsurface >... | reverse complement strand
TGCCGGTGGATGTCACCCTGCGGTTTGCCAACACGGGAACGGTGCGGGAGCGGACAGGCGGGACTCTTTCTCTGTCGAACATGTTCGGGAAGGAGCTCGCGCGCCTGGCTTTACCCGAAGAGAACGTGCTTCCGGGGGCGGTGCGGCGCATCGGCGTTCCGATCCGGGAGGGGTTGCGGGTCGGACGCTACACGGCGAGACTCGAGGCGAGCTACGGGCTCGAGAGTCAGATTCCCCTCTCTTTTGAGACGCATTTCTGGTTTCTCGACTGGAAGAACGTCGGGCTTCCCTTTCTGATTCTTGGCGGGACGGCTCTTTTCCTTCTTTCGCGGCGCAAGAACATCCGGCCGGCCTTACGGGCGCTCCGCACCGGCCGGACCCGGCCGGAAGTTCCAAATCCGAAGCACGAAATCCAAAACAATCCCTAAATTCTTAAGTCTCAACTTGTATGCTCACGTTTTCCATCGTTGTCGCCGTATTTGTTCTTGTTGTGTACGCCTTTCGGCGGAATTTTCGGCGTTCGTTTTACGTTCTCTGGACGGGAGACGAGAAGCCCGACTGGGACGCGGTCTATAGAAGGTGGTACGGGGAGGAGGAGGGGACAAAGCTTTGGGGTCGGGACGGGAGGACGTTCTGGACGGGATTTTGATGGGTTCAGGGGCGGAGTTCGGAGCGGGAGGTGGTCCGGATTTTCTCTACTTCTCTTTTGAGGTCGTCCGGGAGTTCGCTAGCGACGAGTTTTTTGCCTAAGTTGCTGAGGGACTCCGGTGGGGTGTGAAATGCCACAGACGATCTTACTGTCTTCTGAAACGGCGTCGAATTCGTGTTTGGCAGATTTCCCATCCCTGCCTTTGGCGCCGGTGAGAGGTAGGAATTCTGAACTAAATGGCTTGCCGAATTTTGAGGCAAGCCAGTCGCGAACGTAGGGTTCGACTTTGGTTTTGAGAATGGCGGTGTTGGCCATAGGCGTTAGTCACTCGAGGAAGTGGTCGGAGACTTCGCGGTACCGGGTGGCGGTAACGAACATCTCGCGAAGTTCGTCGTAGGAGCGGAAGCGGTATTTGTTCTTGATGCGGTGGAAGGGAGCCTTTTCAACTTCCCGCTCGTATTTCTTCAATACCTCTTGCGGGCCGACAATGAAAAACTTCGCGTTCACTTTTTCGGCTTGGTAGATTCGTAAAAGGCCCGAAGTCACGCCGGTCGTGTGCTCGACTTCAAAAAAGAACTCCGGCCACTCGTCTTTCATCCACACCACATCGATGTTCTGCACAGACTCCATGATCTTGGCGTTCGTGAAGTCAGGAAGCTCCTCTAGGGTCGCAATATCGCCGAGCTTCTCCCCATTGAATGTCTTGCTCGCGTCGGGCGTGTAGGTGTCGTATCCCAAGAGATTCCCGAGCTTGAGCAGGACCGCTTCGGCGGCTTCGTGAGTTTCAATTGCGGGAGCGTCCTGCGAGATTGTCGGCGCAACCGCCCGTTTTGGCTCCTGCTTCTGCTCCTGCTTTGGCTCGGCGGGCGCTTGCGGTTTTTCCTCGCGTTTAAACTGCAGGTCGAATACGTGGTAGAAAAGGTAGGCGACAAAGAAATCGGTGACGATAAAGTCCGCGTCCTTGAGACCATTTTCTTGCAGGAGCGATTTGACCTTTCCAATTTCTTCAACGGCCTTCCGGTAGCTCTTTCCGTCGCTTACGGGACTTATGGAAAAGCCGATGAGTGGCAAGACGCGGTACGGCTTCAGGTTGACGAGGGCGTAGGACTGCGCGTCGTGGAAGGTGAGAATCTCGCTTAGGGAAGAGGGACCGAAGCCCTTGACCGTTGCTCGGAACGCATCCCAGCGTTTTTCGAGCGCGGCATCACCGTAAAAAAGCTCCTCAAGCGACGCTCGCACTTTGTCGAGCCCGTTGTCCTTGATGAGCTTGTCTGCCTTGTAGTCTTTGTTGTGCCAGATGTTGGTGGCCCACAGGTCCTTGATGAGGGTGGCCAGTTCCTCGGAGGTGAGCTTTGCGATTCGGTCTTTGCCGAGGTGCTTTTGGTACCAAGCGAGTCGTTCCTCGCGCTCCTTTTGCCATGTTGCCGCGTCGCCCTGGTCGGTTTTCAGCCAGTGCTGAAAGTTGGCGATGTGGGTTTTGAGGTCGGTGGGCATGGATACAATGTGGATACTACAGTTCCCAAAGAAAGCTGTCTAGGCGGGGGATCAGAGCTCCAGGAAATTGGGAACGAAAGAGCTTGCCGAGTTTTGCGACCAGCCAGAAGCGACTTTACCTTTTTGTGAACATTCCGTAGTATACAAAGGAACTATGTGGAATGACAGAGAAACCGACAGAGACCTGATTGGGCACCTCAACCTCGCTCGCACGATCGCTGCTCTCATTCGAGAGCCTAGTTTGTCGCCCCTCACCATCGGCGTTTATGGGGATTGGGGCGCAGGGAAATCAAGCATCCTTAGACTCGTTGAAAACGAACTGAGAGGCGACCAGAAGACATGTTGCCTCCTATTCAACGGCTGGCTATTTCAGGGTTACGAGGACACAAAGTCGGTTTTGATGCAAGCGATCATCACCGAACTGGAAAAGCACCAACCCACCAATGAAGTTCTCAAGAAAAAGGCGAAGGAGCTGCTGAAACGAGTTGATTGGCTGAAGCTTGCGCGCCGTGGGGCAGGTCTTGCCTGGACAGCGCTGACTGGAACACCAGACCCCCTCACTATCGCGAGCATCATCGAGCGACTCAAGAGTTTTGTGGAGAAACCTCCCGAGGGAATATCGCGAGAGCAGGCAGAGGGAGTCGCGCGGGCTGTGCAAGACTCCATAAAGGAAGTTCAACCGGCAACGGTGCCGGAGGAGATCTCCGCGTTTCGGAAGGAATTCGAAGAACTACTTGAGACGGCGAAGGTGGATCGTCTTGTTGTACTTGTGGACGACCTCGACCGTTGTCTCCCGTCAACGGCAATCGACACTCTCGAGGCGATTCGATTGTTCTTTTATGTCCCTGGAACGGTCTTCGTGCTCGCGGCCGACGAGCAGATGATTGCGTACGCTGTGCGTAGGCACTTCCCTGAGTTGCCTGTGAGCGTGGGACAGACCGATTACACGCGGAACTATCTGGAAAAGCTAATCCAGGTACCGTTTCGGGTTCCCCCACTCGGCAAGCCAGAGACAAGAGCCTACGTCACACTGCTCCTTGCCGAACACGCTTTGAGGGAGAAACCCGAATCGATTGAAAAGCTTCGTGAGTTAGCGCAAGACACGTTCGCACGGCCATGGGAAGGCAAGAGACTGGACGAGTCTGCGATCAAAGCAACCCTCGGCTCGGTTCCCGGGGAACTGCAATCGGCGCTGCTGATGGCTGATCGAATCAGCCCGGCACTTGCCGAAGGATTACGAGGCAACCCCCGACAGGTAAAGCGGTTTCTGAACACCCTCATGGTCCGACTGCGTGTTGCTACTGCCTATGGCATCGCAGATCTCATCGACCCGCACGCACTCGCGAAACTGATGCTGCTGGAACGATTCAGCGAACATGTCTATACGGAGATCGTGGGGTTTATGGCGAAATCCGAAGCTGGGCGCGTCTCCGAACTGCAGGCGATCGAACTGCTCGCAACGAAAGAGGAAACCGGTCCTAGGGGCCCCAAGGGGAAAACCCAGACCCCGGGTTGTCCAGCCTCATGGCTCGACGATGAGTGGCTCCGCGCTTGGACAAAAATAGAGCCGCGATTGGGCGAACTCGACCTCCGGCCGTACGTGTTTGTTTCACGCGAGAAAACTCCGGGGTTCACGACGGAAGTGCTTCTGGGTGCGGCGCTAGAGAAAATCGCGGGGCGGCTTGCGAGCGGCCAACCCCTCATGCGCGCTGCCCTCGGCGAGGAACTTAAAGCCTTGAATGCAGGTGACGCTCAAAAGCTCTTCAATCATTTGGCAGATCGTTCGCGACAGGCTCCAGATTGGAAGACAAAGCCGAAAGAGCTCGACGGCTTGTATGAACTATGCAAGCACCATCCGCAACTGCAACAAGAGCTCGTCGGGGTGTTCGAAAGTCTGCCCGTACGTGAACTTGGAGCGTGGGCCGCGACAGGCATGAAAGCAGTTCTGACGGATCAGACCGCAAGGGATCGTTTCCAGCGCCTCATGGGACAGTGGCAAAAACAGCAAGAGAATCAGATCTTGCGAAAAGCGGTCGAGCAGCTGGGGGGAATCTAGCGAAGGGCGACACGTAACATGGGCACATCTTCCTCACATCATGGGGCCGGTGCGGGCACGCCACTCCTGCCGAGTTGGGCACCAGACGTTCCCTTGCCTGCAGAGATCCCGCAAGACCTATCCGTTGCAGCTGAAGATGCGCAGGCTGCTGCGCCGCTAGATACTGCGCCGTCAGATACACGCCCTCCCATCGAAGCACCCCCAACGGGCGATCGGTTCCGCGCAGCCCGGAACAGCTTTTCCAGATTCGTCATATCGGGTGGGACTGACCGACGAGCACTCGGGCGTGCCCTTCACGCGCACGTTGAGACCGTCTCCGGCGGAGCCCGCACTGCCGCCCGACGCATGACGGCCTCGCGCAAAACAGCAGCAAACTTGGTCTGGCTTCTCACCGGCATCGCACGCGACGGCCTGTCGGTGACCCTGCGCACCCTCTCACTCCAGCACCTCGCGGGAAGGTCACCTAAGGAGATACTTGCTGCCTTCACTGATACGGTGTGTTCGTCGGGCAGTCTCATCGACGAAGGGATCGCGCGTGCTGCCTACGTGGAAACAGTGCTCGAACTCGCCGAAGCCGAAGTGGACCTGCAGACTCTCACGAAGGAGCAGATCACGGCCATCACGCTTGAGTTCATCTGTCGGTCGATCGTGCTGCGAGTGATCAATGACATCGGAACGAAGTACGATGTGAAAGCCCTTAGCGTGGAACAGGCGGAAGCAGCCACGCAAGCCTTGCGTGACCTGGTCTCCGGCGCAGTACAGGACCGCCTCCGAGAAGAACTAGAGAAAACTGGCGCACTCCGGAGCGCTTCACTTGCCGAATCAATGAACCGTATTTATGAAATCGCTTTCAATCTGATCGAAGGCGAAGCAACCAATCTTCTATGAGACGACACGCCATCGTCACTCGCCTCGGGAACCGAGACCGTGCTCGCGTGCTGGTAGCAAGCGATACCGACGTACAAACCAAAGTGCCGTTTTTCTGCGACAACCGTCCTGCCTCAAAACGCCTTGTTCACAAACCGATGCTCCAACAATTCCAGCGCCTCGGCTTGCAGCCGCCAGAGATTGCGATGGACCTCATCGTCCTGGCGGCAACCGTATTTGCGGCGGATCTCCGCATCAGCCGGTCCATGGACAGCCAAGATGGTTGGACACGGGAGATCGATCTCTACGTTCCGGTAAGCGATGTCCCTCGGTGGAACACTCAACGCCAAGTACTCTCCCAAGCACTTACCTTCCTGACAGGCGACGTGTGGCGTCTCTACTTTCGCGCACGTCCGCGGGGCATGGAGACACTCTCGCGCCCGCTCGACAAGAACTCGGAGACACTTAAGGCCACCGATACCGCATGTCTCTTCTCCGGTGGCCTCGACAGCTTCATCGGTGCCATCGACTTCCTTGAATCCGGCAAGCAACCCATCCTCGTCGGGCATCACAAGAGCCCTGACGTGGCGAAGGCTCAAGGAGAATGTGTCTCGTTCTTGCGAAGCTCGTACCCTGATCGGCCGCCGGAATTTGCCGACATGTATTTGGAAGTGCCCAAGGGGCTTTTTCGAGACGCCGAAGAGAAAACGGAGCGCGGGCGCTCGTTTCTCTTCTTCGCACTTGGAGCGGGGGTCGCATCCGCCCTCGGTCGCGAGAGTCATCTCATCGTGCCGGAAAATGGACTCATCTCACTCAACGTCCCCCTCACTCACTTGCGCCTCGGAGCGTTGAGCACCAAGACGACGCATCCCTACTTCATGGAGAGCTACCAGCGTCTCCTGACAAACCTTGGTCTCGGCGTTCGACTTGCGAACCCCTATCAATGCAAGACAAAAGGAGAGATGGTTCGCGACTGTAAAAGCGGTGCCATCCTGCGTGCTGGCGTCACGCGGACCATGTCATGCGCACACCCGACCGCGCGTCGTTGGTTAGGTGAGCCACCAAAACACTGTGGCACGTGCGTGCCCTGTCTTATCCGACGAGCAGCCCTGCGATTTGCATACGATCGCGACCCAACACGATATGCCGTCAGTATCCGTTCGCGTTCTCTTGACCCGACCACGAGTGAGGGGGAACAGGTACGGGCCTTGCAGCTCGCGATGGCTCGCTTACGAGCCCATCCGGGTGCAGAGCGTTTGTTGATCCATGAGAGCGGTCGCTTACCGATCGATGGAGTGGCGCTCGACCAACTCGCCTCAGTGTATCGACGCGGTATGGAGGAAGTGGCCGCGCTCCTCAAACACGTGTCCACGACCTAGACTATGCACGACACTAATGCACATCTACCGCCTCTCGTGGACTTCCATTGTCATCTAGACCTCTATCCGAAGCATCGTGAAATAGTCGAAGAGTGCGAGCGGAAAGGCATCAAAACGCTTTCGGTAACGAATGCACCGAGCGTCTGGCCGCGAAACAAGAATTTGGTTTCTTCCTGCGCACATGTGCGCGTAGCGTTGGGGCTACACCCGCAGTTAGCGGGAGAGCGTGAACAGGAACTCGATCTCTTTGAGCGCTATCTTGGCGACGCGCGATACGTCGGCGAAGTTGGGCTTGATGGCAGCCCCGAGTTCTCAAGCACGTGGCAAGTCCAGCTTAGGGTGTTTCAGAGGATTCTGGAACTGTGTGCTGAACAAGGAAGCAAGATTCTGACGATACATAGTCGAAGAGCTTCCAAAGATGTTGTCGACATGATTCGGACTCTATTGCCGAAGGAACGAGGCAGGGCAGTCCTCCATTGGTTTTCCGGCACGGTAAAGGAAGCGCGACTCGCGGCTGATGCAGGCTGCTACTTTTCCGTGAATGTGCGGATGTTGGCTTCCGAACGCGGTCAGCAATTGGTCGCGTCATTCCCGAAAGAACGCGTGCTGACGGAAACTGATGGACCCTTCATCACTTGCGGGGACAGGCCGCTCACCCCGAAGGATGTCGCGAATGTAGCTTCAGAGCTGAGCATTCTTTGGGGAATGGAGACGAACGGCGTAATTCAACTAGTTGCTAAGAACCTTTACAGGCTACTCTCCTAACATAATTCTTCATTGGAAGGGCAATTTCACAAGGGCAAGCTGTTGCTCAGTCTTCCTCAGCAGGTTCCAAGTATCTTTCCTGGGCTCAGGAAATTCATGGCCTAGATTCAGCCCGTGAGGGTGAGGCGGTTGACGGCTTGGCGTTTCAGAGTGTCGTCAGGGTTGAGGTACTGGCGCGTGGTGTCGAGGTCGGAGTGGCCCATGAGGTGCTGGACGGTGACGATATCGCAGCCCTTCTCAAGAAGGCGCGTGGCGTAGGTGTGCCGGAACTTATGAAGGGTCGCATGGTCGACTTTCGCCCGCTTTGCCAAACGCTTTAGTCGTCGGAGGAGATGGGTCTGCCTGGTGCCTCTTGCGGTAGGGAACGCCCACTCAGACTTTCGGTGGAGCTTTTTCAGGAGTGCTAGGAGGTCGGGCGGAAGGGGGATCAAGCGCTCTTCGTAGTCTTTCGGCGAAAATCCTTCCTTCCCTGCGCCGGTGACTCGGATAGTTTCCTTCTTGAGGTCCACATCCTTCCACGTCAAAAAACAGAGCTCCTGCTCGCGAAGCCCGGTCAGGAGCAGCGTGGCAAAGGCGGCCTTTTCGAAGCCGTCGCATTTTCCGAATAGGCGGTTGAGTTCATCTTGGGTGTAGGTCGGGGGCTTGCGCCTTGCTTTCTCCTTCTCGTCTTTGAGCGGTTTGAAACGCGCACAGGGGTTTTGCATTCGAATTCCGCGCTCGTTCACCAGGTAGTAGAAAAACGTGCGGAGCGTGCTCACCTCGAAATTGACCGTGCGAGCCTTTGCCGGTTTCTTGTCTTCGTCGCCATTGTCTTGGGTCCGCTTGATTTTGTAATCGTCGATGTCGGAGCGGGTGATTGCCTCAACGTATTTCTTCTTGCCCAGGATGCGCTCGAAGTGATCCAAGACTTGCCGGTAACGCTTCTCGGTCAGCGGCTTGTCGGGCGAGTGGGCTTTGACGTGTCCGAGAAACAGTTCGACCGCATTTGCGATCGGGGTTGCGGAGCCCTCATCTGGCGACGGCGGAGGGGCCTTGCCGGCTGCGATGAGCTCTCCAACCAATTCGTGTTGTTTACGGCGCTGGGCCTCAAGCGCTTCGTTCGGCGTGATGCCGGCGCGCTCGCGCTTCCGTTTCCGGCCTTCCCACCACTCGAGAAAGTAGCAGCCGGGACGCTTGTCCCACACGTAGCGGTCACCGACCCGGTCGAGCGAGATGAATTTCCACACGCCGCCTGCGAGGCGCACCTTTTTTATGATCCGAATGCGCTTTCGCGCGGTTCCCGAGGGGCGGGGCTGGTATGCCCTGGGTTCTTGGGACGCTCTTTTGGGGTGCTCGGCCACTGGTAAGTCCTTGGTGTCTATTTTCGCAGTTTCATAGACACCAAGAGGCTATCAGAACACGGAAAGCCACACAAGTACTGTGTAAAATGAAGGTATGGCGGAGAGGGGGGGATTCGAACCCCCGGCACCCTTTTTGAGGGTGCAACTGCTTAGCAGGCAGCCCTGTTCGGCCACTCCAGCACCTCTCCGCTGAAAGGACAGTGAGCGCCGGGACTGCCGTTGAAATTATAGCATTACTGAGCGGCGCTTCGGCCTCCGAGAATGGCTGGCACATAGCGCTGCGTCTCCATGGGCAAGAGCTGTAGTTCAGCAAGCCTCCAAAAATCGCGCGTGCCGCCGCGTTCGACAGCTTTCGTTACCCGTTGCTCGCCGGCGTTGTATGCAGCCAGTGCAAGCCGCCAATCACCAAACATTTCATAAAGCTTCCGCAAATATCGCGCCGCCACCCGCGTAGAACGCTCCGGATGGATGCGCTCGTCCATGCGTTCATTCACGCGAAGCCCGAACCGCTCAGCCGTGGCTGGCATCAATTGCCACGGCCCGCGCGCGCCCTTCGGCGAAAGCGCCAGCGGATTGAACCCGCTCTCGACTTCTGCCACTACCAGCAACTCGAGCGGCACGCCTTCCTCGACAAAGATCCGCGCCGCGTCCACCCGCAAACCAAGTAATTTCCTCTGCGCCGCGTACACCCGGGTGAGCGAAACGTTAAGGGCAGGATTTCTGGGGACTGAGGCAAGGTCCAACAATGCAAAAGGTTCAGTGGGAGCATTTTCGGGAAGCATTGAAGGTTGAAACTCTGGCACTGAGCGAATTGCCTCCAGTTGGACATCTGCCGCCCGCGCGAGCCGAATGTGCAATTCCGAAAAGGGACTTTGCCCGGCGCTCTGAGCCTGTGCGCGCGATGCGAGTGTCACCAGTCCTAACAGCACAAAAGTGATGATCCGTGTTCGCATGCTCCTATGGCCCCAATTAGTGCTTGTGCGGCAGCGTACCCGGCGCGTGCGGCTTCGGTGCTGCCGCTTTTCCCTCGCCAGTCTCTCCGCGTTGCAGTTTTTCCAGAAGCAGTTTCTCTTCCGGCGAGAGCGCCGGCAAACGCCGGATGTAGCCGACCAGTTCCCAGATGGATTGCGGACTATCTTCCTCGCCCCACGCGGGCATGCCCGTAAAGCGCACACCGTTGGAGATGATGTAGAAGAGCTCGCCGTCAGCCAGTTTCTGCGTGTCCAGCTCCCGCATGTCCGGTGCCTTTGGATAGAGGTTTCGTCCAATTGTTGTGTTGCCGCTGCCATCGAGAGCGTGGCAAGTCGAGCAGTGGGCCACCCAGTGTTCGCGTGCCTCCACCAGACCCTCATCTGTCAGCGGATGCGGGTTTTTCAACTCCTTAGCACCGGCCGGTGTGGCGATTCGTCGCGCGTGACGCGCCAGCACTTTCTCGTACCAGGCAGGTTCCTCCCGCGCACTGAACCCATGCCTCTGAAACCAGATGGCCAGAGCACCGAGTGCTGCAATCACGATGACCAAAACCAAAGCCGTTGCCGTTTTCCCCGTCATTCCATCCCCCCTTTGCTGTGTTATGGCTGCGCCTGGGCCGCCTCCGCTAGGCGAGCTTCCCGCTTCATCTCAAATTGCTTCCAGATGGCGTAGACCGGCGGGTAAACAATCAGCTCCATGACGAACGAGCTAAAGATGCCGCCGATCATCGGCGCGGCGATGCGCTTCATCACATCCGCCCCGGCGCCAACCGACCACATGATCGGCACCAGGCCGAAAAACATTGTGGCGACCGTCATGACCTTCGGCCGCAGCCGTTTCACAGCGCCGTGTACGATGGCTTCGCGCAGATCGTCCCAGTTGCGCAATTGCCCTTTTTGCTTGGCCTCCGCATGGGCGAGGTCGAGATAGAGCAGCATGAAAACACCGGTTTCCGCGTCCACGCCTAGCAACGCGATCAGCCCCACCCAGACGGCGATACTCATGTTGTAGCCCAGCAGGTAAAGCAGCCAGATCGCGCCGATCGCCGAGAACGGCACCGCCAACACGATGATGAACGTCTTTGCCAGCGAGCGCGTGTTCATATAGAGCAGCAGAAAAACCAGAAAGAGCGTGATCGGCACCACGAGCAACAGCCGTTCCTTCACGCGCAGCATGTTTTCGTATTGCCCGCTCCATGCCAGCGTGTAACCCGGCGGCATCTTCACTTTTTCCTGCACGATGCGCTTGGCATCTTCGACGTAGCCGCCGATGTCGCGCCCGGAAACGTCCACGTACACGTAGCCGCTCAGCCGCCCGTTCTCATTGCGGATCATCCCCGGTCCGGTGACCATGCGGATATCCGCAAGCTGTGCGAGCGGGATCTGCGCGCCGTCGCGCGTGGGCACCAGCACGCGCTCGAGCGCACCCACGTCGCTGCGGTAGCCCCGCATGTAGCGCACGTTGACCGGGTAGCGCTCGCGGCCCTCGATGGTCGTGGTCACTTGCTCGCCGCCGACAGCCGACGTCAGCACCATCTGCACGTCGTCCACCGTCAGCCCGTAGCGCGCGAGGTCCTCTCGCCGGAGATTGAAATCGAGAAAGTACCCGCCCACGGTGCGCTCGGCAAAGACGCTCGTGGTCCCCGGAACGTTTTTCAGCACCGCTTCAATGTGCTGCCCGATTTCTTCGATCTGGCCCAGGTCCGCCCCGAGCACCTTGATGCCCAGCGGCGTGCGAATACCGGTGGTGAGCATATCGATGCGCGCTTTGATGGGCATCGTCCAGGCGTTGGTCGAGCCGGGAATCTGCATCGCCTCGTTCAGCCCGCCCGGGCCGTAGATCAGTTCCTGTGTGCTTTTGTAATCGGGCCAAGCGCGCCGCAGTATTTTCTGTAGCCATTCGGGCGCGCGCTCGGAATACCAGCGCTTTTCTTTTGGCCACTGACCTTGCGGCTTCAGCACCACGACGGTTTCCATCATCGAAAATGGGGCAGGATCCGTCGCTGTTTCGGCGCGGCCCGCTTTGCCGAAGACGCGCTCCACTTCCGGAAACGTCTTGAGGATCTTGTCCTGAACCTGCAAGAGCTGCCCAGATTCAGTCACGGAAATGCCCGGCATGGTGATGGGCATGTACAGGAGCGTGCCTTCGTCCAGCGGCGGCATGAACTCGCTGCCCAGGCGAAAGAAGACGGGAACCGTTAGCGCGAAAGCCAGCACCGCCGCCAGAATCGTCGTCCACCTGTACTCAAGCACAAACTCCACCACCGGGTGGTACAGCTTCATCAGCGGCCGGCTGATTGGATGGTTTTCCTCGCTGTGAATCTTGCCCACGAGGACAGCATTCGCCACGCGCGCCATCCATCGCGGGCGGAACTCGTAGTTCTTCATGTGCGTGAAGAGCAGCCGCATCGCCGGGTCCAGCGTAATAGCCAGCAACGCGGCAATGATCATGGAGAAATTCTTGGTATATGCCAGTGGCTTAAACAGGCGGCCTTCCTGCGCCTCCAGCGTGAACACCGGCAGGAACGAAACGGCGATCACCAGCAGTGCGAAAAAGCTCGGACCGCCGACTTCTTTTACTGCGCTGATGACCACGCTGTGATAGTCGCCGGGGCGCCCTTCGGCCTCCCAGTGCTCCAGTTTCTTGTGTGTTTGCTCCACCACGACGATGGCCGCGTCCACCATCGCCCCGATGGCCACGGCGATGCCCCCAAGTGACATGATGTTTGCGTTAATTCCCATCGCCTGCATGGGAATGAACGAAAGCAATACCGCAATCGGAATGGTCGCGATGGGGATGAGGGCGCTCGGGATGTGCCATAAGAAAAGAAAAATCACTACGCAAACAATGGCGATCTCTTCGATCAACGTTCCCTTCAAATTTTCGATGGAGCGCTCGATCAGTTCCGCGCGGTCATACGTCGTCACAATTTTCACGCCCGGTGGCAGCGAGGGCTCAAGTTCCTTGATTCGCCGGCGCACGCGCTCAATCACCGCTTTTGCGTTTTCGCCGAAGCGCATGATCACCACGCCGCCCACAACTTCACCCTCGCCGTCCAGTTCGGCGATGCCGCGGCGCAAGTCCGGGCCGAGCGTCACCGTGCCCAGATCGCGCAGCAGGACGGGAGTACCCGTCTCAGGATTGCTGGCCACGACGGTCTGCTCGACGTCTGCAATCGAGCGGATGTAGCCCCGCCCGCGCACCATGTATTCCCGTCCGGTGAATTCAATCAGCCGCCCGCCGACGTCGTTGTTGCTCTTGCGCAGCGCTTCGACAGCCATGTCTGTCGAAATGTGATAGGCGAGTAGCCGGTTCGGATCGAGGTTCACTTGGTATTGCCGCACGAAGCCGCCCACTGGGGCCACCTCCGCGACGCCGGGGATGGACTGCAACGCGTAACGCAGATTCCAATCCTGAATACTCCTGAGTTCATCCAGGCTGTGCTTTCCGCTCTTGTCTACCAACGCGTACTGAAAGACCCAGCCCACAGCCGTCGCGTCTTTGGCCAGTTCCACGTTCACGCCCTGCGGCAGACGGGGAAGGATGGAGCTTAAGTACTCGAGCGTGCGCGAGCGCGCCCAGTAAATATCGGTGCCGTCTTCGAAGACCACATACACGTAGGAGTAACCGAAATCGGAGAAGCCGCGGATGTCCTTCACTCGCGGCAGGCCCAACAGTGCCGAGACGATCGGGTAGGTTACCTGGGCTTCCATGATGTCCGGGCTGCGGTCCCACCGCGAGTAAATGATCACTTGCGTGTCGGAGAGGTCCGGGATCGCGTCCAGCTTGATGTTCTGCATGGCGTGCCAGCCAAACAGCACGCCCACGAAGACAAATAGAAACACCAAAAACTTGTTATGAGCCGAAAACTCAATGATGCGGTCAATCATGGTTTCCTCTCGGTCCCTGTGCCGGGCTGCGCCGATGCCGGATTCGCGGGCAATTCTTTCATTAGTTCAGCAAGGCCCATCACGACTCCGCCATTTTGCGCAGCAAATGACTCAGCCTCTTCGCGGCGCGCAAAGGCGTACACGCTCGGCTCGCAGCGATCGAAGATTCGCGCTTGGGCGTGTTTCGTCTCGTCCATGTGCACTTCGTGAGACATGCACAGCACGACGCGGCTGCCCTCAACGTAAAACGCATCTTTTGGCACCAGCGACGTT
>Ga0209726_10006404_pt1 | contig 13692 bp, 12 predicted proteins | sample Subgrocontami54m_FD_187453 | JGI IMG/M metagenome (GOLD analysis project Ga0209726, IMG submission 187453) | Subsurface groundwater microbial communities from S. Glens Falls, New York, USA - GMW46 contaminated, 5.4 m (SPAdes) (version 3) | ecosystem: Environmental > Aquatic > Deep subsurface >... | reverse complement strand
CGGGGGGGCGAACTTGGAGCGGGTGAAGTAGCGCTCGCGCGACAGCTTTCGGGCGTAGGCCTCGAAGATCGGCGGAAAGCGCACGAAGCGGATCCAGATCAGGACCGCGGCCCCGCCGAACAGGGTGACCAGGACGAACAGGAAGTCCCACACGAACACGCTGAACACGAGGAGCAGGCTGAACAGGACGATCCCGGTCCAGAGCAGCCATTCGTACAGCTCGAGGTAGGGCGGGTGATGGCGAAGGGCCCGAGTCCGGAAGTTGTACAGGACGACCAGCGCGGCGAGCAGGACGATCGAAGAGATCCAGGTCGCCGGAAAGAGGTCCGGAAACGTCGCCCCGGAGAACTTCTCGAACAGGTACTCCCAGGGCGAGAGCGTCACCGGTGGACTCCAAACTCAGGGTGGTGAGAGATCGGGTCTGGGGGCCGAGTATGCCATGTCGGGCGGTATACTCGGGCCGACGACGGATGCCGGCTGCCCGGGGCATCGGACGATGGGCGTCGTCGACCGGCGATCAGGAGGTTGACCCGAGGTGCGTGCCCTGCTCTCGGTCGCGAGCCGCGACGGAATCACGTCGCTCGCCCGGGAGCTGACCGGCCTGGGGATCGAGATCTTCGCGACCGACGGAACACGCGAACACCTGGCCTCGGACGGAGTCGAGGTCCGTTCGGTTTCCGAGCTGACCGCCGTCCCGGCCCTCGTCGGTGGCCAGGTCAAGACCTTCCACCCCGCGGTCTACGCCGGCATCCTGGCCCGACGCGACGTCCCGGCCCAGCTCGACGAGCTCGCCGAACACGGGCTGGCGCCGATCGACATCGTGGTCGTCAACGTCAAGCCGTTCTCGCCCCAGGTCGGGGCCGGCGCCGTCCTCCACGAGGCGATCGAGATGATCGACGTCGGCGGCGCCGCGCTCCTCGGGGCGGCCGCCCGGAACTACGCCGGTGTCGCGGCGGTTGCCGATCCCGGCCACTACAACCGGCTCGTCCGCGAGCTCAAGGAATACGGCTCGATCACGCCCGAGTTCCGCCAGCAGCTGGCCGCCGAGGCGTTCGGGATCGTGGCCGCCTATCACGCCGAGATCGCCGCCTATCTCAACCAGATCTCGGGGACGATGTTCCCGACCCGGATGGCGATGGTCCTCGAGAAGGTCGAGGACCTGCGCTATGGCGAGAACGCCCACCAGCGGGCCGCGTTCTATCGCGAGACGACCCACCGATCGGGAACCCTGGCCGACGCCAAGCAGCTCCAGGGCGCCCTGCCCAGCTTCAACAACCTGCTCGATCTCGACGCCGCGTACCGGATGGCCCGCGACTTCACCGCCCCGACGGTGGTCATCGTCAAGCACACCGATCCGGTCGGGATGGCCTCCAACGAAGAGCTCGTGGAGGCCTATCGGAAGGCGCTCGAGACCGACTCGGTGTCCGCGTTTGGCGGGATCGTCGGGGTCAACCGACAGCTCGACGGTGCGACCGCCCGCGAGATCGCAGCCAACTCCTACGAGGCGGTGGTCGCCCCGGGATACAGCGAATCGGCCCTTGGCATCCTGCGCGCCAAGACCGGTCTGGAGATCCTGGCCGTTCCGGCCGATCCATCGGATGGCCTGCGCGACTACGGGATCGCCAAGCTCGACTTCAAGCGGGTCGGCGGCGGCCTCCTGGTCGAGACCGTCGACGAGCTCGGGATCGAGGCCGGCCACCTCCAGGTCGTCACCGAGCGGCGCCCAACCCTCGAGGAGCTGACCGACCTGCTGTTCGCCTGGCGGACCGTTCGACACGTCCGGTCGAACGCGATCGTCCTGGCCAAGAACGCCGCCACGGTTGGGATCGGGGCCGGCCAGGCCAGCCGCCAGGTTTCGGTCGACATCGCCCTGCGCCGGGCCGGCGACCGGGCGCGGATGAGCGTCATGGCCAGCGACGCCTACTTCCCGTTCCCGGACGGGATCTCATCGGCCGCCAACGCCGGGGTGACCGCGATCATCCAGCCCGGCGGCTCGATCCGGGACGAGATGGCGATCGAGGTCGCCGACCGACACCACCTGGCGATGGTCTTCACCGGACGTCGCCACTTCCGCCATTAGTCGTTCCGGCCGGGCAGCGAGCCCACCGAGAGGAGGTCCCGATGGAACAGCTCCTCGCGCTCGAGATGGTCCGGGTCACCGAGGCGGCCGCGATTGCCTCGGCCAGGTTCATGGGTCGGGGCCACAAGGACGAGGCGGATCGGGCGGCGACCGAGGCGATGCGCCGAACGATGGACGAGATCGACATGGCCGGCACGATCGTCATCGGCGAAGGCGAACGGGACCAGGCGCCGATGCTCTATATCGGCGAGCTGGTCGGCCGCCGGGACGACGACGGGCGGGGTGCCGTGCCCGAGATCGACATCGCCGTCGATCCGCTCGAGGGCACCAACCTCGTGGCGCATGGCCAGGCCGGGGCGATCACCGTGCTGGCCGCCTCGGAGCGGGGCGGGCTGCTGCATGCGCCGGACACCTACCTCGAGAAGCTGTGCGTCGGGCCGATCGCCGCCGGCCACGTCGACATCGCGGCCAGCCCGGCCGACAACGTCCACCGGATCGCCGAGGCGCTCGGACGCAAGGTCGGCGACATCACGGTGGTGATCCTCGAGCGACCCCGCCACGAAACCCTGATCGATGCCGTCCGGGCCTCCGGCGCGAGGATCAAGCTCATCTCGGACGGCGACCTGTCGGCCGCGATCTCGTGTGCCGTCTCGGGCACCGGGGTCCACGCCGTGATGGGCATCGGTGGCGCCCCCGAGGGGGTGATCACCGCGGCCGCGCTGCGCTGTCTGGGGGGCGAGATCCAGGCTCGATTCCGCTTTCGCAATGACGAGGAGCGGACTCGCGCCCGCTCGATGGGCAACGACGACGACGAGAGCCGGGTGTACCGGACCGCCGACCTGGCGTCGGGCGAGAACCTCGTCTTCGCCGCCACCGGGGTCACCAGCGGCGACCTGCTCCAGGGCGTCCGGTTCTTCGGCGGCGGCGCCCGGACCCACTCGCTGGTGATGGCCTATCAGTCGAAGCAGGTCCGCTTCGTCGACACGGTGGCAATGTTCGATCGGTCGCGGCCGCCGGCGGTCCGGCTCTAGAAGGATCCAGCCGGTGTGCCCGGCGGCCGGCCCTCGCGCAGCGGGATCCAACCCGCGGTCGGTGGGTTCCACTGGCCGACCGGACGGACCGCGGCCGCGCCCTCGGCCAGCTCGAGTCGCCGCCGGACGGTCTCGACCCGCTCCCCCCAACCGGGCGGGACGAGGCCGGGTGCGAGGTCGGCCAGCGGGGCGAGGACGAACAGGCGTTGGTGGGCCTCGGGGTGGGGAACCACGAGCAGCCCACCGGCCCGATCCGGGTCGGACTCGGCGGCCATTGAACGACCGGCAGGAGGACGCTCGACCGCCAGCTTTGCCCGGCCGAACAGGAGCAGATCGAGGTCGAGCTCGCGAGGACCCCAGTGCTGGCGCGTCTGCCGCCCAAAGGCGCGCTCGAGGTTCTTGAGCGCGATCAACAGGGCGATCGCGCCGGTCGTCGGGTCCGGACCGGATGGGACCTCGAGCGCGGCCACGGCATTCCGGAATTCTGGCTGGTCGATCACCCCGACCGGCGCCGTCGCGTACAGCCGCGACACCCCCGCCAGCCGGGAGCCAGGCAGTGCCGCCAGGGCGTGAACCGCCGCGGTCAGCGTTGCGCTGGCATCGCCGACATTCGCCCCGAGGCCGACGTAGACCCGCGTCCGTCGCGCCGTCGTCATCCGGCCGGGCCTCCCTGGTCGTGTGTCGTGGTCGGTAGACTCGGCCCCATGGGCGCCGTCGACGTGATCATCCTGCACCCGCTGCCCGGCGACGGTGCCGGGCCGCTCGTGACGGCCCTCGCGGATGATCGGTCAACGCTCGCTGAGGGGCTTCGGACCAGGTTCCGGGTAGCCGGAGCCGCCGGGGTCGAGGTCGTGGCCAGCCAGCCGGACCGCCGGCCGTTCGGGACGCGGTTGCGGACGGTTCTCGAGGCACGAGCCGCGGGCCGCGGTCTCGTCGTCCTTGGCTCTGGCGCCCTGCCGCTGGCCACGGCCGGAGACCTGGTCGCCTTCGTCGGCGCGGCGGGCGCGGACGACACCCGGGCGCTGGCGAACAATCGCTACTCGGCCGATGTTCTCGCCCTGTCGGCCGGGGCGGTCGCCGTGCTGCGCCATCTGCCGGCCGACTTCCCGGCCGACAACGCCCTCCCGCGCTGGCTCTCGGAGGTCGGCGGGGTCCGGGTGGACGACCTGCGCGCCCGCTGGCGGCTGGCGATGGATCTCGATTCGCCACTCGACGCGATCCTGATCGGGCTGACCGGCGCGGGTCGCGCGACGCTGATGGCAGCGGATCGCCTCGGTCCCGCGGCGAACCGTGTCGCCGAGCGGCTGACCGCGATTCGGGCCGTCCTGTTCGACCGCCGGGCGGAGCTGGTCGTGGCCGGTCGGACCTCCGCGGCGACCCTCGGTTGGCTCGAACGTCACGCTCGGTGCCGGGTCCGGGCGCTGGTCGAGGAGCGCGGCCTGCGCGCGGCCAGCCGGCTCGCCCTGGCGGATCCCCTGTCGGCGTCCGGTCGTCCGCCCCGATCCATCCTCGGGGCGATCCTCGACCGCGACGGTCCCGCCTCGCTGGGCGCCCGGTTGGCCGAGCTGGGCGATGCGGCGCTCGTCGACAGCCGCGTTCTGCTCGCCCACCGACTGGGTCCGGACGAGGGTGCCTGGCCGTTGGCCGAGGACCGCTTCGGGTCGGATCTGCTCGATCCGGCCGCGATCGTCGACCCGTGGCTGGCGGCGGTCACGGCATCGGCCGCTGGCGCTCCGATCCCGGTCCTGCTCGGTGGTCACTCGCTGGTCGGACCCGGCGTCCGCCTGATCGGCCGTTCGGCGGGCAGGGGCGGACCGGCCCGGGCGAAAGACCGAGCCGGCTGATGGGTCCGTTCGAGGCCGGTCTCCGTCGAGCGCCCCTGCCGACTGCCATCTCGACCGAGGGCGAACCGCGGCTCGTCGAGCGGCTGCGGGCCGAGATCGACGCGGATCCGGCCGCCAGGATCACCTTCGCCCGGTTCATGTCCGTCGCGCTGTACGAGCCGGACCTTGGGTACTACCAGGTCGCGGCCCACCGACCCGGTCGGGGCGGGGACTTCCTGACCGCGCCCGAGACCCACCCGATCTTCGGGGCCGCGATCGCCATCCAGCTCGAGGAGCTCCACGTCCGGCTCGGTCGTCCGGCCCGGTTCGTCGTCCGCGAGTACGGCGCCGGGTCCGGCGCGCTCGCCCGCTCGATCCTCGGCGCGATCGCCGGTCTGGGTCCGCTCGGCTCGGTGGCCGGGTCGCCCGAACTGGCGGCCGCGATCCGCTATGCGCCGATCGAGCTCAACCCGCACCGTCGGACGGAGCTGGCCGCTGGTCTGGCCGCCGACGGCCTCGCCGCGGCGCTCGAACCGGATCTCTCCCCGGACGCGCCCGAGGTCGGCGCGGTCCTGGCCAACGAGCTCCTCGACGCCATGCCCGTCCATCGGGTCGTCGGGCGGGCCAGCGGTGTCGCCGAGTTGTTCGTGACCTGGCGCGATGGGCGGTTCACCGAGATCGAGGGCTCGCCGTCGAGCCCGGCCCTGGCCGAACGCCTGGCGGCCGACGGCGTCGTCCTCGCCGACGGCGCCCGGGCCGAGATCTGCCTCGAGCTCGATGGTTGGCTGGCCGAGTTGTCCGCCGGTCTGGCCCGGGGAGCGGCCGTGATCATCGACTACGGCCACCCCGCGACCGAGCTGTACGGCCCGACCCGTCGCGGCGGCACCCTGATGGCCTATGCCGGGCACGGCGTCCACGACGACTGGTCCGTGGCGGTGGGTCGGCAGGATCTGACCGCCCATGTCGACTTCACGGCCGTCGCGCGATTGGGCGAGATCGCCGGTCTGGCCCCGCTCGGCCTGACCAGCCAGGCCGAGTTCCTGGTTGGGGTCGGCCTGGATCGGCTGCTCGAGGCGGTCCGGTCCGATCCGGCCACGACCGTCGAGGCCTGGCTCGCCATCCGCTCGGCCGTCCACCGGCTGCTCGATCCGCGCGCCAGCGGTGGATTTCGAGTCCTCATCCTGGGTCGCGACGTGGCGGCCGATCCGCCCCTGGCCGGGCTGGCGTTCCGGCTCGGCGGAGGGGCCTGAGACCGCCCGGAGGTAGGGCGTTTGCCCTATTGTCGGCCGGATCGAGGCCAGCGCACGCTGCCCGCGCCGGGGGCGACTCGCTTCCCTGCTACGCGCGCTCGGTGCGAGCCGCTCCCGGCCCTCCCTGCCCCTCGGAACCGGCGGCCGTCCTGGCCATCTCCGGGGACCTCGGCCGGACGTCTCGCCGGGGACTCCGCTGATAGAATGCGAGTGCGGGGCCCCAGCCTCGCGAGGGCCCGTGCCTCGCACGGACCCGAGCCGCGACCAAGGAAGCGCCGCCGGCCGTGATGGCAAGCGGGGCGTCTCCGCTGCGAGGTTGGATTGACCGGGATCTGGTACGTCGTCGGGTTCGCCTTCGCGGGCGTCTCATTCGTCATCGTGACGATCGGCGCGGCGTGGCTGATCACCCATCGGAACCGCGGCGACGGCCACAAGGGTCTGCCCTACGAATCGGGCATCGACACCTTCGGCGACACCCACGGTCGGTTCGGTCTTTCGTTCTACATCTACGCCCTGTTGTTCGTCGCCTTCGACATCGAGGTGATCTTCATCTACCTCTGGGCGATCGTCTTCCGCGAGCTCCTGCTGCCCGGCTTCGTGAGCATGCTGGTGTTCGTCGCGATCCTGCTGCTGGGTCTCGGCTATGCCTGGCGGAAGGGGGTCCTGACGTGGCGCTGAAGCGAGTTCGCGCCCCCCGGCCGGCAACCGATCCAGCCGACGCCCGCGGCTCGACCGCCATCGAAGTCGCCGCTGAGCGCGACCTGATCGTCCCGATCGTCGTCCCCAACACCCTGTGGGCAGCGACCGACCCGACCGCCTACAACGGTGGCCAGCCGACCCCCGATACCCACCTGCGCGAGTTCGGCGCATCGGATGCCGGGCGCCACGACGACGCCCGCTGGGGCGCGTTGGAGATCATCCCAACCAAGGCGGACCTGGTCCTCGATCTGATCCGGGCCAACAGCCTGTGGCCGCTCCTGTCCGGTCTTGCCTGCTGCGCGATCGAGATGATGTCGACCGCGACGTCCAAGAACGACATGGATCGCTGGGGGATGTTCCCGTTCCGGGCCAGCCCCCGCCAGGCCGATGTGCTGATCGTCGCCGGCACCCTGACCACCAAGATGGCCGGTCCGCTGGTCCGGCTGTGGGAGCAGATGCCGGAGCCCAAGTGGTGCGTCGCGATGGGCGACTGCACCTGCTCCGGCGGACGCTACAAGCGGAGCTATTCGACGATCCAGGGAATCGACCGGGTCCTGCCGGTCGACGTCTACGTTCCCGGCTGCCCGCCCCGCCCGGAGGGGCTGATCTACGGGATGATGAAGCTCCAGCAGCTGGTCCTCGAGCGGCGCGGCCACTGGCCGGAGCGGGCGATCGGTCCGACGGTCCCGGACGGGGTCTGAGGGTCATGGATCGAGCCCTCAAGCGCCGCCTCGAGGCCCGCTTCGGAGAGCGGCTGCTCGGCCCGGTCCGGCAGCGCCACGACGAGACCGAGATCCGGATCGCGCCGGGCGACCTGCCCGAGGTCATGCGCACCCTGCACGACGAACCCGAGTTCGGCTATGAAGCCCTGATGGACCTGTGCGGGGTCGACACCGGAACCGTCATGCAGACGGTCTACCACCTGTGGAGTGCCACCAGCCCCGACTGGCTCCGGGTGGTCGCCGATGGACTGTCCCGGGACGAGCCGCGGGTACCCTCGGTCACCTTCCTGTGGAAGGGCGCGGAGTGGCAGGAGCGCGAGGCGTACGACATGTTCGGGATCGCCTTCGAGGGCAATCGCGACCTGCGTCGGATCTACATGCCAGCGGACTACACGAGCTTCCCGCTGCGCAAGGATTTCTACCTGCCAGACGATGCCGCTCGCTCGCCGGGCGGTGGAGTGCGCCACATGGAGCAGTCCCAGGCGCCCACCAACGCCGAGCCGGACGCCCGCGTCCGACGGTCCCGGCTGAGCTGAGACCGGTCCGATGACCTCCGTCCGACACGCTTCCGCCGACGATCCCCGGGTGATGCTCGAGGAGGACATCGGGGTCTTCGAGCCGATCCCGCCGTATCCGCCGCGGACCGAACGCGAGGCCGAGTTCTACACCCTCGGCGACGGCGAGATGTTCATCAACATGGGTCCCCAGCACCCCTCGACCCACGGCGTCCTGCGGGTCGTCCTCAAGATCGAGGGCGAGCGGGTGGTCGACCTGGACCCCGTCCTGGGCTACCTCCACCGCGGCGTCGAGAAGCTGTGCGAGAACGCCGACTACCACCACACCATCGCCTACACCGACCCACTCGAGTACATCAGCGCGCTGTTCAACGAGTGGGCGCCGGTGATGGCCTTCGAGAAGCTGATGGACGTCGAGGTGCCCCGCCGGGCCGAGTACATCCGGGTCCTCTCCGGTGAGCTCAACCGGATCGCCAGCCACGCCCTGTTCATGGGCTGGATGGCCCTCGACCTGGGCGGCCTGACCCCGATCCTGTGGAGCTTCATCGAGCGCGACGAGATCGTCGAGATGCTGGCGGCGCTGACCGGCCAGCGGATGCTCTTCAACTACTTCCGGATCGGCGGCGTCAACGGCGACCTCAACCACGACTTCATGAGCCGGCTGGGAACCTGGATGAGCAAGGCGTCAGCGCAGGTCGAGGCCAACCAGACCCTGCTCAACGAGAACGAGATCTTCGTCCGGCGGATGCGCGGGCTGGGCGTCCTGGATCGCGAAACGGCGTTCCGGATGTGCATGACCGGCCCCAGCGTGCGCGCCTCGGGGATCCCGCTCGACATCCGCCGGGCGCACCCGTACAGCGTCTATCCCGAGCTCGAGTTCGACATCCCGACCCGCCAGGAAGGCGACTGCCTGGCGCGCTACCTGCTCCGTCTCGACGAGGTCAAGCAGAGCCTGCGGATCATCGACCAGTGTCTCAACGAGATGCCCGACGGTCCGATCGCGGCCAAGCTGCCCCGGCTGATCCGGCCCCGGCCGGGTCGCGCCTACGCCGCGGTCGAGGGCCCGCGCGGCCAGTACGCGACCTACGCCATCAGCGACGGCACCGACCAGCCATTCCGGATGCGGATCCACGACCCGAGCTTCGTTCACCTTCAGGCCGTCGGGCTGCTCACGCCGGGCAACCTCATCGCCGACACGATGGCGATCATGGCCTCGCTCGATCCGATCATGGGCGGCGTCGACAAGTAGATGGCGATCCTCAGCCGGACCTTCGACCGCCTGACCCTGCCTGGGAAGATCGTGTTCACGGTCGTCCCCCTGCTGCTCGTCCTGGGTGCCGCGCTGACCGCGGCGGTGGTCGTCGCGGGTCCGGTCGTCCTGTCGTTCCTTGGCGACAACCTGCCCCTGGTCCGGTTCGTGGTGGCGGCCACGATCGTCCTGCTGATGACCATCCCGACCGCGTTCCTGATCATCTACATGGAGATGAAGGTCATCGCCCTGATGAACCTGCGCTACGGCCCCGACCGGGTCGGGCCGTACGGTTCGCTGCTGTCGGTGGTCCACGGGCTGAAGGTCCTCGCCAAGGAGGATTTCACCCCGACCGGGGTCGACCCGATCGTGTTCACCTGGGCGCCGGTGGTGGTCTACATGGCCAGCGTGATGACCCTGCTCGTGCTGCCCTTCGCCCCGGGTCTGTTCGGCCAGGACCTCAACATCGGCCTGCTCTATTTCTTCGCCATGGGCGGCCTCGGTGTGGTCGGCCTGCTGATGGCCGGCTGGTCGAGCTTCAACAAGTACTCGCTTCTTGGCGGGCTCCGATCGGCCGCCCAGGTGGTCAGCTACGAGATCCCGCTGACCCTGTCGGTCGTCGGGGTCGTCCTCCTGTCGGGCTCACTGAGCCTCAACCAGATCACCCTCGACCAGTCCGGCAGCTTCCTCGACTGGTACGTCTTCCGACAGCCCCTGGCGTTCGTCATCTTCTTCATCGCCGCGACGGCCGAGGCCAACCGGACACCGTTCGACCTGACCGAGGCGGACTCGGAGATCGTGGCCGGCTTTGCCACCGAGTACTCGGGGATGCGCTTCGGCTTCTTCTTCTTCGCCGAGTACGTCAACGTGTTCATCGTCGCGGGCCTGACCGTGGCCCTCTTCTTTGGCGGCTGGAACGCGCCGCTGGCCTGGCCAGCAGCCTGGGCGATCACCCCTCACGCGGACCTGGCCGGGATGGGGATCGGCCTGCTGCTGGCCCTGGCGATCATCCCGCCGGCCGTGATCGTCGCTCTGGGGATGCCGTTCTACCTGCTCAACAGCCAGGTCAAGCTGTGGCAGGCATTGATCATCGGCTTCGTCCTGTTCAACGTCGTGGCGGTCGGGGCGCTCCTTGGCTTCGCCTTCCTGAGCTTCGACTGGGTGGTCGGGCTGATCTGGTTCCTCGGCAAGACCTATCTGTTCGTGTTCACCTTCGTCTGGATGCGCGGCACCCTGCCCCGGGTCCGGATCGACCAGTTGATGGGCTTTGCCTGGAAGTGGCTCCTGCCGGCCTCGCTGCTCAACCTGTTCGTGACCGCGCTGGCGATCGTGGTCGTCGAGAGCATCCGATGAGGGCCGCTCGATGAGCTTCGTGCCCGGCCTCGGTCTGGCCAAGGGGATGGCCCTCACCCTGTGGCGGTTCTTCCAGCCAAAGGTGACCAACCTCTACCCCGAGGTCCCGGCGGACATCCCGCCCAAGTTCCGCGGTCGCCTCCAGCTCCTGTACGACGAGTACGGCACGCTCAAGTGCGAGACCTGCTTCCAGTGCGCCCAGGCCTGCCCGATCGAGTGCATCGACATGGGCGGGGTCGACACCAAGGGTCGGTTCGCCGTCCATTGGGGTGCGCCCGAGACGTACGGCGAGCGGCGCGAGGAGTCCGCCCTGCGCAGATCCGGCCGGACGGTGCCGGATCCGGTCTACGGGCACTTCCACGAGATCGACCTCGACGCCGTGGACGCGATCCTGGACGAGGTCGACCACGACCCCAGGGAGATGCTCCGGATCCTCGGCGCGGTCCAGGACGCCTACGGCTTCGTCCCGGTCGCCGCGCTCAAGCGGATCAGCCAGACCACCGGCGCCTGGTACGCGATGCTGTACGGGACGGCGACGTTCTACGACCATCTCGCCGTAGGAGCCCCGGAGACGTCCGGTGTGGGCGCCGCGCCGGCCTCGGACGTCGCGTTCCTGGGCGCGCTTGATCGCGCCCTGAGCGGGCACGGGTCTGACGCGAGCGAGTCGAGGGCCAACGGGTGACCGCCCTGCTCAAGACACCCGCCGTCTGGCCCCGGATCCTCCTGCCCGAGACCCCGGCGGCCGATCCGACGGACCTCGATTCCGCGGTCCGGGCGGGCGCGTTCGAGGCGCTCAAGACGGCCGTCCGGGCGATGACCCCCGGCCAGGTCGCGACCGCCGTCGCCGGGTCGGGCCTGCGCGGGCGCGGTGGGGCCGGCTTCCCGACCGGCGCGAAGTGGCGAGCCGCAGCGGCCGCCCCGGGAGCGGTCAAGTATGTCGTCGCCAATGGCTACGGCGCCGACCCGGCCGTCCAGACCGACCGGACCCTGCTCGAGCTCGCGCCGTACGCCGTGATCGAGGGGCTCGCCCTGGCGGCCTACGCGATCGGCGCCAGCGAGGCCTACATCGCCCTCCGGGCGGAGGCGACCGAGGCGATCCGGCGGCTCGAGGCGGCGGTGGCCGCGGCCGAGGAGGCCGGCTTCCTCGGACCCGACGTGCTCGACTCCGGTTGGGACCTCACGGTGATCGTCCGGCCCGTCCAGGGCGCCTACCTGCTCGGCGAAGAGACCGTCCTGCTCAAGGCCATCGAGGGCAAGCGCGGCCAGCCCGAGCAACGCCCGCCGCACCCCGCCGAGCGCGGGCTGTTCGGACGGCCGACCGTGGTCGACAACGTCCAGACCCTGGCCAGCGTTCCCTGGATCGTCCGCCATGGAGCGGCGGCCTATGCGGCGATCGGCTCGAAGGCGAGTCCTGGGACGATCCTCATCCAGCTCCGCGGACCGTCGGGGGCCGGGATCGCCGAGGTCCCGCTGGGGACCAGGTTGCGCGACCTGATCCGCCTGGTCGACGGGCGGCGGGGCGGGAAAGCGGACCCGGCGCCGCTCAAGGCGGTCCTCGTCGGGGGTCCCTCCGGCGGGTTCCTGCCGGCCGACTTGCTCGACACGGCCTACGACTTCGAGACCCTGCGCGCGGTCGATGCCCACATCGGCTCGGGGTCGATCGTGATCGCCGACGACCGGGCCTGCATCGTCGACCTGGCCCGCCTGCTGACCCGGTTCTGCGCCGATCAGGCCTGCGGCAAGACGATCCCCTGCCGGATCGGGACCCGTCGCCTGTCCGAGGTGATCGATCGGATCGCGATCGGCACGCCAAAGCCGACCGACGCGCTGCTGATCGCCGACCTGTCGAGCGACATCGTCGGCTCCGGCCTGTGCGACCACGAGCGGCTGGCGACGCTCCCGGTGACCAGCGCGATGCGATACTTCCGAGCCGAGCTCGACGATCACCTCCTTCGCAGCACCTGCCCAGCCGGCGTCTGCCAGCCGATCGCGGTGGCGGCGGCCGCCGGCTCCCACCGAGGCGCCTGATGACCGATCTGATCATCCGACCCGATCCCGCCGCCGCCGAGGACGAGTCGCTGGCCGAGCGCCTGCTGACGACCCAGACGCCCCAGCGGCCGCAATCCGACCCGGTCTTCCGGATCGAAGTCGACGGGCGGCTGGTCGAAGGTCGCGCCGGTCAGACGATCCTGGAGGTCTGCCGGGACAACGGGATCGAGGTCCCGACCCTGTGCTACGAGCCGAAGCTGCCCGGATTCGGCGCCTGCCGGATGTGCGTCGTCGAGGTCGAAGGCGAGGAGCACCCGCCGATCAGCTGCTCGCGGGCGTGCGAGCCGGGGATGAAGGTCCAGACCCAGACCGAGACCCTCCGCCGACTCCGGGCCACCAACCTCGAGCTGATCTTCAGCGACCACAACGCGTACTGCCTGCCGCCGTGCCAGAACAAGTGCCCCAGCCACATCGACATCCCGGGGTTCCTCAAGCAGAACGCCGAGGGCAACTGGCGCGAGTCGACCCGGATCTTCAAGCGCACCATCCCCTTCCCGAGCGTGCTCGGGCGGGTCTGCCCGGCCCCCTGCGAGGAGCACTGCCGGCGCGACGAGGTCGATGAGGCGATCGCCATCCGGGACAGCCACCGCTACGCCGGCGACCAGGTCATCCGGGCCATGCTCGACGATGGCCAGGACCCGCCGCTGCCCTACGAGGTCCAGGCGCGAAGCGGGCGTCGGGCGGCGGTGATCGGATCCGGTCCGGCCGGCATGAGCGCCGCCTACTACCTGCTCCTGGCCGGCCACGAGGTGACCGTCTTCGAGCGCGATCCGGCTCCCGGCGGGATGCTCCGCTACGGGATCCCCCAGTACCGGCTGCCCAAGGTCGAGATCCTCGAGGCAGAGTACGAGTCGGTCAGCCGACTCGGCGGCAAGATCGTGTGCGGCCAGGCGCTGGGTCGTGACTTCAGCCTGGACGACC
>Ga0209726_10006403_pt1 | contig 13694 bp, 14 predicted proteins | sample Subgrocontami54m_FD_187453 | JGI IMG/M metagenome (GOLD analysis project Ga0209726, IMG submission 187453) | Subsurface groundwater microbial communities from S. Glens Falls, New York, USA - GMW46 contaminated, 5.4 m (SPAdes) (version 3) | ecosystem: Environmental > Aquatic > Deep subsurface >... | reverse complement strand
ATAAAGTAATATTTAATCTATCTATGGCTAAAAAAGCACTTATTATCGGGGTTTCTTCACAAGACGGCTCATATCTTGCAGAACTTTTATTAGATAAAGGCTATGAGGTAACAGGAACTATCAGGCATACCACAAACTTTTATCAAGAAAACATTACTCACCTCTACGGAAAAATTAAGATTGAAGCTGCTGATTTAATTGACATTGAAAGTATTGCAAGCGCTGTACGAAAAAGCAAACCCGATGAGGTATACAACATAGCAGCCCAAAGTATTCCTGCAGACAGCTGGACTCATCCTTTTTATACCGGTGAGGTAACAGCTTTAGGACCAGTAAGAGCAATGGAGACTGTAAGACATTTTGCTTCTCAAGCAAAATTTTACCAGGCAACTAGTAGGGAAATTTATGGAAATATAAAAGCAGAATCCGCAACAGAAAAAACCCCTTGTGACGCTAACAACCCTTACGGAATTGCAAAAACTTATGCTTATATGATGACGCGCTGCTACAGAGAATCTTATGGAATGTTTGCCTGTGGGGGTATTCTTTTTAACCACGAAAGTCCAAGGAGAAGCTTGCATTTTGTAACGAGAAAGATTTCAACAGCAGCAGCTTGTATAAAAAATGGCGTTAAAAATCCTCCCTTAAATGAGCTCGGAGAACCATTGATTGATGCAAAGGGTAAATTGCATTTGGGAAACTTAGACTCAAAAAGGGACTGGGGATATGCTAAAGATTACGTTGAAGCTATGTGGCTTATGCTGCAAAATTCAAAGCCCAAAGATTATGTTATCGGAACAAACACAACATACTCTGTGAAAGATGCATGTAAAATTGCATTTGAACATGTTGGCTTAAATTGGGAAGATCATGTAATCTCAAATGAAAAGCTGCTTAGACCAACTGAGATTACTGAATTAAGAGGAGACTACTCACTTGCGAAAAAAGAATTAGGCTGGGAACCAAAGACATCATTTGAAGAACTAATGAAAATAATGGTAGAAGCTGACCTTGAACGCTTTAAAATCCATTAATTAAACGTTTTTTCTCCAATACTCAAGTATTTCTTTTAGAGTTTTCTCAATTGGTATTTCAGGAGCCCATCCTGTTAAATCTTTAATTTTATTATTGTCACATAAAAGCTCAGGGTTATCGCTTGGGCGAAGAAGAGCTGGATCTACTTCAACTTTAATTTTTGCATCTGAGTATGAAAGGAGAATATCTAAAACCTCAGACATTTTATATGATTCACCAGATCCAATATTATAAACTTCTCCTGCAATTCCTTTTTCCATAAGCAAAACATAAGCTTTTACCATATCTCTTACATCTGTAAAATCTCTTTTAGCATCTAAGTTTCCAGCTGTTAATATTGGTTCTCTTTTACCTTTTTCTATTTCAGCTATTTTTTTAGCAAACGAGCTGGTTGCAAACTGATCTGTTTGCCCCGGACCGATATGATTAAAAGGCCTTGCTCTAATTACGTTTAAATTGTAGGAAATATGATATTGCAGTCCCATATAATCCTGAGCTATTTTTGATACAGCATAAGGACTCGTAGGCTTAAGCGGCGTATCTTCATCCACAGGAAGATCATTTGGATCCACTATTCCATAAATCTCTGCTGAGGAAATTATCATTATTTTGGGATTTAACTTATGTATTCTTACCGCTTCAAAAAGATTAAGCTGTGAAGTTATATTATTGGTTATTACCAAACCCGGGCTTTCAAAACTCGCTGCAGCAGAAGCCAAAGCAGCAAGATGGTAAATTTCATCAGGTTTAGATTTTTCTAATACTTCTACTACTTTTTCGTAGTCCATTAAGTCAAGCTGATAAAGCTCAAGATCAGAGGCAGTGTCTGAAAGAAGATCTTTACTTTTTTGACTGCGATATGTACCTAAAACCTTAACGTCTTTTTGGGTAAGAAGAAAACGTGCAAGATAGTTTCCTGCAAATCCAAAAATACCAGTAATAAGAATTTTTTTATTCATTATCTACCTACGCCCTGATATGTAAATTCAAGTCTTTTAACTTCCCCAGAGTTATATATATTTCTTCCATCTAAAATTACCGGATTTCTCATAACTGCTTTTATTTTTGACAGATCTAATTGCTTGAATTCATTCCATTCTGTAATAACTATTAGAAGATCTGCATCTCTTGCTGCCGAGTAAGAGTCCTCACTAAATTCAATACCTGAAAAAATCTTCTTTGCGTTTTGCATTGCAACCGGATCATATGCCTTAATCTTTGCTCCTGCCTTTAAAAGGCTGTTAATGATAGGTATTGAAGGAGCGTCTCGCATGTCATCGGTATTTGGCTTAAACGATAAACCAAGTATTGCAATTGTTGCGCCATTTATTTTATCTCCTAAAAGTTTCTTTGCTTTTCTTACAATATCATCCATTGCATCTTGATTGACATTATCTACATCTTTAAGAAGAGAAAAATCATAACCGTAAGACTTGGCAATAGAAATTAATGCCTTAACGTCTTTTGGAAAACAACTTCCGCCGTAACCTGCACCAGGAGACAAAAACTGATTTCCAATTCTTTTATCAAGACCAATTCCTTCTAATACTTTTAGCCCGTCAGCATTGGATAATTCACTGAGTTTTGCGATTGCATTTGAGAAAGATATTTTTGTAGCAAGAAAAGCATTTGCTGCATATTTGATCATCTCTGCTGTTTCAATATTTGATAAAACATAATTACCGTCAATTGGTTCATGCAGTTCAATAAGAAGATCTTGAGCTTTTTGGCTGTCAGTTCCGATTACGATTCTGTCAGGATGCAGAGTGTCAGAAATAGCCTGACCTTCTCTTAAAAATTCAGGGACTGAAGCTAAATCAAACTCCGACCTTTCCGGTTTTACTTTTTCAATAATTTCTCTAGTTTTTTTATAAGTGCCAACAGGAACTGTACTTTTGGTTACGACTACGCTGTAACCGTCTAAATGCTTTCCAAGTTTCTCTGCAACTTCAAAAACAACTGATAAATCCGCTTCACCGCTTTCTTTAGAAGGAGTACCAACTGCAATAAAAACTACTTTTGAGGCTGGAATTGCCTGATCATAATCCATTGTAAATAAAAGCCTTCCGGCGGCAACGTTTCTTTGCACTACTTCAGAAAGCCCAGGCTCATAAATTGGAATTATTCCTTTTTTAAGATTGTTAATTTTCCCTTCTGTATGTCCGATTACCCAAACAGTATTACCTAAATCTGCAAAAACTGCTGCGGTAACCAGTCCAACATATCCGTGTCCAATAAAAGTTATTGTCATATTTGTGTTTTAATAATCTCTAGACCTTGTTCAAAAGTGTGCATTTCTACACCAAGCTCCCTAATTTTATCATTGTTCAAGGCTGATGAAAAGGGCTCTGGTGGAAGACCGATAAGAAACTCTTTTCTTGTTGTTTTACCAACTAACCCAGTGTCTAAATTATAAGCCTTTGCAACTAATATTACTGCGTCATATACGCTGACTATTTGGCTTCCAACGCTGTGATAAATTCCTGATGCGTTTTTCTCTACTAAAACATCTAATACTACCGCAAGATCATCAATAAAGGTTGGGGAAATAAGCCTATCAGTTAATACGGAAATCGATTTGCCACTAGATATTAAGTCTTTAAAAAACCTCACAAAATCCGGTTTTTCAAACGAAGCTCTGTAGGGATAGGCTGTTCTCATAATTACCCAGGGAGTTGAAAGACTTTGCACTACTTTTTCTGCTTCTGACTTTGTAACAGCATAAAAGCTTAATGGATTTGGAACTGCGTCTTCCTTAAATCCACCTTCAGGCATATCATCTCCACCTACTACCATATCTGTTGAAAGATAAATTAGCTTTTTTCCCGTTTGAGAACATACCTTTGCAACATTTTGAGTACCAATTACATTTATTTTCCAAGACTGACTTTCTTGGCCTAAATCCTTTTCTTTTTCAGCCGCCTTTACGTCAGTATATGCTGCTGCGTGGAATACAACTTTCGCATCTGAGGAAGAAATTGTATTTAAAACTTGAGAATAATCAGTAATATCAACGCCTGTTGACCGACTTATATTTTGAAAAGTATGTTTATCTTTATTGAGCTCAACAATTCTTGAGCCAATTAAACCATTTAAACCTGTTCCTAAAATCTTCACAGCTGGTCAATATTTCCTCCCAAATTATTATGAAGGATATCTTTATAATCTTTAGCTTTTACCTGTTCCCACCAACTTCTGTTTTCTACATACCAATCAATTGTTTTTTTAAGCCATTCGTCAAAATTGTGAAGTGGTTTCCATCCAAGCTCTTTATTGATCTTTGTCCAATCAACGTCATATTTTTTATCATTTCCAGCTCTATCTTTAACAAATTTAATATAATCCTCTGATTTTCCCATTATTTTTAATATTTTTTGAACTACTTCTAAATTTGAAATACCCTTATTCATTCCACCTACTAAATACGTTTCTCCAACTTTTCCCTTTTGAAGGATTAGCTCAATTGCCCTTACATGATCTTCTACATAGAGCCAGTCTCTAATATTTTTTCCATCTCCATGAAGCGGCACTGATTTATCCTCTAAAAGATTGGTTATTGCAATAGGAATTAATTTTTCCGGATACATTGCGGGACCATAGTTATTGGAACAATTGCTGATTGTAATTGGGAGTCCGTATGTATGGTGATATGCTCTAACTAAATGGTCTGCAGCAGCTTTAGTTGCAGAATATGGACTTGAAGGATCGTATTTTGTCTCTTCATTAAATCGGGAAGGGTCGTCTAAAGGAATGCTTCCAAATACTTCATCAGTTGAGATATGATGAAACCTTTTAACATTGTATTTTTTAGCTGCTTGTAAAAGCACATAGGTTCCTACAAAATTTGATTGAATAAAAGGCAAAGGATTCATAATGGAGCGGTCTACGTGTGTTTCAGCTGCAAAGTGGACAACGATATCTGTATCTTTCATTACTTTATCAACCTTTTGGGGATCACATATGTCTGCATGTTCAAGAGAATAATTTGGGTTATCCTCAACACCTTTAAGATTTACAATATTTGCAGCATAAGTTAGCTTGTCAATGTTTACAATCTTATCTTCGGGGTAGTTTTTCATCCAATAAAGAATGAAATGGGAGCCTATAAATCCTGCTCCACCAGTTACTAAAAGCCTCATATTTGCTTTTTAATATTAGCATTAATTGTTTGTCAAAACAACCCAACTTGTGCTATATTGCTTTTATGGATAATCCATATAAACTTGCACTTTCTCCAAATGACCCAGATTTTCCCCCAATGATCCAAACTACTGAAATACCTGGTCTTTTAATTTATAAAAGAGACACTTTTGAAGATGATAGAGGATTTTTTAGAGAAGTAGTTGAATTAAGAGATTTAGAAAAAGTTTTAGGGAAAAAGATTAACGTTACACAATGGAATCACTCAAACTCCCACCCTAATGTTATTAGAGGATTTCATTCAGAACCTTGGGAAAAAATCATTTATGTAATAAAAGGACAAGCTATTGCTGTAATTGTTGATTTTAGAACTGATTCTCCCAGTTTTGGAAAAGCTATAAAAATACCTCTTGGAGAAAATGATAGAAACACAGTTTATCTGCCACTTGGAATGGGTAATGCTTTCTGCGCTCTTGGAAACACAGACATTGAATATATGTATATGATAACCGGATATTTTGAGGGAAAACCAACTCCAGCTGTTTTATATAATGATCCAGTTCTTACAAAACAATTTGGAGGATGGCCAGTTGAAAACCCAATCGTAAGTAAAAAAGATGAAAGCTATCCAACCCTTAAAGAAAAGTTTGGAAAAGACGTGGATTTTTCAAAATTTCCCTGGCTAAACGAAGGATAAAATTAGTCAGCTATTCTTAGCTTGGCAAGAGTTCTATTTTCTAAAAAAGCAATTGCCTTATCAATAAGAAAGTAAACTAAAAATGGGTACTTATTTCTATAATTTTTTCTATAAAATATCCTCATTGCGTTAAACCGGGCTTTTTGTAATCTCTTTTTTGTTTCAATGTTTGCAGTCGTAATTCCTTCTGATTTTTTCTTAATTCCACTTGATGCGCCACCTATGTGCATAATGCTTTTTTCTCCAATATAGTATATTTTGTATCCAAGTTTTTTAATATCGTAGCAAAATTGCAAATCTTCACCGTAAAAAAAATAATCCTCATCCCACCATCCGACTTTTTCACCAACACTTCTTGGCATGATCATAAAAGCACCTTCTACTGCGTCTACTTCATGCGTAGTATCTAAATCTTCCCACCCTTTTGTGTAACCCGCAAATATTTTGCTTTTTGGAAAAAGTCTTTGCAAGCCTGAAAAATAAGAAAATGCATTCCAGGGAGTAGGAAAACCTCTATGGCAATTAAAATCTATTTGGCCATCCTTGTTGGTTAATTTACATGATGCAACTCCAACCTGCCTGTGGCTATCTAAAAAATCTATCATGTAATTTAGGGTATCTTTATAAACAATAGTATCTGGATTTAGAAATAAAACATATCTTCCTGTAGCATATGGCACTCCCTTATTATTTCCTTTTGAAAAACCAAGATTTCCGCGATTGTCAACAATGTGAAAAGTTTTTATTTTTGTTTTCTTTTGATACTGCTGAAAAAATTCAAGCGTACCGTCTGTTGATTTGTTATCAGCTACAATTACTTCATATTGCCCAGATGAAACTTCATCTTTGTAATTTTCTTCTATAGATTTTACCGCATCAAAAGTAATATCTTTGGTGTTATAGGTTAAAATTATGATTGATAAATCAATGTTTGAATCTTTTGCCATTATTTAATCCCCTCTAAAGCTTGTCTATAAGTTTGCCTTAAGTATTGATTATTGGTTATTGTCCCTAGGAAAATAAGCAAATAAGCCTTTGATAACAATAATGTTTTTAATATTAAATACTCCAGAAAGCTTCTGTGTTTTTTATAAAAATATAAAAGGTTTTTATAAATATTAACGATTGCAAAGGTTCTGTTTGTACTACCGTGTTCTGCGTGTAAAACATAGGTAAAGGGATAAAAGAAAGTTTGAAATCCCTTAAGTTTTGCCCTGTAGCAAAGCTCCATGTCCTCTGTATACATAAAAATTTTCTCGTCAAATCCCTTTAGTTTTTCAAATACATCTTTTCTTATCATCAGTAAACCACCCTTTACCCAATCAACGCGACTTATTGCCTTAGGACTTTTATCAAGCAGTCCAAATTTTTGCATACCAGTTAAAAGCATTACTGCTTTAAAAAGTGTATAAAAACTTCCAGCGCTTGCCTGCAAAGACCCATCAACATTCCGAAGTTGTCCTCCTAAAATAGAAACATTTGGATTATCGTCTAAATACTTTGCCATTTTTAAAATTCCCGCGTCTTTTACAACAGTATCGTTGTTTAAGAATAATATGTAGTCTCCTTTGGCTTGACCTGCTCCAAGGTTACAACCTTTGCCAAAGCCACCATTTTCATCACTTTCAATTAATTTAATATTTTTATATTTTTTCTTTAAAATTTCATTTTGTATTAACAAAACACTATCCTCTCCAGAAGCATTATCAACAATAATAAGCTCTACTCGATCACTTTCAAATTCCTCTTTAAACTGCTGGTATAAAGACTCCATACAAAAAACTGTTAAATTTTCTTTTTTGTAGTTTATGGTAATTATTGAAATAAGCATTTAAATTCCTCCCATGAATATGAAAAATATTATAGAAAGACCAAGAAGACCTATTAATAAGTATTCAACTGTTATTTTTCTCGTTAACTCGTGATTGATCTTGTGATGTAAAATCCCCCAGAAAACATATAAAACCACTGTTGTGGCAATTATTGCCACCTGCAAATTTACATTTGGAGAAGCAAAAACAGTTGTAATAACTCCAACGCTGAAAATGATCAAAAGCAGTAAATAATAATTTAAATGTTTTAAGAGTTTTTTAATCATTAAATTATATATCCTTTAAGTAAAACTAAGATAAGTGCAAGAATAAGGCCCAAAAACATAACGTGATCTAAATTGTGTCCTACAAATCTTAAAATCTTTTTTCTTTCAATTATTATCATATCCAGTATAAACACAAACATAAAGATTGTTATGGCAATTCTTGCAATATTAGAAGAAAAAGTCTCAGCATTAATAAGAGGCTTTACTTCTAAGCTTGGCTGTTTGGCAATAGTTTGCTTCTTACTATCTTTACTATCCGCTTGTGACTCTTCCTCTTTATTTTTTGCATTAACAACAGGAACTTGACCAGCCGATTCATTTGTTGAAGCTTGAGCAACTTCTGTTATGCTTTTTTCCTCTGGCTTAGCTGGAGTAGCTGCAAGAACGGTTGTTCCAAGCATTTCTACAACAAGTACTGTTTCTTCCCCGTTTAAACTTCCAGTGACAACTGCAAAACCAACGTTTGAATAATTTCCTGAAAGCATATTCTGCTTATGCGAGTCGCTTGCCATCCACGCATTTATGACATCTGATGAGTTTGTATAACCTCTTGCTAAATTTTCCCCCGCATACGTATAGCTATATCCTGCGCCTTTAATAAATACCCAAGGAGTAGTTCCATCAGGAGAAATATGTGCCCAATATCCCTTTGACAACATATCATTACCCTTGCCAATTGCAGCTTGACTTAGTCTTTCATCTAAACTCAAAGGGCCAAGTCCATTTTCCTGTCTCTTTTGATTAGTTAAAATCAATAGTTGATCTATCGAGACATCAGAGGAAATACCTAAAACTTCGGGGAAATTAGTCTTTGTAACAGACATTAAAACACCGGCAGAAAAAAAGAAAATGATAAATAATGAAATAATTTTAGGGTGCAAAATTCTAGCTCTATAGTTATTCGAAGTTTGCGGAGTAAAGAAATGATACAAAAACTTAAACATAATCTAATTATATACTGGCTCTTCCAAATCTCCAATTAATTTACCATTTACAGGAATTTTCAAAAGATTTGACAAAGCATTTGCTATTGATATTCCAACCCTTAGCCCTGTAAACGAACCAGGACCTTTATTTACCTTTATCTCTGAAATATCTTTGGGTTTGAGATTTTTTTCTTTTAGAACCTTTTCTATTAACACCAAACATGCTTGAGATTTTAAATGCTTAGAATCAGATATTACAATTTTTTCCTTTCCGTCAATGCTTAATCCGATCTTTATTTTTTTGTTATCTGAAGTATCAATAATTAAAATATTAGCCATATCTATAATATTAATAGATAAAGCACCTTGACGCAAAATTTTCCAGGGTTTTTGAGTACAGTCAATTACAGTAGAAGAGTTTTTTAAACTACAATCCCCATCTAATACCAAATCAACTGATTGAACAATATATTTATTCAGCATATTTTTCGAGTAAGGAGTTTGTTCACCATGTAAATTTGCTGAAGGAGCTAGGATTGGAACCCCGACTTTTTCTATAACTTCTAAAATTAAATCATCTTGGGGCATTCTTATACCAATATTATCTCCTCCACCTCTTACAAGAGATGGAACTGAATTTTTATTTGCTTTTAAAACAATCGTTAGTGCACCCGGCCAATATTTACTGATCAGTTTTTCTTCAATTTCCTTTGTATCGCTATCCCAATAGTTTTTAGCCATTTCCAAGCTAGAAACTAAAACAGGAGTAGCCTTATCAAGTGGTCTTTTTCTTATCTTAAATAATCTTTCAATTGCTTTTTCGTTATCGATCCTGCATCCAATTCCAAAGACAGTATCGGTTGGAAATACTATCACTCCGCCTTTATTTAAAACCTCGATTGCCTTACTAATATTACTATTCATGGTTTTTTATGGTTATTTTCCTTTTATTTTCATCTATATATTCAAATTTTAAATCAACTCGTTTTTTAGGAATTAAATCAAGTAATTTTTCAGCCCATTCAATTGCAACAATATTTTTATCATCCTCCAAAATTTCATCCATGCCGATACTACGCAGGTCTTGAAGCGTCTGCGTTCTGTAAAGATCGATATGATAAAGATTTAAATCACCCATCTCATAGCGCCTTGCAATTATAAATGTTGGAGAAATTATTCTTCTTGTAATTCCAAGGCCCTTTGCCAACCCTTGCACAAAGCTCGTTTTTCCACTTCCTAAATTTCCATAAAGACAAAGCACGTCTCCGGCTTTAAGGTTTTTTGCAAAGTCACGTGCAAATTCTTGGGTCTCTCTAAGATTTTGGGTGTTAATAATTTTAGGATCCATTTGTTTTTAAAGAATTTCTATATGATAAGAAAAATACTATACCACAAAGAGAGAGGAATACAGCTCCAAGAAATATAAAAAATATGCCAACTACCTTACTCTTGCTTTCTCCTGGAACAACAGCCTTGGTTTGTTCCTTGGTTTTCTCATCGCTATCTCCCAAAACAGACTGGCTAGAGCCCTTAGATGTACCTAAAACGCTTGTTTGTGTTGGACTTGGCGTAGAAGATGTAGGTTTTGGAGTGGGAGTTTTAGTAGGGCTTGGAAGAGGAGTTGGGCTAGATGTAGGCTTGATAGTTGGCGTAGGTGTTGGAGATTTAGTTGGTGTTGGTGTATTAGTGGATGTAGGAGAGCTTGTAGGAGTTAACGTGGCTGTTGGAACAGGAGTTGCAGTATTATTAGATACGTTTTTAGTTGAAGAAGACAATAAAACGATATTTGAAGAACCATCTGGATTTCTGCCTGCAGTCTGGGTATCCTGCGGAGCTTGCAAGCCACCTTCGCCATAAACAACTTGGTCTATTAAGCTTTCACCTGTATTTAAAAGAAGTTTTATCGTATCTCCTGAATTATTCAACCTATTAGACCATTCAAAAGTTGCAAACCCATTTGCTCCTATACTTCCTGAAAGATCTAGTTTATTAGTAACAGTTGCGTCTCTTAAAATATATAGCGAAAGATCTACTGAATTACTATCTGAGTTATAGATCTCCACCCAATCTGAATCTGGTGTACCTGAACTAAACTCATTTATATAAAGAGCTGCAAAAGCAGATTTTGAAAATAAATTAGCTAATAATAAAAAAGCAACTATAAAAGTTACTATTTGCATTTAATAAATTAATAATTACTAATATTCAATTATTTAATTAGGTATCATATGTAAATACCAAGTTGTCAATCCACCGTCATGTACCACTTTTGCGTAATATAGTTTGCCATTTGTACAACTGTAAGATCCTCCGTATAATTTTCCCGCCTTGACTGCTTTAACAGTAGAGGATGATGAATCCATATCTATCCCCGTATGAACACCTCCTGAATAAAACGATTTTGCATAACCATGCGAACCGTATCCTTGATTAATTATTATCGGCTCATTCAATGGCCATGGAAAATTACCGGTAGGATTTATAGTTCCATAATACCCATAGCTGTCTGAAGAGTAAGAATAAGAATAGTTAATAGAGCCTAAATAGCTATTAGGATCTTGAATCGATCCCCCGTTTTGAACTTCAAAATGCAGATGGGCGCCTGTTGAACAACCAGGACTTACGCTACGAGAAGCTATTGATCCTATTGAATCTCCCTGATTTACGTCACGCATGTAAGTATCTGTTCCGCCACCAAAGATAATTGCTCTTTCTGCCTGTGCTTGCTGCAATAACCTTTGATATTTTGCTTCATCATTTTTTGTAATATTTAATAATTCTTCCTTGCTTTTTTTATCTTGTTCAAGTTTGTTTGTATATGCTTCAAGTTGAATTTTTAATGTCTCTACTTTTGCTTTTTTTTCTTCAAAAATTATTTTTTGATTTGCATAATCCACTTTTGCCTGCTGAGTTTGATAGATAAGTTGCTTATCGTGAGCTTGGGCTCGTTTTAAATAGTTAAGTCTTGAAAAAAAATCAGAGGCATCAGATGAAGTAAGAAGAATTTGTAATGGCTGTATTGTTCCAACTTCATAGGTTGCAACCACTCTGTTAATTAAAACCTCAACAAGCGCACTTAAAGAAGTTTCAAGACCAGAAATTTTTTTTGTTGCAGTATCAATATCAAGAGTAATATCTGTTATCTGTTCTTGCGTAGACGCTATCTGGTATTCAGTTAATTTTATCTGATTATCTGTTACTGCAATTTGAGAAGAAAGAGTTTTTTTCTCACCTTCTTTTTCACTTATTTTATTCTTAAGATATTCTATGCATTGATCATTGTTGAGTTTTTGCTCTGCACATTCAGAGATACTTGCTGCAGTTGATGATGAAGGAATCGGGGTTGGCGTTGAAGTTTGAGCAAGAGAATAAGCCCTAGAAAAAATTAGGACCAAAAGAAAAATTGAAATTATTATTGTTTTTTTTAAAAAATTCATAGAACATATAAATTCATTTAAGATATCTAAGTACCGCAAGAAAACTTGATATAACTCCCAGTAATGTGGCCAGTAATAACTCTAAGCCTAAAAGCATAAGTAAATCCATAGCAGGAACAGGAATGATTGGAATTCCTTTTAAGAAAGACTCTAGAAATGGAGTTGCGTACAAAAGTGTTGCAGTTGAAATTGACCAGCCAATTAAAGCGCCAATTACACCGTAAAATATTCCCTCAATTATAAAAGGTCCTCTGATATACCAATTTGTTGCGCCAATAAGCCTCATTATTTCTATATCTTCTTTTTTTTGTGATATTTTTATTCCAATTATTGTTACCATGATAAAAATTGAGACTAAGGAGAAAAGCACTATAAGAGCTATTCCAATTTTTCTAATTGCGTTTGTCCAGGAAGTTAATGCTGAAACAACATCTTTTTGATAAATTACTTCAGAAACAATCGGGGACTTCTTAAGCATATCTGAAATTCCTCCCAAATCCTCTATTTGAATCGCGGAGATTTCAAACGATGCCGGTAAAACGTCTGCTGTTACTAGCTCAAGTAAAAGTGGATCATCTTTGTTTTGCTGTCTATAAATATTTAAAGCATCTTCTTTAGAAAGATATTTTATTGATGCAACCTTTCCACTCTGGGACAATTGATTTTCTAAAGAATTTATATCAGCTTGAGGTGCATCATTTTTGAAAAAAGCAGTTACTTGAGGCTTAGATTCAAAAAAATTAACTATTTTAGAAGACCCTACGAGTAGAAAAGTAAAAAAAGATACTACAAGAAAGGTTAATGTCATTATTAAAATTGCCGCTAGTGCTTGATAGGGTGATCTTCTAATATTTCTCCTGGCTGTACTAAGAAATTTCATTCTTTATCCTCCTTTTGATCTTCTTTTTCCTGCTTTTCTTGTCTATCATTTTTTTGAGGCTTATCATCTTTTTTATCTTTCTCTTCAGGTTTTTCTTGTTTTTCTTCCTCTTTATCTTCATGTTTTTTATCCTCATGATGACCTTTTTCTTCTTTTACAATCCTACTTTTATCTAAATGAACAACTCTTTTATTCATGCTTTTGACAATATCAGTATTATGAGTTGCCATAATAACAGTTGTTCCCATTTTATTGATATCTGAAAGCAATTTTACGATTTCCCATGAAGTTGCGGCGTCCAAATTTCCTGTTGGTTCATCTGCAAGAAGAATTTCCGGGGAAAGAATTAAAGCCCTTGCAATTGCAGTTCTTTGCAACTCCCCTCCTGAAAGCTGAATGGGGAATTTATCCCTGTGTTCTGTAAGTCCGACTTGTCTTAGAACTTCTTCAACTCTTTGTGCTGCTTTTTGTGAGTTTTCTC
>Ga0209726_10006401_pt1 | contig 13694 bp, 10 predicted proteins | sample Subgrocontami54m_FD_187453 | JGI IMG/M metagenome (GOLD analysis project Ga0209726, IMG submission 187453) | Subsurface groundwater microbial communities from S. Glens Falls, New York, USA - GMW46 contaminated, 5.4 m (SPAdes) (version 3) | ecosystem: Environmental > Aquatic > Deep subsurface >... | reverse complement strand
TCTAGCGCTTCTTAAACTAGTTTTGGTAACCTCCCCCGAGATAGGCGTTTTGAATCGCCTTGCTCGAGCGCATCTCTTCCGCGCTCCCCTCTAATACCAGCTGGCCGGTTTCCAACACATAGGCTCGTTTGGCTATTTTAAGCGCCATGCGGGCGTTCTGTTCCACGAGAAGAATGGTCTTGCCCTGTTCATGGATCTTTTCGATGATCTTAAAAATCACGGAGACCAGCATCGGCGCAAGCCCCAGTGACGGCTCATCGAGGAGCAGCACCGAAGGCCGCGACATCAGACCGCGGCCGATCGCGAGCATCTGCTGTTCGCCTCCCGAAAGCGTGCCGGCCTTTTGGCTCAGCCGTTTCTTTAACGTCGGAAACACCTGAAAAACGCTCTCCAAATCCTCTTGGATCGACGCTTTGTCTTTCCGGATAAAAGCGCCAAGCTCCAGATTTTCAAGCACATTGAGCCGCTGAAAGATCTTCCGGCCTTCAGGGACATGGCAAATGCCCAGGCGCACGACTTCTTCGGGCGAAAAGGAAGAAATGAGTTTTCCCTGAAATAAAATCTCACCAGCGACGGGATGGATCAATCCCGAAATGGTTTTGAGCACCGTGGTCTTTCCGGCGCCATTCGCCCCCAAGAGCGCCACGATCTCTCCCTGGTTCACCGAAAAAGTGACCCCTTTGAGACACTCCACTTTGCCGTAACGGGTATAAACATGTTTGAGCTCGAGCATTAACCCTCTCCCAGATACGCTTGAATGACGCGGGGGTTATTCTGGATCTCATCGGGAAGCCCCTCCCCGATCTTGGCCCCCTCGTCCATCACGATCACGCGGTCCGATAAGGGCATCACCACTTTCATGTCATGTTCGATCAATAAAACGGCGATGCCTTTTTCGCGGATCTTGCGCACGAGCGCGATGATCTCATTTTTCTCCTGAGGATTCATGCCGGCAACCGGCTCATCCAGCAAAAGCAGTTTCGGACCGGAGGCCAGCGCCCGCGCGATCTCCAGGCGCTTCTGATGCCCATAGGGGAGAAAAGCGGCGGTGTCGTTTCCGTGTTTTTCAAGCCCCACAAACGCCAGAAGCTCCCTACTGCCGGTAAAGATCTTTTTCTCCTCGACCTTTAGGCGCCGCGTCCTCAACAACGCGTCCCAAAGCCCGGACTTGGTGCGGGCGTGAAACCCGATCGCGACATTTTCCAACAACGTCATGTGTTTAAAAATCCTTAAATTTTGAAATGTCCGCGCCACACCCGCCTCAAGGATTCGGTGAGGCGGCAACCCGTTCAACCGCAGAGCCCCCCTGAAGAGGATCTCCCCTCGATCGATGGGCACCAGGCCCGTGACACAATTAAAAAAAGACGTTTTGCCCGCGCCGTTGGGGCCGATCAAACCTACGATCTCCCGATCGTTCACCTTCACGCTGATATTTTTCAGAGCGGCCACGCCGCCGAAATTTTTCGAGACGGATTTGACCTCAAGCAGATTCATGGTCCGCCTCCTTCTGCCTCGACGCCAGCTCCCGGCGGATCAACTGCCCTCCGAGGATCCCTTGAGGACGGAAGATCATCATCAAAATCATGAGAAGCCCGAAAAGCAGCATCCGGTAAGCGGCGAAACCCCTCAACAATTCAGGTAGCGTCCCCAGCACCAGCGCGCCCAGCGCCGAACCCCAGATATTCCCCATGCCCCCTAAGACCACCATGGCCAGGATCAGCACCGACAAGACGAAATCAAAACTATCCGGCGTCACGATCGTTTGTTTCGAAGCAAACACCGCGCCGGCGATACCTGCGATAAAAGAACTGAGGCCAAAGGCGATCAATTTGATCTTAAGCGTCGGAATGCCCATGCAGGAGGCCGCGAGTTCATCTTCGCGGATCGCGACAAGCGCTCGGCCCATTTTTGAATCACTCATTCGAAATAAAAGATAAGCCGTCACGGCCACCAGAGCGAGCACCAGATAAAAATAGGGCGTCGGATTCACCGAAAAACTCCAGAGCTTCCAATGAAATCCCCCTTTGAAGACAGGAAGCCAAAGCTGCGGCCGGTCGATCCCCAAAATTCCGTTGGGGCCGCCGGTCCATTCGTCTAAATTATTGAACGAGATCCGGACGATCTCTCCGAAACCCAAGGTCGTGATCGCCAGATAATCCCCGCGCACGCGGATCGAAGGAAGCCCGATGACAACCCCGAAAACCATGGACACCGCTCCCGCGATGGGCAGCCCGATCCAAAAAGGACAGCCCCAATGAAGATTCAGAAGCGCGTAGGTGTAAGCGCCCAGCGCGAAAAACGCCGCGTATCCGAGATTCAAAAGGCCGGTAAAACCCACCGCCACGTTCAGCCCCATCGCCAGGAGCACATAAATGCCCACACTGGTCAAGAGGTCGATGTGATAGATATTTTTATCCAGGATAGGAAGTAAAACGAAAGGAAATAGGAACAAAACTACCTGGAAGAAAAAGGGGTGTTTAGACTTTATCCGGGAGAGGCTCACCTAAGATCCCTGACGGTTTAAATATCAGCACCGCGCCTAAAAGAAGAAAAGCGAAAACATCCTTCCACTCGGAAGAAATATAGCCGGCGCCCAACCCTTCGAAAACGCCCAGTAAGATCCCGCCGATCATGGCGCCCGGAACGCTCCCGATGCCGCCAAACACGGCGGCCGTGAACGCCTTCAAGCCTGCCAAATAACCATCATGAAAATTAATGCTTCCATAATACATCCCGAACAGGGCCCCGCCGACGGCCGCCAGCATCGAACCCAAGACAAAGGTGGTCCGGATGATCTGATTGACCGAAATGCCCACCAGCTGCGCGGCCTCCGGGTCCTGGGCGCAGGCCCTCATCGCTTTGCCGGTCCGGGTATGCTTGATGAACCAGGAAAGAAAAAACATGAGTCCGAGCGACGTGGCGAAAATGATGAGTTGAATCAACGAAAAAGACAAGTCGCCGAGATGCCAGCGAACATCGGGAATGATCTCGGGCACGCTCTGCTCTTTTAACCCGTAGATCAGCATCACCGCGTTTTGGAGGAAAAAGGACACGCCGATCGAGGTGATGAGCGCCGTGAGTTTCGGAGAACCTCGCAAAGGCCGGTAGGCTATTTTTTCGATCGCGGCGCCCAAGACCGCGGACCCCAGCATTGAAAAAAGAAGTAGCGAGATCAAAACCAGCCAAAACGGGGCCCCCGGAAATAAAGACGCGAAGATCCACATCACGGTCAACGCCAGGTAGGCGCCCACCATAAAGACTTCCCCGTGGGCGAAATTGATGAGCTGAATCACGCCGTAGACCATCGTGTAGCCGAGCGCGATCAGCGCGTAGACCATGCCGATGGTCAGGCCGTTCAGAATTTGCTGGATGAAAAGTTCAAGCACGGGACGCCATCTTTAAGGTTTGTATTCTTGCAAAAATTTAAATTTTCCTTTTTCGACCTTAAAAATCCCGACGCTTCTGCCGACCGCGTCACCCTTCTCATCAAAGTTGATCACGCCGAGCACTCCTTGAAAATCCTTGGTATTCCTGACCTCCCGCAAGACCGCCTCCCTATCTTTTTTGCCGGCGCGGCGGATCGCCTCGATCAGGACATTGGCCGCATCGTAGCCGTAGGCGGAAAAAGACCCAATCTCTCCGTGTCTGGCCTCAAACCGGGTGATAAAATCCCGCGCGCCCGGCAGCGAATGCGGATCCACGCCCAACATCGTGGCATAGGTGCCTTCGGCGAGTTCCGGCGTCGCCAGGCGAATCAGCGTCACATCATAGATCCCGTCGCCCCCCATCCACGGGGTCTCGAGCCCCACTTTTCTCGACTGTTTGAGCAAAAGCGAAAGCTCCGGGTAAATGCCCCCGAAATACACAAGCTCAGGGCCCAAGGATTTGATCTTCGTAAGAAGCGGGGTAAAATCTTTTTCGCCTTGCGTGATCCCGTCGTGGCTCAAAACAACCCCTCCCAGTTTTTTAAACTTCTTCTCAAATTCGTCCGCGAGCCCCTTGCCATAGGTGGTTTTATCGTCCACGATCACGATTTTTTTCGCCTGCAACTCTTTCCAGACAAAATCGGCGGCGGCGGGCGCCTGGACATCGTCGGTCGCGCACACGCGGAAAAAAGTGTCAAAACCCTGGCGGGAAATCTCCGGATTCGTAGAGGCGGGCGTGATCTGCACCACGCGCGTTTCGTGATAGATGGACGAGGCGGCTTTGGTGCAGCTCGAGTTGAAATGACCGACCACTCCCATGACATTCGGGTCGGCACTTAACTTGTTGGCGGCAAGCACGGCCTGCGTGGGATTGTGCTGGTCGTCCAACGGAGCGAATTTAAGCCGCGTGTTTCCAAAAACGGGGCCCTTGATATTCGCGTCTTCGACCGCTATCTGCGCCCCATACAGGACGCCCGTGCCGATATAGGCCTGGTCTCCCGTTAAAGGGGCGACAAACCCGATCGTGACAAAATCTTCCTTCTCTCCGGCGCCGCAAAATAAAACGGCGAGAAACAGCAAAGAAAGGGCAGCGAGAAAACGCTTCACGAATTCCTTCACCGTTCACCTCCTGAATCTAAAATTAAAAACCGGAACCAAACTAGCTCACCGCTAATTTGATTCCGGTTGTTATCTTCAAAACGGATAAAAACGTTTGGGGAACGGTCAGTTTCCCGAGGATTCCGTCGTCGACGAGGGCTGCTGGCCGTTTAAATGCTTTTCCAAAGCGGACCAAGTCTTCGGGCCTACCTTGCCGTCTACTTTAAGGCCGTTGCTCTGTTGAAAAGCCTGGATCGCCTTGTGGGAAGCGGGACCTAATTTCCCATCGATGTTGCCGCTATAAAAACCGGCGGCTTTAAGCGCGGTCTGTATTTCTTGATTGCGAGACAATGTCTGAGCCGAGGGCGTCCCTGTCGTGCCGGTAGTCGTCGCGGGGGTCGTTGTCGTGGGAATTGACGCGCCGGGGGTTGTCACCGTTGTTTGCGTGATAGGAGACGTTTCAATCGGAAGAACTTCCACAGCCTGTTGTTGATTCGACGTATTCGCTTGAGGAAGCTGAGCCAACTCTTCGGTTTTGTCGACCGAATCAAATCCCGTCCCGGACAAGCTTGCTTGATCCGTCGACTTTTTCGCACATCCCGCCACTGACAGCGCCAAACCCAAAAACACCACCAAACCGATTTTGGAATGCTTCATCATGTTTCCTTCCTTTTATGATTTTTACCGATTTTGACTAGCTTACCCTATTTAAACCATCAAAAATTTAAAAACCCCCTCCGGAGCTTTCCAAATATACTCGGAAAGTATACTCGGACGCCCTGTGGTTGTCAAGAAAAGGGCTTTGAGCTATAATATAAACCATATGAGTCAAAACCACGATTTTCACCCAACGGCTTTGATCGATCCCAAAAGCCAAATAGGCGATCATGTCAAAATAGGCGCCTACGCCACGATCGAAGAAGGCGTCATCATCGGCGACAACACGACGATCCTTCACCATGCCCATATCGGAAAAGGCACGCGGATCGGAAAAAATAATTACATCCATATGGGCGCCGTGATAGGCCATGAAGCCCAGCACCGCGAAGCCGCGCTGACAGATAGTTTTTTAAAAATCGGGGACAATAATACTTTCAGGGAATATACCACGATCCACCGCGGCGCCACAAAAGGCTCTTCCACCCGCATTGGGGACGACAATTATTTTATGGCCTTTGCCCACGTCGGGCATGATTGTGAAATACAAAACCGCGTCACGGTCACCAATGCCGTATTGCTGGGAGGCCACGTCTTGTTGGAGGATGATTGTGTTTTATCCGGAGGAAGCGGCGTCCATCAATTTTGCCGGATCGGAAGCTACGCGATGATCGGAGGAATGGCCAGCATCACCAAAGACGTGCCGCCCTATATGCTCGTGGATGACAGCGACATGTTGATCGGTTCGATGAATATCGTCGGTTTAAGACGGGCCGGAGTGGCCGAATCAGCGAAACGCGAGATTAAAAACGCTTACAAGCTTCTCTATTTATCCGGATTGAATACCGCGCAGGCGTTGGACGCGATCATTCAAAAATGCCATTCCCAAGAGATCTCGCATCTCGTGGAATTTATCAGGAATTCAAAACGCGGGATCCTGCCTCATCGCCACAAGAAGTCGATCTTTCCGATCATTTCGTCAATAATTCCGGGGTCTGTTTAGAAAAAAGCCCGTTCGCGACCCATCCGCCGAACCAATCGGACAGCGGGATCGCCTCTTCGGCGGTATCGGCCAAAGCCTCACAAATTTCTCCGAGCGCGCGGCCGGCCAGAAGACCCTGCAAAAGCCGGGTTTGTTGTGCGGTGAGTAATTCGCATTGAACCTCGGCGCCTTTCCGAAAAACAAGCACGTCTTGAGGACGGTTGATCAAATCGACATTCAGTTCTTTGACCGGATGCTTTCTCGCATTCCAGATCTCCAACACCGGCCACGGGGAACTTAGGACGCTCACGGACGGCTGAAACGAAAAACGCAAAGACTCCCACTCCTCCGCGGATGATCCGGCCAACGACGAGGAGTCGAAGGGCGGCGCTTCAAACGCGTGAAAACTTTGAGAGACCCGCCACTCAAGCTCCGCCAGATCCGGCAAGAACGGAAGTTTTTCAACGAACCGCGAATGAAGCAAATATTCCGGCAGATGCCTTCCGGCAAAACTCAAATTGTAGTCGCGTGAAGGATGGTGAGAGGCATAGTCTTCGGCCATTTCCATGAACGCCTCTTTGCCGAGCACAAACTTCACGGCCTCATAAATTTCTTCGAGCGCCTCGGCGATCCTCGCCAAATACCCCGACGAGTACGTCGAGATCCGATCCTTCCCCGGAACGCCTCTCTGCGGATTCAAAAATGGGCCAAGGCGCGTGGCAGCTTCCTCGCCGCCGTTTGGCTGAATAGCTGACTTCATTAAGCGTTGCACTTCAACTAGCGATATGCTTGTCGCAAAGTCGGCGGGTCCCTGCCTGCCGGCAGGCAGGCTGCCGCTGTCACTAATGGACCCTGCCCGGTCAGAAGTAGCGCGATAAATCTCCCGAGCTTTTTCCGCTTCTTGAGCAAGTACCGCCCATTCCGGAATCTCCGCGTCCCACTCAACAAGTGTTGAGACAGGGCCGTAAAGTTTTAACGCTTCGCGATAGAGCTCCCAAACCGGGCCGATAACAGGGCTGCTATGCGTGTCAAAAAGGAATCCGTCTTTTTTAGTGTGGCCCGCCAGGTGAAACTGGCCGACGAACTTCCCCGGAATATGACGCAGATAGTCTCTCGCGTCAAACTCATGGTTGAACGCGTTCACATAAATATTGTTGAGATCAAGAAGGATCCCGCAGCCGGAGCGCTTGGCGACCTCGGCCAAAAATTCCCACTCGGGGATGACCGAATGTTTGTAGGTTAAATAAGTGGAAACGTTTTCAAGCAGAATTCTTCGTCCGATAAAATCCTGCACTTCTCCGACGTGACCGGCCACTAATCGGATCGCTTCTTCAGTAAAAGGCAGCGGCAGCAGATCGTGCAAACTCTCCCCTTCCACCCCGCTCCAGCAAAGATGGTCCGACACGATCGCCGGCTCGACTCTGTCGACAAGCGCTTTTAAGCGTTTCAAATAATTCCGGTCAAGCGCATCTTTCGAGCCGATCGAAAGAGACACGCCGTGAAGCGCCAAAGGATAATGCGCCCTCACCGCTTCGAGGACCTTTAAAGGTCGGCCGCCGGAATCCATGTAATTTTCCGAAATAGCCTCGAACCAATCCATCGCCGGCCATTCCGACAGGATCCGTTCGTAATGCGGGGTGCGAAGCCCGACACCGCAGCCAAGTTGGGGAAACAATAGAGGTTGAGGAAGCATAAACGGTTGGGTCAAAAATAAAATGTCATTGCGAGCGTGGCGCAAGGCGCGTGGCGAAGCGATCTAGGAGATTACTTCGCCACGCCTAGCGGCCTGGCTCGTAATGACGGCCTATTTTATCATTCGGCCGTCAGTTTTCCGCCCATGATTTTGCTGCAAGCGTCTTTGGGAACTTTCACAAACCCCTGGCCTTTGCAGGCGTTCTTACCGGCGCAGGAATAAGCCTTGCCGCCACAATCCCCCATGCCTTTACAGGCATTAATGCCGTAGCAAGGCGCCGATTCTCCGGCCGCCTGTGCAACGCTGGCGATCGCGACGCCGGAAACAGCGATCAAACCCGCGATGGACGCGGCGATCAGTTTACTTTTCTTAACGTTCTTTGCCATTTTCTTTCGTCTCCTTTTTTATGGTTGCAGGATCCCCTCAGCCTCGATGGTGATCATCACTTCCTCACCCACCAGAAGCTGTCCGGTCTCGAGTGTTTCGTTCCAATTGAGACCAAACTCTTTGCGGTTGATCTTCGTCACCGCCGTAAAACCGGCCCGCACATTGCCCCAAGGGTCTTTGCCGACCCCGTGGATCGTCACGTCAAGCACGACCGGTTTTTCGACGCCGTGCATCGTGAGAACGCCCTCGATCTTCGCGCCTGCCTGTCCGGCAGGCAGGCTCGCAGCGGTGGCCTCCTTCACGGCCCCGCTTTTAAAAGTAATGGCTGGATACTTCGCGGCATCAAAAAAATCCGCCGAACGCAGGTGTTTGTCCCTTTGCTCGACGTTCGTATTGATACTCGCGACGTCAATCGTGCCGCCCGTTTTCCAACCGTCGGGTTTCCCGGGCTCATAATCGATCGTCCCCTCAAATTTATTGAACGTGCCCTGAACGTTGGAAAAAAGATGCCGGATCTTGAATGAAACGGTGGTATGGTCCGGATCCACCTTGTAGGTGGCCGCGAAAGCGGAGCCGGCGGCAAAAATTCCGATGAAAAAAACAGCGATTGAAATTTTTATCTTTAAACGCATGAAGTGTCCTTTCGTTTTGGAAGCGTTTATTATAAGTCATAACTCCGGAATTATCAATGGCAGGGGGAAAACAAACCCCGCCCTTGCATGCAAGGGCGGGGTTCTTAAGATGTTTTTCGGCGTTACGCGAAGATCGCGACTTTTTGCATGATCTGAAGCGCACGCAAACGGTCATCCAGGAATCTCAAAATCGGCTGGATCGCGAACAGGAGAATAATTTTCGGATCTCTGTTCTTAGCCGTCAGCACTTCGTGCACGGTCTTGGCGTCGATCTTGCCGGATTTACTGGCCGTAAACTGCCTGAAGAGTTGAATGACCGGGCTCTGCTCGAGGCCTTCGATGATTTCTCTCTCAGCCGGCCCTTGAATGGTGCCGTACTTCACATAGGATTTGCTATAAAGCGACGCGGCTTCGTCTGCCAAACTGAGGGCGGCTACCAGATTCGGAATGTCCCCGGCGCTGAAGTCAACGGTGTGGACCACGATCTCCCGCTTGTCATCCACCGTAAAGTCCTGAGGGTTGGATGGGTTGATAAAATTGATCTTCGCGACCACCACTTTCTCCGGTAGCGAGGTCTCAACGGCGCCCTTTCGGTCGGTTTCCTGAAGCGTCCGGGCCGCACGTTGCGCGGCTTCCTTGCGCTTGGTATCCGCCAGCGCGTCGATTCCTTTCAGGTAAAAATTAGACCCTTTGCGGGAATCCATCCAGGCGCGTAAAAATCCGAGCACCGCTTCAAATTCATGGTCATCTTTCAATTCGGCGCTGATTTTATCCAGCGGAATTTCCACAAAACCGCGGGTCGCGGCCGTATCTGCCACCGGTGAAAGATCGCGGACCGCTTTGAATACTTTTGTCAGCACAAACTCTTCCCCGCGTGATTGAAGCGCGGCTTGTTTTTCACTCCCCGCGCTCTTCTTCCATTCGGCGGTCGCGGTTCTGACGTCCTCGATCACGTCCACTTCTTGGCCGAAGAACAAAACGGCGACCTGATTGTCTTTCTTTGACCGAATGTCGAAAATAGGATTGAGCCGATCCAGCGACAGCGCAAAAGATTTTTCGACGTTCGGATGGCTCACAAGGATCCCGATCACAAAACTCCGGATTTGGGCCTTGAGCGCCGGATTGGACGCGATCTCATTTCTAAATTGAGAGACGACTGAATCGACCTTGTCCAAACGGACTGAAGGCGGCTCTTCTCGCGTACGACGCCTCAAGGTTTGGATCGGATTGCCGCGGAAAACCCGAGGCCCTGCTGCCACACTGGCCAATATTTCCGGTTCAACACTGGATGTGACAACAGCCAGCCGGGCGCCGAACTCGACACCTTCTTTTAACAAAGGATTGCTAATGTCGAATGTTTGGCCTTCGAAACTTTCAAACCATTCCTGGGTCGGTGCGATCAATTTGTTATTGAGGGCCTCTCGGGTATGCCACCTGAAGGAACCCGGGACGATCTCATGAGTGCCCGAATTGATCTTCACAGAAACGCTGGCGCCCGTCAAATTTCCGAGAAGGTCAAATGTAGAAAAGATCACTGTTTTGTCTTCCTCGCCGCCTTCCTTCAAACTATTCCGGCTCTCGTCTTTAATGATAAAGATCAAACTTCTGAAACGGCCAAAATCAAGTTGAAACTCCGTGGGGATCCCCGTTTCAAGTTGGTGGGCCATTTTGAAAATCCGCGTCGCCAGCCGCGCGCCGTAGGCTCTATAAAGCTGCTCGGCTTCTTCCTGAACATGCTGTAAAAATGGCTTTTCGACGAGGAGGTTAGCCAAATGTTCCGCTTGTTCGGCAACCTTTCCGTGATTGAATTGCTTATCGGTCAGCCGCTTTTGCTCAAAAGCCAGATCGTGAAGTTTATCTACCAAAGCGGCAATCTCGAGAATGGTTTCCGCTTCTCCAATGACATTGTCATCGACAGGGTTGATTTTTAAATGCTTTAATCTTTCTTTGGCCATGCTCTTTAACAGAGGCTTAGCGGTTTTTATATCTGTTTCGGGAGAATTAATAAATGCGTCTAACCGGTCCAGTAATATCGCCAGCCGCGCGCCGTGAGAAGGCAATTCGCCTCGCAAAATTCTAATATCATCCGGAGCCTCTATTGCAAAGCTTGCTTTCTTGCCCGTAATACGGTTAATGGTGACTTGTATTTTTTCTCCAATACGGACAGTCTGTTCTATTTGACGTGTTACCTCTACCCCCTTCTCCTGGCCTGTGCGCACAAGTATTGTTACATTAGGACTGGAAATTGTCTTTACGGTTAAAGTCGCTCCATTACTGAAAGAAATAGACTCGTTTTCTTTACGAGCAAGAACCAACGCCAACCGCGCGCCCGAATTGGAGAAAATTTCCCTTATTGCTTGATGAAGCTCCTCGGGCTTGCTCAGACTCGAAGGATGGTTCAGCACATAAGTTTGTATCCGGTGCGAAAGTTCTTGAAGAGTCGTATTGAACGGAAAGGAAAACTCATCCCTTAAAAGGGCCTGCTCCTTCGCCGCATCAAAGAGATTTAACCCAACCCGACGGTCTGAAATTCCTACCGACTCTAAATCTTCGATCACAACCCTCAACCGGATGGAAGGACGCACCCGAGAACCAACCTTGTAAGAGGGGGTCACAAAGGTATTTTCTATTCTTGCCAATCGAGAGCCGGCTTTGCCATTCTGCGGTCCATTGATCTCACGGAAAGCTTCATCCAAAGAAAGATCGCTCTCAGCGACACCGGAAAGCCGCTGGTATTTCAGATTGAGCGCCTCACGAAGCGCTTCCGAAGCGGCTTCCAATTCACCGATATTTTTCGCTTTTCGGATTTGTTCGGCTACGGATGTTTGATCCGGAACGGCCGACAAATAAATTATTAATTTTTGTCTGGAAAGTTCCAGCAAAGGTAAGGGGGTGCTGGGGATGCTTGTGGTCAGCCGCGCGCCCGCTATTTTCGCTCCATTGATCAGAGAGAACGCAAGATTTCCGAGAACCGCCACTTGGAATGTGACGACGCCGAATTTCGCGTTGACCTTTACCGAGCCGGGTTGAGTGCCGAAATCATAAGGAAACACCCGGCCTTTTTCCGTGGCAGACCAGGTGGTATATTTAGACAGGTGGTCTTGGTTGACCGCGCCCAAGGAGAAAGTGAGGGGATCTGTTTTATCCTTCCCTACTTTTGTCACCACTAAAAGCTCTTTGCTATTGTCTTGATTAGGGAAGAGTGTCACGAGGCGATATTCATCCTCGAACTTATAAATGCCAAATCCAGGATGCCGGACATAAGAGAAGTCGTAATTCGTGAGGTCCTTCGCTTCCGGCGTATTATGGAAAACATACCCGACGGGGACCAGGATCTTTTGGCCTTTTACGGGCGATTGTTTTTGGTCTAAGTTCGCGTATTGACCGTTGAAATCCACCACACGGTAAACGCGGAAATGATGGTCCTCAAAAATGACGACGACATCGTCCAAAACCTTAATGTCCGCCACTCCCTCTTTAATAATACGGTAAACCTTTTTATCGTCTGTCGCCTGCCACTCAATCCCTAGTTTCTTTAACTCATCCGCCGGCTTTCCTTGGATGGCCAGCGCTTCCAGGTCGGAAACTCGCTTTGCCCCAAGCCGCGCGCCGTTGTTTGCCGCTCTCTCCAGATCAACCTTCATTGTCTGGCCGTTGCGGATCGAATTCGTCAAATGATCTCGAAAATTATCGGAAGTATATTCGGCGATGACGGTTCTTCCGTGATTTTCCGAGATGATGATCCGGGTCACATGTTCGAGGCCGCGATCTTCTTCCTCTAAAATATCGCTCAAAATGCGGCTTAACTGCGTATCTTCCGTGGCTTCTACGGACATCGTGCTGAGCGGCTGAATATTTATCGTGGCGGCGCCTTGGGGATATCCCTTTGCGTGGGAATCAAATCCCAGCGTCGCGGTCACTTGGATGGGCTGGCCTTGGCTCAAGGCGTTCGCGGCGGTTTGAATATGTTCCTCACGCAGCTCAGGCCACAAGGCAAGTTCCGGCATTTCTACAGCATAATAAGTATTTTGGAAACCAGATTCGGCGCTGCGCACGACAGCCCTTTGAAGCCGCTGCCTCAATTGGTCCTCGTTTTCCCCGCTGATCGATTCAAGAATGATTGAACTGCCCGTCAGCCGCGCGCCGGCATTATTGTCTGGAGTGACGGTAGTGATATAAACACCGTTGGTGAATTCCTTGGGAACCTCGCCACCTCTTAACCGATACCTGACACTATCATTGATGACTAGATGAGGAAGGATCCTGCCTATGGTGTTTTCCGTCATTCGATACTCTTCAACCCCAGATTGCACGATAAGCTTTCCGTCCAAATAAATATTGACGTTTAAATGTTTCGTAATTTCGGCATTGGCTTTCGCATGATCCACATATCTTCCGATTTCGGAAGGCAATTGCCTACCAGAAACAACCGTTGCCAGCCGCGCGCCGGAAGCGATTTGTTCGATCACCACGGTCACGGACCTGTTAGCAAAATCAATGTTTTCATAGGTAACCCTGATAACCGGCTGACCCGGGACAAAAGATTCCAAGTCAAACGACTCGCCCATACGACGCCATACCGGCATGTCATAAACCTCGTGCGGTGCCCTTCGGTCATGCGTTTGGCTGGCCATTTCCGTGCGGTACCAGTGAATACCAGCGGGCAGATCTAGGAATAACGTTGCATTGCCTTTGCTTTGGTTGACATGACCGAACTTGACGGTCGCTTTCCCGCCATAAACCTTCACGGACGGAGTATGATTGGAAAGTGTGACTTTAACTTTCTTCTGAGCGATGGGCTGGTCACCCCCAATGGGCGT
>Ga0209726_10006400_pt1 | contig 13696 bp, 13 predicted proteins | sample Subgrocontami54m_FD_187453 | JGI IMG/M metagenome (GOLD analysis project Ga0209726, IMG submission 187453) | Subsurface groundwater microbial communities from S. Glens Falls, New York, USA - GMW46 contaminated, 5.4 m (SPAdes) (version 3) | ecosystem: Environmental > Aquatic > Deep subsurface >... | reverse complement strand
CCCGACGGCTTCGTTCGGGACCCGGCCGAGGGCGAGAAGCTGTTCGAGAAGGGTCGAGCCGTATTCGCGCAAGCCGGAGCCGCACCCGCGGCGCAATACCGCGAGCTGCTTCGCGAGGCCTTGCAGCACTTCACCCTGGCCCGCCGCCATCGGCCCCACGACTGGGGGATTGCGCTCGGGAAGGCGATCGCCCACGTCGGGTTGGGTGACGTCGAGAACGCGCTCCCCCTCCTCGACTTCGCGGAGTCGAAAGTCCCGGCGTCCGAGACCGGGGACCGCGCCAACATCCAGGTGTACCGGGGAACCGCCTACCTCCAACTGTGCGAGAAGGACAAGGCGATCGCCGCGTTCGACAAGGCGCTCGAGATCGAGCCGCAGTGGTGGCCGGCGCTCATCCACCAGACCGACATCGCCCTGCTCACGGGGGATCCGGCCAAGGCCCGGACCCACGCGGAGCGCGCGATTGCGATCTCGAACGGGGCCGCGCCGAGGCCGTTCTTCGAGCTCGCGTTCGCGCATGCCGCGGGCGGGCAGACGAAGCTGGCGATCGAGGTGCTCGACAAGCTCGCCGCCGGCGCGGATCCCGGCGCGGCTCGCGACGCGCGCCTGGTGATCGCTCGGTTGCACGCCCAGAACGAGGGCAAGCCCGGACACGGCATCGCTCTCGCCGAGAAGCAGTTCGCCGAGGTCGCGGCGCAGGCGCCGATCGCCGCGAGCGCGCAGTACGCGATGTACCTGACCCAGGTCGGACGGCACGCGGAAGCGCTGGAGCAGTGGGAAGCTCGCGCCCGCATCGGCGAGAAGCCCGAGTTCCTCTTGAGCTACGGTGCGTCGCTGCTCGGCGTCGGGCGAACGGACGCCGGTCGTGCCGTGCTCACGACGGCGTGCCGCTGGAACCCGCGGCACCTGGAGCGGGTGCGGAAGATGACGGGCGGGGCGGCGGTGGCCGGCCAGATCTCCCGAGTCCTCGCCGACCTCGCGGGCCGGACCGGGAAGGACGCGCTGCGCGTCCTGGAAGATGCGGACGGGCTCGGGCCCCGTGTGCGCGCGCTCGACGGTCTGGCCGCCAGCCACCACTTCGACGCGGCGGCCACGGGGTATCGGGGCTTCGCCGGCTGGGCCCGCGCGGGATCGCTCGCGGCCGTCCTCGCCGATCGCATCGTGGCCTGCGAGCGCGGCAAGGTGCTGTTCACTCGACTCGCCCAAGCGATCACCGCAGGCAAGGCTGGCGCGGTCGAGCTCGAGGTCGCGGGCCAGAAGGTCAAACCGATCGGCGGTGACGTGCGCCGGTTTCGGTTTCGGCTGGGCAGCGGTGAGGCCTGGCTCCCGTGGCGAACCGTGCCCCCCGCACGCCTCGTCGCCCTGTGCGAATCGGTGGCCCCGACGCCCGAGGAGCGCTTCGCGCTGGGAGCGCTGTGTTGGTTCAACGACGGGCAGGCCGCGGCAATCTCGCAGTTCCTGCGAGCCAAGTCGGATGCCAAGGCCGCGCCGCTCGTCGACCGCTTCCTCGCTCACGCGCGCGGTGTCGCGCTTCCCGCCAAAGGCTTCGTGGTCCAGGGCGATGCACTGGTCACGGACGAGGAGCAGAAGCTGCTCGCGGCCGGGAAGCTGTCGTTCCGAGGTCAATGGGTCACTCCGGACGAGCGCGCCAAGCTGCTGGGCGGGCAGGTCCAGAGCGACGGCAAGTGGCTCAAGCAGACGCCCGACGAGCTTCGCGCGCGGGGCCTGGTCGAGCGCGACGGGAAGTGGTGGTTGCCCGACGAGCTCGAGCCCACGGCCGCGCGCTGGGAGGACGGCGCCAAGACCCGCGACACCGCGCACTTTGCGATCGTGACCGACCTTTCGCCGTCGATGGCGGCGGTCGCGGCGACCGCGCTCGAAGCGACCCGCGCCCGCATCGAGGCCGTGCTCGACACCGTGCCGGACTCGAAGATACGCGTGCTCGCGTTCGCGAGGCGCGGGGATTACCAGGCGTACCTCGGGCGCTTCGATACGCCGGCCCACGCCTTCGCGGCCGATGCGCTCGGCGGCATGGCGGGGGTCGAGCCCAAGACCGCCGCGGTCTTCGCGCCGCGGGGAGACGCGTCTCGGTGCCTCGACGCCATCACTGGAGTCGTCGCCCGCCAGCTCGCCCAGGACGCCGTGGGCGAGCGCGCACCGGCGTGGCTCCTGGCCGGCCTGGCAGGCCACTGCGGTGGGTGCCAGGTGTCGGGCGACGTCGCGAGCTGGGCGGACCTGCCGCGCGCGCGCGTGGCGTTCCTGCGGCGGATGGTGGTCCAGAAGGAGCTGTACTCGCTCGCCGAGCTCGTGGCGATCGACCCGGGAGCGCTCGAGGATCCGCGCCAGCGCGATCGCTTCGAGGCGCAGTCGTGGGCACTGGTGCGGTTTCTGACGACCTCCATCGATCCGTCGCACCGCCTCGCCCTGACGCGGCACCTCGAGCAGGTCAAGACCGGACCCGCGAGCCTGGCTCAGGCCTTCGGGGACGATCTGCCGCTGGTCGAAGCCGCGTTCCGGTTCTTCGTGGAGGATCTGTTCTAGGTCTGGTCGGGAGGCTCGTCTACCGAGGAGAGTCAGGGCAGCAGCTCGCGTTCGCAGGACTTGGTCAGGGTGCGCGCGGCATCGGCGAGGGCGGGATGGCCCTCGATCTCCTCGACCCGGCGCAGCGCGAGAACGTCAGCCCAATAGGCGAGCAGCGGCCACCGGGGCCTGTGATACGACCACCAGCGGATCCCACGCCAGCGCTGTTCCACGAAGATGGAACGCGCGACGCGCTGTGTGAAGGGCCGGTTGCGAACCACCACCTGCGTCGGCCGGAGTGCGCGAAGAACCAGCTCGGAGGGATCGTCCAGGTCGCAGGCCGGATGCCGCGTCTCGTCCACCTCGTACACAGCCAGTTTCCTGCGGGATCCAGGCAGAGCGGGGTGTCGCAGCAGCCACACGAACGCAATGATCGACCAGCGCCAGACGAGGATCGAGAAGCCGATCGGGGTGGTTATCTCCGTGCACGCCTCCTGGACAGCTGCCGCGCGCCGGATCCGACGCCTCGGCGCGTGAAGTACATTCGTGCGGCTGACGCCCCCTCCCCGTCATCGTACTGGTCCAGCCTTCGCTCACTTCGGCTCGGCCCGCCGCTACCAACTCGGAACCGTGTTGCGTCAGAGCACTTCCGAGTAGAATTCCGAGCATGGACGCGCTGACGAGCCTGCTCGCGAAGTCAGAGGGGAAGACCCTCGAATTCAAGCGCGACCTGTCTTCCCCGGAGAAGCTCCTGAGAAGTCTCGTGGCCTTCGCGAACACAGCCGGTGGCACCGTGCTCGTTGGGGTCGAGGACAAGACCCGCCGGGTCGTGGGAATCGCGGACGTCCTCGACGTCGAGGAGCGCATTGCGAGCCTCGTCGCCGACTCGATCGTGCCGCGCCTGCTCGTGGACATCGAGATTCATCCGTGGCGCGCCGGCCACGTGATCTCGATCACGGTGCACCCTGGTTCCTTCCTCCCGTTCCACCTCAAGAAGGCTGGCCCGGACGAGGGTGTGCTCATCCGAATCGGATCCACGAACCGCCGCGCGGACCCGGAGACCATCGCGGGGCTGAAGCGCTTCGGCGCGAGTGAGACCTTCGACGAGCAGGCGGTGCCTGACCTCGACTCGGAAGCCATTGACTTCCGAGTTGCTTCCGAGTGTTTCGCACCGCTTCGCACGCTACGCCGGCGAGACCTCCGCACGCTGCGAATGACGACGAGCACGCAGGGCAAGGAGGTGCCGACTATTGGCGGCCTGCTGCTCTTCGGACGAGACCGTCTTCGGCGCTTCCCCGACGCCTGCGTCGCCGTCGGCCGTTTCGAGGGGACGACCCGCGATCGCATCCTGGACACACGTCGACTCGAGGCCGTTCCCGTGCGGGCTGTGAGTGAGGCGATCGAGTTCGTGGAGAAGCACCTGTCACGCGAGCTCGTGATCGGGCGACTGCGGCGCAGCGAGGCGTGGACCATCCCGCCCGTCGCCGTACGAGAGGCAATCGTCAACGCCGTCGTGCACGCTGATTACTCCCTGCGCGGCACTCCCATCCGCGTCGCGGTTTTCGACGATCGGGTTGAAATCGCGAGCCCAGGGCTCCTTCCTGTGGGGCTCACCGTGGAGGATCTACGCCAGGGCGTCTCGAAGGTCCGCAACCGAGTCATCGCTCGGGTATTCCAAGAGCTCGGGCTCGTTGAGCAATGGGGTAGCGGCGTGCCGCGAATGCTGAGTGCATGCCGCGACGCGGGTCTCGCCGAGCCTGAGCTCGACGAAATCGGAACTCAGTTCCGTGTCATCTTGCGCGCCGCCACGGTCGGGGCCCGGCCGGGAGACGATACGGATCGCCGCATCTTGTCGTTGCTGATCGGCGGCGAGGGGATGACCACGTCCCTCATTGCGGAGTCCATGAAGCTCTCGACGCGGGCAGTCCGCACGCGCCTCGGTCGACTGGTGAAGCGCGGCCTCATCGCCGAAGTGGGAAGCGGTCCGCATGATCCACGAAGGCGGTACGTCGCTATCGCCTCGCGTTTCGCGGAGTAGGTGAGGCGACGAGCGCGCGGTCACGCCGCCCGCGGCGCCCGGGCTGCACATGTGGGGTTTGCCGAACGGATACGGTTGAAGCTCAGTTCCATCGGCACCATCGGCCGCTCGAACCCGGCCGACGCAGGGCACAACCTTGGCGTGGTTGGCGGCGGAGGCCTATCTCCGAGTAACTACCGTGGCAGGAAACACACAAAACACTGGGTAAGCGCTACACGACGGAATCATCCAGATGTAGCGGGGATTTCGTTCATCCCACAATAACACTGCCCATGTGGCATGTAAGACCGACGGCGGCCCAGTACCAATGGGCGACGGTCTTAGGGTCATCGTGCCGGCAATCACACATCCATCATCGAGGCCGAACGCCCGAAGGGTGGACGATTCCGATGAGGAAATTGGAAAGTACCACCCTTCGGGCGTTCGCGGAATCCCGGCGTTCGCGGAATACCCAGTCAGGTAGCGCAACGTGCGACGATGTCAGATCTTCGAAACCGCCGACCTTGACTTGACTACTCCTGCCGCTGCCTTGTTCGACCTGCTTCGACGCGAGTCGCGTCAATCTGTAGAACTGATTGCAGCCCAGGAAAGACGTCCTCGTTCATTCCGCCGTGGAACGTGACCGCAGTTGTTACACCTAACTTCCCGCTTACTCGTATGACGCAGTCGAGATCCACTCCGTCCAACAGTGATTCATCGCCACGGAGTTGGATCGGTAACCCAACTGGATTATCACATAAGAGCGTAAACGTATCCTCGGCAATCTTCACGGTCTCAGCTAGTGCAAGGCGCGTGGCACGGCAGTCCCCAGGGCAAAATCGCCCGCTGGTCGGCTCAACCCGAAAAACACGCATGTGTAGTCGCTGCGGTACCATCACATCTACAGCGGTGACAACGCCAGTGGCAATGCCAGTGACTGCGACCGTTTGACCCACGCGAATTGTATCACACACGAATCGTCGGGGAAACTTGCCAAGTGCTGTCAGTCCATCGTGTATCCTCAAGTCGAACTCTGCCGCACGAGGGTCGCCGCGCGTAATCGTACCACATACCACGATGACGGCGACATCGTCTTGTGCTAGTGCCGACGTGCAACTCAACGGATACAGCGATTCTGCAGTAATACTCGGAACATATTGATTCTTATCCGAACCTGAAGAACACACAAAAATCACTACTGTGCTGAGCACCATCGTCACCAAAGCGACCCGCCAAACGTTGCGCAAAACTGGGGTTGCCATCCTACCCTCCAAACAGGAATCGCAGCTTGTTGAAACAAGTGCACGCTCGTAACCGGGCAGCGGCGCCGGCTCAAAGGGATGCGAGGCCGAACGCCCGCAGGGTGGACGATTCCGATGAGGAAATTGGAAAGTACCACCCTTCGGGCGTTCGCTGAATACCATATAAGTTGGTACCGTTCCGCGAGGACTCGAATCCCCACTTTTCCGACTGCAGGCGTCCCACGACTTCATTCTCCAGTTCGTCGACAAGCCCCGGATTCCGACGCGCAAAGTCGTCCATCGCGGCGCCGTTTCCGATGGGAGCTCCTCGGTCCTGAAACTGACGCCAGTGCTCCAGTTCCTCCGCAAGGGCACCGGCGGCGAATCGCGGTGTGTGGTCGTCAATGATGTAGATCGCGTTAGTGTTTGGTTGAACGGCTACAGCGTGATGCTGTCATCTGCTAGCGAGTACGAGGCTCGGAAGTCATTCGACATCTGCTCGCTACCGCTGACGGTCGCCGCACTGGCGACTGTGGCGCGATCTTCGATCTGGGGCCGACGAGCCCTGTCATCTTCCGCCCGACGACTCCCTGCGTTCTATCGCGTCGATGGAGATCTCGATCAGCCTACGAACCCCGGGATCGCGTTCACGCTCAAGTTGAACTCGCAGGTCGGTGAGTGTGCCAGTCGTTCCGACTCGGCCAATGGCGACGAACGCCGACTTGGTAAGTAGTGGACGATTGATCGCGAGGCTGATTAGGTCGGGCACGACGATGCTCGCCCGAGTGCCATAGTCGCCGATCGCCTGCATGGCAGCCTCTGCGACATTCAAGGCGTTCCCCCTAACAGCCGCAAGGAGCGCGGGAATCGCGACTCTCTCAGAGACCCCGAGTCGTCCAATTGCCCGAGCCGCTGAGGTCCTCACACGCGTGGACGGGTCACACCGCAATAGCAGTGCCAATTCGGTCACTGCGAATTCGGCTCCTGCGGCCAGAATACCCACGGCGTCGACTGCCCCCGCTCTGACAGATTCGTCGCTGTCCTCCTTTGCAACAAGGAGAAGGCGCGAAAGCAACTTAGTAGCATCCTCGCGTCTGGGACGTGGTCGGTCACTGATAACAGAAGCTGCGGTCCAGCGAATGAGCGGATCGGCGTCCTTCAGAGCAGTTGTTATGCAGTCGATGGCGGTACGAGACGTAGGATAATAGTACCCCGTCGCTCGCAGGGCTGCAACGCGACCTCCGAGCTCATTCGTATCATCATCATACACCGCAATAAAACTCACGAGAAGGTCATCACGCTTTGACAGCGAGGAAAGTACCCGCACAGCTGACTCGAGAACCACGCACCGCTTGATGGAAAGGCAATTCAGTAGCGCCTGCTCAATCTGAGCGCGGCTCTCCTCTGGCAGACTGCCGCCGGCTTCAAAAATCCGAACAACGTGGCCGCAGATCGCACGACTATTGACCGTATCGACCGCACTGTTAGCTTGCAACAGCTCTGCAAGCCGGGCGATGACAGTTTCCGGAACTGGGTGCACACCTCGCAGTTCAAGCAGCCCTGCGAGTATCTCCTGTGCATCGCTACTGCGGAGCTTAAGTTCGACGCGTCGTACGACCTCCGGCCCCTCGTCACCGTCGCAGTCCGCCTCGATAGGAACGACGATGCCCAGAGCGCCAGTCAGTGCGACGCACGCAATCACCCATCGCCGGAGAGCCGAGTGGTGCCACACGTGTGGTGGTACAGTCGCGGCAAGGAGCGACGACGCTGGGGCGCGAACCGACGACCGGACTTCCTCCGACCCATTGCTCATTTCCATAGGGCCGACCCTTGCTCATTTCCATAGGGGGATGCAGGACTCGGGGTCCCTGGCGACAGACTAGAGTTTGGATTGCCTGCCGGCGGGTCATACAAGAGTGCCATAGGTCCTCCTTCGCCTGCTATTCACGAACGCCCGAAGGGTGGATGATTCCGATGAGGGGAACGGGAATACGCCAGTTCTTCAAACTCACTCAGATTAAGCATCACGGTTTCCTGCTCATTGCCGCTAGACAGGCCTCGGCGTTCGCGCGCCCGACCCGGGCGTTCGCGCGCCCGACCTCCACTTCCGCCCCGTACCACCACACTCAAGTTAAAGTTAAAGTTAAAGTAGGCTGACATAGGTCCCGGAATCCTCATCTAGCGCAACCACCACGGTGGGCGCCTGCAACCGATAAGGGTACACCTTATCTCCAGGAGCTAATGTAGCTCGTACAACTCCATGTGCATTGTCCCTGAATGGTGCATGGATCCCCGTGATCCGTAGCATTCCCGACGCAAGGAGCCGTCCAATTAGGTTGAGGCTGGAGTCAATTACGAATTGAAATGCTGGCCCGACGGGTTTTTTTTGAATGCCGCGAGCAACGCAAAGCGGCGGGTCGTCGAATGGCCAGGGCGGACCATCTGGCTGTGGACCCTCGACCAGATACCCCGCGACGAGGTAGCTCCTGAGCGTAACGACCTTCCCGAGAAAGCGCTCTGGACAGGCGAGTGGTGTGTTGTCAACAGAGGCAAGTAGGAGTTTCATTTCTTGGCTGTCTTGAATGCGCATTGTCGTTCCCCGCATCAGACCCCGTGGGTGAGAGGCCGAACGCCCGAAGGGTGAGCCCGAAAGGGTCGGGCAGGCCAAGGGTCGGGCAGGCCGAACGCCGGACGGGTGAGCCCGAAGCGTGGACGATTTCCCGCGATCGCGGACCGCCGAATACGCCATCGCAGGATGTTCAGCCACGAGGGGCGCGCAAGATCGGTCTCGGCAGGTGCTTCCGGACGGCCTTGCGTACCCGACGCGCAATCGCCACGCCCTTGCGGGCCGCTGCAATGGGGACGGGATCGTCGCCTCCGGGATATCTTGTGATGGTCGCGTACATGGTCAGGCGTTCCTGCTCGTTCGCCGACAGTCCGGGGTCGATGCCACGAGGCAAGCGTCGAACGAGATCCTCAATGTCGTGCGTCCGCGGAAAGTCCCGCCCGCTCAACACCAGCATTGCCTTTAGATACTTCTCGACACACTGCTGGGCGTGAAAGCAGATGGTATCGGTCGGTGCGGTCGGCCCGAGCTTCAACGTGTGCGCCGCGTTGACGAGGTCGTTCTCGGCCTTTTGAACCCACCCGCGAACGACGGCGTGGAGGTGCTCAGGTGCGGGCATAGAGGACCACGCCCTCTCGAGCGGCCGGACGCTCGATCGTGCCTGGTATCTCCTTGCGCCACCTAAAGTCGTCCGGCGTGACGACGACGATGTCCTTGGGCACGTGGATATCGCGAAGGGCACCCCGAATCTCGATGGCCTTCTCGAGCCGTGATCCCTCCACCGGCAGCACGACCAGCAGGTCGACATCGCTGTCTGGACCCGCATCACCTCTGGCCTGCGAACCAAACAGGATGATGCGCTCCGGGTCGAACCCCGCGACGATCCGCTTCGCCATCTCTCGGATCGAACGCATGAGGGACGCGCTGGGGTTGCTCATGGACCGCTTGATTCTACGGGGTCCGGCCCTTGGTCGCCGACCATGAAGTGCGGGGGCGTCCCGCGGCGGAGCTCCCGATGCGCTTCGAATCGGCGAGGTCGGGAGGGCAGCCCGTGTTAGCAGGCCGATCGGACAGGCGACCGAGTAGCAGGCGTGGACAGGTCCACGTCCCCGCGAGGCGTTACCCGACTAGATTCTCGCCAGCAACGAGGACGCCATCGTGACCAGATGGAGAGAGTGCAACGAGCTCATTTGGAGTCCCCCTCCCTTCCCATGGCTGACCCAAAACTCTACGAGAACCCACGCTCTCCCGTCCGGCGCATGAACAACAGAACCAGCGACGGCGGCCCCATCCGTGACCTTGCCCTGCACGAGCCAAACGCCATTGTCCTCGCTGACCACACGGGCGACTTCAATTCGCATGACCGCCCCGCTTGAACCTCGTGATTCGGCGGCAAAGACTCGGCTCGTTACCCGGCCCCGCGGAACAAGCCCAGCCCCAGCTCCTGGGCGAGCCGCGCGATGGCGCGGCTGCCGCGCACGCTCGACCCGCGCTCGTCCAGGCGCGGCGAAAACGCGGCGATCGCGAGGCGCCCCGGCGACACCGCGAGGAAGCCGCCCGAGATCCCGCTCTTCGCCGGCAAGCCCACGTCGAATGCGAACTGGCCCGAGCCATCGAACAGCCCGCAGGCGTACATCATCGCGAGCACCGACCGCACGTGCTTGCCGGCCAGCACCGCTCGGCCCGTCACCGGATTCGTCCCGCCCGCGGCCAGGGTCGCGCCCATCCGCGCGAGCTGCCGGCACGTCACGCGCACCGAGCACTGCTGCAGGTACAGCTCGAGCGCGGCCCGCTCGTCGTCCACCGCACCGAAGTTGCGCAACAGGCATGCGATCGCGCGGTTGCGCTCCCCCGCCGTGCGCTCGGCCGACAGGATCCGGATGTCCACCGACATCCGCTCCTCGCCCGCGTGGAGCGCCAGCCCGTCCAGGATCCGGCGCAGCCGCGCCGTGTCGTCCGCACCGGGGATCAACGAGCACACCGCGATCGCCCCCGCGTTCACCATCGCGTTGTACGGCCGACGCGTCCGCGGGTCGAACACCACCGCGTTGTACGGATTCCCCGACGGCTCGGTCCCGACGCAGGCGTGCACGACGTCCGCTCCCCGCTCCTGCAGCGCGAGGCCATACGTGAACGGGTTCGCCGCCGATTGGAGCGTGAACGGGCGATCGACGTCCCCCGCCACCCACGCGTCGCCGTCCACCGTCGCCACCGCAATGCCGAACAGCTCCGGGTCGACGTCCGCCAGGTCCGGTAGGTAGCGGCTCACCTCGCCCAACCGCTCGTCGGCGAGCTCCGCGTGAATGCGCCGTACGAGCTCGTCGGGGCCCGCAACGGAAACCGCCGTCCCGCGCACGCCGCGGCCTGGCTCGAACGCGTGGAGCTCGAGCGAATCGCAGAGGTCCACCAGCGCCGCGCCCGCGCGCACGCTGTTCCCGCCGGCGTCGAGCGGCGGCGAGAATGCGGCCAGCCCGAGCCGCCCAGGCGCGACCGCGATGATTCCACCGGACACACCGCTCTTCGCCGGCACTCCGGCGCGGAGGAGGAACGTGCCCGCGCCGTCGTAGAGCCCGCACGTCGCCATCAGGCACAGGACGTGACCCGCGTGCGCCGCCGAGAGGACGCGCGCCCCCGTCACCGGGTTCACCCCGCCGTGCGCCAAGGTCGCCGCCATCACCGCGAGGTCGCGCACATCGGCCAACACCGCGCACTGCTGGAAGTACACCTCCAGGGTCTCGTCGATCTCGCGCGGCGCGAGAATCCCGAAGTGCGCCATCAGGTGCGCGAGCGCGCGATTGCGGTGCCCCGTGCGCGCCTCGGACAAGGCCACCGGCAGGTCCACCTCGAGCCCGTCACGCCCGGCGAACGCCGCCAGCCCCGCGAGCAGCCGCGACAGGCGCGCCGTGCGGTCGCCGGGGCCGAGCAGGCCCGACGTCGCGATGGCACCGGCGTTCTCCATCGGGTTGTGCGGCCGATGCCCCCCGCTCTCGAGCGAGATGATCGAGTCGAACCGCTGGCCCGAGGGCTCGACTCCCACCACGCGGTGTACGGCGGTCGCGCCGTGACGCTCGAGCGCGAGGCCGTAGCTGAACGGCTTCGACAGCGATTGCATCGTGAATGCGAGCGCCTCGTCGCCGACGGCGTGAACACGCCCCTCGACCGTGCACGCCGCGATCGCCAGCGCGTCCGCGTTCGCGCGCGCGAGCTCCGGAATGTACGCGGCGACCTCGCCGCCCGTCGTGGCGCGCGCCCGAGCGTACGCACCCTCGAGCGCACGCTGGAGCCGCGCGGTGTCGATCGCCTTAGAGCCGTCCATCGTCGCCCACGTCCTCGAACCTCACGGCGATCTCGAGCTTCTCGCCCCCACCTCCACGGTACAGGGTCCCCGAGGTCGGCGTCGCGTCGCGGTAGTTGCGCCCGCACGCGACCCGCACGTGATCCAGGCCGGCCAGGCACCCGTTGGTCGGGTCGAACCCGCGCCAGCCGATCCACGGCAGGTACAGCTCGACCCACGCGTGGCTCGCGTCGCCCATGGCCGGGTTCGCGTGAAGTGCGCCCGTGTAGATGTAGCCCACCCGGTACCGCGCCGGCACGTTGAGCAGGCGCGCGAGGCAGATGAACAGGTTCGCAAAGTCCTGGCACACGCCCTGGCGCGAGCGGTAGACCTCGAACGGCGTGGTCTCGAGGCGCGTCGCGCCTTTGACGTACGCGTAGTCTTTGAAGATCGTGCGGTTGATGTCCGTCACGCTCTCGACCAGATCGCCGTCCTGCCGCGCGACGAAGCTCATCGCGTAGCGCGAGAGCTCGACCAGCTGCGTCTCCGGCAGCTCGGGCGGCAGGAGGTACGGCTGCATCATCTCCCGCTGCCACGGCATCCACACCAACGGAATCGTGTGGCGCTCGTCGGTGGGCCCCGCGCTCATCGACGTGGCGTGGAGCTCCACCGTCGAGCGCGCCGCGATCGTGAGCTCCTTGAACTCGGTCGCGAGGTCGATCCGCGTCGCGTGGTTGCCGAAGACGTCGTCGAACGCGACGCGCGCCGCGTCGGGCGCGATCACGAGCTCGTGCGCGAGCAGGCGCTGCGCGTCGTCGTGTACCGGCCGCAACCGGAACAGGTGGGTCGAGTGCTCGACCGGCTTCTCGTAGCGGTACGTCGTCCGGTGCGCGACGGTCACGATGCGCGGCGAGCTGCGCGGCGGGCGCAGCGTCGCCTCCGGCCGCCCGTGGGCCGACCCGGGGGTTGCCATCTCCGTCGGGGACGCCGCGCGCGCGGTCGCCGGAAGCCGAATCTCGCGCGTGTCCGCCTGCAAGAGCTCCGCTCGCGTCGGCGCCGGCACGGCCGCGAGGCGCGCGGTCACGCACGACATCCGCGCGACGAGCATCTCCCCGGGCTCGAGCAACGCCCACCCCGGCTCGTCCGACAACGGCGTCGTGGAGACGACGATCATCGAGCGGTTGGCGTCCCCGGCGTCCTCGAAGTCCACCGTGTACGTCCGGGTCGCGAGCGCCCCGGTCCGATGCGGCGGAATGCGCCGGATCCAGTGGAGCGAGCCGAACCCGCCCACGTCGCGGTACGCCACCAGGTCCAGCCCGTCGGTGAGGATCAGGTTTAGCTGGCCGAGCGCGTTGACCTGCGCGAGGAGCTCCGCCAGGCGCGGCCAGCCGATCGCGTCGAGCCGACGTACGCCCAGTGCGCGGATCCGCGTCAGGAGCCAGCAGAACACGTGCTCCGAGTCCGTGCGCCCCAGCGGCTCGAACACCGGCGGCGTCCCGAGCGGTAGGTCCGTCGCGAGCCGCTCGGGGTCGAGCTCCCCGTTGTGGGCCAGCACCCACGAACGCCCGGCGTGCGAGCGCACGAACGGGTGCGTGTCCTGCACCGTCCGCCGCTTCGCCGCGCCGCGCACGTGCCCCACGAACACCGTCGAGCGGAACGTCTTCCACGTGGCGAGCGCCATCGTCACGGGATCCCGCCCGGTCGAGTTCGGATCCTTGACCATCGCCGCCGCCCAGTCCCCGGCCGGGTACCAGGCGAGGCCCCAGCCGTTGCGCGCGGACGGGTCGTTCAGGAGCTCGATCGACGGGGATGCCGGACAATCGAACGACAGGCCGAGCATCTGGGTCACCGCGCGCCCACCTCCGGTGTCATCAAGGGCGCGAAGTAGTCGGCGTGGACCTGGCTGCCGAGCAGCGCGCACATGTCGATCACGCGCGTGAGCACGTCGTGGAGCCGCTCCGATTGCCCGAGCCGCTCGGCCTCGGCCTCGGCCGAGCGCGCGCCCAAGTACGCGGCGAGCGCGGCGGCGCGCGTGCGCGTGAACTCCCCGATCGGGTCGTGCGGACCGGCAGGCAGGC
>Ga0209726_10006399_pt1 | contig 13696 bp, 8 predicted proteins | sample Subgrocontami54m_FD_187453 | JGI IMG/M metagenome (GOLD analysis project Ga0209726, IMG submission 187453) | Subsurface groundwater microbial communities from S. Glens Falls, New York, USA - GMW46 contaminated, 5.4 m (SPAdes) (version 3) | ecosystem: Environmental > Aquatic > Deep subsurface >... | reverse complement strand
GGCCGCGACTCGAGATTCACGAGCGCCTGCGACACGGCCTTGGTCGCGTATTCGCGCAGCCTCTCGTCGGTGAAATGGGAATAGTCGGTGCGCCCGCCACCGCCGGCGGAGCCCTGCTCGCGCCTGCCGTTCGCCTCGGCGATGACCTGCACCGAACACCGCACCAGCGGCCGCACGTCCGCGGCGATGACGCCGTCGGAGCGCGCCACGAGCACCACTTCGTACTCTCCTCCGAGGCTCGCCATCACCTGCACCACGCGCGGATCGAGACTCCGGCACATCTGCTCCAGCCGCTCCAGCAGCTTGACCTTCTCCGCGTCGGGCAGCGAGTCGAGCGGGTCCTCGGCCCGATAGAGGTCCCGGCCCGACCCGCGTCGCGCGAGGGATGACTTGCCGCCGGCGCGAACCGCTGCCGTTGCGCCGGCCCGTGCAATGGCGCGCGTGGTCTGCGCGGCATCGGAAAGGGCCGGCAGGCTGATCTCGTCGGAGTATGCGAATGCTGTCTTCTCGCCGCTCACAGCGCGCACGCCGACGCCCTGGTCGATATTGAAACTTCCCGACTTGACGATGCCCTCCTCGAGACTCCAGCCCTCGCTGCGCGAATACTGGAAGTAGAGGTCGGCGTAATCGAGGCGGTGCGCCTGCATCGTCCCGAACACACGGGAGAGCTTGCCCGCCTCGAGGTCGTGAGGCGCGAGCAGGCAGGACTGGGCGGTCAGGAAGAGTTTTTCGGGAGCATTCATGACATCAATTCTACGCCGAACGAGCCGGAACCAACCAGGCTGCCTTTGCCGTTGTCAATCTCGCTATTTCGTGCAGTTGCAACTTCGCAACTGCACGAAATAGCGAGACGTATAAAAGACCCAAAATCATCGGCAAAGTTGTCAACACTTGGGTCATAAGTGACTAAAGCACCCGGTGCTCCAGTGCAGGAAGACTGGCGCGCTTCCTCGCCTGGAACGCCGGATCGATCTCGGCGACCACCACGCCCGGGCCCTCGGGCAGGCAGCCGAGCACCGTCCCCCAGGCATCGACGATCATGCTGTGCCCGTGCGTCTGGCGCCCGTTGGCGTGGCGCCCGCCCTGGGCCGGCGCCACCACGTAGGCGAGGTTCTCTATAGCGCGCGCCCTCAGCAGGATTTCCCAGTGCGCACGCCCGGTCGTCGCGGTGAACGCGGAAGGGACAAAGATGATGTCCATCGGGGACAGGCGCCGATAGAGCTCGGGAAAGCGGACGTCGTAGCAGATCGACAGCGCCAGCCGCCCGAACGGTGTATCGATCGCCGCGGGCGCGCCGCCCGCCTCGATGGTCGCCGACTCGTCGTAGCGCTCGTTCTCCGTGGCAAAGCCGAACAGGTGGATCTTGTCGTAGCGGGCAACCCGTTCTCCGCGGTCGTCGAAGACGAGACAACTGTTCATCACCTTGCCGGGATCGGAGGATACGAGGGGCACCGAGCCGCCGACGATCCAGACGCCGTGTTCGCGGGCCATGCCGGACAGGAATTGCTGGATCGGTCCGGATCCGTCGCTCTCCCGGACCGCCACCTTGTCGCGCTCGCGCATTCCGAAAATGCAGAAGTACTCCGGCAGGCCGACGAGCTTCGCGCCCTTTTCTGCCGCCTCCGCGATGAGGACGCGAGCCGCGTCCAGATTGGCCGCGACCGACGGCTCGGACACCATCTGGACCGCCGCCACACGAAACGAAGCCGACATCGTCATCGTCTCCTCGATTCACTTCGCCGCGGGCTCTACCGCTTCGGCGCTGACGCGCTCCACCTTGGGTACGCTCCAGGTCCCGGTGACAGTGTACTGCAGGGAAAATATCTGCCCGAGCGGATCCTTGAGGATGCGCTGCGCGATCAGCGCCCCCAGCCCGGTAATGGGGCTGAGGTTGAGCAGGAACATCGCCGCCGTGGCGGCGCTGTCGCCCAGCGCCGGCACGACCCGCAGGCGCAGCCTCTGCGTCTCGTGGGCGAGATCGATGTCGCCCGTCATGCCGACCCGCGCGGCGGCCCCGTGCATGTCGAAGTCCTTGGTCGTGAGCACGCCCTTGGTGATCCCGGCGCTGCTGGACAGGGTATCGAACGCGAAGCCCTCCCGGAACAGGTCGCGCAGATCGAAGGTGAGCAGGGATTGAAGACTCAGGATGCCCAGCAGCTTCGCCGCCCCGGGATCGGCCTTGAGGAACTGCCCCTTCTCGACCTTCAGCGTGACGTTCCCCGTGAGCGTCGGGTAATCGATTTCCTGCGGGCTTCCCGCCCAGGCCAGCTTGCCCTCCAGGCGCGCCTGGCCGCCGCGCATCGACCCGGGGTAGCCCATGCGGTCGAGATACTTACCGGTATCGCTCACGTCGAGCTTGACGTTCACGCTGGTGCTCGGACGCGCCGCCCAGCTCTGCCAATAGCCGTCCGCGCTCAGGGTGCTCTCGCCCGTCGTGAGCACGAGCCTCTCGATGCGCCAGTCGCGCACTTGGTTGACCGCCATCAGTTCCAGCCTGCCCAGCTTCTTGCCGCCCATGACGAAATCGTCGGCGACGACATCCAGCGCCGGCAGCTCGCGCGACGGACGGGCGTCCTCCGGGATCGCCCCCGGTGCGGATCCGGGAACCGTGAAATGCCGCAGCCGCGCGATCACCCGGCCCTGGCCCTCGGGACGCCAGGTGATGTCTCCTGCCAGCTCCTTGGCATTGACGCTGGCCGTCCACACTCCCGCCGAGCGGCTCGCGCGCATTGCCAGCTCGTTCACGCGCTTCCCCGCGACGTCCAGCACCCCGATGCGCACGTTGAGCGTGGCGGGCAGCGCCGGGGCAACTACATCGCCGCCGAACAGGGCGCGCCAGTGGTCGAGATCCAGATAAGGCAGGGATCCCGCAACGGCGAGCCCGGGCCGTTCCAGCCCCGGCGCGCGCTCGTTCAGCCCGAGCGCGGCCCGCTCGACCATCAGCCGGTCCCCCTCGCGCGCACGCACGATCACGCCGCTGACCGCGCGCCCTATCGTCAGCATGACCGCGTCGCCCCGGGCCGGAAGCCGCTGTACCTGGAACCGGCCCAGTGCCTCGCTCTGCGCGCTGTTGGTCCGCTCGAGCCGGAATGCCATCGACTCCGCAGCGGTCTTGCCGAGCGGAGGCGGCAGATCCACCGCAACGCCTTGCAGATTCGATTCAACGACCATTTCGAACGCGCGACGCTTGATCGACAGGCTGCCCCGCCAGGCCGCGCTGCCGCTCAAGTGATCCTGCAGCGGGAGATCGATCAGGCGCCGCGCTCCCGCCACGGTCGCGGTGCCCTGCGCGCTCACCAGGACCGTGCCGTCGGTCTGCGTCGCCGCCGAAATCGCGGCCGGCCCCCCGAGAAACTGGCAGCTCAGGTTGCGTGCGTTGATCCCGCTCTCGGTGAAGTCGATGCGTCCGCCCACTTGCGTCAGAGGCGGAAAGGCGGGGTCGATGACGACCTGATTGCCGGCAAGCTGGAAGCTGCCCGTGACCCGGGTTTGCTGCAGCCGCCGGATGGGCAGATCGAGCTTGAGCTGCAAGCGGCCGTTGCCGGTCGCCCGCATGTCCTCGGTAAAGCCGTCGATGAAGCCCGCGACGGGACTCGACTGTACGAATCGCAGAAACTCGCTGGTCGACCCTTCGGCCTGGCCTTCCACGCTCAATGCTTCGTTGCCATGGTAGAGGTCGGGAATGGTCGCCTTCACATTCGCGATGCGCGCGCCGAGTATGGCGCCGTTCGACGCAAAAACCCGCATCTGCCTGCCTTCGAACACGAGTTCCCCGTTCAGGCCCTCCAGGCGCGGCCATCCCGGCGCGTAGTCGAAGTTGACTCCCCTCACCTTGGCGGCGACCTGCAAGCTGCCCTGCTTCGGATCGTCGAACGGGAAGTGGCGAAGATCGCCCTTCAGCCTCAGGCGCACGTCGTGACCCTGGCCCGATTGCACCGAGGACTTGAGATATTCGACCACCGGCCCGGGCAGAAAGGGAATGTAGTCCTGGACGCCCTTCGCCTCCGCCCGCGAGAAATTTCCGGTGAGATCGACGAATCCCGGTCCCTCCGGGCGCGTCGCGAAGCTTCCGAACAGCACGCCCGCGAAGCTCCGATTGGCGAGCGCAAGGTTGCTGAAATTGAGTTCCCGTCCCTCCCGCCCGACGAGCCACCCGATCTGCCCGCTGAGCGTGTCCAGATTCACCTTGCCCTGCGACAGTATCCCCGGCAGGTCGAGCGTCACCTTCTCCGAAACGAGCGACAGGTTGCCGCTTGTCTCGTTGGCATCGAGGTGGCCGGTCAGCCCGGAGAACCCCGGAACACGCCCCTCGGCGCGCACACCGAGATTGGAGAAACGCCCGCGCACGCTGTAACGCTCGGGTCGGTCCGGCTCTCCCGTCCAGCCGAGCTTGAGATCGGAAATGCCGCCCCGCGGCGCGAGATCGGCGAGCCGCCTGCGCAGCTCGCGCGGAAACGGAAGGAATTCCGCGAGGCGGGCGAGCGGCTGCAGGTCCAACGCATTCACCTGCAACTCGCCGCGCTGCGGCCGATCCGCGCTCCCCGGCTCCCAGCGGACATCGAAGTCCGTCGGCGCAAGCGCGACTTCCCCGCCGCTTTGCAACGCAAGCTTCTTTCCGAAGACCTCGACGCTGCTCCCCGAGCGCTTCGCCCCGAGCCGTCCCTGGAGATAGTCGAGGGCGAGCAACTGCAGGTCGCGCGACAGGCGCGTCGAAACCTGGGACAGCGCCACGTCCGCGACCGCTTCGGTGAGGCGCCTTCCCGAAAAGCCGAGCCACAGCCGTACCCCGCCCTTGCCCGAATGGATCTCGAGCGGATAGTCGATCCAGCGCTGCCAGGCAGCGAGGTCGGTATAGTCGAGTTCGGCGAACAGGCGGCCGGTCCAGTCCTGGAGCTGTTCGAAGCTGCCGCCGTGCAATTCCCCGCGCAGGTCCAGGGCGGAGGCAAGCTCGGCGTCCACCTGGGCGCGAAGTCCGAAGCGGTGCAGCTCGCCCTGGTTGCGCAGCGCGAAGCTCACTCCGGACAATTCCAGACGCGGCGCCGCGCGCTGCTCGTCGTCCCACGAAAGGCTGGCATTGCGAACGACGATCTCGCGCTGCGATAGCAGCCACTCCGAAACGTCGGGGCCCGACCGGTCGTCCTTCAGTTCCATCCCCGCAATGAACAGCCGGCCCGCGGCGTCGCGGCGCACTTCCAGGTCCGGCTGCTCGAAGGCGAGCGAGTGGAAGCGCAGGGATCCGAAGGCGAGCGAAGTCCACGAAACGGTGGCCTCGGCCGCCGGCAGCGTAAGCGCGACCCGTCCCTCGCGGTCATGGATCCTGAAGTCGGTGAGTTCGAGTTTCGGTCTCAGGCCCTGCCAGTCCGCGCCGATGGCACCGATCGTGACCCGCTCGCCGATGCCGCGCGACACCGCCCGCTCGATAAAGCCGGAGTATTGCGCGATATTCGGCAGCAGCCAGTAGCGCAGCCCGAGCACGATCGCAGCGGCGGCGAAATACGCCCCGAGCGCAGTCCAGCCCAGCACCACAACGAGCCTGCGCGGCCAGGCGCGGCGCTCGTTCGCACTCAGTTCACCGGGTTGGATGCCGAATTCGCTCAAATGGACACTGTGCGGCCGATGCGCCGCCGCTACAATTCTACCTGCAAAACACCGACCGCTCCGACATGAGTCACGAACGCGCCGCCGAGCCATCGACAGACCCGCTCGAGTATTCCCGTTTCGCGCAGCGGTTGCTCACCGCGCACCCGGAACTGGAGCGGGAGTTCGCCGCGACCTCGCCCTGGACGCGCGAGGCGATGCAGGAGTTCCTCGAGGCGCAGCCGCTCGAGACCGAAGCGCAGCTGCACGCGGCGCTGCGCAAGCTTCGCCAGCGCGTCATCCTGAGACTGCTCGCGCGCGACCTTCTGCGCTCGGCAGACCTGGCCGAAGTGTGCGCGACCACGACGGCGCTTGCCGAGGTGGCGCTCCGTTCTGCGCTCGCCTGGCTCGTACCGCGCATGGAGGCGCAATTCGGCGTTCCGGTCACCGCCGAAGGCGGGCGCCAGCAGCTCATCGTCGTCGGAATGGGCAAGCTGGGGGGCGGAGAACTGAATGTGTCCTCCGACATCGACCTGATCTTCCTCTACCCGGAGGAAGGCGACCTGCGCGCCGCGGGCGCGGGTCAGGACCACGCCGGCCCTATCCTCTCCATTCACGAGTTCTTCACGCGCCTGGGCCGGCGCCTGATTGCCGCGCTCGCCGAGCCGACACCGGACGGCCAGGTGTTCCGCGTGGACATGCGGCTGCGCCCGTGGGGCGATTCCGGACCGCTCGCGGTGAGCTTCGACGCGCTGGAGCAGTACCTGGTGTCCCAGGGGCGCGAATGGGAGCGCTACGCGTGGATCAAGGCGAGGGCGATCACGGGCGGCGAGGTCGATGCTTGCGGACCGGATGCACGAGGCGACGGGAGTTGGAGCGCACATAGCGACAGGGGTTGGAGCGCGCCCGGCGCGCTGGGCGCGATCGTCCGGCCGTTCGTCTACCGAAAGTACCTGGACTTCGGCGCGTTCGCCGCGATGCGCGAACTTCACGCCCAGATCCGTGCCGAGGTGGTGCGGCGAGAGCTCGCCGATCACATCAAGCTGGGGCCCGGCGGCATCCGCGAGATCGAGTTCATCGCGCAGGCGTTCCAGCTCATCCGCGGGGGGCGCGAGGCGGGCCTGCAGGCAAGGCCCACGCTGAAGGTACTCGGCCTGCTCGCTGAGCGCCGGTTGCTTCCCCGGGAGGCCGCGGCCGAGCTCGCCTCGGCCTATGTCTTCCTGCGAAATCTCGAACATCGGCTCCAATACCTCGACGATGCCCAGACGCACACCCTGCCGCAGGACGAGTCGGACCGTGCACGCGTGGCCGCAGCGATGGGATGCGCGTCGTGGAGCGCATTCGAAGCGGCGCTGAACGCCCACCGCGAGCGCGTGTCGCTGCAGTTCGAGCAGGTGTTCTCGACGCAGGAGACGCCGCGGCACGCGCTCGCCTCCCTCTGGCAAGGCGAGCTGGGCGCCGAGGCGGAGCACGGCCTGCAGGCGCTCGGTTTCCGTTCCCCCGAGGACCTCGTCGGTCGGCTGAAGGCGATCCGCGCCAGCGGCCGCTATGCCGACCTGCCGGCGTCGAGCCGCAGCCGCTTCGACCAACTGGTGCCTCGGCTCATAGAGCTCTCGGCCTCGCGCGCCAATCCGGACCAGACCCTCGAGCGCTGCCTCACGCTGATCGAGACGATCAGCCGCCGCGCCGCGTACCTGGCGCTGCTGAACGAGCATCCGCATTCGCTCGATAAGCTCACCGAGCTGGTGAGCGCGTCGAGCTGGGCCGCGGAGTACCTGAACCGGCATCCGATCGTGCTCGACGAATTGCTCGACGCGCGCGTGCTGGCCGCGGAGCCCGACTGGAACGAGTTCTGCAGCACGCTGCGCCGGCAGATGATGAACGTCGCCGACGACCCCGAGCGGCAAATGGACCTGCTGCGCGAGGCGCACCACGCCCAGTCCTTCCGGCTGCTCGCCCAGGACCTCGCCGGGCAGCTGACCGTGGAGCGGCTCGCCGACCATTTGTCTGACCTCGCCGATGGCATGTTGCAGGTGACCCTGGAACTGTGCTGGAAGCATCTGCGCGCGCCCCACCGCGAGTTCCCGAGCTTCGCGGTGATCGGCTACGGCAAGCTGGGCGGCAAGGAACTCGGCTACGCCTCGGACCTGGACATCATCTTCCTGTTCGACGACGCGCACGAGTCGGCGCCCGAGAACTACGCCCGGCTCGCACAGCGCATCAACCATTGGCTCACCGTTCGAACGGGCTCGGGGGTGCTGTTCGAGACCGACCTGCGCCTGCGCCCCGACGGATCGGCGGGGCTGATGGTTTCCTCGGTGGAGGCGTTCCGCGGCTACCAGCGCGAATCGGCCTGGGTCTGGGAGCACCAGGCGTTGACGCGCGCGCGCTACTGCGCGGGCGACGCGACCGTCGGGGCCCAGTTCGAGGAAACGCGCCGCGAGATCCTGCGCGCGCCGCGAGATGCAGCGAAGCTGCGCGACGAAGTGCTGTCGATGCGGCAGAAGATGCTGGAGGGCCATCCCAACAAGAGCGAGTTGTTCGACCTCAAGCACGACCGCGGCGGCATGGTCGACATCGAGTTCGTCGTCCAGTACCTCGTGCTGGCGCACTCGAACCGCCACGCGGAGCTGACCGCGAACGACGGCAACATCGCGCTGCTCAAGGTGGCGGCGGACCTCGGTCTCGTTCCCCGCGCGCTGTCGGAATCGGTACGCGACGCGTATCGCGATTTCCGGCGCCGCCAGCACGTGCTGCGACTGAACGGCGCCCGCTACGCCCGCGTGCCGCATGCGGAAGTGAGTGCGGCGGTCGAAGCCACGCTCGCGCTATGGCGCAAGGTCTTCGGTGTGGCTTAGGACTGCAAGCCGCGCGCATCCGGCTCCTGCAGTCCGGGAAGCTCACGCCGCCTCGCGCATGGCCTTCTCGATCAGCCGGACTTCCGCCCGCAGGAGCGTCACGAGCTCTTTCTGGCGGTCTTCGGTCATGCGCATGGATATGGCGCCGATGCTGATCGCCGCTATCGGCTCGGCATTCCGGTTCGCGATGGGCAGGCCGAGCGTGGTGGCGCCGGTGGTGTTGTGCACGTCGTTCAACGCATAGCCGAGCCGCCGCGAGCGTTTCAGCGCTTCCAGCAGCGAGGGCACGTCCAGATTGTTGTAACTCGGGAACCGGCGAGCGTTCGCGCAGACGATCTCGTCGACGGCCGGGTCCGGCAGCGGCATCAGCAGCGCGAGTCCGCCGGCCCCCGCACCCAGCGGCCGGCGCGTGCCGACGTCCAGCGTGAAGGTCTTGATCGGGAACGATCCTTCCTTGCGCTCGATGCACACCGAGTCGTAGCCGCTGCGCGCGGTGAGGAAGACCGTGTCCCCGGTCCTGTCGGCGATCCGGTGCATCGACGGCCGGCAGATTTCGGACAGATTGAATTGCGGCGCGGCGGCGAGGCCCAGCTCGAACACCAGCGGCCCGAGAAAGTAGCGGCGGGAGGCCGCATCCTGCGTCACCAGGCCCTCGGCGAGGAGCCCCCGCAGGATGCGGTGCACCGTGGGATGTTCCAGCCCGGAGTGTCGGACCGCCTCCGCGAGACGCAATCCGCCTCGACCGCGCGAGGCGATCAGGCGCATCACCAGAGACGCCCTCTGGATGGACTGGGTACCCCGGGTCCCCGCCGGAGTCGCCGGAGACCGTTTCGGCCGCGACACGTCATTCTTCTTCATTGGCGTCCTTATAGTCCACAATATGGATTGTCAGTCGCGGCCGGCCATGACGCCAGACGATTTTCCATGCTAGCATTGCACCCATCTTGGCAAATCCCTTTTCGCCGGATCGAGCCCCGGTTGGAATCGGCACCGCCGAGATCGGATTCCGCATGATCATCCACATTGTGGATGATCATTCTAACCCAATACACTTGGAACGAGAGAGGATCAAATGACCGCGAGAGAAAGCAACATCGACGCCATGGGCAGCCCGATGGGCCAGGCCACGACCGAGGAGGCCAAGCGGCAGCGCGAAGCGCTGGGCTTCAGGATTCCCTACGAGGACCTGAGGGAATGGATCGCCGAGGCGGAGAAGCTGGGCGAGATCCGGGTCGTCAAGGGCGCGAGCTGGCAGGAGGACATCGGCATGGCGACCGAGATCGTCCAGCACGACGAGAACGCGCCCTGCGTGATCTTCGACGAGATTCCGGGCTGCAAGAAGGGCCAGCGCGTGCTCACCAACTTCTTCGGCGGGCGGCGCAAGAACATGACGCTCGGCTTCCCGCTCCAGTTCAGCAAGCTCGAATTGTCCGAGGCCTTCCTCGAGAACTACATGCGGGAACTCAAGCCCATCCCCCACCAGGTCGTCGAGACCGGGCCGATATTCGAAAACGTCATCACGGGCGACGCCATCGACATCACCCGGTTCCCCGTGCCGCTCTGGCACGAAGGCGACGGCGGACGCTACATCGGCACGGGCAGCTACAACATCACGATCGACCCCGAGGAAAAATGGATCAACGTGGGAACCTACCGCGTCATGATCCACGACAAGAATACGCTCGGGTTCTACATGTCCCCCGGCAAGCACGGCCGCATCCACCGCGACAAGTACCAGGCGCGCAACGAGCCCATGCCGGTCGCGATCGTAATCGGCGGCGACCCGCTGCAGTTCCTGGTGGCGTGCAGCGAAATGCCCTATGGCGTGTGCGAGCTGGACATCGCGGGCGGATTGCGCGGCAAGCCGGTGAAGGTCGTGAAGGGCAAGGTGACCGGGCTTCCCATTCCCGCCAACGCGGAGATGGTGATCGAGGGCTTCGTGCAACCCGGCAAGCGCAGGCTGGAGGGCCCGTTCGGAGAATGGACCGGGTACTACGGCAGCGACATCCGCGAGGAGCCGGTGCTCGACATCAAGGCCATCTATCACCGCAACGACCCGATCATCCTGGGCTGCCCTCCTCAGCGCCCGCCGGAGGAGCAGGCGCGCTACCGCGCCGTGACCCGCTCGGCGCTGATCCGCAAGAACATCGCCGCCGCCGGCGTGCCCGACGTGACTGCGGTCTGGGCGCACGAGGTGGGCGGCTCGCGCATGCTGCTGGGGGTCTCGATCAAGCAGCGCTACGCGGGGCATTCCAAGCAGGCCGGACACGTCGCGGCCATGTGCCACGCGGGCGCCTACGCGGGCAAGTACGTGATCGTCGTGGACGATGACATCGACGTCAGCAACCTCGAGGAACTCATGTGGGCGATGCTCACCCGCTCCGATCCCGCGACCAGCATCGACATCATCACCAACACGTGGAGCACGCCGCTCGATCCGCGCATCCCGCCCGAACAGAAGGACAAGGGAAACAACACCAACTCGCGCGCGATCATCGACGCCTGCCGCCCCTTCCACTGGCGCGACAAGTTCCCGAAAGTGAACATGCCGAGCCCGGCGCTGGCGCGCAAGGCGATGGAGAAATTCGGCTACCTGCTGAAGTAGGCACCGGGCCGATCGTCGGCCCGATGGCGGCGCACGCGTCCCGGGCCTCGGCCGGGGCCGGCGGCTGACCGCCTCCGCTCTCCCCGGCGGCGCGGCCCCCGGGCGGGCGCCTGTCCGGTACCGTCCCGCTTTCGGCTAAAATGCGGCTTTGACCCAGAGAGGTGAATGCCATGTCGATGGCGGACCGTGACGGATTCATCTGGTACGACGGCAAGCTGGTGCCGTGGCGCTCCGCGACCACGCACGTCCTCACCCATTCGCTGCACTACGGGCTGGCGGTATTCGAGGGCGTGAGGGCGTACAAGACCGTCGACGGGACGGCCATCTTCCGCCTCAGGGAGCACACGGACCGCTGGTTCAATTCGGCGCACATCTACATGATGAAGATGCCCTACGACAGGGAAGTGCTGGTCGAGGCGCACCGGGAAGTCGTCCGGGCGAACAAGCTCGAGTCCTGCTACCTGCGTCCGATCGCGTTCTACGGATCGGAAAAAATGGGCGTGTCGCCCAAGGGGGCGACCGTCCACGTCGCGATCGCCGCCTGGCCCTGGGGCGCCTACCTCGGCGCCGAGGGGCTCGAGAAGGGCATCCGCGTCAAGACTGCGTCCTATGCGCGCCACCATGTCAACGTGTCGATGTGCCGCGCGAAGTATTCGGGGACCTATGCCAACTCGATCCTCGCCAACCTGGAGGCGACCGAGCACGGCTACGACGAGGCGCTGCTGCTCGACGTCGACGGCTTTGTCGCGGAGGGTGCGGGAGAGAACCTGTTCGTGGTCAAGAACGGCCGCATCTACGAGCCCGAGATCGCCTCGGCGCTGATCGGCATCACGCGGGACACGGTCATCACGCTGGCGAAGGAACTCGGCTACGAGGTAACCGCCAAGCGCCTGACGCGGGACGACCTGTACATCGCCGACGAGGCATTCTTCACGGGCACGGCCGCCGAAGTCACGCCCATCCGCGAGCTCGATGGACGCGCTATCGGCCCGGGCAGGTGCGGGCCCGTGACTTCGAAGATCCAGAAGCTGTTCTTCGACGTGGTGAACGGCCGAGTGGCAAAGCACAAGGACTGGCTCACGCCGGTCCACGAGAAGAAGTCTGTACGCTCGAAAGCCAAGGTGTAGGCATGAGCAGGGAGCAGGGACCCCGCGCAGCGGGGATGCGACCGACCGCGAATGCCTACAGCCGCCGACCGCGAGATGTACGCACTCGAGGCTACGGAAAGGAGGCGGCAGTATGAGCACAGCGACACAGGCGCGCGTGGTCGAAGTCACCGAGTCCGACCTGCCGCTGCATTGTCCCACCCCGCAGACGCCGGTCTGGTCCATGCACCCGCGGGTCTTCCTCGACGTCGCCAAGGCGGGCGAGATGCTGTGCCCGTATTGCGGCACCCGCTACGTCTACAAGGGCGCGCCGCACAAGGGGCACTGACTGCCTCGCATCCTGATCGTCGCGCCGAACTGGATCGGCGACACCCTGCTCGCGCAGCCGCTGCTTGCGCGGCTGCATCGCAAGCTTGCAGGCCTGGTTCTCGACGTCATCGCGCCCGCGTGGACCGCGCCCGTGCTGCGGCGCATGCCCGAGGTGAACGAGGTCGTCGAAACACCCTTCCGGCACGGCGAGCTGAAGCTCGCGCTGCGCTGGCGCATCGGCCGCGGACTGCGCGAGCGGCGCTACGGCGAGGCCATCGTGCTGCCGAACAGCTTCAAGTCGGCCCTGATCCCGTTCTTCGCCGACATCCCGCTGCGCGCGGGGTTCGTCGGCGAGTCCCGCTTCGGCCTGTTGAACCTCATGCACAAGCTCGACGCGCGCGCGCTGCCGCTGATGGCCGAGCGCTACGCGCAGCTCGCCGAGAAGCCAGGGGAACCGCTGTCGAGACCGCTCGCGAAGCCGCGGCTCCTGGTCGATATGGCGAACCAGCTCATCACGGTGAGCCGGCTCGGCCTGGACCGGAGCAGGCCGGTGGTCGTCCTCTGTCCGGGCGCGGAATACGGTCCCGCCAAGCGCTGGCCGGCCAGGCATTTCGCCGCTCTCGCCCGCCTCCTTGCCGAGCGCGGTGCCGCAGTGTGGATGATCGGCTCCGAAAGCGACCGGCCGGTCGCCGAGGAGATCGCCCGCCTCTCCGAGGACAGGGCGATCAACCTCTGCGGCAAGACGGACCTCGGCAGCGCAGTCGACCTCATGGCCGCCGCCGGACTCGTCGTGAGCAACGATTCCGGGATGATGCACGTCGCGGCAGCGCTGGACAAGCCGCTCATCGCCCTGTACGGATCATCGAGCCCCGAGCACACGCCGCCCATGGCGGAATCGGCGCGCATCGTGCGGGTCGAGGGGCTTGCGTGCAGCCCCTGCTACGAGCGCGTCTGCCCGCTCGGGCATTTCCGCTGCATGAACGAACTCGCACCGGAGCGCGTCGCCGCCGAAATCGAAACCATCGACTCCCGGCATCGGCAATGAGGCACGCGCGGCCCAAGAAAGAAAAAGCCGGTTCGGACTCGCGTCCTCACCGGCCAAGGCGGAGGTCTGAGAATTCAGTCCAACGTATGCGGCCGCAGGCTGCGACCAGCCTCAGGCATTTCCATGTCCTCGAGGCTGTCGCAGTCGATCGTGTAATCATCTTCGTCGACGAAGCCGATGTCGTCCGGGTCGAGAT
>Ga0209726_10006396_pt1 | contig 13698 bp, 20 predicted proteins | sample Subgrocontami54m_FD_187453 | JGI IMG/M metagenome (GOLD analysis project Ga0209726, IMG submission 187453) | Subsurface groundwater microbial communities from S. Glens Falls, New York, USA - GMW46 contaminated, 5.4 m (SPAdes) (version 3) | ecosystem: Environmental > Aquatic > Deep subsurface >... | reverse complement strand
TGAAGACCTCCGTGTGCCACCGGGCAACCGGCTGGAAGCGCTCAAGGGCGACCGCGCCGGGCAACACAGTATCCGCGTGAATGATCAATTTCGGGTGTGCTTCCGCTGGACGGCTGCGGGCGCCGAGGACGTTGAGATCGTGGACTATCATTGATGGAGGGAGACCATGCGTAAGCTTAAGCCCGTGACGCCCGGCGAGTTGCTGCGCGAAGAGTTTCTGATCCCGATGGGCCTCACGCAATATCGCCTTGCCAAGGAAATCGGTGTGCCCGCCCAGCGGATCGGTGACATCGTGGCAGGCAAGCGTGCCATCACGGCGGGCACCGACCTGCGCCTGTGCCGGTTCTTTGGTCTTTCCAACGGTTATTGGCTGCGGGCGCAGGCGGCCTATGACACCGAGGTGGCGGAAGAAGCCCTAGCCAAGATCCTGGCGAAGATCAGACCGTGGGTGGGAGTGCCAACTCATGCGGGTTCTCTGACCTAGCAGCGGCAGACTACCATGCGAACGCGTCACGGCAAAGCGCATAACCAAGAGGTACCACGCGAGTTGAGCGCGAGGGAAAAAATCATGAAGCGACAGTATCTGGTGCGGATCGACAAAGAGGTAGATAGCGACTGGGGCGCCTCGGTTCCCGATCTTCCGGGTTGCGTGGCAACCGGGAAAACCATCGATACAGCGCTGCGGCGAATTGAGGGGGCCATCGAACTGCACGTGCGTGGGCTGCGCGAGGACGGAACCAGAATTCCACCTCCGCGGCAACGTGCAGTGGAACCACGCCGTACCGCGAAGCAAGTCAACTTCTACGCAACGGTCGAGGTAGTAGCCTGACCAGGCGCTCGATCGAAGCGGCGGTGGAGTAGCGCCGGCCATGTTATGTCCAATTTTTAAAGGGAGTGTGCTATGCCAAACATTAAAGAGAAAATGACCGAGGTGATCCAGTCGCAGCCTGAAGACGCGACCTATGAGGAAATCATGCGCGAACTTGCCTTTGAGCGAATGATCGAGCGAGGTCTGGATGATTCACGCAGCGGGCGCGTGATATCCAATGAAGACATGGAGCGTCGGATTCGTACATGGCAGAAATAAGGTGGACCGAAGAAGCGCATCGCTGGCTTCGCGATATACACGATTACATTGCCGCGGAAACCCGGTTGCGGCCCAGAAGGTCGTATCTGGAATCTACGAAAAGGTACAGGTGCTGCGGAGGTTTCCGGAAATCGGGTACAAGTATCGCACAGAGGCAGAAGGTGAAATCAGGATTCTGCTCATGGGCATTACCGGATTGCCTACCTTCTGCGGTCAACCTCAGGTATTGATATATTGGGTGTGTTCCACGGCGCACTTGACATCGACAGGTATTTCCCATGACGCAGTCTAATCCGCCGATGGACCAGACCGGCTTGAACTGTGCTGATCTTTACGAGGCATCCTTCGCTAACGGGTCATCGCAAGGTCGTCGTCAGCACTCTCAAGGAGAACCTGATGAGTCACCATGGATCATTTTCCGGCAATCCAAAGACGGAATGGCTTGTTGACGAAAGCGGTGCTGATCGCAATATGCGCCTGCTTAAAGATTTCTTCTACACCGACCCCGATGGAGTAGTACCGATTGACTGAAGCGCCCGTTACCGTCGGCCGCTCAGCGCCCAACCGTTAAGCGTTGGATTTTGCGAACCAATTCGCCGTTGAGAAGTGGAGCCGTCTTGGGAGATAGCCCGCCGGCCTTTGTCGGCCTCTAAGACCGTTCACCTAATAGTTCGGTGACAAGAGGAAGAGATGAGACAGGCAAGAAGACCAGAATTCATTCGCTTCTTCCGGCCAATCCTGGAAGTGTTGCGTGAGTTGGGCGGTTCCGGGACTGCTTCTGAAATAGTCGATCGTTCCCTGGAGATTGCGAAGGTATCGGAAGCAGAGCAGGAAGCGGTCAACAAGAACGGTCTTTCGAGGGTGAAGAACCAAGTTCATTGGGCACGCCAATATCTTGTGTGGTCAGGCTACTTAGACTCTTCAAGAAGAGGCGTGTGGAGTCTTACGAACAAGGGCACAACCTTAGATCTATCGGCGTTCAATGCTCTCGAGGTCTTCAAGATTGTCCAGAGTACCCGGGCTGAACTCAAGAGAGACAAGAAGCAAGCGGAATCACAGGCAGACGAGCCAGTGCCAATCGACACGGAAGTCAAGGATCATCGATCGGCATTGCTAGACCTGATCAAATCGTTGTCGCCCGGGGGATTCGAGCGGTTGAGCCAGAGGCTTCTTCGTGAGTCCGGATTCCAACATGTTACGGTTACTGGCAAGAGCAGCGACGGTGGCATTGACGGCATTGGAACACTTCAAGTGAATCCTTTCGTCAGTTTCAACGTTCTCTTCCAGTGTAAACGATACCAAGGAGCGGTTACGCCGTCCCAAGTGCGGGACTTTCGCGGTGCCATGATGGGTCGCGCAGACAAGGGTCTAATCATCACCACCGGTACTTTCACTCTCGAAGCCAAGAAGGAAGCAAGGCGGGATGGTGTTCCACCAATTGAACTGGTTGACGGGGACATCCTTATCGACATGTTTGAAAAGCTCGAATTGGGGCTAATTCCAAAGCGGGATTACGACATCGACGAGAAGTTCTTTGAAGAATACAAGAAATGATCATCGAGCATCGCGATTGAGAAGGATGCTCCGCAAGCGGGTATTCACCCGCCTGCTCCGCGCCTCCCACCTTAATATTAGATTTCGCTCACTCGGGGATGATCCCGCAGAGGTCGCTCTTGGCAAAGACCGCAGCGGTTGATTGCAGGTCGCGTCCTGGCGTGTCTTCTTTGTCGAGACAACAGGAGGCACAAGCGATGCGGATGCAGGTCCAGAAATGGGACAACAGCGTGGCGCCGCGAATCTCCAAGCCCTTTGCCGAAGACGCCGACGTTCAGGAAGGAACCATCGTCGACCTCTCCGTTTCACAAGGTCAACGTGTGGTCGCACCGATCCGACACAGAAAGCCCATGTCTTCGGAATATTAAAAGCAAGCGTCGATATCCATCATGCCATGCAGAACCCTGACAATCTCAATGCCGCCGCTAATCGGCATATAAAAAATTAGGTACTTACCGACTGGAAAACTTTGTAAACCGGGATGGAGTTCATCCCGGTTTCTACCCATATTCGTGAACCGAGCGAGCTTCCGGCTTGTTTCCTCAATTTCGTCAAGGAGTTTGTCCGCATTGTCTGGATTGTCTTGGGCTATATACCACCAGATTTCGTCAAGGTCGTTTTCAGCCTCGGGGCGCTTGAGGATTCTCACCATCAGCCGTTTGCTTTGTGTCGTTGCGCATCAAGCCGCTTACGGCCCCGTGCCTTCATGGCTCCCACGTCTAAAGCTGTTGGCTCGCCGCTGTCCAGGCCTTTCTTAATTTCGGTCCTTAGTTCTTCAACACGCAAGGTGTGTCTCCGGTCTCGTTCTTCAAGAAGGCGCAAGGCTTCGCGCATAACTTCGCTTGCGGAACCATAAAGCCCGCTCTCTACTTTGTTTTTCACTAGTTTTTCAAGCTGTGGCGTCAGTGAAATATTCATTTTATTATGTCCTCCTTTGAGCTCTATGATAACATAAAATGTCAATCTCTGTTATAAAAGAAAATAGGGACAGAAACCATTAACACTTCACACAAGCGGTTTCTGTTATTATTATCCTCGAATGATCGGACTTTTTGACATACCGATATAGAGATGAATGGAATTCGAATAGGTGCGGAGAGGGACAGAGCCGTACGAATTATCAGTGCTCGTCTTGCAACCACCCAAGAAAGGAAACGACATGAAAGCCAAAGCAAAACAATTAGTGATGAATTACGGCCCGAATACAATTGTGACTATTCGAAAGCTGTTCGTGGCAAGTATTACAAACGCATTTTAGACGAAGGAGCCAACGTTGTCATGCTTGAGCCAGACGTGGCCAAGGCATTTGTTGATTCGGCCTCAGTAAACGATGCGTTGAGATCATTACTTGATTTAACGCGAACGACTCAGCGCCTCACAAAACGCTCCAGCCGACGGGTGATTGCCCGCCGCAGAGTTTAGTCGTGTGTGCCAGGCATGGCACAGAACGAGCGAGGCGCAAGTCCTCGCGCCAGGTTCTCGCGGAGCCGAAGGCGAGGAGAAGGGCAAGGGCCTGCCCTAAGCCTGCCGAAGGGGCGTCACCGCGAGGTGGAGTCTGGAGGAAGCCCAATCCAAACGCGCGAGGCAGAGCCTGCCCCGGACTTGATCCGGGGAGCAGCAACCGGATAGGAGGTGTGGCACACCCGAGACGAGCTGGCACGTGACCACGAAGTCCTCCATCTGTCTTGGGGTGTGCGTTATAAATCCGGCGTCTACGCATCGAAAGTTCTGCGGCTCACCTCGGGAGATCTGCCTGCTGTCCGCAACAGCGGACTGAGGACGGGGAGACCCGATCTGAGCGGCAGGAGAGGCGAGTGAGGCACTCCGGAGCCGAAAGGTGGATCAAACAGATAGGCCGAGCGGCAACGTCTGTTGCCGAAGGCCTGAACGGTAGAGCGGAGGAGTCGCCTGCGGCGGAGCGGTGAGACGGCATCCGGAAAGGTGTTGAGCTGGTGTCCGGCATCTGGGATGAACTCGCGGCTGGCGCATCGGGAGAAGACACCCCGGTTGGGGTGTACACACCACCCTTACCTAATCTGCCTAACCGCCGTATTCGTGATCCGAACGTACGGTGGCCTGGGAGGTGGGAGGCGGTGAGGGCCCCTCCCTATCCCGATTAGGCGTGTCCTCCGTCAGTGTCATCTGAAGGGAGCAGCAGGTCGGGAAATCGTTGAAAGGAGAAATCACTATGTCCGGTGAAAAGCCAGCCTTGGAAATTATCATCCCTGCCTTTTTCCTCAATCTAGAGGACGGTCATTGGTGAGAGTTCAAGGAGGTAAATACGGGGAAGCCGGCACAAGTTGAGTGTCACACCTCAGGAAACACGGTGACTGTGAAGATCACAGTTGGAGGCGAGGTGACCGAGCAGGTGCTCGAAGCCAAGGAAGCGCAAGACGAGCAGACGGGCCAGCTAATTCGGCAATATACGTTGCTGGAGTCGCGCATTGCTACGCAACACCTCATCATCAAATGGCAAGGCGGCTTGATCCTTCCGCCAAAGTGGACTGTGGTAATGGCCGTCTCCGCTACCTCCCAACCTGGGGCGAACCCGGCTACCGGCAACCCGGTCAAGCTCGTAGCAACGTTGGTGAGGGTCGGTGAGTTCAAGCCTCCCGCACCGCCGTTGTACGGAATCGAGATAAAACAAACGCTCCAGGATGTAGGCTTGGGTACGATCTTGGGCGGTGTCCAAATGTACTTTGCGGGATCGCGAGGTCTTGTGTATGCAGTGGGGCATACGTTTGGTCCATTCTTCATCTTGCAACAAACAAGCTGGTACGGCCAGCACTGAGTACTCGCAGTGCCCCGTACAACTTTCTGGGCTAGTTGCAGAGCTAACATTCACTGAAGGAGGGAAAGAAATGAGCGACCAATTGGTGTGTGAGCTTCCCGATAGTGCGGCGTCACGTGAATCGGTATGGTCTTTGGGCTGGAATTGCCGGGTACTCACCGATGGTACTACCGATGATGTATTGTCAAGTGAGCAATTTTGTGGCTTGACGTGTCCCACTTGTGGCAAGCCCTGTCGTGGTTACGCGGGCCATGCCCCTCCGCACGAGTGCAACCAACATCACACTTGGTAGTACATTCACGTATGACTGTGATGGGACCGGACGCACACTGCCTCGGCAGCCATAGGAATTGGCGCGAGGCGAAGCATTGCGGTGAGCAAGCCTCGTTCGTTATCATAAGAATCTGTGAGAAAGAGTAACCACCGTTCAAAGAAAGGAGGTGATTCAGATGGCAGACGATCCAATTGATGAAGCGATCAGGAAAGCCGAAGAGAAGCAGCAGAAGCAGCGCGAAGCCGAGAAGCAGAAGTCGGCTGAGCCTACCAAACCGACCTCACCAACGCCGTCGCCAGAGCCGTCACCAAAGCCCTGACGACGGGGGCTACGAAGTGCCTATGACACGTGGAGACGGAGTTCAAGGGGTGAGCACAGTAATCCCAAACTCCAGGAAAGAACAAGACCACAAAAGGAGAAAAGCTGCCGGTCTAATGGCGTTGCGGATCAACCCGCCAGGAATATGCCCGGTGAATTAGCGTAGGCTGAAATCGAGGTCTTCTCTGCGGGGCATATTCCGGCGGGTTATCCTGAGCGTGTGTGCTAGGCATGGCACAGAACGAGGGAGGTAAAAGTCCTCGCGTCAGGTTATCGCGGAGCCGAAGGCGAGGAGAAGGACAATGGCGTCATTGCGAGATGGGGTCTAGGAGAAGCCAGATCCAAGAGCGCGGGGCGACGAACAGGAGCCGGATACGAGGCGTGGTACGCTCGAGACGAGTTGGCAGGTGACAACGAAGTCCTATCCGCAGTGGGGTGTGCTTGATCAGTCCGGCGTCTACGCAGCGAAGCTTCTGTGAGATCTGCCTGCTATCCGCACGAGCGGACTGAGGACGGGAAGACCCGGTCTGAGCGGCAGAGGCGAGGGGGGTGAGGCACTCCGGAACCAAAAAGTGGAGCAAGCAGAGAGGCCGAGCCGCAACGTCTGCTACCGAAGACCAGAACGGTAGAGAAGAGTAGTCGCCTGCGGCGGAGCGGTGAGACGGCATCCGGCGAGGTGTTGGGCTTGTGTCCGGCATTTTGGATGAACTCGCGGCTGGTGCACTGGGAGAAGATGCTCCGGTTGGGGTGCGCATACCACCCTGACTTAATCTGCCGAATCGCCGTATTCGTAATCCTAACGTACGGTGGTGTGGGAGGAGGGGGCCGCGAGGTTCCTCTCCTATCCCGATTAGGCAGTCAACAGACCAATCGTTAGTTAAGCAGAGGAGGCTACAATGTCAGTTGCAAAGTGTGGTCAATGCAATGGTACTGGTAGAGTAGGATGGGGCAGTGGTCAGTGCCCTGGATGTGGCGGAGACGGTAATGTTGTTGTTCCTGACCCACCAACGAAGTGTGGTCAATGCAATGGTACTGGTAGAGTAGGATGGGGCAGTGGTCAGTGCCCTGGATGTGGCGGACATGGATGGGTTCGAGGATAAGTACTGCCGGCCGGCCCGGCGCGATAAAGCCGCGTCGGTCGGCTGAATTTTGGCGTTAGAACTTTCAAGGAGGACCCGATGAGTAACCATGGAGCATTTTCCGGAAATCCAAAGACGGAATGGCTTGTTGACAGAAGCGGTGCTGATCGCAATATGCGCCTTCTTGAAGATTTCTTGTACACCGACCCCGATGGAAAGAAATGGCCCGCTCCATCGGGCAGTATTATTGACGGGGCCAGTATTCCGCGTCCCTTATGGGCTACGGTGGGCAGTCCATATACCGACGATTACCGACGCGCGTCAGTCGTTCACGATGTCGCATGTGACAGCCCCGCCATTCCACGAAAAGACGCTGACGTCATGTTTTATCACGCGTGTCTAGCGGGGGGGATGCTCGTTCCTTCAAGCCAAGCTACTGTATGCTGGTGTTCGCTTTGGCGCATGGATAAGCGGTTCGCTTGCCCCCAATGCCCTCTCACGACATCGGCTTCTCTTTCGTGTCCCGTTCAAAGCGGTTGCTGATGAACAATTTGTACAAGAGAAATTTCAAGAGCTTGCTGTCGATATGAAATTACTGCGCGACGACGCGACGATTGCGGAGTTGGACGCGGTGATTGATAAGCACCTTCAGTTCTGATATCGCGGTCGAGAGGGGTGCGTTGCAAGCGGGTAGTCGCCCGCCCGCCACGCGCCGCTCGCCTTAATGTTGGGTTTCGCTCACTCTAAACACCTGAGCAATTACTAATCACTCCCCTTCACGGAAAATGATTCATGCGCATCGGCCCCCACCAACTCACAACTAACCTGATCGTCGCCCCCATGGCTGGCGTGACGGATCGGCCTTTCCGCATATTGTGCAGGAGTATGGGCGCAGGCATGGCGGTCAGCGAAATGGTAGCCTCCAACTCGCTGCTATATGGTTCGGAAAAAACTAAACGGCGTGCCAATCATGAGGGCGAAACCGATCCGATCTCGGTGCAGCTCGTCGGCGCCGACCCGAAAATGCTGGCACGGGCCGCCCGTTACAACGTGGATGCTGGCGCGCAAATCATAGACATCAATATGGGCTGCCCGGCGAAAAAGATCTGCAATGTGATGGCCGGTTCCGCGCTGTTACAGAATGAGGCTCTGGTGGCACAAATACTTGAGACGGTGGTGGCGGCGGTGAGCGTACCGGTCACCTTGAAAATCCGCACCGGATGGAATGCGCAAAACCGTAATGCAGTGCGCATCGCGCAGATCGCCGAAACCAGCGGTATCCAGGCGCTTGCCATTCATGGCCGCACGCGCGCCTGCGCCTACACCGGCGAGGCGGAATATGACACCATCGCGGCAGTGAAAGCCAGTGTGAAGATTCCCATTATCGCCAACGGCGACATCACCACCCCGGAAAAAGCCCGGTATGTGTTGGCGCACACGGGTGCGGATGCCGTGATGATAGGCCGCGCCGCGCAGGGCCGTCCGTGGCTGTTCCGCGAAATCGCGCATTTTATGGATACGGGTGTACACCTGCCCGCGCCACAAGTGGATGAAATTCAGCGTGTGCTGCTCAATCACCTGCATGGTCTGTACGAGTTGTACGGCGAACATGTCGGCTTGCGTGTGGCGCGCAAGCACATCTCCTGGTACACCAAAGGGCTGGTCGGTTCGGCGCAGTTCCGCCGCTGCATGAATCAGGTGGAAAGTATTGCGGAACAATTGATGGCGGTAAATGATTTTTTTGATGAGCAGTTGCAGCGCGGGGAACGCCTGCACTATGCCGAGGGACTCGCTGCATAAGATATAAGGTTGCGTAACTACGTAGGTAGATAGACTGTAGGCTGTTAGACTATAGGAACGCGCACAGATGAGCCAGGCGTTTTCCGAATGCGACGCGACAATGATGGAGACCGAAAAGGTTCTGGGCACCTTGATTCGGTCCGTGTGCAACGACTAACAGCCTTCAGCCTACAGCCTAAACACCTGAGTAGTTACGACAAACCAGGGACGGTGAATGCAACCTTTTCTCCAACCGCTAAAATCGCCCATGTTTCAAACTATCGAACATCGCATCGCTACCGAGCTCGGCGTCAAGCCCGCCCAAGTCATTGCCGCGGTTCAATTGCTTGACGAGGGTGCCACCGTGCCCTTCATAGCCCGCTACCGCAAGGAAATCACCGGCGAGCTCGACGACATCCAACTGCGGTTACTTGAGGAACGACTGACCTATCTGCGTGAACTCGAAGAGCGCCGTGCGACAGTACTTGCGTCCATAGAGGAACAGGGCAAGCTGACTGCCGAGTTGAAGGCCGAGATCGATGGTGCCGAGACCAAACAGCGTCTCGAAGATCTCTACTTGCCCTACAAATCCAAACGACGCACCAAGGCCCAGATTGCTCGAGAGGCGGGTCTGGAGCCCTTGGCCGATGCCCTGTTCAACGATCCAACACTCGTTCCGGAGATTGAAGCCGCAAAATATGTTCGAACTGAGATTGAACCGCCGGAGCAGCATGTACAGGATGTCAAGGCAGCGCTCGATGGTGCACGCCAGATCCTGATGGAACGGTTCTCTGAGGATGCCGGGCTGCTCGACGGACTGCGTCATTACCTGTCCGATCATGCACTGATCGTCTCCATGGTGGCCGAGGGTAAGGAGACCGAAGGCGCCAAGTTCCGCGACTGGTTCGATTTCCGTGAACCGATCAAAAGCGTTCCCTCGCACCGGGCTCTGGCAATGTTGCGAGGCCGCAACGAGGATATCCTGCGTTTGGCGCTGAAGACCGAACCCGAACTTGAAGATCCGCCGCGTGCCTCGCCATGCGAAGCCATGATTGCAGGCCATTTCGGCATCGCCGACAAAGGGCGCCCGGCGGACAAGTGGTTGCTGGACTCGGCGCGCTCGGCCTGGATGGTCAAGCTCTCGCTGCACCTCAAGCTCGAGTTGATGAACCAGATGCGGGAACGTGCCGAGGACGAAGCCATCCGGGTCTTCGCCCGCAACCTTCACGACCTGCTGCTCGCGGCACCGGCCGGCCCGCGCATCACCATCGGTCTTGATCCAGGGATTCGCACCGGCGTCAAAGTCGCTGTCATCGATAAGACCGGCAAGCTCGTCGATACCTCTACGATCTACCCTCACGAACCGCGCCGGGACTGGGAAGGTGCGCTTGCTGCCATTCGCCAGTTGGCTCACAAGCACGGCGCAGAGTTGATCGCCATCGGCAACGGCACAGCCAGCCGGGAAACCGACAAGCTCGCCGCCGATCTCATCAAGCGCCACCCCGAATTGAAACTGACCAAGGTGGTGGTGTCGGAGGCAGGGGCCTCCGTGTATTCAGCCTCCGAACTGGCCTCGAAGGAATTGCCCGATATAGACGTCTCTTTGCGGGGTGCCGTGTCTATTGCGCGCCGTTTGCAGGACCCCCTGGCAGAACTGGTCAAGATCGATCCGAAGAGCATCGGCGTCGGCCAGTATCAACACGATGTGAATCAGGGCAAGCTGGTAAAGTCGCTCGGCGCAGTGATCGAGGACTGCGTGAATTCGGTCGGCGTCGACGTCAATACCGCATCCGTGCCGCTACTGACTCGCATCTCCGGTCTCACCCCGACACTTGCCGGCAACATCGTCAGCTACCGCGATCAGCATGGCGCCTTCAAGAGCCGCAAACAGTTGCTGCTTGTCCCCCGTCTGGGCGACAAGACATTCGAACTGGCTGCCGGCTTCTTGCGCATCAACAATAGTGACAACCCGCTCGATGCCTCGGCTGTGCATCCGGAAGCCTATCCCGTCGTCGAGCGAATTCTCGCCGACATCAGGAAGGGTATCCGTGAAGTGATCGGCGACGGCAAGGCCGTACGCGCCCTCCTACCCGAGAAATACACCGATGACAAGTTCGGCCTGCCCACGGTACAAGACATTCTCAGGGAGCTCGAAAAACCCGGTCGCGATCCGCGACCTGAGTTCAAAACCGCCATATTCCGCGAAGGGGTTGAGAACCTCAAGGATCTTGAGCCCGGGATGATGCTGGAGGGCATCGTCACCAATGTTGTCAATTTCGGCGCCTTTGTCGATATCGGCGTACACCAGGACGGTCTCGTCCACATCTCAGCGCTTGCCAACAAGTTTGTCAAAGACCCGCACAGTATCGTCAAGGCAGGAGACGTCGTGAAGGTCAAAGTGTTGGAGGTCGATATCGCACGCAAGCGCATTGCTCTGACCATGCGCCTATCGGACGAAGTCACCGCGAGGATTGACGGCACCATTGCGCATCGAGGAGGCAAAACCCCGCTACCGAAACCAGATGCAGTGCAACAAAGCGGTGCGATGGCAGCGGCTTTCGCGAAGTTGAATCAGTAATGCCCGTGACGCAGGCTATTCTTGTTCGCCGACCGAGTGATTTAACGGTCGCCTGGGCGCAACGCATCGTTACGCAACATGCTGCCGACGCCACCGTGTCGGAGGCCAAGGTGCTTTCCGTTGATATCGGGACGACAACGCGGGTACGCGTCGCGGTTGAACACAATGGGCCGGAGACGTTGCCCCGTCGTTGGTTCGTGAAGCTGCCGTCGCGGTCTTGGCGAGCCTGGTGCATCACGGCGTTACCCCGCCTCCTCCAGACGGAAGTGCGCTTCTATCAGGAAGTGACGCAGGCTGTCCCCGTACTTCATCCCACCGTCTTAGCGGCGCAGCGCCAGTGCGGGCGTGGCACGACGCTGGTCCTTGCCGATGTGACAGAACATGGCGCTGTTCCCGGCGCTCCCGGGGATGCGTTGACGGCAGACCAAGCGGCCTTGGTGGTCGAACAACTGGCTCGACTCCACGCGCAGTTTTGGCAGAAAGCGAGTCTCGATCGTGAATATCGCTGGCTGGCCGGCCCTGTCCGGCGCTGGGAAGATCGGTTGGGAACAGCCCTGGCAGTACCGTTGATGCAACGGGGGTTACGGCGTGCCGGGAGTGCCGTTCCCATCGCGCTCCACGCCCCCGCTGTGCACTATGCGCGCAGGCGTCACCACGTGATGCGTGTGCTTGCAGACGGCCCGCGCACCCTCGTCCATCACGATGTACATCCCGGCAATCTCTTCTGGCAGCAGTCCCAACCAGGACTCCTCGACTGGCAGCTCGTCCGCATTGGTGAGGGGATTGGCGATGTCGCGTACTTCTTGGCCACCGCGCTCACACCTGAAATCCGGCGGACGTGCGAAGCGCGCCTGCTCGCACGGTATCAACAGGTCCTTGCGGACCATCAGATCGTGGCTCTCGATTCCACAACGCTGCGGCAAAGATATCGCGCCCATCTCCTCTATCCCTTTGAAGCCATGGTGGTGACGCTTGCGGTCGGTGATATGATGCCCATGGAGAGCAATCTCGAACTCATCCGCCGAGCGGCCGCGGCGGTCGACGATCACGACGCCTTTGCGGTCATACCGGCGAGAAAGTAAGACATACCCCATTGTCAAGACAGAAAAAGGTAGAATGTAAGTGAGGCCTCCACTCTGCTCTTCGTGAGCAACCCTCATGGTGTGCCGGTTACCTACAGGCGGTAGCTGGTCAACCAGATCAGAGTAGCGTACGGCTTTGTCGGCACCCCGATTTACCTGCTCGTGAAAGGCAAACCCGCCTCATGAATGACTCAGCGTTCCGCTTGACACGAATACAAGGGAATGCCTACCCTTAGTCAACTTTACCACGCCTTTTTATTGCTAAGATGGCGGTGCAGTCAAGTAGGTCGGGTTAGCGCAGCGTAACCCGACGAAGCACATGCGATACCGGCGCGCATTTATTCCAGGCGGCTCGTTTTTCTTCACCGCAGTGACGGAGCAACGGCGGCCGCTCTTTGCGTCCGCGGATGCGGTTGGGGTCTTGCGATCGGCGTTCCGCGCGGTGCGGTCAACTCGCCCTTTCGAGGTGGATGCGATAGTCGTGCTGCCCGATCATCTGCATTGCATTTGGACGCTGCCGGAGGGCGACGCCGACTTCGCGACGCGCTGGCGGCTCATCAAGACATGGTTCACTAAGCACTGTGACCCGGCATTACGCGCCGAGCCGCATCGCGTCCGGACAGCGAAGCAGGAACAGGCGTTATGGCAGCACCGCTATTGGGAACATGCGCTCCGGGACGAAGCCGATGTCATCCGACACGTCGAGTATGAGCATTTCAACCCGGTCAAACACGGGCTTGTGTCATCCGCGATGGAGTGGCCGTATTCCAGCTTTCGCCGGTATGTTGCGGCGGGGGTATATCCAGCGGATTGGGGACAGGGTGCGATAGATTTCGAGGGGGTGGGATGTGAGTGATGGAAGTGGATTGTCGGGTTACGCTGCGCTAACCCGACCTACGATGCTGATATCCCAAGCCGGTCTCGATAACAAGGCAGGCGGTACCTTGCTGCCAAAACCCCCGCAGCAACGCGGCGAGCCCGTCGGCCGTAAACAGATTAGGCCGGTCTGTCTAATTGTCGTTCGGCCCGCATAGGGAAAGACGCCGGCGCTCCGCTTGACATCACGATTTACTGTAGCTATCATAATGCCATGCGAATTGAGTTCGATCCAGCGAAAGACGCAACGAACCGGCAGAAGCATGGTGTCTCCTTGGCG
>Ga0209726_10006390_pt1 | contig 13708 bp, 11 predicted proteins | sample Subgrocontami54m_FD_187453 | JGI IMG/M metagenome (GOLD analysis project Ga0209726, IMG submission 187453) | Subsurface groundwater microbial communities from S. Glens Falls, New York, USA - GMW46 contaminated, 5.4 m (SPAdes) (version 3) | ecosystem: Environmental > Aquatic > Deep subsurface >... | reverse complement strand
TACACAAATTTACGGCTAGATACATGAGGTGTTATATTATTTTGAGTGGCAACCGAAGCATCTGATGGTAGTAATTTAATTGCTTGATCTAAATCATCCATCCAGTTGCTTCTTTGCCAAAATGTTGGGGTTTTAATAAGTAAAATTGCTGAAGCATTAATTTGCTCAAGACGTGTTAAACTCAAAAGTAGTATCCCTAAAACAATTAAAGCCAATTTCTTTTGTTTGATAAATCTTGTATAAAAAAATGCTGACCAAATAGTGGAAATTGCTACAACAACACTCATGATCGCAGAGTAATGATAACCAATCGTCCAACGGGTTGTGGTTTTTAAATCAATAAAGCGGGAAAAAAACTGTTCAAAGGATAACAATAACCCCAACGGAGATAGAAGAGGTAAAAACCCATATGGCCAAAAAGTTTTATAAAGTGTTTCAATTTTTACAGAAGGTGTAAAAAATAGCTTAAAAAAACTAATCGGGTTCTTAAAAAAATTTATGACAACATCTATTGGAGTCTTTCCTGAATCTCCATAGTCAAAATATAAATAACTTCCCCCAATTTTTGGAATCACAATATGCATCATCAAAATAGAATATAGAGTTCCTAAAACCATCCAGAGCAATCCGAATTTTCGCCAACTTTTATCCATTATAAAAATATACAAACCAAAAATTGCTATAAAAAAACCCACCTCTTCCTTAACGAATAAACATAGAAACAAAAAAATAAAGCTAAGTTTTTTATTACTCTTTGTATAAAAGTAATAGGCCCAGGCAAATAAAGGAGGTAAAAAAATAATTTCATGAAAGTCATAAAAAAGAGTATATTGAAGAGGGATATATAAAGAGTAAGCAAAAATAATACAAAAACTAAAAAAATACGATTTGGTTAAACGACAACCAATTAAAAAAAGTGGAATTATTGCTGAAAGTAAAACAAACGGCTGTAAAAACAAAAGCGTTTTTTCACTGCTTAAAACCCAATAAAACGGGGTAAACAAAATTAAAATGGGATGAAAATGATCGCCTAAAAAATATCTGTCTAGGTGGAGTGTAATAAAAGGAAACTTTAAATGGCTGTATTGCCATATTCCCTGATTAAATACTGCAAGGTCGACAAAAGTTTCATAATGACTGTGTTTTACAATTGCTGCCAACGCGTATGTAGCGGAGGAAAAAAAATAATAAACAACAACAAGTAATAACCAAGATTTAAAATTGTGTAAAATCTTGGAATTGAATAATTTTAAAAACATTGATTATAGACTCCCAAAGTTCGTGCTGCTAACTTTTCCCAACTAAATAACTTAACTCTTTGCCTTCCTTTTTTTATTAAATCCAGTCTTATTTTTTTGAGTCTAACACTGATTCAATTTTAGAAACTATATCCATTCTATCAAGAGAATCAAAATAAATTACTGCATCTCCTCCTACTTCACCTAAGCTGCCGGATTTTGAAGACACAACTGGACAACTGCAAACCATTGCCTCCAAAATCGGTATTCCAAAACCTTCCTCGTGTGAAGGCATCACAAAACATTGAGCTTTTTTGTATAACGCAACTAATTCTTCATCACTTACTCTACCTACATAAATAATATCTTCATGTTGATTTTCTTTTTTTAATCTTTTCCAAAAATAATGATCCTGACCTGCTAAAACAAGCTGTAAGGATTTATGTTTTTTTCTAAGTTCTAAAAAAGCTCCAATTAGTCCCTCAACATTTTTATGAGGGTGAGCATTTCCTACATAAAAAATATAGGGTGAGTGAATATTAAATTTTTCAATTATCTCTTTTTGTCTTTTTTCATTCATTTTATCGTTAATTTCTTCAATACTTTTATCAACACCTTCTGTGGTAACAACAATTTTTTCATTTTCAACCCCCCACTCCTTAATGAGCAAATTCAAAACATAATCCGAAGGAACTAATATTCTTTGTGATTTTTTGACTGCATTTTTAAAGACCGATTGGTATCCTATTTGCTTTATCTTATAAATAATTGGATCGTGAGTTGTTGATTTTGCCATCCTAAAATGTTGATGAATTAAGTCGTGAATGGTAACTACGAATTTTCTTTTATAAAAAATTGGAGTGTTAAAATGCGGAAAGTGAACTAAATCAAGATCATATTTGTTTAAAAGTTTAGGGAATTTCAATTGCTCCGCAAGCCCATACCAGGAAAAATCTGCTTTGATTTTTTGAAAGTTATCTGAAACTTTGAATCCTTCAAAATCACGAGGTAGTAGAAAAATATAATACTCGTTTTTTTTATCTATACTTTTAAGATTCCCTATAAGATTTCTCAGGTATCTTCCCACACCTGACTCATTATAAAATCTGGCATCAATACCAATCCTCATTACTCTCCTCCAAGTTTCTCATATATAAAACCCAGTTTTTTTGCAATAGGATCCCAATCATAAAGATCAGTTACCATTCTTTTCGCATTGTCAGCAATTTTTTTAGATAATGCTGGATCTTGAATTAGCTTTACTGCCGCATCAGCTATATCATCCGGATTATCCCTTATAATTACCTCTTTACCATCTTTTGCGTTTGTGCCCCTAATTCCAATCGATGTTGTCACAACTGGTAAACCGGATGCAAAGGCTTCAAAATTTTTATACCTTGTCCCCCCTCCTCCATAAATTGGAGCAACTAAAACACTCGCTTGCTGGTAAACATCCCTCACACTTTCTACCTCATCTACTCTGATTTCGTCTGATTCAATATTTGAAAAAAAGCTTTTTGCTTCCTTACCAATAATCCAAAGGTTGCAATTTGGTATTTTAGATTTTATTGCAGGCCAAACTTTATTAACCAAAATATCAACTGCCTCTCTATTTTGTAACCAGGTAAAATTCCCCAAATATAAAACTACTGGATTTTTTGACTTGGCTTTAACAATTTTAGTGAAATAGCTGATATCCACTCCGTTTGGAACAATATCTACATCTAGGTGTGGCAATTGAAATAACATGGATTTTTTATCTTCTTCTGACATGGCCACAACCCTCTTTGCCCTTAACCAATACTTAAGCTCCCAATACTTCATTTTAGCAACATCAAAATAAAGTAGTTGCTTAATAAGCGGTATTTTAAATTGGTCTGCAAAATGTCTATAAACCAAATATTCAATTGTTTGTTCAACAAGTAATATTGGAATTTTTGTTTTAGGAATATGCGGCATAACATAAAAAGTTTCAGCGTGAATTAAATCGAAATTTTCATCTCTCAATTTTTTTTCAATTTCACTTTTTTCTCCTTTAGCCCAATTTCTTATAACTAAAAAGGGGTAAAAAGAAAAACCGGTTTTAAATATATTTTTTAATGTCCAGGGTTTTTCAGATCGATTAAATACCTTAACTTCTTTACAGAATTTCTCAAGCTCCCCAACATGTTTTCGCTCACTTGAGGTTTTAACTAAACAAAAAAGAGTTATCTCATGCCCTAGCGAGGATAATCTTTTGATGAGGTTATATGACCTTGTCTGCCCCCCTGTAAGTAAAGGATAAGGTAAATATGGAGTCAGCATTAATATTTTCATTTTTTATCTATTGGAATACTTTAAGGCTCCTTATCCCCGTTAAAAGGTATAATAATCTGGGTTAAATCAGCAATAACAAACTTAGGATTATCTTCCAATATTTTAAAGTGCCTTAAAACCCAATTAGTTTTATCATCTCGGGTGGTCGATACAAAATGGGTAATCCCGTAATCTGAAACCATTTCAACTAAAGGAAATGCCGTTACTGGCCAACCTGCTCTGTTTGTTTGATAAAGAAAGGCCGTATCTCCGTTATAAGGAGCTACCACAACCGCATTTTTAGGGAGAATTTGATCAGCTTTTTTACCTGCCTCAATGATAACTGGGTTATTAATCTGATAAAATCCCCTTACTTGGGTCCAGGTAAAATAAAATGATAAGGGTAAAAATAAAAAGGCCAAAATGATAGTCCAAAATCTAGGTAAAAATTCCTTTATACCTCGAACAAGATATACAAATCCCAAAGTAAAAAAAACAGCTAAAACAGGAACAATAATATATTGATAATAATTATGTCGTACATTACCTGTTGCAAATATTGCCACATATGAAAACATTGACAAAGCCCAAATATGCAAAAAATAACTTTTTTGGGGACGAGACATAAGTCCAGTAATAAATAATACTAGTCCTGTAACCCCTAAAATCTCTCTTCCTAATCTCTCAGAAATTATCCACCACCAAAATGCCGGTCTAAATCGGATATGATCTCCATTCATAAGCCAGTTTGACGCAGGAATACCCTCAGGCTGCTGCAAAATCCAAAGCCTCCAAAATATGAAAGGAAGTATAGCAAGAATGGCCAATAAAAAGAATCTTTTTGGGATATTACCCAAATTCCTATATTTTGCAAAAACTGAAAATATTAAAGGTAGTGCAAAGAACAAAGCCCAAGGTTTAATTAAAAAGGCTAAAGCAGTAAAAATGAACCCTAAGATCCCTACAAGTTTTCCTTTATCCCAAATCCATTTATCAGTAAAATACATCATGCCGAGTGAAAAAAACAGAAAAGTCGGTTCAGGTAAAGTTGTTCTAGAAAAAAAGACATTAAAGGGTAAGAGTGAATAAAAAAAGGCAATAAGCATAGAAGTAGGCTTACCTAAATACCTTTTAGAAATTAGATATAAAAAAATTATACTTCCTAAAGAAAAAAACACTGACACTAATCTGGAATATTTATCCTCCACTCCAAAGGATAAATAAAAGGGGTATGTGACAATATTATAAATTGGAAATTCTACAAATCTAAAAGTGTTTGGATTTGTAACAGGAATTTCTGATACTCCCGACATATCATCATATTTGGGAATAAAGGGATTAAATCCAAGCTTGATAAAATTTCGTGTTACACTAGCTGTATCTGCCTGTCTCCAGGAATGCCAATCTGCAATTGGAGAATCTATTTTATAAAACCTGACAATAAATGCAGCAATTAAGATAAGGTATAACCAAAAAAACTCTTTTCTTAAAATCTTAATCATCTTTAAAATTAAATGTAGCTAAACCAAGACCCATCATCATCCAAAAAGCAGAAGCGACCTTAGAGGCTTCAAATACATCAATAAACATACCGTTAATAATAAATGCAACCATCATTGAAAAAACACCCGCTGAAAAGTAGCGGATTAATTTGTTGTCATTTTTTAATAAAATCAGCATTCTCTTCCCCACTTGGATAAAAACTAATACAATAGCCAAAGTACCGAGCAGACCAACCTCCCCCAAAGACCTCAAAAAATCATTATCTGTAGCTATATCAAGCGAGGAATAACCTGTACCTAGAAATGGATTTTTAATGAAAGCTCTAGCAGCCCTAGGCCATTCTATATTTAACCTTATTTGAAGCGAACGATACACTCCAAGCTGAGTTGAATCAATTGGCTCACCTGGTGTTATATCAGTGGCAAGACTTCCGGAGGGGGAGGCAAAAGTCGACATCGCGGCAGAAGTAGAAGATGTTTTTACAGCCAGTGTTGGAATATTCAATCTACTCCTTATTTGCTGATCTTGTGTTTTTCCTTCATATCTTTTTCCAAGATTTAAAATATTCACGGTAAAAGTTGAAATAAATCTATCTCTAAGTTGGGAGGGATAAACTAAAATAACTCCAGTACAAATTAGGATAAAGAGGATGTATTTTTTCTTTTTAGATAAAACAAGCGAAAAAACTATCCCAATAAAGGCAGCCAAAAAAGATTGTCTGGCGGCTGTAATGATTAAAATAAATAAAGAAAATAAACCCAAAGCAGCAAGAGGTAATTTAAATCTTTTTTTAACTGCAAAGAATATCGCTGTTAAAACACTCAAACACATAGTCAAATAAATAGCTAGATCATAATGTCCTGCAAAAGTAGAATTAACCCTAGCACCGGGAGACAAACTTAGAATTAGGCCTTTAGAGAATTCTGAGTTAGATGTTGAAATCACCGGCCAATCCAAATATTGCTGACCTAAGGCATACACATTCACCATGAAGACTGTTGTTGCCAATGTTATAAGCGCCCATACAAATTTTTTCCTGCTGTTTATTGTCCAAGCAACAACAGGCATCAGCAACATAAATTCAATCCTTCTTAAATAATGGAGAATGCTAAGATGGGGTGTTACTGAATGTGTTAGAAAAATAGCAGAAAAAGTAGATAGAATTCCTATAAAGAAAAATAGTAGTAACGCTTGATTTAGTTTATCCTGCAAAATTCTTTTGAGTTGACCTGAGTAAACTGAATGGGTAATCCAAAGTCCTAGCGTTAAAGCAATAATAAAATCCTCAATCCTTATTGCCACAAAAGTGCCTTGGATGTTTATTAAAGGAAATTTTGGATATAAAGGAATAAAAGCAAAAAGGAATAAAATTAAGCAAAATAAAATAGAATTTGTATTTTTTATGAGTTTCATATTAAAAAATTATCTTTCTTCCTAGTTTATACAAAAATAAAATAGATACAGAAATTCCTAGCCAAACTATAAATTTAACTATTGGGCTGGAAGGAAAAAATCTTAGGGTTGTTTTAGTAAACCAAAGGTTTTTCCCTTCATTTAATTTAGCTGATCCCCAAAACTTTGGAGAACCGTCCTCATAAAAAGGTTCATAACCATTTACGTATAAAGAATCTCTTAGGGGGTAGACTATCTCCTCAAAATAAGTGGAATCTGTATGACGCTTAATAACATTCCAGGAAAATTCTGGAGGATGGTTTAATTTAAGAGGAGGAAAAGGTAACCAGGTCTTTTCTTTGTAATTTTGGAAGTAAAAGGGGACTACAAAATCACGAAAGTTATCGGAAAAATATGCTGATACATTGGGTATTTGTACTGTATCCCCTGCAAGAGTAGATTTATCAGAATTTGGGAGTGATTTAAAATTTTCAATGCTGCTTGGACCAGGAACCAGCATATAAATAAGCAGAAGAACGGAAAAAACTATGTATAAATTTTTCATTGGAATAACCGTGCTCTTCCTAACTTATAGTGAAGATCTTTTAATTTTCTTTCTCCTATAACCTGAGCAGGCACTCCACCGACAATTGCAAATTCTGCCACATCTTTTGTAACAACAGCTCCTGCTGCCACAACGGCACCCTTACCAATTTTCACCCCAGGCAAAATAATGACTCTGGGTCCTATGAATACATAATCAGAAATCTCAATAGGTGCCTCTATGGCGTGAAAATCTTCTGAGTTTACATCATGTTCACTATTAAAGATCATCACCGATGATGCCATATCAACATGATCACCAATCTTCAGCTTGTCTCTGCCGTCTAAGAAAACATTATCCCCAATAATTGTACCCTTTCCAATTTCTATATTACTGGGATAAAAAAAGCGGGCACCAATATGAATCCTAGAGCCTTTACCAATTTTTATCCCTGCGAGTTTGTAGATTAACAATCTGAACAAATGAGATGGTATAAGTCCTGTCCAAGTAAGAAATAAAAGTTCCAAATCTAAAACCCAACTGTAAATCCTATTAACAACCTTTTTTGAAGCTTGTACCATAGTCAGAGGTTTTCCCATGCGGTCTTTAAAAACAGACATACATAGATTATACACAAGTTGGGATAACTCAAGCAAAAGTCTCAAATGTCTTCAGAACAGTTTTTGCCATTTTTTCCCAAGAATATTTTTTAGATTGGATAAATCCTGCTTTTGCATATTTCTTCCTCAACTTCTTATCAGATATGATGGTTCTTATTGCTTGTTCTATTTGGTTGACTGAATAAGGATCAACCAAAAGACCTGCTTTACCTACCACCTCAGGTAAAGAGGAATTATTAGCCACAATAACTGGTACCTGACAGGCCATAGCTTCCAAAACAGGTATCCCAAATCCCTCCCATAAAGAAGGCATGACAAACACTTTAGCATTTATTAAAATCGTAGATAAGTCCTCTGAGGGAACAAACCCCAAAAATTTAACCCTATCTTCTATCCCCAATTTACTAGGTGACTGCAGGGTTTCTTCATATTTCCACCCTTCTTTCCCCTCTCCTTTGTGTTTACCTACAATAACCAATGTTAAGTTTTCAATTCTTGATACTGCTTCTATCAATCTAATTAAATTTTTCCTTGGTTGTATTGTCCCTATATATATAATGTAGTTATCTCCCAAATGATACTTATTTTCTATTTCCCCAGCTTTGAACTTTGAATTTTGAACTTTGAATCTACTCTTATCGTATCCTGGATAAGCTACCGTTATGTTATTTTTGGCTACATTATAATTTTCCATAATATCTTTTTTTGAAGAATTAGAAATAGTCAGAATATGATCCGCATTTTCAGCTGAAAATTTTGTCCAATTAGTAAGCTGCCATAAATCTTTTTTCAAAAAAGTTTCAGGAAAATGCAAAAAGGATAAATCAAAGATTGTCACAATTCTTTTTACAGGTGAAAATCTGGGAATATAATGTGTTGGAGAAAAAAATAAATCAGGTCTTTGACGAGATGTATATAAAGCCAGTGGCAAGGCAATCCTAGTCCAAAGTCTTTTGGGGGTTAATACTTTATACCTAAAGCCCGACCTTTCTTTAGGTAAATCGCCCAGGGGATGACTAGGAATTAAAATAGTGTAATCATTGATCTTATCAAACTTTTCTATGTTTTTAATTAACTCAAATGCAACCTGCGATGACCCAAGTCTTTGCTGCACATTTGCTTCATAACCGTCTATCCAAATCTTCATTTAAGTAGGTTCCTATATACCTCCAAGGTTTGTTCTACATTTTTTTCCCAAGAAAATTCTTTCACCCTCTTAAGACCTCGTTTTATCATTTCATTTCTTAAATCAAAATCATTGATTAATAAATCAATTTTATTTTTAATGTCATTAATATCCAAAGGATCAGCATACAAAACAGCCTCTCCTCCCACCTCAGGCATTGATGAAATATCGGATGTAATTACCGGACAACCTACAGAAAAAGCATCTAAAATTGGTAGTCCAAATCCTTCATACAAAGAACAATATATCAAAGCAGTTGCTGAAGAGTATAGAAGTTCCAATTCTGAAATATCTAACCACGGTAGACTTTGACCAGCAATTACTAAATTATGGTCTCTAGAGGCTGACTTTATCCTATTCAAATTCCTTCTATCCCCTATCCCTCCTATTGCCAACAAATAACTATCTGGCAATTTATATTTTTTTTTAAATTCTTGAATCTTCTCTGGTGACTGAGATTTAAAATTGCCAGTTGGACCTTCATATATAACAGTTATTTTTTCCTCAGGGATACTTGAAACTTCCAATAAATCTTTTTTTGTTGATTCAGATACAGCAATTACTTGATCTATTTCTTTTTCAACTAATTTTAATCTTCTTTTATGTACCTTTACTATTTTGGAGTGAGACCATTTAGGATATTTTAGAGGTACTACATCATGATAAGTTGTAATTTTCCGGGCCTTGGTTGGAGGCTGAGTCCAATCAGATGAGTGAAATATATCAATATTACCAATAAATTTTTCAATTGGGACGTTCCTCCATTTGTTAAATAGCAATTCAAAAAGTGTGGGAGGCAATTTATATTTCTTTACATTTTTCAACTTTCCTTTATACGGACTTCTCAATGAAGAGTAAAAATAATTCATCTCTAAATCTTTAATTTTTGAAAGCTCTAATGAAAGCCGATCAGTATAAGTTGATACACCACCCTTATGGGCAAGTTGTGAAATATCCATTCCTACGCTAATTTTTCCATTCATGGCTAAATTTTAATCTTTTCTTTGTAGAATTTCATTTGTATTAACATTATCCACTTTTTTGTAATGAGTTTCTACATATTTATTAATCTTTGGCGAGAAATCTTTTAAAAATACCCCTTCTACTTCATAGCCTGTGTCATAAACAATAATTTTTGGCGGATCTTTTACCAATCCTTCCAAAATCCGGTCTTCGGCAACTTTTAGAAACCAGGGGAATTGGAAAACGAACAAACTACCGGCGGGTAATCTTTCAGCCATTTGGTAAAGATGTGCAGGTGCTCCAAAAACAAAAATCTTATCATCAGCCTTGGTGTATTGCTTGATTTTTAAGGCAGTTAGTTTAGTTTGCTCATCAAAGAAAAATACTTTATTGGAAATGTGTCCGGAATAAAAAATATGAAGCCACCATCCACTAATTAACAAATAAACAAATATGACCAGAACAAAAAACTTAGTTTTATTAAATCTATACGTGCCTATTGTGGTCGCCAGTATGACAAACGGTAAAGAGGGCTGAAAGTGAATAAAACCAGCTCTATCAAAAATTCCGGCCAAAGAACCTGCAAGAAAAATAAATAGTAGATAAACTAATCTTCTATCTTTATTAAACCATGCAAAAACGGAAGTTATATAAACAAAAACCAATCTAGTTACAAATCCCAAAGATACATAAGACTTAGTCCCCAAGGATGCATAAATAGTTAGATTAAATACAATTGTCCAATACCAAAAATCTCTTAAAATTCCAAGGTTTATAAAATAAAGAAGCATCAACGCAACAGGAATTAGAATACTTATTAGGAATAGTGAGGTTTTTTTAACGGATTTTGAATCCCAAAGAGTATAAAGTATTAATAAAAAAGTAAGAGGTAATAATGTTTGCTTAAATATTATACCTATTCCTAAAAGCAACCCGGAAATCACTAATTTTTTATTGTAATAGGCATAAAATGATGGCAAAAGTATTAAGGGCAAAAAAGAATCAATCCATAAAATCCATCCCTCAAAGAATGGCTGCCAAATTAAATACAAAAGATTTGCAAGAATTGCTTTCGGTTTACTTTTTAAAATTTTAGACATTATGAAGAAAATTAAAATATGGGTTAGTACAACTATACCTATTGACCAATACCTGGCAATAATTTCGTTACTTAATCCCAAATTGTCAAAATTAATAGGTAAAAAAAACAAGCCCGGAAAATGTTGATCTAATATTTGTTGATAGGGCTTTAAACCATTATTTGTTAAATAAGGATATATAAAAATTTCAGGGTAAGGAAAATAAATTAACTTAGTTAATATAAAACCATGAAGAATAATTATAACGATAACTAAAAAAGGTATTAATTTATTTAACATAATGATATACAAAACCAACCCCGGCGAAATCTTTTGTCTCAGTAAGAGTATAACCAAGACCTATCAGTTTTTCCCTTACCAATCGCTTAGGGTCAGTTATATCAACCAAATAGTCAACCAAAAAAATATCCTTGTTGTTGCTGATCTCCAATTCAATTAAATCATTATCATCGTTTGCGGGAATTTTTTTCAATGCGCCAAATGCAGATACACGATTTTGTGAATAATAATCAAAAGGTGAAAAACTACCAGAACTTTCAAAAAGTGTATACCCTTTTTCTTTATTTTTTAAATAACCAACCAACCCTCTCCAATCTTCTCTTTGATATTTAGAATTAAATAAATATATTGCGGATGACGAGACTTGAATTAATAAAATAATCACCAGCAATAGATACTTTAATCTACCACTGAATGACATTATTCCTAAGGAAACAAGAATTAAAAAAACAGGAAGAACAAACAGTAGTCTAAAATAACTATAAATGGGGATAAAAAGAGAAATGATTAGACCTAAAATTATAGGCATTATCAACCAGCTTATTAATAAATTCCTGTAATTTGCGTGAATAACCCTTAAACCCTTAATAACTAGAAAAATAAATAAACTGCATATTGGAATAAGAAGTGAGAAATAAATTAGTTTGTTGGTAAGACTTATCCTGCCAATTATAAATTTAACTAAGGTTAACGGTGCAGCCTTAATATCAAATCCACCCACTACCATCTTCCATACTGGTAAATTTTGGGAGGTTTGTGATCCAACCATTAATTGATTTAAAAATACCGGTGTCCAGATGCTCCACAATAAAATTGCTGTCAAAAAACCTATAAACCATTTTTTTATAACCTGTTTTTGACCACTTAGTATTAAGAATAATAGTTGGGCAGGAAATATCAAATATGCTACATAATCTGAAGCAAACACCAATAAATTGCTCACTACCAAAAAAAAGATATTAACTTTCTCATGTTTGATAATTTTACATAAAAGCAAAATATTCAAAGTAACAACCATGGCTGCTAAAGAATACATTCTTGCTTCTTGACTGTAATATATATGCAAAGGATTAGTTGCTACAAGAAGAGCAGAAATAAGTCCTAACTTTACAGAATGCAACTTCTTACCTAATAAATAAACTATGTAAATAGTAAGTGTCCCAAATAGTACTGACGGAAGTCTACTGATTATCTCCCCCACCCCAAAAAGCTTTGTCCAACCCCAAAGTATTACAAAAAACAAAGGAGGATGAAAATCGGACTTAGCATATTCAGTTATAAGTCCCCACAATGAAAAATGTTGGACAGCTAATACGTTTATTGCCTCATCCAACCAAAGACTCTGATTTAAGTTAATAAACCTTAAACCTACGCCTAATAAGACAATGCTCCATATCATTTCTTCTTCTCCAAATCCCAAAGCTTAACCCATACCATTAACTGATAAATAGACATAGAATAGGCTAAAACAAATCCCCTCCACCCATCTAAAAAACCTAATTTGTATAAAAACCTTACATTAAACTCAAAAAAAGAATTCCAAAACATTTTATATATAGAAAATTTAATTCCTTTTTTATACATACTTTGGGACAAAAGGGTAGAGTAAAAATTATTGGACTCAAAAAACTCACTTAAATTTTTGTGTGAATTATGAATTTTACTGTTTTGTAATTCACCAACTTTGCCTCCTACCATAACCTCTTCATGCACTTCCCCCACCCAATTCCCGGCATCTTTTCTCCATAACCATATATGTTTATCTGGACTCCATCTTGAATACTTAATCTCTTTACCCAAAATAAGGTTTTTGCGTGGAATCAAATATCCATTATATTCTCGGCTTTTTACGGCCTCCTTGATCTCAACTTTTAATTCTAGCGGTATTTCTTCATCTGCATCGACTGATAATATCCAATCCTCATTTGCCTTCGATGCTGCCCAGTTTTTTTGATTTGAAAAATTATCAAATTCTCTATAAAAAATTTTGGCATGATATTTTTTTGCAAGCTCCAATGTCTTATCAGTACTACCGCTATCTACAATGATAATTTCATCAACTAATCCCTCCAGATTTTGCAAAAGCCTTTCAATATTTTTTTCTTCATTTAAAGTTATTATTGTTGCACTAATCATTTTTTTAATAAGGCTAGTAACACCTTTTCATATTCATGGGCAATCTTATCCCAGGAAAATTTTTCTGCTTGTACGCTAGCCTTCTTACTCCAATTAGTATTTAATCCACTCATAAGAGCTTGACTATATAGTTCTATACTATCAACATCTACTAATATCCCTGCCTCTCCTATTATTTCTCTTCTTGATCTGTCATCAGGCGCCACTACCCCCAAACCAGATGCTAAAGCCTCCAAATATACAATACCAAATGCCTCTCTATCCCAAGAGGGTAAAGTAAATAAGTCACAGGCTCTATACACTTTGGGCATCTCCTCATATGAAAAATTTGCTATTTTAAACCTTTTCCCAAGCTTTTGGTTGCCTAATTGCTCAATCTTTGCTTTTTTCTCACCTTTCCCAATAATTAGCAAGGACCCCTGTTCAAGAAAGGAGACAGCATTTATTGCTTT
>Ga0209726_10006389_pt1 | contig 13708 bp, 9 predicted proteins | sample Subgrocontami54m_FD_187453 | JGI IMG/M metagenome (GOLD analysis project Ga0209726, IMG submission 187453) | Subsurface groundwater microbial communities from S. Glens Falls, New York, USA - GMW46 contaminated, 5.4 m (SPAdes) (version 3) | ecosystem: Environmental > Aquatic > Deep subsurface >... | reverse complement strand
TCGCCACACTCGACCCAGCGAGAGGCACACTTCGGGCTCCCCAAAAGCTGGTCAGCCACGTCGGCTTCGACACATCGGTCGAGTGGTCGCCCGGCGGCCAGTACTTGGCCTACGTATGGGGACACGGCCGGAAGGCTGCCCCATTCACCCTTGCGATTCGCTCCGTCGAAACCGGCAAGGAGCGCCGGCTCCGCATTAACCAGATGATGAGATTAGGGGATCGTGAATTCCAGCCTCACTGGTCGCCGGACGGTCGCTCCTTTATCGCCTTAGGAAGGGATCTCAAGTTGCGTTTGGGCCTCTACCGAATCGACTCTCAAACCGGAACGGTAGCTCCGTTGGTGGTGGACGAAAACTGCCCTGTTTACATGGACTGCGTCAGTTGGCCGGTGTGGTCTCCGCAGAGAAATGTGATTTTCGTTCGTTGGAGCAACAAGGGTCGGAGCTTGGTAGCACGAGACCTCGAAACCAGCCGGGAGAGGGACTTCTACCATGCGGTTTCTCGCGACGACCACATCTCCCATTTGGCCATCTCGCCCGATGGTCGGCGGTTGGCCTTTGTCCGGTGGGACGCGAAGCAACGAACGACCAGCCTGGAGGTTGTGTCGACCTCGGGTGGTGAACCCCGTAGACTGCTTGAGCTATCGCCACGCGAACTGGCGGCCTACTGGCACCTGCCATTTGCGTCGGCGTGGACACCCGATTCGCGGCACATCGTTTACGCGACCAGCACCGAAGGTCGGAAGAACAAATTCGAATTCTGGCAAATTTCCGCCGAAGGTGGGGAGCCGCAGAACCTCGAGCTGGCGATGGAAGGATTGCTGCCGTACGGCCTCAGCGTTCATCCCGACGGGCGACGCATCGCGTTCACTGCCGGGACAGCCAAGCGCGATGAAGTCTGGGTGCTGGAGAACTTCCTGCCCGCTGAAAAGACAGGGAAACAGTAGGAGGGGAAAATGAAGCGAACTTTGTTCCTCATGATCTTGTCGTGCCTGGCGGTTTCAACCGTCACGGGCCAAAAGTCCGCCAAAGTAGCTCCGAAGCACTACAAAGTGGCTGCGGCTGAGGCCCCCACCCATTCGGTTACCCCTGACGGCAGATACCGCCTTTATGCGGAAGAGGCCGGAGCGGGCGACGAACACCTCTTCTTGCGAGATCTTACGACCGGCGATACCCGTCGCCTGACGAAGGGACCTGGCACTGCGAGTGACGCGATCTTGTCGCCAGACGGAAGGCTGATCGCGTACGAATGGGCGACTCCCGCGTACGAATGGGCGACCGAGGATCGGCTCATCGAGCTACGGATTGTGGGGATCGATGGCTCCGGGCCGCGCGTTCTCTATTGCAATAGGGACGTCCTCCTCTTGAATGGCGCACGACTCAACCTACAGTTGGACCCCCCGCTTCATGTTCACGAATGGTCGCCGGACGGGAAATACGTGGCGGCGACGCTCTCCCAAGAAGACCAGGTCCAGTTGGTCTTGTTCTCCGTTGCAGATGCCTCCGTGCGAGTGCTCAGGAGGCAAGGGCTCGAGACACTGAGCTACATCTCCAATTTCGGCAAAATGAAGTTTTCCCCGGATGGGCGTTTCGTCGCCTATGACCTGACTCCCCACGGAGGCTCCTCTCGGGACATCTTTGCGATCCCTGCGGAGGGAGGTTCAGAAGTTCCGCTGGTTCAACACCAAGCCAATGACATCCTGCTTGACTGGTCCCCTGATGGGCGTGGGGTCCTCTTCGCCAGCGACCGTTCGGGCCACTGGGATCTCTGGGTCATGCAGGTGCTCGATGGTAAACCGCGCGGTTCCCCTCAGATGGTCTACCTGAACATTGGGCCCTTCACCAACGGTCTGGGGTTCACCCGGGATGGCAGCTACTACTACGGAGTTACGGTCTGGGAGAATGATGTGTACCTCGCCACACTCGACCCAGCAACTTACAGACTCCGAGGCCCCACGAAGTTGGTCAGTCATGTCGGTGACAGAACTTCGACCCAGTGGTCGCGGGACGGCCAGTATCTGGCCTATGTCTGGGGGCGCGGCCCTGAGAACGATCCTTTTATCCTCGGGATTCGCTCCGCTGAGACTGGGAAGGAGCGCCGGCTTCGGCTCGGAGAGTTACTGAGGCATGGCGGCCATGGCTTCGACCCTCAGTGGTCCCCGGATGGGCGTTTCATCCTTGCAGACGCCAGGGAGAAAGGCTACGTGCAAAGCCAGGGCCTGTACCGGATCGACGTTCAAACCGGAAGTGTCACTCCGATCGTGCAGACAGACTTCATCCGTGGTTACAACCGTATCGAGTCGCCGGCATGGTCCCCCGACGGCAGGGTGATCTTCGAACGACGGCCGCCACAAAGAATTCTCACGCGAAACCTTGAAACCGGGGAGGAGAAAGAACTCTATCGTCCTGTCCCTCCTGCCCAGGTTCATCATTGGCCTACCTCCAACCTGGCGGTCTCGCCCGATGGTCAACGATTGGCCTTTGTTTGGACGGATGCGAAAAATGTTGAGAGAACCACCGCGCCGATGGTCTTACCGACCGCAGGCGGTGAACCCCGCGAACTGCTTCGAGCACAAGAACCGGAAAGGATTTCTGTGCCAGGCTGGATGCCTGATTCGCGCCACATCATCTACGCCCGCAGCGTTTCCGGTGAGAAGCGAAAATTCGAGCTGTGGCGAATCTCTGCCGAGGGTGGAGAACCGCAGAAGCTTGGGCTGGTGATGGAAGGACTGGAGCCGTACGGTCTGAGTGTCCATCCCGACGGGAAACGCATCGCGTTCACGGCTGGGACGGAGCGCGAGGAGGTCTGGGTGCTGAAGAACTTCCTGCCGCCAGTCAAACCCAACTGGTAGGGAGAAGAAGATGAAGCGAGCTTTGTTTCTCATGAGCCTCTCCTGGCTTGCCATCTCATCGGTCGCCGCTCAAGGGCCTGCCAAAGTAGCGCCGAAGCACTACAAGGTGGCTGAGGTCACTTGGCCGGGTTCGATTTCCCCTGATGGCCGATACATCTCCTGGGTGGGTGATGTCGCCGACTTTGATCATCTCTTTATTAGAAATCTCAGGACCAGAGAAAATAGGCGCCTCAGTAAAGGAGCTGGGGAGTCCGGCGGCAACTCTTCGGCCTTCTCTCCTGACGGTAAGCAAGTGGCCTACGACTGGGCGAACGAGGATGGCTCCAACGACCTACGCATCGTGGGGATCGATGGCTCTGATCCTCGCATTCTTCATCGCAGCGGGGAAGTCCATTCCATTGAAGTCCAGGACTGGTCTCCAGACGGGAAACAGATTTTGGCGAGCTTCTTCCGAAAAGACGGAACCTACCAGGTCGTCTTGGTGTCCGTGGCGGATGGCTCCGTACGAGTCCTAAGCACACGAAGATTCAAAGCGCGGAACTGGCGCAGTCAGGGCAACAGGATGAGGTTTTCACCGGACGGGCGGTACATTGCGCATGATGTTCCGCAGCAAGGGTCGCCCCAGAGGGATATTTTTGTGCTCTCAGCCGATGGGGGCCGCGAAGTTCCCCTGGTTCAACACCCGGCCAATGACCGCCTGCTGGACTGGACACCGGAAGGGAAGCGGATCCTTTTTGTGAGCGACCGCACGGGCAAGTGGAATGTTTGGTCAATACGGGTGACTGATGGAAAACCTAATGGACCTCCCGAGCTGGTTAAAGCAGAGATAGGGCCGGTCGCGCAGAGCCTCGGTTTCACCCGGGACGGCTCCTATTCCTATGCCGTCTGGACCTGGGAGAATGACGTTTATCTGGCCACACTCGACCCAGCAACCGGCAAGGTTCAGGATGCGAAGAAGCTGGTCGAGCACATAGGCTCCGACACATCGGTCGAATGGTCGCCCGACGGTCAGTACCTTGCCTACGTTTGGGGCAGGGGCGTATGGGAGCCTGTTCCCCTAGCGATCCTCTCGGTTGAAAGCCGCAACGAGCGCCAGTTCCGGCTCAACAGGTTGTCCGCCGTCCATCAGTTCCAGCCTCACTGGTCGCCTGATGGGCGCTTCCTTGTTGCCCAAGGGTGGGACAGGGAGTATTCGGGTCCGAACCCCGAGGGTCGCCGAGGGGTCTTCCAGATCGATTCACTAACCGGAGAAGTCACTCCCATTGTGCGGCGGCTATCTACTGCAGACTTTGCCGAGTGGCCAGTCTGGTTGTCCAACACAAAAGTGATTCTTACCCGATGGGTGAGTGACGGAGTGAAGAGGAATAGAAGTATCGTGACGCAAGACCTGGAAACTGGCGCAGAGAAAGAACTCTATCGCGCGGCGTCGCCCGCTCGTGTGTCTCACTTGGCTGTCTCGCGCGATGGTCGGTGGGTGGCCTTTCTAGAGTACGAGAGAGGAGCGGGAAAGGCAGCCTTGAAAATCGTATCGGCCTCCGGCGGTGAAGCGCGCGAACTAGTCAAACTCTCGGCGTTGGCAGATTACTGGATGCCGCTCTTTGCACTGGCGTGGACGCCTGACTCAAAGCACATCATCTACGCGCCCAGCACTGCCGGAGAGAAACCGAGATTTGAATTGTGGCGTATTTCAGCCGAGGGCGGAGAACCCCAGAACCTGGGGCTCGCGATGGAAGGACTGCTGCCATACGGCCTGAGCGTTCATCCCGACGGAAGACGTATTGCGTTCACCGCTGGAACGCCTGTCCGCTCAGAAGTCTGGGTGCTGAAGGACTTCCTGCCCGAATCCAAGTGGGCGAAGTGAGCGTATCTCTTAGAAGTAGCATTCTCAAGAAAACGGAACGGAGTGTTATTTAGTCGAGTGCCAAAAGGATTCGTCAATCTCACGGCGGACTTTTGACTGTCAACATCGATCTAATCGCTCACTTCGTGAGCAGGAGGATTTCAATGGAAAGAGTCCAACGAAATGTCCGTTTGCCTCTCTTCTTTTTTGTGACTTCGCTTCTCGTCACGTACTCTCTTCACTCTCAGAGTGCTTCGCCGCAGACGGCGGGCTTGGAGAAGCTTGACCTGAGCATCGTGGAGAAGATCCGCGATGAGGGCCTGAACCGCTCGCACATCCCCGAGGACGCACGCTATCTGATGGACGTGATTGGCCCGCGCCTGACCGGATCGCCGGCCATGAAGCGCGCCAACGAGTGGACAGCTCAGAAGATGCGCGAGTACGGACTGGAGAACGTGCATTTGGAACCGTGGGAATTCGGACGCGGCTGGCAGGAGATTTCCTATTTTGGCCGCATGACGGAGCCATTTATCAGGCCACTCAGCGGGCGGTCGCTGGCCTGGACTGGCAGTACCAAGGGTTTGCAAAGCGGGCCGGCCGTGATCGTGAAAGCCCGATCCGTGGCCGATCTCGATCTGCCCAAGGACGTAAGGAATCTGAAAGGTGCCTGGATTCTGGTGAACGAAGCGGGCGAGCCACGAAATCCATCCTTCGACCCCGTGCCCTTGCGGCGGTCGCTCGAAGAGTTGCTCGCTCCGCCAGACTCTTCCCAACAGAAGCCCGTGGGCCCCACAGAGGAGGAACGCCGCCGGGACATCGAGGAATTCCAGCACTACTTGGGTTTCCAAATCAAGCTTCGCGAGAGCGGTGCCCTTGGCATTCTGCGACGCTCCTCCCGCATGGACGGCATTATCCGAGGTTCGAGCATTCTGGGTGATGCGGTGGGATCCTTGATAAACCCTGGCGGGCCGGAAACCCTACCCAATATCATGCTCGCCGATGAAGACTACTCTCTCATATATCGCAACGCGGCGAGCGGCATACCGGTCACCTTAGAGTTCAACATCCAAAACCGTTTCCCTGTGGACGATATGATGGCCTACAACACCATCGGGGAGACTCAGGGCACGGACAAGCGCCATGAGGTCGTGATCCTCGGCGCGCATCTAGACTCCTGGCACATGGGCACCGGTGGTACGGACAACGGTGCCGGTTCCATGGTCACGCTGGAGGTGATGCGGATTCTAAAAACGATTGGCGTCCAGCCACGTCGAACCATTCGCATCGCGCTGTGGAGCGGGGAGGAGCCGGAGTTACCGGAGCGGGACCTTTTGGGTTCCTCGGCCTATGTGGAGACACACAAGGACGAACTCAACAAGATTAGCGTCTACCTAAACCTGGATCGGGGAAGCGGGCGCATCCGGGGCATCTACAGCCAGATGAACCCGTTCGCGATCCCCATCTTCGAGCAACTGTTCCGTCCGTTTCGCGACTTGGGCGTGGTGGCCGTCCGGGACGAAAACAGCGGCGGAAGCGACCACGTGACATTTGACCGCGTGGGCGTTCCTTCCTTCTATTTTATCCAGGACCTCATGGAACGAGAGAAAAACGAACAAGCAAGGAAAATGCACCACACGAACATTGACACCTACGACGCCCTGATTCTTGACGACCTCAAGCAGGCGGCGGTTGTGGTGGGCTCTACGGTCTACCACTTGGCCATGCGCGACGAGATGTTCCCCCGAAAAGCGAAGGCCGGAGTAGGAAGGTAGCAATGTCTAAACCCATTCGGGCAACTGTTGTCATTCTGGTTGCTGGCCTGGCGATCATCGCTCCGCTGGTCCGCGCTCAAAAGGCAGGGCAACCAGACCCGCGCCCGTGGAGAATCGTCTTCAACTCAGAGCGGGATGGGCACGGAGAGATCTATGTCATGGACCCCGACGGGGCCAACCAGCAGAGGCTCACGCACACGCCGGGCAAGCGTAAAGGCGGTTGGCGTCCCTGTTGGTCGCCGGATCGAACGAGAATCGCCTTCGCCTCCAACCGAGAGGGGAACCCGGAGATCTACGTGATCGATGCCGATGGCTCCAACGCACATCGACTCACGCACACAGCGGGTAAAGGGAGGGGCAGTGAGCAGCCTAGATGGTCGCCGGATGGAAAGAGGATCGCCTTCGAGTCCAACCAGGACGGGAACTGGAATATTTGCGTGATGGATGCCGACGGCTCCAATGTACAGAGGCTCACGCACACAACGGGCAAGGACAGTGATGGTCCCCGTTGGTCGCCGGATGGAAAAAGGATCACCTTCGAGTCCAACCAGGACGGCAACTGGAATATTTACGTGATGGATGCCAACGGTTCCAATGTACAGAGGCTCACGCACACAAAGGGTAGGGGTAAGGAGAGCGTGAGTCACGATTGGTCGCCGGATGGAAGGAGGATCGCCTTTGAGTCCAACCGAGAGGGGAACCCGGAGATTTACGTGATGGATGCCGATGGCTCCAACGTACATCGACTTACGCACACACCGGGCAAGCGCGTGGGCAGTGTGCAACCGGACTGGTCGCCAGATGGAAAAGGGATCGCCTTTGGGTCCAACCGGGACGGGAAGTCGAAGAACTGGCGGGCCAACTTCGAGATCTACGTGATGGATGCGGACGGCTCGAATGTCCAAAGGCTCACCTTCAATCAAGCCTGGGATCTACACCCCGACTGGTGACCACGGAATTACCTCTGCGGGAAAGAGCGCCGTAGAAGGAGCCAAGAATGTTCAGACAAAAAGAAATGATGTTTGTCATTCTGGTCGTCGCGTCGATGACCATCACTTCACTGAATGCTTCTCAGGAAGCGTCACCTGAAGAGCTGCTCAGCCCTCGGCTCATTGCTTTGCAAAAGGAGATACAAGCTGGAAATCGTGCTGCGCTTGAAACTTTTTGGCAAGAAGTTACCGAGCAGGGCACGCCGTTGATTGAACCTATCCCAGGGGACAATAAATACGTGCTGGCAACATTTCTGTGGCATGCCAAGCTGGGGGTCAAAAATGTTGTCGTGTTTTCAGGATTTAAGAATTGGGGTTTCGGGAATAACCAAATAGCTCCGAACCAAATGGCTCACTTGCGGGACACAGACCTCTGGTATAAGAGTTATAAGATAGGGAAGAACATTCGTTTTACCTATCAGATTTCGCCGAACGATCCCCTTATTCCCTTTGACCAAGTTGAAGATAACGCGAAAGGGTGGAGCGAGCGCACAGCCACGTGGCAGCCGGACCCTCTCAATCCACACCGATATCTGCAGCCCAAGAACGACGAAGATGCCAACCCCAACTGGAAAGGTGAAATTGACTCAATAGTAGAACTACCCGATGCACCTGCTCAACCCTCGGTGAAGCCACAGCGTGGAGTACCAGCCGGTCAGATGGAAATCCGTCGCTTGAGGAGCAAATTTCTCAATGACGAACGGCGAGTCTGGATTTACACCCCGCCTGGGTATACGCGGAGCGGGAAACCTTATGCCCTACTCATCCTTTTTGACGGGTGGGCCTATGTCCACGTCATTCCGACACGCACTATTTTGGATAACCTGCTCGCCAAAGGTTACCTTGGGCCGCTGGTTGCTGTCATGATAGACAATCTGAATTGGGAACCGCGTTGGCGGGATCTGTATTCTTGCGCCTCGCCTCCCTCCCCGTTTGTCGAGTTCTTGACCAAAGAGATGGTTCCCTGGGCACGCCGGAACTACCATGTCAGCTTTGATCCAAGCCAGACGATAGTCGGAGGCTTCAGTGCTGGCGGGTTCGCCGGGGCCTGCGTCGCACTACTACACCCGCAAACTTTTGGTAATGTTCTGTCCCAGTCGGGCGCTTTTGGAGCAGAGTACGAGTGGCTAGCGCGGCAATTTAACGCCCGCGCCAAATTACCTCTCCGCTTCTATCTCGATGTCGGCCTGCAGGAGACCGCATCAGGGGCCGGAGATAAACCGAGTTTGCTTATCGCTAACCGGCACTTACGGGATGTCTTACAGGCTAAAGGCTACGCAGTTCACTACAAGGAATTCAACGGCGGGCACGAACATTGCAACTGGCAAGGCACGTTGGCTGACGGCTTATTGGCGCTCATCGGGAAAGATAGAAACAAGGCTGTCGATGTCAATGACATCCTCAAGCGAGTAAACAAGCCGAAACAGTGAGAACCGCATTGGGCCGAATCGCTCACCTTCAATCAAGCCTGGGACGCACACCCCTATTGGTGACCACGAAATTGCCTCTGTTCGGAAAGAGCGCCCCAGAAGGAGATAAAAATGTTTGAGCCAAAGCGAATGATGTTTATTTTTCTAGTTGTCGGCCTGACGCTCATCGGACCCCCGGTTCGCGCCCAGGAGGCGAGGAAGACTTACCCGGACTTTGCGCTCCAAGCGCCGCCGATTAACACATCTCCAGGTGCGGAGTACGCCGCTTGGACCAGGATGTTTCAGGGCATCCCGGGCATCGAGCGGACCGCAAAGGGACGCTTGTGGGCCGTATGGTATGCGGGCGGTCCCGGCGAAGGGCCCATGGACTACGTCGTACTCGTTACCAGCAGAGACGATGGCAAGAGTTGGTCGGAACCGAAACTCGTGATCGATCCGCCGGGGAATGTCCATGCATGGGACCCGTGCCTGTGGAGGGACCCGCATGGGCGGCTGTGGCTGTTCTGGAGGCAAGATTATGGCGGATGGGACGGGCGAGGCGGTGTCTGGGCCATCGTCAGTGAGAACGCCGATTCCGAGAGCCCGGAATGGTCCAAGCCCCGGCGCCTTGCCGACGGAATAGCCCTCAACAAGCCGACCGTCCTGACCACCGACGAATGGCTGCTCCCTGTCGCAGTCCTACCTGAGGCGTGCGAGCTGCCAGAAGTCAATGAAGACTACAAACTGGGCCTGAGCCCCGCGGTTGTCAAGATTCTGTGTCATGATCTCGGAGACCAAAAAGGCCTCAACGTTTATAGCTCGGTGGACATAGGGAAGACGTGGAAGTTGGTGGGTGAGGCGCGAATCCCGGATGGCTGCTGCGAGCACATGATTGTGGAGCGCCACGATGGCAGTCTCTGGATGTTGGTGCGAACCTATTACGGCATTGGTCAAAGCGTGTCCACTGACAGGGGCAAGACCTGGGGACAGAGTGCCGAGAGCATCCGACATCCGTTCACCCGGTTCTTCATTCGGCGGTTGAAGTCGGGCAGGCTGTTGATGGTAAGACATAACCCGCCGAGCATCCGCTTCCGCTCGCACCTCACTGCTTATCTGTCGGACGATGATGGCAAGTCGTGGTCTGGCGGGTTACTGCTGGACGAACGCGAGCGGGTGTCTTATCCGGATGGCGTTGAGGCCGACAACGGCAAGATCTACGTGATTTACGACCGAGGACGTAACACGGAGCGGGAAATCCTAATGGCTACGTTCACGGAAGAAGATGTGAAGCAGGGGAAATGCGTGACCGGCCGATGCGAGCTCAAAATGCTCGTGAATAAGGCAGGCGAATAGAGCGTCAGATGCACCCGCCAAGCCACACGTCGCTACTTTTAGAAGCACTTGAAACCCTAATGCAGCACATCTTTCATGCCCTTTGGTCTGCCTGGTGCGCTGCAGAACTGGACACCAAGTGGACACCACAAGATGCCTCGGGACTTTGTTCAGGGCGGCCCATGGGGACGAGTTCCTGAGGCATTTCGGCCACGGGGCGATGACTTTGTTTCCTTGACGCGCCTTCCACTCCGGCGTAGCCTCCAAGTTCAGCGCACATTCCGTTTGCTAACCTTTTCGGACGCTCAGCTTCGCACACGGCATCGGATCCCCTAAGAAGCGGCGGGGACATGGAGGTGGAGGATGAAGCGACCTTTTTTCCTTATGTCATACACAACGAAAAAACTCTGCGTTTTGGGCCTCTGTACATTTGGTTTCCTATTCTCTGCTAATGGACAGGAACCCAAGCCGCGGTTCCCGATGCCGAAAGCAAAGTACAACGTGCGCATCGAGAAGAGTGTGATGATCCCCATGCGGGACGGTGTGAAACTCTCCACCGATCTCTATTTCCCCGAAGGTGCCGGAGAAAAGCTGCCGGTCATCCTGGTTCGCACGCCCTACAACAAAAATGTCCCGGGGTCTGACGGGGACACGCCGTCCGATCTTGTCGGTCAGGACTACGTTGTCGCTGTCCAAGACGTTCGCGGGAAGTTTGAATCCGAGGGTGATTACATCGTTTCAGCTGCAGATACAAATGACGGCTACGACACGGTTGAGTGGCTCGCTTCCCAATCCTGGTCGACGGGAAAGGTAGGGACTACGGGCTGCTCCTATCCGGGCGAAAACCAAGTGCAAATGGCTAAGCTGAGGAATGCGCACCACGTAGCCATGAACCCACGGGCGGCGAGCGGAGGGATGCAATACTTCGGATTTCTGCGTGGTGGCGCGTTCGAGCTCGCCGACGGCGCCAATTGGTTCTTGCGCAACGGGAGCAAGATCAAACCCCAGTTAGCAGCAACTATGCCGCGCTCCCAGTTCCAGGCGGTCACAAAGTACTTCACCCTCAATCCGTCACCGCCCAAGGTGGATTGGCGTGAGCTCTGGCGAAGTCTTCCGTTGAGGGACATGATGGATAAAGCCGGGATGCCGCCAACCGACTGGGAAGGCTTTGTTTCCCACCCCGAAGGTGATCCTTGGTGGGATCAATTCGGCTATGTGAAAGAAACAGACCACTTCGATACGCCCGGACTTTTCTTGGACTCCTGGTACGACTACGGGGTCGGAGATACTTTCAAGTTGGTCGAGCTCATCAAAAAGAACAGCGCGAGCCCGCGAGCCCGTGAGAATCAATTCATAGTTATTGCGCCTACCACTCATTGTGTGTACGAAGACGCAACCGAGCACACCGTTGTCGGAACACGGGATCTAGGCGACGCACAGTTCGATTATTACGGTTTGTACCTACGGTGGTTTGACTACTGGCTCAGGGGGATCGACAACGGTGTAACTAAGATGCCCAAGATCCAGCTGTACGTCATGGGCAGGAACGAGTGGCGTGGGGAAAACGAATGGCCGCTGGCCCGGACGAAGTTTACAGCTTTCTATCTCCACAGCGACGGACACGCGAATAGCCGTTTCGGAACTGGCCGCCTCAGCACCGAAAAACCCGGAGACCAACCGCCGGATGGCTACGTTTATGATCCCAAAAGCCCGGTCCCGACTTGGGGCGGCCCACGAAGTCGCAACCTGCCCTCTGGAGCCCAAGATCAATCAGACATAGAAATGCGAAGTGATATGCTGGTTTACAGCACGCCTCCGCTGGAGAAGGGCATTGAGGTCACAGGCCCTCTCGAAGTTGTGCTGTATGTATCCTCAGATGTCCGCGATACTGACTTCACCGCGAAACTCATAGATGTGTATCCCGACGGCACAGCGTATAACATTCAGGAAGGGATTCAGCGCGCTCGTTACCGCGAAGGCTTCGGGAAGAAAGTCTGGATGAAGCCGGGAGAGGTGTACCTAGTGAGAATCAATCTCCGGGCTACCAGTAATTATTTCGGTCCCGGACACCGCATCCGGCTCGACATTTCGAGCAGCAACTTTCCGCGTTTTGACCGGAACCTAAACACAGGTGGCAACAACTTCGATGAAACAAAGTGGATAGTAGCGCACAACGAGATCAAGCATGATAAGCAGTACGCATCCTATATCCTTTTGCCAGTAATACCCTGAGAGTTGCGGTGCGAGTATGTCGAAATCTCGTGCGCGAGACAGGCATACTGCAGTTGTGCCGAAACCATGTGGTTTCGGCACAGCGTCGAATACGCAGCCGCTGTTGACAGGACCAACGACTTGGCGATGGATGCTAAGAACGATTTTGGCAGGCCTGGATGAATCCGAGCAGACGCCGAATGCCCCACGGTCGCCCTCAGTCTATTGGGTCTCTATAGGACCCCAGATTCTCAATCTGGTAACCCGGGTTCGATTCCCGGTACCGCTACCAAATCCACCAGATAGCGAAAACAGCCAATTTTAATGCGGCTTCCAGGCGTTTCGAGCGCCCGTCTATTACGTCTTGCTAATTCCCGTTTGTCTCTCTCGTGCCCTCCAGGAATGGACAGTAAGTGGACAGTATGAAATGGCCCTTGCCGAATCGCGACGGGCGAACCCTGGCCCGATGGTGAGGAACCTGGACTCATCCCGCCGTGCGGTTATTTCCTTGACGCACGTCCCACGCCGGGCGTAGCGTCGAAATCCATCCGAGATTCATTCGCCATCTCTTTTCCCGCACGCTCAATCTTGCTTGTGCGGTCGGACCCGGAGATAAGCTGGCTAACAGAAGGAGAGAAGGATGAAGCGAGCTTTGAATCTAATGATCTTATTGTGCCTGGCAGTTCCGACTCTCACGGGCCAACAGCCCGCCAAAGTAACGCCGAAGACCTACAAAGTAGCTCAGGTCGACAACTCGGGTTCTGTTTCCCTCGACGGCCGATTCCTAATGTATGCGGACTGGGACACCGACGAGGTCCCAGGTAATGTGGTGGGGGTTGGCGCTCGTTCCGATGCGTGTACAGTGACCTGTAGCCGTGAATGCATAGAAAGATGCCACGAAAACGCCTGTAACAAAGTAATGTGGCAGAGGCACGCACGGGTCAGGATCAGAGAGGAACGTAGTCCGATCAGGAGAACGTATGTCTGAAAAAGATGTGAATCCTACGTTAGAACGCGGAGCATCCATGAGCGCAACCGTCTCCCGTCGCCAGTTCCTCCTGGCCGGGGCCGCCGCCGTACCCGTCGTGGGTGCGGCGACCGCCCGGTCCTCGAGGTCCGCGGCGCCGGCCGTCATCATCCCGCAGGGCTCGCGGCCCTGCGTGGTGGCCTCGGACAACGGCATTCGCGGCGTCAAGGTGGCCTACGACATGCTCATGAAAGGTGCCGACACGCTCGACGCGATCATCGCCGGCGTGAACATTGAGGAGCTCGATCCGAACGACCGCGGGGTCGGCCTCGGTGG
>Ga0209726_10006388_pt1 | contig 13710 bp, 12 predicted proteins | sample Subgrocontami54m_FD_187453 | JGI IMG/M metagenome (GOLD analysis project Ga0209726, IMG submission 187453) | Subsurface groundwater microbial communities from S. Glens Falls, New York, USA - GMW46 contaminated, 5.4 m (SPAdes) (version 3) | ecosystem: Environmental > Aquatic > Deep subsurface >... | reverse complement strand
GGGGAGCTGGTCGCTTACACCGGAACTAGGGTGTAGAAAAACAGCCGCGTCTGCTACCTCGTCGTGTCCCGGGATCTGGTACCCCTAATCGCGCGCTGTTTTTGTTCGAGCGCTAGAGTTTCACCCTTGTGACGCTCTTTGTCAGCCCGGAGCTTTTCCTTGGCAAGGGTCAGAGCGATATCCACCCATTCAGCCGTCAGCGCCTTGAAATGCTTGTAATTGGCTAACTGTGATCTCACCGCACCCACCCATTCTTTCTGGACGAACTGACTTGTGCTTTTCCCCTGATGAACATAGCTGAGCTGGTAATATGGGCCATGTTTTTGGGGCTTCTTCGGTGCCGTGCAGCGACAGTTTGAACGACCACAGACCGTGAGCTGCTCGTTTAGACTTCCGGGCCTCATCTCGCCGATCAGCACGAGCTTTCCCTTAATTTCTTCGATTCGTTTTTCCATCTTTTGTATCTGCATTAGTCTACCTTATCATAATTGAATCTGATAGCCTAGACACGCTATCAGATAGTGGTGAGGTGATGCGGATTGACGAAAACAGCTCGGATTCAGAAGTCCAGAAACACCTGGAAGGCCAAGGCCGTTCTTCGGGCAACCAAGCTGCGTTATCAGCGCAAGAAGTCGGCCCGTCTTCAGGAGCGACAGGACGCACGTCATCTTGAGCTGGAAGAAAGGGGTGGCTTTCTCGAGTGCGAGAATGCTTCCTTGCGATCAACTGCTGTGGTCCATCCCCCTGCTGTCATCGATGGAGGCTCCCTTGACCTGCGCCGAACCTCGTGTGTCATGATGGTGATCGAAGGGATCGTTTCCTTTCGGGCTGTACCACGGATATGGGGAGTACTCCAGCGGCTTGGTTGGGCACAAATTCAGATCCCGCACTTCACCTCAGTAATCCACTGGACGTTGCGCGCTGGAATGGCTGTCTTCAACGCGGTCGTCCGCACGGACGAACCCTGGCTTGCCATCATTGATTGTTCAATCGACATTGGAACGAGGAAGGCCCTTGTCGCTTTGCGTGTGCCGCTATCGGCAATTCATCAAAAACAAGGTGCCATCGGGCTACAAGACTGCGAATGCATTGGTTTGAAGATCTCGACCCGGTGGAACGGTCCCCTCGTCAAAGACGCCCTCGTTGAGATTTTCGGCAAAGCAGGAATGCCGCAGGCTATCATCAAGGATGGCGGGACAGATCTCAAGAAAGGCGTTGATCTCTACCGCCGCGAGGTGGAATACGCAAAACAAGTATGGGTGATCGAGGATCTCGGCCATGTCGCGGCAAACGCGTTGAAAGCCGAATTTGCAGAGAGAACCGCTTTCTCCGTATTTCTGGAGATTATTCGAAAGGGCGCAGCTCGGATCAGACAAACGGATTTAGCGTCGCTGTTGCCGCCCAAAATTAGAACCAAGGGAAGATTCCAGGGGATCACTGAATTGGCGCAGTGGGCCGAGAAGCTTCTCAATTTGATGGGCGGGCAAGGCCGGTCCAAACAGGACAGCGAATTGGGCATGCTCCGAAAGGCCTTTCGCGGGCTCTCTCAGCTTCGTTTATTTCTGGAGCAATTTGGTGCGACGTGCCGGGTGACGGAACAGTTCTTGAAACTGCTAAAGCTGAAGGGGCTCAATCAAGCGACTTACTCGGATGCAAAAACCCTCTTGAAGCAGCTCCCGGATAGATCGGAAGTCCACGCCCGACTGTCATCCTGGCTCGACCGGCATCTTCATATCCAGTGCAGACTCGCAATCGGACAGCTTCCGCTTCTTGTCAGTAGCGACGCCATCGAATCTCTGTTCGGAAAGTTTAAGACAATCGTCCAGAGAAACCCTCAAGCCAAACTCAACAGACTCGTTTATATTATCCCTCTGCTTTGTGGCACTCACACCAGCGCTCAGATCGATCTCGCTTTACGGGGCTGCTCCCACGGTCGGATGCTCGACCAAATTGAGCAAACCATACCTCCCACGCTGCGACAGCAGCGCCATCGAATACTCGACTCAGCATCATCCGACCACATACCAGAAACCGGGAATCCAGCAAGGCTCAAAGCTGGCTGAATTTCTACACCCTAGTTCTCGTCTGATAGTCCTTGCGGTGATTTACCCTTGACTCATCACCCAGCTCTGTCCTATGTCTCTCTATGAATCCATTGGAGGGAACTTCGAATGAAAAGACAATCGCTCCTCGTTTCGTTAACGTTCCTCATACTTCCATTCAGCCTGTGCTACGCGCAGTCTAAAGAGTTGACCAGCTTAAAGGTCACCTATTCCGCCATCGGCGCCGCATCATTGGTCACCTGGGTCGCCAAGGACGCCGGAATTTTTCAAAAGCATGGCCTCGACGTCGGGCTCGTCTACATCGGAGGAGGCGCCATGGCGATGTCCACATCCATTTCGGGCGAGACCCAGATCACTCAGGGAGCCGGAACCGGGAGTATTTTGGCGCGGCTTTCGGGGGCGGATACGGTGATTTTCGCGACCATTTTGGACACCACCCCACAAAGTCTGGTGGTTCATCCAGACATTCGCGGGCCACAGGATCTCAAGGGCAAGAAATTAGGAATCACCCGCTTTGGCTCGCTCAGCGATTTCGGGGTGAGAAAGTATCTGCAAACAGTTGGACTCGACCCCCACAAGGACGTGACGATCGTCCAGATGGGAGGCCTCCCAGAAATCTTGGGTGGCATGCAAGGAGGAGCCATCCAGGGTGGCGCGCTGTCCTCTCCTTCGCTGGCCAAGGCGAAATTGCTCGGCTACAGAGAGCTAATGGATCTCGGCGCGCTCGGCATCAAATACCCTGGCACCTGTTACATGGCCACAGAATCTTACATTAAGAACCAGCGGCCCGTCATCATCCAGTTTCTCAAGGGAATTATCGAGGGGGCTCACTATGTCAAAACCAACAAAGAACCCTCGATCAACGTCTTGAAGAAATATACCAAGATCAACGAGCCTCCCATCCTCGAAGACACTTACCAAGTTTTTGTCCAGCGCTACATCCGTTCCGTGCCGGTTCCTTCTACTGAAGAAGTCAAAACCGTCCTCGATCAGATAAAAGATAAAGATCCCAGGGCGAGAACAACGGACTACGAGAGTTTCATTCGCGGCGACATGATAAAGGAGATCGAACAGAGCGGTTTTATCAAGTCGCTTAGCAAAAGTTGATTATAAACTGCCCAGGCAAAAGGAGGCGCCAAGATGAAGACTAAATTATCACTAGCGATGGTTTGGATGTTTCTTTTCCTTGTTCCCGTCGAGTCATTCTCGCAGGCAACCGATCCTAAAATCGTCGAGGCGGCGAAGAAAGAGGGCGAAATCATCTGGTACACCTCTATGGCCGTCGACCAGAGCCAGCCGTTGATGAATGCTTTTCAGAAGAAGTATCCAGCGATCAAGCCGGTGCTAATGCGCGCCGGCGGCGGCGCCATCATGAATCGGGTCCTCACCGAAACGCGGGCTGGGATGTTCGGCTTCGACGTCGTGGGCGGGCGTGGCGAGATGATCCAGATTTTCAAAGAGCGGGGGATCATCGCCCCGTACATCTCGCCTGAAACCAAGTTGATCGACCCCGATCTTTTCGACAAACAGGGTTACTGGTACGTCCACTACGTTGTGCCGTGGGCTCTGGGCTACAACACGGCCCAGGTGAAAAAAGAGGAGGTGCCCAAAACCTACGAGGCGCTTCTCGACCCCAAATGGAAGGGCGGGAAGATTTCCATGGACAACGAGGGCTATCTTGTGCTCCAAGGGCTCATGACCGCCTGGGGAAAAGAAAAGGCTATCGATTACATGAAAAAGCTCGCGGCCCAGGATCCGGTTCTCATGCGTGGCAACACGGAACGAGTCGCCTTCACCGGCGCCGGGCAATATCCCCTTATTCTCGCCTACGCCCACACGATTGAAAGGGAGAAGTTTAAAGGTTCCCCCATGGACTGGATACCGCTCGAACCCGCTGTGGTGGAAATCGATCCCCATATGATCGGCTCCAAAGCCCCTCACCCCAACGCGGCACGACTCTTCATGGATTATATCCTGTCAAAGGAAGGACAGGAGATGCTCTTGGAATTTCAGCGCATCCCGGTGCGCAAAGATGTCGAACCGAAGCCGGCCCGGCTCTTTCGCGGCTATCACCGCATCGTCGAACGGCCTGACGACTATAAGTATTTTTCCGACAACGTGAAGCTCTACCAGGAGATCTTCAAGACGCGCTAAACGAGAGATGGGCGGCGGGATAGACATGGAGTAAAAAAGTTGTTAGGAAAAATACTTCGATAAAAAGAAAGATGACGGAAAGAGGAGAAGAGAAATGGCGACGAAGTTGAAATTTGGCTTGCTCCTACCACACTTTTGCGAATATGCTTCGGCTGAAAGTTGCATTGAAGGCGCGAAAAAGGCCGAGGCCTATGGTTTTGACTCGGTTTGGATCAGAGACCATTTGGTCTTTGAACCCCACGGAATGGAGGGCGAAGACAATACCCACATCGAGGGTTTGCTGATCCTCGCGGCGATCTCGTCGGTATGCAAGAAACTGATTCTTGGCACCGGCACGATGATCTCCCACCGCCATCCGATTCATCTGGCGCAAGCCATGGCGGGCCTCAGCACCATGTGCGACAGCAATATCATCATGGGGCTTGGCCTCGGCACCTTTCCCCATGAGTTCGAAGCGGCGGGTTACAAAAAGACGACTCTTCAAGATCGCGCTAACATAGCCAAAGTGAACGCCCTGCTCTGCCGCCGATTCTGGGCCGGTGAAAGGATCAGCTACAAAGACGACTATTACGACTTCAAGGACGTTGAGCTCAAGCCGACGCCGAGCAAAAAGATTCCGATTTGGTACGGCGGCGGCACACCGGCTTCCTGCCGCCGCGCGGCGGATTACTGCGACGGCTGGATGCCGGGACGTATTCCCACGGCGACGTTTAATAAAATGGTCAAGTACCTCGAAGAGCAGTGCAAGCTGGCGGGGCGGCCCATGGTGACCACCGGCGCGATCCCGATCACCAGCATCGATAAGAACAGAGACGTGGCGCTCAGCAAGGTTAACGTCAAGGGTCTAATCAACGAAGGCAACGCCCCTGCCAAGAAAACTTGGGTGAAACCGGCGTCTGGCACCTTCTCGACGGTTGCCGACATCGAAGGGCTGCTCATGGCGGGAACTCCGGCGGATGTCGCTCGCGATACCAAACGGTACGAAGAAGCCGGCCTCAATCATATTGTTTTCGATCTGCGCTTCCGCTACGCCGACTGGTTCCAGCAGATCGACTTGTTAGGACAAGAAGTTTTGCCGGCGGTAAGAGCGTAAATACTGTTCAAGTCGTTCCAGCCGTTCAAACAGTTCAAACCGTCCGATCCGAATCTTCAAAACGTTTTGAACGGCTTGAACATTTTGAACTTTTTGAACGAACTTTGGGAGTTTTAAGATGCGTACGGAAAAAGTTAATTTTTATAGCGAAGACATTAAGCTCGCCGGCGTGCTCTACTTGCCGGACTCGGACCAGAGCAAACCCTATCCGGGCATCGTCCAAGGCCCCGGCTTTCTCGGCCTCAAGGATGCCAAGCACTATATCATGATGTTCGAGAAGCTCTGCGCCGCCGGCTACGCCTGCCTTTGCTTCGACTACCGCGGCTGGGGCGACAGCGAGGGCAACGAGCGCGGCTGGGTGATGCCGAAATGGCAGGCGGAAGATATTCGAAACGCCATTACTTACATGCAGACCCGGCCGGAAATCGATCCCGACCGGATCGCCACCTACGGCTCCGGCGGCACCGGCGGAGGCAACGCTGTTTACGTCGCCGCCATCGATTCTCGGGTCAAGTGCTGCGTCAGCTATCTCGGCGTCAGCAGCGGCCGGGACTGGCTCCACTGTATGCGCCGCGAATACGAGTGGGTTGATTACCTGAAAAGCATCGACGAAGACCGTAAGAAACGAGTGACCACCGGCTCGGGCGCAATCGTTAGCGCCCGTGAAGGCGGCATCATGGTGCAAACCCCCGAGCGCCAGACGACCACTATTAAGAAAGACGTGGCGGATAAGATCCCCGATGCCATGCCATTGGCCTGCGCCGAGGCGATTTTGGAATACAGCCCCATCGACGTCGTGCATAAAATTTCGCCGCGCGGCGCCCTGTTTATCGCCGTGGAGGGCGACGCGGTCACGCCGGAACAGCAGTCGTTCGATTTATACGAAAAAGCCGGCGAGCCCAAAAAGCTGGTGTTGTACAAAAAAACCACCCACTATGGCATCTACAACGATTACTTCGACGATGTCGCGGCCAATGTGGTCGACTGGTACAACCGCCACTTGAAGTATCACAAAATCGAAATCACCGAAAGGAAGTAGGAGCGAGGCATGAACAAAATTTCCTTCGGCGTGCGGGTGCCGAACTCCGGCCCGCTTTCCAGCATTGAAAACATCGTCAAGGCGACCAAGTCGGCCGAAGAATTGGGCTTCGACGCAATTTGGGTCCACGACCACGTGGTCTGGAGCTCGGAAATGCACCGCCATCACATTTCGTCCGGCGCGGCGGAGGCTTTAACCGACACCCAGGATGCCAACTTCTTCGAAGCCACCACGATCCTTTCCTATCTGGCGGCGGAAACCAAGAAGATCGTGCTCGGCGTCGCCTGTCTGGTCATGCCCTGCCGCAATCCGATTTACGCTGCGAAACAGTACTCAACCTTGGACCATCTCGCCAACGGCCGTCTGCTGGTCGGCGTCGGCCTCGGCTCCAAGGCCACCCGAGAGTCGGACGAGTTCGGCGTATTCGGAGTTTCCTATGACCGGCGCGGCGACCGCACCGATGAATATATTCAAGCGATGAAAGCGATCTGGACCCAGCCGTTGGCGTCTTACAAAGGCGATTTCATCGAGTTCAAAGATGCAGAGGTTTATCCCAAGCCGATTCAGAAACCGCATCCGCCGGTTTGGGTCGGCGGTTGGATGAAACTCGCCGCCAAGCGCGCCGGCAAGTACGGCGAAGGCTGGATACCCGGCTGGCTCTCGCCCACGGAAATGAAAGTCGGCTGCGATATCCTCGCCAAAACGGCCCAAGAGAACGGCCGCGATCCGAAGAAGATCACCATCGCGGTGGAGAAACTGGCGACCATCGCTAAAACGCGCGAAGAAGGATTGAATCTGGCGATGCCCACGCTCAAAACCAGCAGCGAGAGCTACGAGCGCGATATTGACAGCATGCAGTTCGCCCTCGACCGCCACATCTTCGGCTCGGTGGACGACGTGCGCCGGCGTGTCGATGAATTCATCGAGAACGGCGTGCAGCACTTCGAGCTCAAGATCATTTACCCGACGATGGACAGCTTGCACCGGCAGATGGAGCTGTGGGCGGAAAATATATTGCCGCGGTACAATTAAGAGAGTTTCGAGTCTCGCGTTTCGGATTTCGAGTTCAACTTCGGATTTATCCCCAACCCGAAACTCAAAACCCGTAATTCGAAACGGTTTCCAGGAGAAGAAGTTGAACCTGCAATTTAATTTGAACGGTAAACCGGCGAAGGTGGACTGCGAGGCGGCGGATACGCTCGCCGAAGTGCTGCGCAACCAGCTCAATCTTAACGGCACCAAGGTTTCCTGCGAAGTCCAAGTCTGCGGCGCCTGCACTGTGTTGGTCGACGGCGCGCCGGTGAGCGCCTGTACCTATCTCGCATATGAAGCGCGCGGCAAAAGCGTCACCACCATCGAAGGACTGGAAAAGCCCGACGGCACGCTGCATCCGTTGCAGCAGGCGTTTATCGACGAGTTCGCCTTTCAGTGCGGCTATTGCACGCCGGGAATGATCATGGCCGCCAAGGCGCTGCTCGATGAAAACCCCAAGCCGTCGCGCGATCAGATCATTCACTATATGGACGGCAATATCTGCCGCTGCACCGGCTACGTTCCCATCGTTGCGGCCATTGAGCGCGCCGCCGAAGTGATGGCGAAGGAGAGCAAGACGTGAGCGCCGAAAAGAAAACTGACTTTCAGATCGTCAACCATTCGATCCCGCGCCGCGATGGTCGGGTCAAAGTTACCGGCAAAGCGCAATACGTCGCCGACTTGCGGCTCATTGGCATGGCCTACGCCAAGGTGCTGCGCAGCCCCTATGCCCACGCCAAGATCGTTTCCATTGACAAATCCCGTGCCGAAGCGCATCCCGGTGTCCATTGCGTCGTCACCGGCTATGATCTCGACGGGTTGAATCCTTATTACGGCCACGCGGTCAAAGATCACCCGCTCCTCGCCACCGAAAAAGTTCGCTACGCCGGCGAGCCGGTGGCGGCCGTCGTCGCGGTCGATGAGCGGACCGCCTTCGAAGCGCTGGAGTTGATCGACGTCAAGTACCAAGAACTGAAAGCCGTTTTCACGCCGGAAGAGGCGATGGCCGAGGACGCGCCGCTCCTGCACGAGCGGAAATTCGAAGCCGGCGCCCTGCGCGGATTCGAAGGCGAGGTAACCGCCGGCAAAGGGACCAACATCTGCCAAAGCCATAAAATCCAGTGGGGCGATGTCGAGAAGGCATTTACAGAAGCGGCCGCGGTAGTCGAGGGCAACTACTATTTTCCCATGACCTACGCCTACGCGATGGAACCTTACGTCGCCGTCGCCGATGTGACCGACCAAGGCGTCAACGTCTATTCCTCGGCGCAGCATCCTTTCATGGTGCGCCACGACTTGAAATCCATCTTCAATCTGCCGGTGAGCAAGGTGCGCCTGATCGTCCCCTTTGTCGGCGGCGGTTACGGCAGTAAGTCCTACACGAAAATCGAACCGCTGGTTGCCGCTTGTTCCTGGAAAGCCAAGCGTCCGGTGAAACTGCAACTCACCGTCGAAGAAGCGATGCTGACGACGCGCAGCGACGACGCTTACACCTGGATGCGCACCGCGGTGGACAAAAACGGCAAGATCATCGCCCGCCAGGCAAAAATCCTGATGAACACCGGCGCCTACGCCGAAAACAGCCCGCTGGTGGTCGAAAAATCGACCAATCGCTGCGTCGGCCCCTATGCGATACCGAATGTTCTGATCGAAAACTCCTCGCTCTATACCAACACCGTGCCGGCAAGCTCTTACCGCGGCTTCGGTTGCGCCCAAGTCACCTTGCCCGGCGAATCGCAGATCGACGAGTTGGCGGCAAAGATCGGCAAAGACCCCTACGAGTTTCGCTTGGCCAATGCGGCCCAGCCGGGCCAAGAATTTTTTCCCGGCATGCGCCCCTTCGACGGCACGCTCACCCAAGACCTCGAGACCGCGGCGAAAGCGATCGGCTGGGGGACGCCCTTGGCCAAGGGCCATGGCCGCACCGTCGCTTGCTCCGGCAGCGACGCCGGCGCCTATCCGCTCACATCGACGGCCGTGCGAGTGCACGCCGATGGTTCGGTAACCATCATGACCGGCAGCACCGAACTGGGCCAGGGCAGCCACACCGTCCTGCCGCAGATCGCTGCCGAAGCGCTGGGTGTCGCTTACGATAAAGTGAACGTGGTCTCTTCAGACACCGCGATCACACCTTACGACCGCTCCACCGGGGCGAGCCGGACAACGACGCTGATGGGCAGCGCCGTGTTGGAAGCGAGCCAGGAGGCGATCCAGCAGATGGTCGTGATGGCGGCCGACGTGCTGAAAGTCAAGGTCGAGGATATTCAAACCGTTCGCGGCGGCGTCCGTTGCGGCGAAGTCCAGCTCGACTGGTCCCAGGTGATTTGCAAATTTTACGGCCTCCCCGACGGCGAAGTGATCGGCCGATCTTATATTAGAAAATCCGGCAAGTTCGCGGCCCTGCCGGTCTTCTGGGAAGCCGCCGCCACCGGTGTGGAAATCTCCGTCGACGAGGAGACCGGGAAAATCACTATGGAGAAACTCGCCACCGTCGGCGACGTCGGACTGGCGATCAACCCCGCGTTGGCCGAAGGCCAGGACCTCGGCGCCGCGACCATGGGCATGGGCATCGGACTCTTTGAAGAGCTGGTTTACGAAGGCTCGCAGTTGGTCAACGGCTCGATCTTGGATTATCGCCTGCCGCGCTTCTCCGATGTACCAAAGCAAGTTGAGTTGCACTTAGTTCAGAACCAAGACGGCGTCGGCCCCTACGGCGCCAAGGGCGGCGGCGAAGCGTCGCTCAACTCGATGGCGGCGAATATAGCGAACGCAGTCGAGCGCGCCGTCGGCGTGCGCATTCGCCAAGCGCCGCTCACCCCCGAACGCGTCTGGCGGGCTTTGAAGGAGAAGGATGGAAGATAGAGGATCGAGGATTGCCATCCTCCATCCTCAATCTTCCATCCTCGATTTTGCATATGATGCCGCTTAGACGATTTGCGATTCACCAACCCAAGACCGTCGCCGAGGCATCACAGATGTTAGCCGAGTTCGGCGAGAAGGGCCGGCTCTACGCCGGCGGCACCGAACTGCTCCTGGCGATGAAGCATGATCTGCTTCGCTATGAGCATCTAGTGGATGTAAAGACGATACCCGGCCTCGATCAGATCGAAGTGAAAAACGGCTCTGTGATGATCGGTGGTACCGTTACGCACCGCGCCATCGAACGCTCGGCCCTGCTGAAGCAGAATTTGCCGGTCCTCGCGGAGATGGAAACTCAGGTCGCCAACGTGCGTGTGCGCGCCAGCGGCACTTTGGGCGGAAATCTCTGTTTCGCCGAACCGCACTCCGATCCTGCGACGTTGCTTGTGGCGCTCGGCGCGACAGCCCATGTGCAAGGAAAATCCGGTGCTCGCTCCGTAACCATCGACAAACTCATCACGGGAGCCTACGAGACGTCCCTCGCCACCGATGAGCTGCTCGCCGGCGTCGAGATACCGATTCCCGCCAAGACGCAACGCGCGGCCTATCTCAAATATCAGTTAAAAGAACGGCCGACGCTGGGGCTCGCGCTGGTTCTCGAAGTCGACGGCGAGAATATCAAGAAAGCCACGGCTGTAGTCGGCAGCGTCAGCGTGGTTCCTACGCAGGCCACTAATGCGAATGGCCTGCTCACCGGCCCCAAGTCGCAAGTTGAGAGACAGCTCGGCGCTGCGGCAGAAGCCTTGGCGCAAGCGGCCGATCCCGTCGACGACCTCGAAGGCAGCGCCGAGTACAAGCGCCACCTGATCGGCGTTTTTCTCAAACGGGCGTTCATCAAAGCGATTGCCTGAGCTCATTTCGCCGGACGCGCGATTCATTTCCCAAAAGCGTCGGCCCCTCCCTTCGCGCACAATTTGCCAATCGCACTCGTTCGAGGGTTTATCCCGAATTCCGCAGTTGAACATGAGCGAGGGGCGAACCCTTCGACTGCACTCAGGACAGGCCTGGAGCGGCGAAGACACCCAGGGGTGCTGTTTCAAGGTCTTTTCTGCCGCTTGGCACAACGCCTTATTACTCCAACTAAATTCGCACAGCAGCGAGATCTGTCCTTAGCTCTGGGGTAGAAAAGCATTGTCTTCGTTGCGCAAGGTTTGCCCCTCGCTCACAGCGTCACTTTCCCACTGCGGAATTCGGGATCATTTGGCTGGCTTCGATCATCAACCTTGCTTGACGGTCTGCACGTCCACTTGATAGTGTCTGTATCGATTCTCTCGAGGAGGTGAGAGTTTATGGCTTGGATTGGAGTTTGTCTTCTATTCGCAGCGGTCATCGACGTCCTCCCGCCTATGAACTTTCACGCCAGCGGCTCCGAAGCCGTTCTAGAAGGCGCCAGGAAAGAGGGCAAGCTGGTCGTTTATACGTCGATGACCGTCGACCAGGCGCAAAAACTCAATAACGCCTTTTCGGCAAAATACCCTTTTATCCAGATAGGCATGTTTCGGGCCGTGGGTGAAAGATTGCTCACCAAGATCATGACGGAGGCGCAAGCGGGACGATATGAATTCGATGTCGTGCAGTCCGCCGAAACTCAGGCCTATTTTCTCAAGAAGAAAAATCTGCTCGGAAAGTATCTGCCTACGGCAGCAAAACATCTTCACAAGGGATTTTTCGATTCCGAAGGTTACTGGTCGGCGGTTTACATGATGCCCAACGTTATCGGTTACAACACTCGCATGGTCAAGCGCAATGAAGTTCCCAGGTCGGACGAAGATCTCCTGAACCCGAAATGGAAGGGAAAAATCGGCATGGACCATACGAAACCTGAGTGGTTTGCCTGGAAGCTCAAACGCATGGGCGAGGAGAAGGGAATGGCCTACATGAAGAAGCTAGGCGCCCAGGAACTTCGGCTCTATGCCGGCCTTACGATCATGACGAATCTCCTGGCCGCCGGCGAGTTTCCGTTGGTACTGAACACCTACGTTCACAATGCCGAGGATGCCAAGCGCAAAGGCGCGCCGGTGGATTGGGTTGCTCAGGAGCCGGTCTTTACCAAGTTTCAGCCGATCGGCGTCGGCGCGAGAGCGGCCCATCCAAATGCGGCAAAGCTTTTCGTTGAATTCATGCTCTCTGAAGAGGGCCAGAAAATCATCGCGTCCTTCGGCCGGGTACCGACCCGCATCGGCATCCCGACCGCTGTCCAGGGTATAGACAAGGTCAATTTCGTGGTCGATGACATAAGTGCCGGCGATGACTTCAATAAAAACTACGAGCTGTTTCGCAAAGTTTTCGACGGACCGAAGTCCTGACAAGGATCAAACGATGAGACCCATAACCATCAAGTGGCCTAACGACGCCAAGATCGCGGTTAGTTTCTTCGTTGCTTTCGAAGCGTTTGAAAAATTTTCCCAGTACCGGCGCGGCGGCGACAGGCCCGATTACGCTTCCCTCGCCTACGGCGAATATGGCGGCCGCGCCGGCATCTGGCGCGTCATGGATACGCTAAGCCGCAACGGCGTCAAGGGTACCATCGATACCAACGGCCGGGTTGCCGAAGATTTTCCCGACGCGTTAAAGGAATTGCACGCCGCCGGGCATGAAATCGTCGGCCATGGCTGGGTCAATGACGTCTACCTGACCGCGCTCGAACCGCAACAGGAAAAAGAGCTGATCAAGAGAACCTTGCAGAGCCTCGCGTCGGTGACCGGAAAACGCCCCGTCGGCTGGGTCAGCCCCGGCCATAGAATCAACGAACATACCTTCAACCACCTGGTTGAAGAAGGCATCTACTGGAGCGGCGATCTCTTCGGACCGGACATACCCGAACACCGCATGATCAACGGCAAGCCGCTGGTCATCATGCCGCGCCTCGATTATGCCAACGACCATTCGCTGATCTTTCACCCGAAGAATTCCGCGCGGGTCTATTTCGAGAGCTTCAAGACCGCGTTCGATTATCTCTACACCGAAGGCCAAGCGGGTTCGCCCAAGCTCATCGACGCATTGGTGCATGCGCATATCGGTGGGAGGCCCAACATCATCGGTGTCTTCGAGGAGTGCATTCGCTACGCCAAGGGATTCAAAGATGTTTGGTTCTGCACCAAAGGGGAAATCGCCAAGTGGTATCTGGACAACTATGTGCGCGCATAGCCCATCGAGGTGATTATGACAACGACGGCCGGCGCAGTTGAAAAATACCTGGCGGGACTCAGTTCGCAAGAACTCTTACTCCAGCCCACCTGGGACGAATGGTTGGCTTTCACGCCGCCTTACGCCGACGGTCATTTCTCAAGCGCCGACGTAACGGCGCGCTACAACCGCAACGGCTACGACTGGGACATCCACGGCACGCTCTACACGCCGGAGAAGGAATTGAACGATAAGCGCGCCTTCGTGCTTTTTCACGGCGGCGC
>Ga0209726_10006383_pt1 | contig 13715 bp, 18 predicted proteins | sample Subgrocontami54m_FD_187453 | JGI IMG/M metagenome (GOLD analysis project Ga0209726, IMG submission 187453) | Subsurface groundwater microbial communities from S. Glens Falls, New York, USA - GMW46 contaminated, 5.4 m (SPAdes) (version 3) | ecosystem: Environmental > Aquatic > Deep subsurface >... | reverse complement strand
TCGACGGCCGGCCCCGCCTCGAGCACGAGGACGGATCGACCCGCTGCGGAGAGGTTCGCGGCCATCACGCCGCCGCCGGCGCCGGATCCGACGACGATGACGTCTGCCTCCAGCACGATCGGCTCGCCGAGCCGAATCACGTCGGCAACCGGGACGCGCGCGTCAGCGCTGAAGCGGCGCCACGGCTCGATCGTCGCCTCCGGATAGCCAACCGCCTGCACCACCTCGATCTCGCGTCGGTCAGGCGTGAGCAGCGCGACGACGCCAGACCTCGCGCCGACCGACGCAATGCCGCCTCGCACGATGATTTCGGCAACCTCTTGGGGCGTCAGCGCATCCGAAAGCGCCGCGGTCATGGCCTGCGCCTGCTCGGTCCGCCTCGCTTCGTCCCGAGCACGCTCCAGCAGATGAGCGGACCGGATCGCGACGGCAGCGTGGGCGCCAAGCGCCTCCGCAATCTCGAGCTCGTCCTGAGACACCGCATGAGGCTGGGTCCAGGCTGCATGCAATGTTCCGACGAGGTCGTCGCCCGCGACCAGCGGCACCACCAGGCTCGCGACCACGCCAGGGAACTGGCTCCGCACGTCCGGATGGACCCGCTCGTCTCGCGCGTAGTCTTCAACAAACGCTGGCCGCCGCGTTGCGATTGCTCGGGCCGTCTGGCCCTGGGGAACAAGCCGAGCTCCCGGAATCGCAAAGATCGAGTCCAGCGCCGCAAGCGGATTCGGGCGACGCACGACCAGCATTCCATCGCGATCTGTCAGGTAAATCGACCCTGCATCCGCCCCGAGGAGCTGCATCGTCTGGTCCGTCAGCGCGTCCAGCACCGCGTCCAGGTCGTGGCCGCTCGCGCTGATCAGCCGCGCCGCTTCCACCAGCGCGCGGGTGCGCCGCAGGGTCTCTTCAAGATTCGCGGTCGTCATCGCGGCCCTCCCCGCGGTCGCGGCGCGCTTACGCGACCAGGATGAGCTTCCCGAACTGCTGGCGATCCATCATACGCTGGTGTGCCGAACCCGCGTCGACCATCGGGAAGCTCCGGTCGACCACCGGCCGCAGGCGGCCTTCGGCGAACCAGGCGAGCGCGCGCTTGCTGAAGTCCGCCACCGTCTGCGCAAAGCGGGGGCTCGTGGTCACCGCCATCCCGTAGATCGTGAGGTTACGAAAGATCGTCGGCCGGGTGTCCAGCTCGACCCGGGGGCCGCTCGGCGCACCATACACGACCATGCGTCCGCCATCCGTCAGGCTCTTGAGGCTCGCGGCGAACGTCGCCTTGCCGACGCCTTCGAGCACGACCTCCACTCCGTGAGAGTCCGTCAGCGCCTGGATCACCGCCGCCACATCCTGCGTGCTGTAATTGATCGTGGCCTCCGCGCCCAGCTCCCGGGCGCGCTCCAGCTTCCAATCCTGGCCGGCCGTTGCGATGACGCGGCCACCCAGCTCCTTCGCCACCTGGATCGCTGCGCTGCCCACGCCGCTTCCCGCGGCATGCACGAGCACCCGCTCACCAGGCCGCAGGTCGGCGCACGTGACGAGGGCGTGCCAGGCCGTGGTGAACGCGACCGGAATCGCCGCCGCTTCCTCGATGCCGATCCCTGCCGGCGCCGGCATGACCGCCCAGGCCGGCGCCACCATGAGGTCGGCATAGGTCCGCTTGCCGAGGGCGAGCACGCGCTGGCCGACACTCAGACCCCGAACCTCAGTGCCGACCGCCTCGACCACACCAGCGGCCTCGAGGCCCGGAATCACCGGCGGCTCCTGCCGCAGGTACGCACCGATCCGCATCAGGTGGTCCGCAAAATTCACGCCGACCGCCTGGACCCGGATCAAGACGTCGTCAGGCCCGGGCACCGGGTCCGGGACGTCCTGCATCTGCAGCACCTCAGGGCCACCCGGCTCGGTCACCACCATCGCTCGCATTCGGCTCTCCCACCCGGCAAATCAATGCGGTAGCCGAGCCTCAGTATGTCACAATCACTTCAGGATCTACGCACAGTGAACCCACGATGAGGTGCGTGTGGAGCTTACCGCGTTCTCCCGGCATCGACCGTGGCCGCTTCCGCGGCAGCCCTGGGTTATGGCTCAGGTCTGGCATGATCTCCTGTTCGCGCACTGGCCGGTGCCATTGGCGCAGCTCCGAGCGCTCGTTCCCTCCGCAACGCCGATCGACACGTTCAAGGGCCAGGCCTGGGTAGGGGTGGTCCCCTTCCACATGAGCGGCGTCCGGCTCCGAGGCACGCCCGCCGTGCCGGGACTCTCCGCCTTCCCAGAGCTCAACGTCCGCACGTACGTCACGGTCGACGACAAGCCCGGCGTCTACTTCTTCAGCCTGGATGCCACGAATCCGCTGGCGGTTCTCGCAGCGCGCGCGTGGTACCGGCTCCCGTATTTCCACGCGCGCATGCACGTGGACGTCAAGGGCGGTGACGTGGGGTACCGGAGTCGACGCATCCAATCCGGGACGCCAGCCGCCGAGTTGGTCGCCGGGTACCGGCCCGCAGGCCCCGCGCTTCCACCAGAGGCCGGCACGCTCGAGTACTTCTTGACGGAGCGCTACTGCCTCTACACGGTGAGCCGGCGCGGCCACGTCTTTCGTGCTGAGATCCACCACCCCCCATGGATGCTGCAGCCCGCCGAGGCGGAGATTCAGCACAACACGATGGCCGCGGCCGCCGGGATTACGCTGCCCGACTCAGCACCCGTGCTGCATTTCTCGAAGCGGCAGGAGATGATCGCCTGGGCGCCGGTGCGGCTCCTGGCGCCCGCGCGCGTGAGCGCCCAGCCAATCTTCACCCTACGACCGGTCCCGGCGCTCGGGGCCTGATCCCGGAGAGCACTCACTTTCAGCTTGGGGGGCAGCCTGGAATCCCCTCCCCCCTTGTGGGGGAGGGTGAGGGTGGGGGGTAGTGACCCACAACATCAGTTAGGGAGAACTGAGGGACTACCCCCCATCCCAACCTTCCCCCACAAGGGGGGAAGGGGTTCATTGACCCACGCTACGCTCGGCCGGCCTCTCCTTCTGGGAGAGGCCGGCCCGCCCCCCTCGTCCAGCACGGGAGGCGATTGGCGATTCCCTCAATGGTCCCCTCTCCCCCCTCGTCCAGCACGGGAGGCGATTGGCGATTCCCTCAATGGTCCCCTCTCCCCCTGGGAGAGGGTTAGGGTGAGGGCGTTTACCTGGACCGCGCGGCGCCACGCTCGATGCCGTCGAACACCATCCAGTAGACCTGGACGCCCTCCGCCACCACCTGGCGCAGCCGGTCCTGCACCTCGTCGCTCGTGGCGTAACGCTCCACCATGCGCGGACCGACGTCGGCATGCTCCTCCTCGACCTCGGACCCGTGGGTTGACCAGAAGGAGATGTCGTCAGCGGAGAACGGGTAGTGGCGCTGCAAGCCGTCCGCGATGACGGCGGCGCGCGCAACGTTCTGGCCCTCGAAGACGAAGCTCTGGACCGTCACCGCCTCCAGCCACGGTGCATCGTAGAAGATGCGGTCGCGCCAGCCGATGAATGCCCGCAGCTCGGCCACCGGCTCGGCGCCCTCGATCTCCTCGCGGGAGAGCCCGAGCGCCCGGCCAAACTGGAAGAAGAGCTTCTTGTGCTCCTTGGTCGGGTCCTCGAAGCCAGACTCACTGAAGACATTCTCCAGCAGCATGTGCTCGAGCTCTGGGTCGTCCGGGCAGCGCGAGTAGATCGCCGCGACAAGCTTCGGGAACATGCGGGCCGTGCGCTGGTAGTACTGCTTCGCGAAGAAGGCAAGCTCACCAGTCGTCAGCTCGCCATCGGCGATGCGACGCACGAAGGGATGGTCCCGCGTGTGATGCTGATTCACGATGCCGCGCAGCTCATCCACGAATAGCTTGCCGGCAACAGCCATCCAGTCCTCCTCAGCGTGCGCCCAAACCGACCGCGATAAATCGGAGACTTCTGCCCCGGCGGACGCGCGGGCGCCTACAATCAAGTACAGCCCCGAACGATTGATTTTTACCAGATTGCCGTTTGGCGAGGAGACGATGGCGTTACTGCTGACTCGCGACGATCTCCGTACCCTGCTCGAGGACCCTGCCCAGCTCGACAGCGCCTTCGCGGCGATCGAGGGTGCATTCCGCGAGCACCGCGAGAGCGGCGGCAAGCCGACCCCGCAGCTCGCCCTGCCGTTGAGCGAGGGCCGCGGAGCGGTGCGAATCGTGACCGCTGCCTCGGCGACAAATGGGGTCACGCTGCGAGCCGCGAGCGGCGGCCCCGGCGCATCGCCGATCGACGCCTATGTGGTCATGCTGTTCGACAGCAAGAACGGTCAGCTTCGCGCCGTGCTGGCGGGTGATGACCTGAACGTCTACCGCACCGCGGTGCCCGCCGGCGTCGGCTGCCGGCTCCTGGCCCATCCCGCAAGCCGCGTCGTTGCAATGCTGGGCAGCGGCCGCCAGGCGCGGGGCCAGCTCGTCATGCTGCATCACGCCCTGCCTGCCCTCGACGAGGTCCGCGTCTATAGTCCGACGCCCGAGCACCGCGTCGCCTTCGCCCTGGAGATGAGCGAGCGGCTTGGCGTTCGAGTCGACGCTGTCGCCGATCCGCGGGCAGCGGTCGCCGGCGCAGACGTCATCGGCGTGACGAGCAACGCCCTGGCGCCCGTTTTCGAAACCGCGTGGCTCAAGCCAGGCGCGCTGGTCGTCTCGATGGCCGCCGGCCAGGTGCCCCCGGATCTGCTGTCCCAGGCCCGGGTCATCGCCTCGTCTCTGGCGGATGTGGTTGGCCCGGGTGCAAAGCGCGAGCCATACACCTCGGCGATCGCGAGCGGAGCCTGGGACCCGACGCGGACCGTCGAGCTGGTCGACGTCCTCACGGGCACGACCCCGGGCCGCACCAGCGAGGACGAGATCATCCTCTACGAGATGCCTGGCATGGGCGCCTGGGATACGGCGATCATGCGCTGGGTCTACGACTGGGCCACCCAGCGCGAGGTCGGCACCCCGTTCCATCTTTCGGTGCCGGGCTCCGGGGCCTGAGCACCCGACCCATCACTCGACGCGTCGGGGGGATCTGAAGGCCCCGACCGAACGGGTCCCGATTTTGTACAGAAACACCCCAGGCCCAAACCGCTCCGCTGCGACCCTTGCGAGTTCAGACCGGTCTGACTCGAGCAAGCACTCTCCCGATGGAGAAACGGCGAGGTACTCACCCATGTGCTCTGACTCGAGCGGCTTACCGTAGCGCTCGTAGGTCTCGTCGAAGCGCTTCGCGAAGGCCGCGGTCTTCAGGTCATCCGGGGTAAACACGAGCACACCTCAGGGCGGAAAGCGGCCGATAGCTCTCAGGCAGCTCTGCTCAAAGCCAGGCTATCGGCGGCCGGGCATGACGTCGCCACCGCGGGCGAGCGCCTCGGCCTTTGCCGTCTCGAAATCAGCAAGCCAGGTCGTGATCTCGAGCCGGTCGTCCCAGGGGTCCGCGAAATAAATGCTGACGGCGCCGAAGCCCGGATGCGCCATCGGGCCGCGGATGGCAACTCCCTTGCTTTCCAGGTGCGCCTTCCAGGTGGACAGCTCGTCGATATCGCGGCAGTTAAAGGCGTAGTGGATGAGGCGCGGCTTGGTTGAGCTCGGGTCGCCAAGAAACAGGCTCACGACGTCCGAGCCGACGCGCAGGTCCTCGTGCGGGCCCACCGGGTGGCTGGTATCGCCGCCCCAGTTGTACCGAGCGACGACCTCCGCGCCCAGCGTGTCGACGTACCAGCGCTCCGCCTCCACCAGGTCCGGCACGACGAGCGCGATGTGATCCCAGCCCGTGAGCCGCAGCGGCGCGCTGCTTTCGGGTACCGGAATCGCCTCCTTCGGCGGATCTACGACTTTCACGGTTGTCATTGCCATTGTCGTCCCCTCAGCAAGAAGCTAGTTGTCAGCCACGACCCAGCACCCGTGGTCCCGTATCGCATCATACATCGCGTCCGGCGCGAGATCGGCTCCGTTGGGCCATTCCACGGCGCCGAGCACAACGCGAACGGAGTTAAAGAAGTCTGGATCCCGGAGAGCTGCAAATACCGTGCCCTTAACTCGAGCTGCCCCGAGAAATCGCTCGAGCTCCACAAATCCTTCAGTGCCATCGATAAACGTGACTCGAAGTCGCGCGCTTGGTAGCGGTTCGACCGTCCGGACACGCCAAGGAACGTTCGGCTGAATGGCCGGCGCTACTGCAGCGGCTCGACCGGTTTGGGCGGGTGAAGGTTCGTGCATAAATCCCAGTCCTCCAGCAGTTCCTCGCGATGATCCGATGCCCACTCCAGCACCAGCGCCAGAGCCCGGCGCGGAAGCGAGCCTCGGAGCACCCGCAGGTCGCGGAGATCAATAAGCGCTTCGTGCTCCGCGTACAACGCGTGAAAATGCGGTGGGCCATGCTCGTTGGCGAACATCTGAATCACGATACCGTAGAACATGCTGATCGTGGGCAATGTCGCTCGCCTGTCGTGTCTTCGCCTTGCTATGCAAAAGTTATCACGTGGCGCCCGCGGAGCACGTGAGGTGTGCGGGTGAGATGCGCTTTCTGCCCGACCCGCCCGAGATCGAGCAGGACTCGCCATTCGAGGACGTCGACGACCGGGAGCGCTGGGCCACCAAAGGCGATCTCGGGGGACTGCCGCATGGTTTGGGCACCACCTCACGGTTTGCACCGAACGCAAATGCCGATTGGTAAGCCACGGCCTACGCGAGGAGGCGCGGCCGAAGCTCTTCCAACGCGACCGTGCGCTCGTCCTCTGCCGCGGCGCGCACGTCGTCAGACTCCTGCGCATCGAGCAAGTCCTCCGCGATCGCGGTCACCCGCTCAGCGGCCTTGTCGAGCCGGCGCAGCATGGCCGTCTCATCGTCCGCGAGATCGCCAGCTTCGAGCAGCGCCCGAACGCGCTCGGACGTCCCACCGGAGACGGTGGGTGAGGATTGAAACGCTTCCACGATTTGCGGGGCGCCCATGCCACGATCGCTGCACCCACCGGAGACGGTGGGTGAGGATTGCAACGTGCGAGGCCCGCTGGGATCAGCGCGCCTCGCTATTGTGCATGGCGGTGAATCTTGTTGTCCCCGCTTAGATCGCCTCAATCATGAATGCCATCAACCCGATCCCAACGGCGCACGCGGTAGCCTATGCCGCGAATGGCAGCGGGGCCGGGAGTAAGGGGCGCGGGCTCACTATTGCGCCAGAAACGAACGTGCATACCGGATTTATCTTCGGCAGTGATGCAGAGAAGCTCGCCGACGTAGTTACCGCCGCGCAGCCGCGTGAAATCCCGGACGCTCTGCGGGCTAACGATTATAGGTTGGGGATTCTGAACGGGAGACCGAGCACCTGCAAGGTGAACTCTTCGACGCTTGGATCGACGTCAAAGGCCACACGGTTTTCAGTGGATAGACCTGGCTGGACTGTCTGCGAGCCAATGAAACCCTTGTCTATCGATGCTGTTGGGCCGGATGGAGAGAACTTGCGGCCATCGGGTGATAGCAGACGCATCGGCCGGTCGGGTGCAAGGCGCGAAAGCTGTGGGGGCCTTCCTGGGCGCCGTCGAATTACGCAGTGACCAGGGCTTGCAGCGCGTGTGCGAACGCGTCAGTCGCCTTAGTGTCGGGGCCAACCATCCCCGTTGCCGAGCGCCACAGCTTTGCGATATCGGGGTGATCCTGCAATCGTTCGCTGAGGTATGGAACCTCAATGCCGACGATCGCCAGCGATTCTGGATCAACCCGGATGTAAAAGACGTTATCAATGCTCTCAGTGAGCGCTTCTTGCGGATCTCCCAGCATGAGCGTAAAGAGATCCTCGCCCGGCTCATAGGACACGCAGACGTCAATATCGGCCAGGCGTTTATTCAGATCGCGGTTTGCCTCCACGATCTCTTGAAGAAACGCGCGACTCTCCGCTTGCAGTGCCGCGATCGATTTCTCATCCATAGCAAACCGCCTAGCGCTGAGCCGGGACGACGATACGTGCGTTGTTGAAACTGACACGCCGTGCGAAATGCACCCTTCTGACCCAACCGTTATCCATACCAACTACGACCCGGAGCCAATCCCGCTCGAACTTCCCGGACCCGAGCCCGCCACGGTAGTAGTGGCGCTCACCCGTCATTGTCTCGAGGACGATGTCCGGGTGATTGACGACGCCTGGGATAGCGTCGTGCCGGTCAGCGATCTCCCAGTGCGACTGGCTGTGGCGCTCCCAGTTGTCATGTCCGAGCTGCACCATGCGGCCATCGTAGTCGACACATTGAATTTCGCAACTCAGAGTCGGCCATCCCTGCCGGGTCTATTCACACCGTACCCTGCGGCGTTCCTGCGCGCCAAGGATACACTTTCCCTTTCGCCCGCCAGCATACGCGCCGGTCAGCAGACGTCACAGGGGCGGGGCACGCGATCGCCGCGATCCTGAGCGACATGGATTCAGAGGTCGTCGCGTTGGAAGCCAAGCTGGCCAAGGCCCGCCAGCTCAAGCACGGCATCATGCAGAAGTCGCTCACCGGGCGGATTCGGCTGGTATAACCGCGGCATCTCGGGACCAACCCGGCTCCCGGCCACCTACCTACGTGGACGAGGCCGGGGACGGCGTGCTGTTCGGGCCCAGGTAACGTAACCGGCTCCTTTGAGGCCGATACGATCACCGTCAACATCCACGAAGCCAAGACCCAGCTCTCCAAGCTGGTCGAGCAAGCCGTCAAGGGCGAAGCGTTCGTGATCGCCAAGGCGGGCAAGCCGTTGGTCAGGATTGCGGCGCTGGATGCCCCCGCGGTGCCGCGACGGTTAGGCTTCTTGAAAGGCGAGATAGCCGTGCCCGAAGATTTCGACCGCATGGGCGAAGCCCCGATCGCGGGCCAGGTCGGGATCACCGGCGTGTGAAGCTCCTTCGGGGATGGGCATGATGCCGGACACCGGTTTCAGCCTGGATGAGATGCGATTCCTGGCGGATCTGCCCGAGGTTGTGCGCGAATCGCCATTCGAGAAGGTCGACGACCGGGCGTGGTACGCCATCAATGGCGATCTCGGCGGACTGCCCTACGGCTGGGGACACCAGCTCACGGTTTGCAACGAGCGCAAGTGCCGGCTCTGGGTAACGGAGCGTGAGGGCTTTGCGTACTATCGCCACGCTGGGTACGAGGGCGTGTACCGGTCATTGTTGATGGCGGGCGGGGGGCTAACGGACGAAGAATTTCGTCGTGTGCCGGAGTGGTTCAACGCCATCCACGCCGCGGAACCGGCCACTGCAGAGTACGATTGAGATCACCGGGGGCCGCTCGCGCTGGCGAGCGACGGACTCGAAGCTTGGATAACGCACGTGTCGCCCGATGACCGCGCCTGCTACGTCTGCGTGAATGCGAGCTGCGCCCGGGCGGGCTCCGAGGCGCTGCGCGACGCGCTGGCGGTCAGGCTCGCCGGCACGGGCATCGCCGTCCGGAGCCAGCTCTGCTTCCGCGCGTGCTGGGCGGGCCCGAACGTCGTCGTCGAACCCGGCGGCACGTGCTACGCGAACGTCCAGCCGAGCGACTTGGACGCCATCGTCGCCCGCATCCTCGAGGACCCCTCCGGCCCTCACCGCTTGCGGTAGACGTCCTTGCGGGGGCCAATGGCCATCACAACGATGATCTGCGCATCGTCGTCGACCCGTAGATGATGCGGTACGTGCCGACGCGAATTCGGTAGGCGTGGGTTTCCTCGCCATAGACCACGGTTGTTCCGTGGGGGCGCGACTCGGTTTCGAGCCGGCGAATCTGCACCGCGATCCGATCTCGCATGTCACCGGATAGGCGATCAAACGCGCGAGCAGCCGGGCGAGAGAAAGCGATGGTGAACGGCATGGGTGGTGTTAGAGGCCGTGCTTGGCCTTAACTTCTTCCCATGCAACGAGCCCGCCGCCCTGGTCGGTTTCTTGCAGCGCGTTGGTGATCTCTTGCAGGTCCATGAGATCCTCGACCAACTGCTCGATCGTCTCAAGAGACGCGCGGGTCTCTTCGCTCGGTGTTGCCTCATGGGCAGCCTTCACCGCAAAGAGAACATCCTGAAGGCGGGGGATCAATTCTTTCAGGTCAAGCGGAGAGCTGATGGCCATAACGGACCTCGATCGGCGGTAACCGGCGCCTGACTGAGTTTACCGCCTAAGCCCTATACCCACGCGAGCACTTGAAGTATCTGGCTTCATTCCGCCGCGGAAGGCCGACACCCTTGACCCGCGGGGACAGTGGGTGAGGATTAAAGGGAAGCAAATCCAACCGCTTAACATGACCAACGCGAACGTCCAGCCGAGCGACCTCGACGCCATCGTCGCCCGCATCCTCGAGGACACGGCCGCCACCCCCTGACCCGATCCCTGCCACTCGCACCTGCCCCCAAACCCCCGACCTCGATTCCCAACCCCACGAGGCGGATGGTAGCATTCGAGCGTTTTGCAAGAGTGCGCCCACCGTTTGCGTTGGGCGAGGATTGAAACAAACGTGTGGCAGGGGAAATCGGTTTCCGTCGTGCTCCCGACCTACAACGAGAAGGACTCGGTCCGCCAGGTGGTCGAGGACCTGCTCGCCACGGAGGTCGTGGACGAGGTGCTCGTCGTCAACAACAACGCCGCGCCGGGCACCTCGGAGGCGATCGCTGGCAGCGGCGCCCGCGAGGTGTTCGAGTCGCGCCAGGGCTACGGCTTCGCCATCCGGCGCGGCCTCCATGAGGCCCACGGCGACTACCTCGTCGTCTGCGAGCCGGACGGCACCTTCGTCGCGCGGGACATCTTCAAGCTGCTCGCCTACGCCGACGACTTCGACGTCGTCTATGGGAGCCGCACGGCGCGCATGCTCATCTGGACGGGCGCCAATATGGGGCTCTTCCTGCGCTGGGGCAACTACGTCGTCGCGAAGCTGATGGAGTTCCTCTTCAACTCGATCAGCCTGACGGACGTCGGCTGCACCTTGCGGCTGGTCAATCGCTCGGCGCTGGAGGTGATGGAGCCGGGCTTCCGCATCGGCGGCAGCGCCTTCGGTCCGGAGATGATGTTGCTAAGCCTGATCCACCGGCTGCGCATCATCCAGGTTCCCGTGAATTACCTCCCGCGCGTCGGCAAGTCGTCGGTCACGGGCGATCCATTGAGGGCAACCATGCTCGGTCTGTGGATGATCAGCCTCATCCTGCGCTACCGGCTGCGCAGGCAGCCGGTAGCCGCCTCGCAGCACGTTGGGGTCCCATCGGCCAACGGCCGTGGCTGACGTCGGCGGCCTGGCGACTGCGCCGCGGCTTCCGGTCTCCGTCGCCTGTCCCCGGTGCCTCGGGGCACTCAATCTCCACGAAGCGACCCTGGTGTGCATGGCCTGCGGCGCGGCGTATGCCGTGCGAAACGGCGTGCCGCTGCTATTCGGCGCACCCGCCGCGGAGGAGGACGTCGACCGCGTTCAGGCGCTGTACGACGACGTCGCGGAGGAGTACGACCACGTCTTCGCCCCCCACGTGCTGCGGCACTATCTCGACAAGCGCCTCGGCGTGATCCGCGAGATCGTCCCCGGGGGGCGCGTGCTGGACGTCGGCTGCGGCACCGGCGCGCTCGCCGCGCACGTTTCCGGCGCGGGCTACGTCGTCGTCGGCGTCGACGCCTCGCCGGGCATGCTCAGCCAGGCAGCAGCGGGCAGCCTCGCGGGCGTCTACGCGGCTTTCTCCACGGCGCTCCCATTTCCGGACGGGAGCTTTAGCCTGGCCTACACGGTTGCCACGCTCCACCACCTCGAGACGCCCGAGCGGGTCGCCGCGACAATCGCGGAGATGGCCCGCGTCGTCCGGAGGGGAGGGCACGTGCTCCTCTGGGATCACAACCCGCTCAACCCCTACTGGCCGATCATCATGCGCCGCGTGCCGCAGGACTCCGGCAGCGAGCGGCTGGTCTCGCTTGGGGAGATCCTGGCGGATGTACGCGTCGCTGGGCTCCGCACCGTCGCGGCGCGGCGACTCGGCCTCGTGCCTGACTTCACGCCCGCGAATCTGATGCCGCTCGTCCGCGGCCTGGAGCGGGTCGTCGAGACGACCCCGCTCCTCCGGATGCTGGCCGCGCACAATGTGGTGATCGCGCGCAAGGACTGACCGTCAGCTCGGGCAAAACTGGGCTGGCTCATCCGCGCGGCTCCCCGTCGGCCGGGGCACGTACACGTAGGCGCGGCCCACCTCCTCATGCAGCACCATCGTGTCCTGCAACGCCGCGAGAACCGGGCCGGGCCAGAACGCATAGCCGTGATACGAGCCGCTGCCGTCCTCGAGCGGGTGCTCGAAGATCAGCAGTCCTACCTGGCGATCGCAGATGCTGCGCGCCAAGGGCCTGGAGTCCCAGCGCCCCTCGAGCTCGAGAATGTTGTAGATGTACGGCTCGAGCACGATTGGTCGGTCGGCGAGCGCGACCAGGTCGAGCTGCGCGGCGAGCACCATCCCCGGCGCCCGGCGCACCCGCTCGACGAGCTCATGCTGTTCCTCGATCTCGGCCGGATCCGGTCGCGGCCACCCCGGCTGCATCCGAGCGGGCGAGCCAAAGAGGGGCATGACCCCGAGGAGCGTCGCGCCAAGGACCACGATCGGTACGAGCGATCGGAGCCGCGGCAGGTCGGCCCCAGAAACTGTGCGCCAGAGTCCAATCGTCGCCAGGATCGCCGTGCTGGCGGCGAACTCGGTCCAGTGGTTGTGGTTGGCCCCGGCCTTGAACAGACCAAGCAGCGGAAGCATCGTGGCCAGCCAGTACAGCACCAGGAGGCGGTCCGCGTCGCCTCGATCGCGCAGCAGGCGGACGGCGGCGATGGCTGCGAGCACGATCGGCCCGGCCTGGAAGCGCAGCAGCACCGCAAACGTCGTGGCGAACACGTCGAGCTGCATCGGGTTGACGTTGGCCTGCACGGTATTGGCGATGAACGCACCCGTCGTCGCCTCGAGCCCGAGCGCGACCCCACCCACGAGGCCGCCCACGACCGAGGCGTAGATCACCGCCTGGCGGTGATCGCGAAGCAGCAGCCACAGCGTGCCGGCGACGGCGGGCGCGATGAGCGTCTGCTTGGTCAGGATCGCCAGCGCCGCCAGGACGCCCGCCGCCACAACGCTTGCGCGTTCGCCACTGCGCTGCAGGACGACGATGGCCGCGAGCGCGAACGCGACGCCAAGGACGTCCTCCTTGTAGAACGCCATCCACGGTGAGGCGATCGGCATATCCGCGACCAGGTTCGTCAGGAATGAATGGACGACATCACGAGGGAAGAAGAGGTCGGGGCGAGCGGCGACCCACGGCATGCCGAGCCCGAGGAACAGCAGCAGCGCGAAGATCCCAGCCCAGCGGCTTGCCGTCTGCTGGGCGACCATGTGCCCGACCATGAGCGTCGCCGCGATGCCGGCCAGCACTGAGACCACTCGCCCGGGCCCAAATCCATCGCCGAAGAGGAGGCGCAAGACCGCGCCCAGCCAGTAGTAAACCGGCGTGTAGGCCGTGACCGTGAATGGCATGCGGTCGAGCGGCTGATAGAGCGGCTCGCCGTGCAGCAAGCGCGCGGCCTGGCCATAGATGATCGCCTCGCCGTATTGCAGCTCACCCGATATCGTAAGCGCCCGAGCCGCGGACTCGAGCTGGGCCATCCCAATCATCGTCAGCGCGCAGGTCAGCGCCGCGACGCCCAGCACGCGGAGGCGCGGCAGAACCGCGAGGACCACCCCAAGCGGCCAGAGCACGAGCGCCGGGCCCCAGC
>Ga0209726_10006377_pt1 | contig 13723 bp, 17 predicted proteins | sample Subgrocontami54m_FD_187453 | JGI IMG/M metagenome (GOLD analysis project Ga0209726, IMG submission 187453) | Subsurface groundwater microbial communities from S. Glens Falls, New York, USA - GMW46 contaminated, 5.4 m (SPAdes) (version 3) | ecosystem: Environmental > Aquatic > Deep subsurface >... | reverse complement strand
CGGGATGTCGTGCTTTACTGCACCTGTCCCAACGAAGCGAGCAGCGCGATGATGGCGATGCAGCTGCGTCAATTCGGAGTCACGCGTGTGCGTCCCTTAGCGGGTGGCTACTTTGCATGGCGCAAGCGCGGCTTCCCTCTCGATTCCCAATTTGGGCCGATCCCACCCATGCGTACCCGCAGCTTTGTCCGGAAGGTTGCAGCTCTGAGTTGAGGCGTGTTGCAAGTTTCAGCAAATTCCGACAAACAGATACCACACGTTTTTCCCGTACTGGCTCCTGCGAAACCGATCGAGGACTTGCGAATCATTAGTAGTGAGTGAATGGAATCAATCGTTGATCCATAGAACGTCAGCGTAGCCATAAAACTCATATTCAACAAAATCAATCTGGAGGATTGAATGAATCACAAAGTAGTTGTTTCACGTCTGTTTTCCGCGCTGATGGCGATCGCGGTCGCCGGAATGCTCGCTTTACCCGCTGCGGCACAGGATTCGCACGTGACCGTGGCAAGCCAGAAGTCGTTTGACCAAACCGTCAGCCAATTGAAGTCCGCAGTCAGCCAGGGCGGCATGATGGTGATGGGAGAAGTGAACCAGGGCAACATGCTCTCGATGACCGGCCTCAAGCTGAAGGCCACGCTGTTCCTCGTGGGCAATCCCACCGTCGGCAAGAAGATCTTCGAACAGGACCCCGCTGCTGGGCTCTATATTCCGCTCCGTGTGTTTGTGTACGAGGGCAAGGACGGCAAGGCCTACCTAAGTTACGACAAACCGAGCTCGCTGCTTGGATCGCTCAACAACCAGGAGATCAATATGGTTGCGGGCATGCTGGACCAGAAGCTCGAAGGCCTGTCCCAAATGGCAACGCACTAGAACTGAAACCGCCAGGGGAAGAAATGCGGCTGATCGCATTTCTTCCCGCCACGGAGCGAACCAATGAAAACGATCTTCTTAACCCTATTTACCCTTGCCCTGGTGGCTGTCGGTCCCCTGATCTTTCCGATCGCGCAGTCGGGACACGGAAACCTGGCTACGCTGGCGAGTAATGCTCTGTTGCCCTCGATTGTCTTTCTGGTGGCGGTCGCCGTCTTCGCGCGCCGTGGCGAGGCATGGCTCTCGCGCACGATCGTCCGCGGAGCGCTGGCAGGTGCGATCGCCACTGTCGCTCTAGAAATCGTGCGGCTGGCCGGATTTCATTTCGGTTACATGCCGGGGAATTTGCCCCGTTTGATGGGAGTGCTGCTGCTGGACCGCTTTGCGCAAGGTCCTTCCCTAGCCTCCGACATCGCTGGGTGGGCGTATCACTTCTGGAATGGCGCATGCTTTGGAATCATCTACAGCCTGGTGTTGGGCACACGCCGCCGTTGGGCCGGGATGATCTTCGGGCTCGCTATCGGCCTGGGTTTCCTAGTCAGCCCAGTTGTCATCTCGCTCGGCGTGGGCTATTTCGGGCTGGAGTACTCGTATGGGTTCCCGATTACCGTGTTGCTGGCCCATCTCGCATTCGGCGGAGCACTGGGAGTGCTCTCGTATGCATTCCTAGGCCCGCAGATCGACCGGCTGATCTCGGCGCTGCGAGGGGGGCAGTGTTCGACCTGCGGCGACATGCAGACGGTCAAGGCCGGTGGGTCGCTGACCAAGAGCGGGCAATACTAAGCGGATAGCGGTTGCCAATCTGCTTTTGTCGACAACCAGTGGAGCTTTAATCGAGAATATGTGTAGCCTGTCATATGTCGAGCTAATAAGAGTGCGCCCGGCCCGCGCCACTGCCCCTCCGGTTCGGCTGGCCGGAAATGGGCGCTCCGTTGCTTCAAGGAGAGTCCCCGAAATTTATGTGGCGCAGCAAGAGAGGTGAGCCACTTCTTTGTCGAAGGTCAGTGCCGCCAGCTTCAAACCCTCAACCATGGTCAAGTAAGGATGGAATGTCTCCACAATGTCTTTGATCGTCAGCCCAAAGCGGACCGCCAGCACCGCCTCCTGAATGACTTCTCCGGCTTGATCGGCCAGTACGTGGGCACCGAGAAGGCGTCCTGTGTCTTCCTCCGCCAAGAGCTTGATTAGGCCACGCGTGTCGCGAGCTGCTAAGGCACGAGGAACGTTCTTCATGTCCAGTAAAGACGTCTTGACCTTGAAGCCCTGCTCTCGGGCCTTGGCCTCGGTCAGCCCGACGCTCGCTACCTGTGGGTCGGTGAAGATGACGTGCGGTAGAGCCGTAAGGTCGTAGAGACGACCGCGGCCAGACAACGCATTCTCCGCAGCCAGGCCGCCCGTGTAGGCGGCGACGTAAACGTACATCGGATCTCCGATGCAGTCGCCTGCCGCATAGATGTCGGGATTGGTGGTCTGAAGATGCTCGTTAACGATGATCTCTCCCCGTGTTCCCACCTGGACGCCAACTCTGTCGAGTCCGAGATCACTTGTAGTTGGCCTTCGCCCGGCGGCGACGATGAGCTGCTCCCCTACACAAGTTTCTTCCTTGCCGTTGATCGTAGCTTGCACCCGATACTGCCCATCTATCCGCTGCACGCGGTGAATTTTCACGCCCGTGCAAACTCGCATCTTCTCTTCGCCGAGATAACGCGTCAGTGCCTGGCCAACCTCTGGCTCTTCAGCTCCGGCCACATGGGGCCCGCCTTCAAGCACCATCACCTGAACACCAAAGCGATTGAAAAGCTGTCCCAATTCAAGCCCGATCGCTCCAGCTCCAATTACCAGCAGCGACTGCGGCAAGGCGGGAAGGCTCAGTGCATCCGTGCTGTCCAGGTATCCTGCCTCTGCTAGACCGGGGATTGGGGGAGCCCAGGGATGCGAGCCGGTCGCGAGGATAATCTTGCCCGCCGTGTAGGTGGTTCCATCGACCGAGACTGTGTGGCCGCCCTCAAGCCGGACATGCCCTCGAATCAGCTTGACATTGGGATGGACGCTCATGACGTCCACGTACTTGCCCTGGCGCAGGGATGCTACTAATTCATCTTTCTGCTGGACCACTCGTTGCCAGTCGGAAGGTGGAGGACACGCGGTCAGTCCTTCAAACTTAGGGTAAGCGGAGCGATAGCATAGGTCGGCTGCCTTGATGAGCGTCTTCGAAGGCACGCACCCAATGTTGACGCATGTCCCGCCAATGGTCCCGCGCTCGACCACGGCAACACTTGCGCCCAACTCCGCGGCTTTTATAGCGGCTGCGAAGGCAGCCGACCCACCGCCAATGATCAGGAGATCGAAATCGGCGCCCTGCTGTTTGGGTGCCAGCTTGTCGCCTTCGAGCGAATGCCGTTCACGGACCTGGGCACTATAGCCTGCCTGTCTGACGGAGTCGGTCAACGCCTTGTCGGCGACAGCGGCTTCGGCGATAACCGTCGCCTGGCCAGAGCGCCAGCTGGGGACTTGGGCCTCCAGGACACCGGGAACCGATTTTAGGGCAGCGGTGACGTGGTGAGCACAACCATCGCAGGTCATACCCTCGACGCGTAAAGTAAATTGCTGACGATCTTCCATTTCTACTCCTCAATCAGAACTTGTGATTGGTTCATGTTCCTGCTGCAGGCCCCTCCAGCGATTGTGTGCCACGCAAGTCCGGCTGTAAGGAGGATGCAACATGCAAGAGCCGCGATTTCTGCAGTTGGCGTGTGCTGGTGTTTCATGATGACTGGTTTATCGCTGGGATTGGATCTTCCATTTGCGATACGAGACCAGCGTCAGAACGCCAAAGATCACGAGGGCTGGCAACAAGACGAAATCAAGATAGCGGGTAAACGCGCTGAGCCCCACGGCCGCCAGCAGAAGGACAAGAACAGGCGTAAAGCAGCAGAGCGCTACAGCTGTTGTACCCGTGAGAGCGATGTAGAAGGTCCGTTTGAAGTGCGCTGGTTGAGATGGCATAGGTAATTCACTTCTCCTTGACGAAGCCCAGTATATATGTGTAACCTGTCATATTGAATCTGTATCATATCATGTGGAGGGCAATTTTGCATTACAGGGTCTATCGGGAGTTTTTTCGAGCACTGGCAAACCAGACTCGGTTCGCGATTGTGCAACTACTCCGAACCGCGCCGCATAACGTAGGGGAGATTGGCAAGAAACTGGGCTTTGAACAGAGCCGGGTCTCTCACAATCTCGGGTGCCTGCTGAACTGTGGCTTCGTACTCTGGGAATGGCAGGGCAAGAACAAGGTCTATCGCTTGCATCCAGACCTGATTCCCATTCTCACCGGCATTGAAAAGCACCTCGCCCGCTACGCGCCAGCGTTGGAAAGTTGTGGGGTTCTGGATGCAGAGTCGAAACCCGTTATTATCGTTCCTCGAATCAACCGTCCGAACCGTCATTCAGGTCGGGTGGGGCGCAAGTTGGGAGTAACCAAATGAAGGATAAAGCTTTTGTCGGAGCTTCGGTGCTGGCAGCTGTCGCGGCCAGTTTGTGTTGCATCCTGCCCATCGTGTTTGCCCTCGGTGGTTTCGCCATCGTGGGTGCGTCTGCTTTCTTTGAGTCTCTGCGACCGTATTTTTTGATTGCCACCTTTGCCCTGCTGGGCGTCGGCTTCTACTTGGCGTACCGTAAGCCCAAGTACGCCTGTGAGCCGGGTTCCGCGTGCGCTCGTCCCCAGGTCAACCGCTTCGGGCGAATCGGCCTGTGGATCGCCACCGTGCTTGTGATTGCCTTTGCGGCATTCCCCTACTACTCCGGGGCCGTAGCCAATTTCCTCTTGTCGGATGGCAGCGTCAAGGCCTCCCCTGCCCAACCAGCGAGCACCGTGCAACATGTCAGCTTCGCTGTCCGCGGGATGTACTGCCCCGCCTGCGCTAAAGCCGTGGAATCCAACCTGATGAATCTGTCTGGCATTCGGAAGGCTACCGTCTCCTATGAGCAGGGCAGGGCCGAAGTCGAATACGACTCCCGCACCGTGACGTTGCAGCAGATGGAGAAGGCTATTCAGGACGCAGGTTACCAAGCGCAGAAGATCTGACTCAACTACCTCACACAGGAGAAGCAACGATGAAATCATTAGGGCTATTTGCAATTCTGCTGATGTTCGCCGGGGCGGCGATGGCTAAGGACTCTACCGCACAGATTAAGATTTCTGGGATGACCTGCGGGGCGTGCGCCGTCAGCGTGAAGAGAGGACTGGAGAAGACGAAAGGTGTGAAGAGCGCCGACGTAAGCGTGGAGAAAAGGCTCGCCACGGTGGTTTACGACGACAGCCAAGTGAACGATCAGCAGCTGCGCGACGCCATTAACAAGACCGGATTCAAGGCCGAAGCTACGGAGAAGAAGAAGTGACGTCCGAGTGCTGTTCCACTGCGAAAGAAGGGAGTTGCTCCATTGCCGCCGACAGACCGAGGGTATGCCCGGTCTGCGGCAAGAAAGGTAAATCGGTCGCCACGATGACCGTCAAGAGTCTCGTGAGGGACCACACCCGTGTTGCGCCATCCGGCTCATACTCGTTTTGCCGGACGCCGGATTGTGATGTCGTGTACTTCTCCGATATGACGGCTTTTCGCAAGCCAGACTTGAAGGTGCGGGTCGGAATCAAGGAAACCGAAGATCCCGTTCTTCTCTGCTACTGCTTCGACTACAGTCGTGCTGACATTCGGCGTGACATCGAAGAGCTGGGCAGTACAAAGATCCCGGATGAAATCAAGGCGGAGATCGAAGCCGGCTTTTGCGCCTGCGAGGTCAAGAATCCCAGTGGAGCCTGCTGCCTGGGGGACATCACCCGCGCGATCCAGGAGGTACGGGCACGATCAGCCGTGACCCGATAGTGGTCTATGTGAGATATAGGTGCGGGCGCGCTGCCGAAGTTTGTTTTGCCCTTCCTTCGGCGTTCACTGCTCTCGACCCGATATTCGCGTATAGAGTGTAGGTTGTTTCTGTGCACAAGTTGGCGAAGCAAGTCGGTGTGAATGTTCAGGCTTTCGTTCTTACGACCGGAAACTGCGGTAAGGTGGTTCCGAAGTAAGCAACTAGCTGGGGGTTGTCAAGCCGCCCCTATTTTTCTCGCTGGAGGCAGATGAATCGTCGTCAATCCACAATTGGCTCACCGGAATCAGCATCACTGGATGCTCCCGCAGCAATTCACAAATCGACGCTGCGAGAGACCCTTTCCGCCTATATCGGGCTGTTCGCATCACTTGCAACGTTGTTCTGCTGTGCGCTCCCAGCATTACTGGTGCTAGTTGGCTTTGGATTGTCCGGCGTCTTGACATTCTTTTCCGCGATTCCTGGCTGGGAGAGCTTTGGCGCCTATACCATGTGGCTTTTCCCGATCACGGGCATCCTGCTCGCAGCGGGATTCTACTTTGCATTCTTCCGGAACAGACCGGCGGAAGCCTGTGAGATTCCCGCAGATGGGCGTGAAAGCGCCTGCTCAACCGCGACCCGGTGGAATCGGCGGCTCCTATGGATTTCCCTGGTGTTATACGTAGTCGCGTTCGTCACTGACTTCTGGGGAATCGACTGGATGAGAATGCACGGCTACTTCAACCGATAAATTCGGGAGCCACTACAGGCTATGGATCGCCGAACCCGAGTGGCCACTGCGCTTATTGGCGCCTCTATGGCGTGTGCCTTACACGCGCAAACGATCGTGGCTCCTAGCGGCCGGACGTTGTTTCGTGGCGCCAGCCTGCTGCGCAGCACTTTCGAGATAGATCGTTCTTCGTTCAATGCTAGCGGGCAGTCCGTCACTGTCACAAAATACGTTCCGGTTTTGGCCGTGGTGTATGGCTTCCGTCCCCAGTGGACGCTGATCGCAGCGCAACCGTACGCTGGCATCCAGATGACCAGCAGAATGCCCGGTATGGTACAGAAACTGGGATTCAGCGGCCTCGGCGACACGCGGCTCTTTATCCAGTATGACGGCCTCTATAGCCGGAATTCTCCCGGAGGACTGACGCGCTTGTCCGGCGTCTTTGGACTCCAAGTACCCACCGGCTCGTCGCGAATAACAACGGGCGCGGCCGAATACACGGCAGGCTTGATCTTCGAAAAGGCGGTGAAACTCAGTTACGTCTTCAGCGCCGACTCGGAATACACCTTTTCAACCGCGAACAGCCGCGGGATCTCGACCGGCGACAGCTTCCGGTTTGATGGAGCCGTGGCTCGATTCATCATTCCAAAGGGGGAGCTCGCATCGAACGCCGGCCCCTGGAAACACGCATACAGTAGGATCTTCCGGAATGGCGCATACTTCATCTTCGAGCTGAACGGACAGTGGCAGGCTTCCGGGACTTTGCGCGGTAATTCAAATGCAGACACCGGTGGAACAACACTAGCGGTGTCCCCCGGCATCCAGTATTTTGTGAGCAACAGTTTCTTGGCTGAATTGTCATTTCCCATTCCCGTGGTTCGGAATCTCAGTGGAATTCAACCAAGACCTGAGAACTCAGTCGTTATGGGATTTCGGTATCTTTTCTAACCTCTTCGGACGAAGCTATCTATTGGAGGCTAATCATGGGTAGATTGGCGTGGCTTTTGTTGATGCTGTCCATCGTTACGGTACTCTCGGCTGTTCCTGCTTCAGCGCAAGTCGAGAAGGCGACGGTCAAGATCAACGGCATGATATGAGGGCTTTGAGCCAAAGGGGCCCAGAAGGCCCTGCAACGCCTGGATGGCGTTGATCATGCAGAAGTGAACCTTGTGAAGGGCGAGGCTCAAGTCTTTCCCAAATCGCAACAATCATTTGACCCCGCATTGATTCCCGGAGCTATCAAAGATGCCGGCTTCACGGCCGTTGAGGTGGTTGTGGTAGTTGACGGAACGTTGGCTCGGAAGGAAGGGCAGCTACAGCTGGACGTAGCTGGACTGAAACACCCGTTTTTGCTGGCCGGAGGGCCAGAGGCCAATACGCTCGGGGAACGCCCTGACCTAACAGGTAGAACGGTGCAGGTGACCGGGAAGCTCCAGACCCGCCAGGCCGGCCCCTCGGCAACGCTTACGGTCGAGGCTTTCAGACCGGGGCATTGAGTCTAGAACGGCCCCGTTTGGCGGAGACCAGTCGAGTCGGATCAGGGCCCACTTGACTCTGTCCTCAAAAGACTCTGGGGGAATCAAAGCATGAATAAGAAATTTGATCTTGTCGCACTTGGTACCGGATCGGCTGCCTCGGGTGTGGCGTCGAAGTGCCGCTCAGCAGGTTGGCAAGTTGCCATCGTTGATTCGCGTCCGTTCGGGGGCACGTGTGCGCTTCGAGGCTGCGATCCGAAGAAGGTGCTGGTTGGTGCCGCCGACGTAATGGACTGGCTGCGACGTATGGAGGGAAATGGCATCCGCAACAAGCAAGCTCGAATTGATTGGGCAGAGCTCATGAAGTTCAAACGTTCCTTTACCGACCCTGTCCCGGAAAACCGCGAGGCGAGCTTTGCGAAAGCCGGCATCGCTACGTACCGCCGACGGGCGCTTTTCGTGGGACCGAATACGGTTCAGGTTGGCGAAGATGTCCTGGAAGCACGCCATGTTGTCATTGCGACCGGGGCAACGCCGAGAAAGTTACATATTCCGGGCGAAGAATTTCTCACGACCAGCGACCAGTTCCTGGAGTTGGAGGAATTGCCGAAGCGTATCGTCTTCATCGGCGGAGGCTACATCTCCATGGAGTTCGCCCATGTAGCCCTTCGTGTTGGCGCAAAGGTCACAGTGCTTCATCGCGGCGAGCGCCTCCTTGAAGGTTTTGATCCCGATCTGGTTGAACAACTCGCACAGAAGACCCGGTATCTCGGGGCTGATGTGCAATTGCGCACGGAAGTCAACGCCGTCGAGAAGACAGCCAATCACCTGATCGTACGTGCTTCTGCCGGCCACGGGCAGCACGCCTTTCACGCCGACCTCGTCGTCCATGGCGCCGGCCGGGTTCCTGAAATCCAAGACCTGAACCTGGCGGCTGCTCAGGTGGAGGCTAATGAGCGTGGAGTGAAGGTCAACGAGTACCTCCAAAGCACATCGAATCCAGTGGTCTACGCAGCGGGAGATGCAGCAGCCAGTGGTGGACCGCCGCTGACTCCGGTAGCTGGATATGAGGGGCGGATCGTAGCTACGAATCTGCTGCAAGGAAACCGTATGACGGCCAGCTATTCGGGCGTGCCCAGCGTAGCGTTTACTATTCCGCCGTTGGCGGCTGTGGGACTCTCGGAACGAGCCGCACGCGAAAAGGGCCTGCGGTTCCGAACGCACCATGAACTCACGACAGCGTGGTATTCCTCTCGCAGGATCGCCGAGGAGTCCTCCGGATTCAAGGTTTTAATAGAAGAAGATACTGACCGCATCTTGGGCGCTCACTTGCTTGGCCCGCACGCCGAGGAAACCATCAACCTGTTTGCGCTGGCCATCAAGTCTGGAATACGGGCATCCGACCTCCAGGAGACCATTTTCGGCTATCCGACACTTGCATCCGACGTGCGCTACATGCTGTGACTCGCGCTGTCCTTGAGGGGCAGTTGGCGCGTACATGCGGAAAGAACATTGGTCCCTGGACTGTCATTTAGCGCTCTTTCGACAAGATTTGTGTCTGGGGATAGAAATCCTGCCAGGCGAACCAGAACACCGTGGTCGACGGCAGAACGCCCCCTGATCTATTGGTAACCCATGCGGTTTTCGACTTTCGGTCGAAGTGGATCAGCACAGTTTTGTCGCCTACCTCATCGGCAAACTGCGCGGGTCTGTTCTTCAGGACCTCGAGCGGATAGGCTTTCTGAATGCCGCCGACTGCGATGCCGAGCACTCGCTCCATCGGGTTGATCTTCTCTTTTGCCGTCTTGCTGTCTTGCGGACTGCGAAACGTGGGCCTTCCTTGCTCCACATATTCCCTGTAGGGGTCGACGCCGTAGTCGCGCTTGAAGCCCGTATCCAGTGACAGGACCAGAGTGTTCGGATGCTGAGTCCGCCAATGTTCCCAGGTTGAGTGTTCGGCGGGGAGCATCGCCAGCACCGCGCCTGTGAGGGGCCCCGTGATGGCCCGCTGCAGCATCTGCGACCAGAGGCTCCCGGTTTCGTGGTCGTACATCAGGAGATTGGATTTGTATATTCTTCCTGAAACCCCGAAGGTCAGTCGGTTGCCCCCATTTTCCGGGTCATAAATAATGCCCGACAGGCAGAGTGGACACCAGGTGACAACGACGGGTTTTCCGTTGTAGGTGTCATTCACGACTTCGTGCCAGTTTAGAATTCTGATCGGGTAGGCTTTGGCTACCCCGTTGTACTCGATGGCCAGTACTCTGTCGTGCTTTTTCAGAAACCTGTCCCCTTCGGACGCGGAGACAAACTTGGGGTTGCTTAGTGCAGGGATGCCGTCCTTGGGAGGGCCACCGGAAAGGATCTCTTCAATCGCAACGGAGTGGCGTGTAATGTCGAAAGGCGGCTGGCCTTTCCCCGCCTCCAGATACTGTTTTTCCTGCTGCGCAAGGGCAAACCCGGAGGTCGGAAGCATGCAGATCAGGAATGATGCGATCCGAAGTCGAGATTTGTTTGCAGTCCACATAGCGAATCTCAATGTCCCACGTTCGATAGATTGGCCCCCGAGCGACGCAGCGGCCACAGCCCAAGTCGATTTGCATAGGCGCTGACCGACGAGACCACAAACGGGATCGCAAAGTTCAAACAAATCTTGACCAGCAGACTCGCGGGAATCGGACCACGCAAGATCACGTCGAACTGGTTGGCCACCGTCAGCACGCTTCCCAAGATCAGCGCATAGCGAACGGCGCTGATGACCTCGTTGCTCGGAATCGTTTTATCGAGCGCTGCCGCTTCGACCTGTCTTGACATATCCAGGCTCCGTGGGCACGGGAAGGTCAAAACCCTAAGTTGCTAGATGCGCAAACCGGAAGATGGTTACCGGACCGCAGGAACCTGCTTTTGAACTGATTCGGCTTGATCCAGCAGGTGTGCGGCGGTTTGTGGGTCAGCAGTCGGCAGGTTGCAGACATAGTTCTCGCAGATGTAGGCGGTCGCGCGGCCCTGTTTGCGGGTCACATTAGCCAACAATGGCAGCCAGCGTGCCAGCTGTCTTTGCCCTTCAGCGCCATCCGCAAGCAAAAGCACCCGGTTGGGGATATAACGTTGCCACACCATGCGAAGCAGTGCGCGTGTGTCGTCCGCACCGGGGGCGCCGGCGATGACGATTTGCCTGTGCTTTGCCAGGCTGAAGTCCAGCGCTGACATCATGTATGGCATGGCCTCCGGCATCTGCTCCAGACGAGGCGCGAAAGCGGCCAGGGTCTTGTCCGCTTTGTCCTTGTAACCTTGCTTGTCTGTTATTTGCCAGAGGCGCAGCAGATTCATTGCGGCCACGGAGTTTGGAGAAGGTTCGACACCGTCGTACGGTTCCCGCGTGCGCAGCAAAATCGACCGGTCCTGGCCACTGGTCGTGAAGTAACCGCCCTGTTTCTCATCCCAAAACAAACGATCCTGTGCCTGCTGAAGCTGGGCTGCCCAGGAGAGCAATCGCACGTCGAACGACGCTTCATACAGGTCGAGAAGACCCTGGGTCAGAAACGTGTAGTCGTCGAGATAGCCATCAATGTCTGCGCTTCCCGCGCGATAGCGGCGCTTCAACTTGCCAGAGGCCGGCTGATACAAGTGAGATCGCAGAAATGACTTGGCGCGGTTGGCAGCATCAAGATATTTCGGTTCGTCCAGGGCCTGGCTGGCTTTGGCCAAGGCGGAAATCATCAACCCGTTCCACGAAGTGATGATCTTTGTGTCCACCGGCGGCCGCGGCCGAAAAGAACGTTGAATGAACAGTTTCTGTTTTGCGTCGTTCAGTATCTGGCTTGTCTGGGCTTCAGTCTTTCCAAACTTCTTTGCCGTTTCCGCTCCGGAGTGGCCCTTGTAAAGGACGTTCTTTCCTTTAAGCCAGCCTTCGATGTCTTGCCCGGACGGGACGTTTCCCGTGGCTTCCACCCCGTAACGAAAATCGAAGATCGCAGCTGCTTCTCCGCCAAGCGCACGGTCGATTTCCGCTGCCGTCCACACGTAAAACACACCTTCACCGTTTTCTGGCTTGTCCTTTTCAAGCGGGCTGTCCGCGTCCAGCGCGGAATAGAAGGCGCCTTCGGGACTACGCATCTCACGGAGCGCAAAGTCGAGAATGTCGTGCGCCACGTTGGCGTAGGACTGGTCATTCGTTGCCTGGTACGCTTCGGTGTACAGCGTCGCGAGCTGGGCTTGGTCGTAGAGCATCTTCTCGAAGTGCGGTACACGCCAGCGACCGTCAGTGGAATAGCGATGGAAACCGCCGCCAATCTGGTCATGCACTCCGCCCCCGGCCATGGAGCGCACATTGTTCAGCACCATGTCCAGCGCTTCCTTCTTCCTGGTTCGCGACCAGTACCGCAGGAGGAAGTTCGGGACGACCGGCCGTGGGAACCTAGGGCCTTCACCAAAACCGCCATTCGCAGCGTCATACGACTGGCGAATCTGTTCGTACGTCTTGTCCAGTAAGTTTGCTTGTAACGGACCGCCCCCACCCACACCGCTGTTCACTGCCTGTTGCAATTTCTGCGTGATGCTGTCCGCGGAACGCATGATCTCTTCGCGCTGCTTGCTCCACACGTCCGCGATGCGCGGCAGCAGAGTGCGAAGACCGGTAGCGCCATACTTGTCCTCCGGCGGGAAATACGTTCCGCCGAAGAATGGCTTTAGATCGGGAGTCAAGAAGACGTTCATCGGCCACCCGCCACTTCCAGTGGTCGCCTCGACGAAGCTCATGTACTCGTTATCAATGTCCGGACGTTCTTCGCGGTCCACTTTGATGGAAACGAACCAGCAATTGAGCAGCTCCGCAATCGCCGGATTGGAATAGGACTCGCGCTCCATCACGTGGCACCAATGGCAGGTGTAATAGCCCACGGAGAGAAAGATCGGCTTGTTCTCACGTTTTGCCTTCGCAAACGCTTCTTCACCCCACGGATACCAGCCGACTGGGTTGTGCGCGTGCACCAGGAGGTAAGGACTCTTCTCGTGAATCAGCCGGTTGGTATATGGGTACTGACCTTTAGCTTGAGTCGATCGGGTGGAGGCAGTCGCCTTTGTTGGTTTTGCCGACTCTTGGTCGGAAGGGATTCCGGCTTCGCCCGGAGCCGCCGCCATTAGAAACGCTCCACAAAGCAAGAGGTGCGCAATGACTTTCCATAGAACAACGTCACGCACCGCGCGCAGCTCTCCCGTGGGAGCCATCGACGTCGACGCTCTGCCTGCAATCCTTTTCACAGTAGCTCGTACTCATCCACTTCGAGCGAAAAGTGCTTGGGCGAAAAGTTCGCATTCGCGACCGGCTCTTCTGTGGAGCAGATTCGAGTGCCTACTCTACACCAAGTCCTACCGCTTCAAGACAATCTTGGCTGCGGCCAATAGCAGCTCGGAATCCAGCCGTACCTGATAGTCAGGGTTCACGTACTCAAATTGAATTACGCCATTCGTCGCCACCAAGAACACCGCTGGCACCGGCAACATGTGATGTTTCTGCCCGGAAGCTGCCTCCACGTCGATACCGTGCTTCTTCAGCTGCGCCAAAGTTGCGTCATCCAGTCTGTACGCGACGCGAAAGCTTTGTGCCGCAGCCATATCGCTGTCGGATAGCAGTCGGAAGCCTAGCTTGTGTTTGTCGATCGTCTCCTTCAGCTTGGATGGCTGATCGGGAGAAATTGCCAAGAGCTGCACACCCAAATTCTGGAACTGAGGCTCGATCTCGCGCAGTTGGACCAACTGCTGGTTGCAGTGCGGTCACCAACCGCCA
>Ga0209726_10006376_pt1 | contig 13725 bp, 11 predicted proteins | sample Subgrocontami54m_FD_187453 | JGI IMG/M metagenome (GOLD analysis project Ga0209726, IMG submission 187453) | Subsurface groundwater microbial communities from S. Glens Falls, New York, USA - GMW46 contaminated, 5.4 m (SPAdes) (version 3) | ecosystem: Environmental > Aquatic > Deep subsurface >... | reverse complement strand
GCTGCGCCAAGGACGACGAGGTGCGCGTGGTGGTGCTGACCGGCGCCGGCGGCAAGGCCTTCATCTCCGGCGCCGACATTTCCAAATTCGAGAGTGAGCGTTCGTCGTTGGAAGGCGTCAAGCACTACAACGCGGCGGTCGAGCGGGCCAATTCCGCGGTCTACGAATTTCCCAAGCCGACCATCGCGATGATCCGCGGCTATTGCCTGGGCGGCGGCGTCGGGCTCGCGCTGTGCTGCGACCTGCGCATCGCGTCGGACAATTCGCGCTTTGCGGTGCCGGCGGCCAAGCTCGGGCTCGGCTATTCCTATGGCGGGCTCAAGCGCCTGGTCGACGTGGTTGGCCCGGCCTTCGCCAAGGAGATTTTCTACACCGCGCGCCAGTTCGACGCCGAGGAGGCGCGGGTGATGGGGCTGATCAACCGGGTGGTGCCGGAAGCGGAGCTGGAGAGCTATGTCCAGACCTATGCCGACACCATCGCCGCCAATGCGCCGCTCACGGTGAAGGCGGTGAAGTACATCGTCGGCGAAGCGATGAAGGACGATCAGCCGAACCTGAAACGGTCGGCGGAACTGGTCGAGCAGTGCTTCACCAGCCAGGACTATGTCGAAGGGCGCCGGGCGTTCATGGAAAAGCGCAAGCCGGCTTTCACGGGGACGTGACAGCGAAGGCGCCGGTGGCGGCAAGCTGTCGCGGGGGTGGCTCGGAATTAGGTTTCATTAGGCGGGGGCGGAGCGGTACAAATCTGCCTGCGGCCTTTCCAGGAGGGTAGCGGCGTGGCGTCGGTCGAATTGCGCGGTTTGACGAAGCGTTTCGGGCCGCTCGCGGTCGTGGACGACATATCGCTGACCATCGACCACGGGCGGCTGGTTTGCCTGCTCGGGCCGTCAGGCTGCGGCAAGACCACCACCTTGCGGCTGATCGCCGGGTTCCTGGAGCCGTCGGCCGGCGAGATCCGCGTCGGCGATCGCCTCGTATCCTCGCCCGCGCGCACGGTGCCGCCCGAGCGGCGCAACATGTCGATGATCTTCCAGAGCTACGCGCTGTGGCCGCACATGACGGTGACCCAGAACGTCAGCTATGGGCTGGAGCTGCGCAAGCTCGACCGCGCCGTGATCGACCGCAAGCTGAAAGCCATCCTGGAAACCACCCATCTGATCCAGCTCGCCGACCGCTATCCCGGCGAGCTGTCGGGCGGCCAGCAGCAGCGGGTGGCGCTGGCGCGCGCGCTGATCGTGGAGCCGGAGACGCTGCTGCTGGATGAGCCCTTGTCCAATCTCGACGCCAATCTGCGCGAGGAGATGCGGTTCGAAGTGCGCCGCCTGCACGACGAGTACCGCTACACCACGATCTATGTCACCCACGACCAGTCGGAAGCGATGACCACCGCCGACATCATCGCGGTGATGAACGCCGGCAAGATCGAGCAGGCCGGCACGCCGGAAGAAATCTACGACCGGCCGCGCTCGGAATTCGTCGCCCGCTTCATCGGCTCGAGCAATGTGATCAAGGGAACCGCGCTCGACGCCAATCACATTTCATTTGCCGGCACGCCGATCGGCTGCAACGGCGCCAAGCTGGCGCCCAATGCCGGCGCCGCCATCGCCATCCGCCAGCACCACATCCGGTTATGGGCGTCACGGCCGGAAGGCGCCGTCAACGTCGTTCCGGCGACGGTGGTGCGGCAAGTCTTTCTCGGCGCCAGCCGCGACTACATGGTCGAGGCGGCCGACGGCACGCAGTTGCGCGTGGTTACTTCGCCCGCGGAAAACGTGCCGCAGGGCGCTTCGGTATGGCTGCAACTGCCACCCGAGCGCTGCCGCGTGCTGACCGGCTGAACCGCGAAACAATCGCGGACTTAAACAACGATAGCTGACAGGGAGACGAGCAATGAAGAAGCCGACATTCACCAGGCGAAATGTTCTGCAGGGATCGACCGCGCTTGCGGCCGCGAGCGTGTTCGCCTCTCCCATCCGGGCGCAGGCGCCGCCGGCCACCGAGATCACGCCGGCCTTGATCGACGCCGCCACCAAGGAAGGCAAGGTGGTCTGGTACACATCGGTCGATCTGCCGGTGGCGGAGCGGGTCGCCAAGGCATTCGGAGCAAAATATCCCGGCATCGCGCCGCGGGTCGAGCGCACCGGCGCCGAGCGCGTGTTCCAGCGCATCGGCCAGGAATACGGCAGCCGCATCCATGCGGTGGACGTGGTGCAGTCGTCGGACGCAGCACACTTCATCGTCTGGAAACGCGACGCCATCCTGGCGCCCTACGTGCCCGAGGACGTGGCCAAACATTGGCCGGCCGAGCACAAGGATCCCGACGGCCAATTCGCCACCTTCCGCGCCTGGCTGTGCGTCATCGGCTACAACACCAATCTGGTGAAGGCTGCGGAAGCGCCCAAGAGCTTTGCCGACCTGCTCGATCCGAAATGGACCGGCAAGATGGTCAAGGCGCATCCCGGCTATAGCGGCACCATCATGACCGCCACCTTCCAGATCGCCCGCGATCTCGGCTGGGAATATCTGGAGAAGCTTTCCAAGCAGAAGGTCATGCAGGTGCAGTCGTCGGCCGACCCGCCGAAGAAGCTCGCGCTCGGCGAGCGCGCGGTGATGGCGGACGGCAACGAGTACAACATGTTCCAGGAGAAAGAGGGCGGCAAGCCGGTCGAGATCGTCTATCCGACCGAAGGCACGCCGCTGATCATCGGTCCCAACGCGGTGATGAAGAACGCGCCGAACCCGAACGCCGCGCGGCTGTTCCAGAGCTACTGCTTCACGCCGGAATGCCAGCAGCTGATCATCGACGTCGGCGGCCTGCGCTCGGTGCACCCGCAGACCAAGGAAAAGCCGGGCCGCACCCCGTTCGCCGAGATCAAGAAGCTGAAAGACGATCCGGCCGGCGTCGAGAAGACCGCCGACCAGATCAAGGCGCGCTACAGCAAGCTGTTCGGGGTGTGATGTTTCTCGCCTTGCGTAACCTCAATCGGCCTCATGGTGAGGAGCTTCGCCATAGCAGGCGTCGCCTGCGTGCACTTGGCTACGATGCGAAGCGTCTCGAACCATGATGGCCGCCCCCATCCTTCGAGACGGCTGCTGCGCAGCCTCCTCAGGATGAGGGCGGTCGGAGTGATCAGGGGAGGGCGGTCATGAGACGAGCGACATTCTCCAGACGCCATCTGCTCAAGGCGTCGGCGGCGATTGCCGCCGGCGCTTTTGCTTCTCCGCTGCGCGCCGCGGCGCCGCCGGCTGCCGCGATTACGCCGGATCTCATAGCGGCGGCGCGCAAGGAGGGACGGCTCGCCTTCTACACCGCCATGGACCTGCCGGTGGCCGAGCGGTTGGGCAGGGCCTTCGAGGCCCGCTATCCCGGTGTGGCGGTGCGGGTGGAGCGTTCCGGCTCCGAACGCGTGTTCCAGCGCATCGGCCAGGAGAAGGGCAGCAACATCCACGCCGTCGACGTGGTCAACAGCGCCGACGCCGCGCATTTCATCGTCTGGAAGCGCAACGGCTGGCTGGAGCCCTATCTGCCGGAGGACGTCGCCAAACATTTCCCGGCGCAGTACCGCGATCCGGACGGGTTGTTCATCACCACGCGGGTGTGGCTGTCGTCGCTCGGCTACAACACCAATCTGGTCAAGCCGGAGGAGGCGCCGAAGAGCTTTGCCGACCTGCTCAATCCGAAATGGACCGGCAAGATGGTGAAGGCGCATCCGTCCTACAGCGGCACCATCATGACCGCGACGTTCCAGATCGCGCGCGATCTCGGCTGGGAGTACCTGGAGAAACTATCCCGGCAGAAGATCATGCAGGTGCAATCCTCCACCGATCCGCCCAAGAAGCTGGCGCTCGGCGAGCGCGCGGTGATGGCCGACGGCAACGACTACAATCTGATCCAGCTCAAGGAAGAGGGCCAGCCGGTCGAGGTGGTCTATCCGACCGAAGGCACGCCGCTGATCTCGGCCCCGAGCGGGATGTTCAAGTCGGCGCCCAATCCGAACGCGGCGCGGCTGTTCCAGAACTGGCTGCATGGGCTGGAAGCCCAGCAGATTTTGGTCGATTTCGCCCGGCAGTTTTCCGCCCACGGGCTCACCAAGGAGAAGCCGGGGCGCAAGCCGCTCAGCGAGATCAAGGTCCTGAAGGACGATCCGGCGGGGGTCGAGCAGGCGAGCGAAGAGATCAAGCGGCGCTATACCCAATTGTTCAAGGTCTGAGTGGACCTAAGACAATGACATTCGCTGGCGCCCCACCCTCCGCTCATTCCCGCGAAAGCGGGAATCCAGGAATCCTGGCTGAGCCTCTGGGTCCCCGCTTGCACGGGGACGAGCGGAATAACTCTTCCACGCGAGGCCGCGCATGACGACGATGGCGCTCCCTGCCGACAAAGCGGCGGCACCCCACACGTCCGGTCTCGATCCGTCGCAGCCGATCCTGATCGCCTGCGCCGTGCTGCTGTGCGTGCTGATCATCCTGCCGCTGTCGTGGCTGCTGTATTACAGCCTGATCGACCGCACCGGCGCCTTCACCTTCGGCAATTTCTATCAGCTGTTCGCCGACCCGGTTTTCCTCGATCCGCTGATCACCACTCTGATCATCGCGGTGAGCTCCAGCATCGCCTGCTGCGTGATCGCAGCCCCGATGGGCTGGCTGGTGGCGCGCACCGACCTGCCGCTGACGCGCACGGTGCGGGCGCTGGTGACCGCGTCGTTCGTCACCCCGCCGTTCCTCGGCGCCATCGCCTGGGAATTGCTGGCGGCGCCCAATAGCGGGCTGCTCAACAAGCTGTTTAGGGTCGTCACCGGCGCGCCGCAGGACGAGCACCTGTTCAACATCTATTCGCTCACCGGGCTCATTTTCGTGATCTCCTGCTACACGTTTCCCTATGTGTTCGTGCTGATCGCCAATGCGCTCGACCGCATTCCGGGCGATCTCGAAGACGCCTCCTCGATCCTCGGCGGGCGCACCTGGACGACCGCGCGGCGGATCACCATTCCGCTGGCGCTGCCGGCGCTGCTGGCCGGCGTGCTGGTCGCCTTCCTGCAGGCGATGACGCTGTTCGGCTCGCCCGCGATCCTGGCGCTGCCGGCCGGCTTCCACACCATGACCACCAAGATCTGGAGCCTGTTCCAATATCCGCCCAAGCCGGAACTGGCGGCGGCGGCCTCGCTGCCGCTGTTGCTGCTGACCGTAATCCTGCTGCGCGGGCAGCATCTGATCCTTGGGCGCAAAGGCTATTCGGTGGTGGGCGGCAAGACCGGCGATCCGCGGCTGATCAAGCTGCGCTGGTTCACCGCGCCGGCGCTGATCTTTGTATTCTGCATCCTGCTGCTGCCGGTGTTCCTGCCGTATTTTGCGCTGATCAATGCGGCGTTCTCGCCGATCGCCACCACGCTGCTGACGCCCGCCAATGCCACGCTGAAGAACTTCTATTTCACGTTCTTCGAGCTCTCCTCCACCCAGATCGCGCTGAAGAACACCTTCATCCTGGGTGCCGCGTCCGCCACCGTCGGCGCGCTGCTCGCGCTGGTGATCGGCTACATGACCGCGCGCCGCGCGGTGCGCGGGCATCAGACGCTCGGCTTTCTCGCGACCGCGCCGGTCGCCATTCCGGGCATCGTGCTGGGCGTCGGGCTGTTTCTCGCCTATACGAGGCCGCCCTTCATCCTCTACGGAACCTTGTGGATCCTGCTGATCGCCTACGTGACCATCGAGCTGCCGGCGGCGTATCAGCAATTGCAGTCGGCCTATCGCGCGGTGCATCCGGAGCTTGAGGACGCCAGCCGGATTCTCGGCGCTACCCGCCTGCAGGCGCTGCGCCACGTCACCGCGCCGCTGTTGCGGTCGAGCGTGATCGCCACCTGGTGCTTCATCTTCGTCTCGGTGGTCCGGGAATTGTCGGCCGCCATCATGCTGTTCACCTCGGAAACCAAGGTGCTGTCGGTGCTGATCTTCGACCTGAAGGAAAGCGGCGATCTCGGCGCCATCTCGGTGCTCGGCATTTCCATGCTGGTCATCACCTTCGCGGTCGTCATCGGTGTCAACCGCATCCCCGGCTTCGGCACCATCCGGCTGCGCAATACGTGAGCGCAATACCATACAGAAGTCATTCCGGGGCGCGCGCATTTGCGCGCGAACCCGGAATCCATTGTCCCACTCGTTCCGTGATCTCCTCCGAGCCTTCCAAGATCTCAAATTTCGTGGTTATGGATTCCGGGTCCGCACATACCCGGATGGCAAAGCGCCATCCGGGTATGTGCGTCCCGGAATGACAACGGAATTTTATGTACGCCAAACTTCCCACCGTTGCCGTCGCCGAAACTTTGGCGCACAAGATCGCGGCGCTCGATGCGGCGCGGCTGCCGGCAACCGTGCGCGCGAAGTGCGAAGAGCTGCTGATCGACGTGGTCGGGCTTTGCGTCACGGCGCGCAACGAGGATTACGTCAAGAGCGCGCTTAAGGCCTCCGACGACGACGGCGCCTGCACCGCCATCGGCCAGGCGCGGGCGCTCACGGCCGCAGGCGCCGCCTTTGTTAACGGCACCGCCGCGCACGGCGAGGATTTCGACGACACGTTCGAAGGCGGCCCGGTGCATGCCGGCGCCGTGGTGGTGCCGGCGGTGCTGGCGGCCTGCGAACGCTACAGACTGGACGGCGCGTCGGCGCTCCTTGGTATCGCGGTCGGGGTCGAGACCATGTGCCGGCTCAGCCTGGTGGCGCCGAAGAAGACTCACAAGGCGGGCTTTCATCCCACCGCGGTGTTCGGCGCCATGGCGGCGGCCGCCGCGGTGGGCGCGGCGCTGCGGCTCAACCAGCGGCAGATCGTCGATGCCTTCGGCATTGCCGGCAGCATGGCCAGCGGCATTATAGAATATCTGGCGGAAGGCACCTGGACCAAGCGCATGCATGCCGGCTGGGCGGCGCAATCGGGATTGCGCGCGGCGCTGCTGGCGCGCGAAGGCTTTTCCGGCCCGCGCACCGTGTTCGAAGGCGTGCACGGGCTGTTTCATGGTTTCGCCCATACCACCGAGGGCGATTACAACGCGCTGATCGGGGATTTCGGGGAGCGCTGGGTGACACAGACGCTGGCGTTCAAGCCCTATCCCTGCGGAACGATGACCCATCCCTATATCGACTGCGCGCGCCGGCTCGCTGCCAAGGGCATCAAGGCCGAGGACATCACCGAGATGCTTTGCGAAGTGGGCGAGGGCACGGTGCACCGGCTGTGGGAACCGCTCGCCGCCAAGCAGCGACCGGGCAACGGCTATGCCGGGAAATTCTCCACGCCCTATTGCATTGCCGCGGGCTTTGTCCGCGGCAATGTGGGGTTGGGTGACTTTTCCGACGACGCGGTGCGCGATCCGGCGGTGGTCGCGCTGGCCGGCAAGGTGCGTTACGTCATCGACCCCGACAATCCGTATCCCAACAACTATACCGGCCACATCCGGGCGACGCTGGCCGACGGCCGCGTGGTCGAGGAGCGCCAGCCGCATATGCGCGGCGGCGCCCACGAACCGCTGACCCGGCAGGACATCGAGGACAAGTTCACGCTCAATGCGCGCCACGGCGGCTGGAGCGAGGACAAGGCCGAGGCGGCGCTCGTATTGCTGCGCAAGCTCTATGATGGAAAGATTGATCTCGGCGTGTTGCGCGGATGATCGCAGAAACGGAAAAAACCAATGCCTGCTGACAAAGACCTCGCCGGCCGCGTCGCCATCGTCACCGGATCAGGCCGCAATATCGGCCGCGCGATTGCGCTGGCGCTCGCGCAGGACGGCGCATCGGTCGTGGTCAATGCGCGCACCAATCAGAAAGAAGCCGACAATGTGGCGCGCCAGATCGAACGCGCCGGCGGGCAGGCCATTGCCGTCACTGGCGACGTCGCCGATGCGCAGGCGGTGCAGAAAATGGCGGCGGCGGCGCTGGAGCGCTTCGGACGCATCGATATCCTGATCAACAATGCCGCGATCCGCCGCGAGAAGCCGCTGGATCAATTGAGCTACGAAGACTGGCGCGAGGTTCTCGACGTGATCCTCGACGGCGCCTTCCATTGCGTCAAAGCCTGCCTGCCGGCGCTCAAGCAAAGCGGCGCCGGCGTCATCATCAATATCGGCGGCATGAGCGCCCATACCGGGTCGCAGAACCGCGCCCATGTGGTCACCGCCAAGGCCGGTTTGGTCGGGCTGACGCGGGCTCTGGCGCACGATCTCGCCGCCGAGAATATCACGGTGAACCTGGTATCGCCGGGATTGATCGGCACGCCGCGCGCCGCCGGCTCGCCGGAGCCGCAGCATCACGCCATCCATCGCACCCTCACCGGGTTGCGCGGCGCCCCCGAGGACATCGCCGGCATTGTGCGCTTTCTGTGCGGGCCGGGCGGGCGCTACATCACCGGGCAGACCATCCACGCCAATGGCGGAGCGTTCTTGACGTAAAGGATCGAGCCGATGCGTGCAGCGACACGGATCACAAGCCTTGCCATCGCCGCGCTGGCGGCGCTGCCGCTGGCACCGGCGCAGGCGCAAAGCGTGGCGGATTTCTATCGCGGCAAGACCGTCAATCTCTATATCGGTTTCTCGGTCGGCGGCGCCTACGACCTCTATGGGCGTCTGGTGGCGCGCCACATGGGCAAGCACATTCCCGGCAATCCACACATCATTCCGCAGAACATGGCGGGCGCCGGCAGTCTGCGGGTGGCCAATTTCATCTACACCGCCGCGCCGAAGGACGGCACCGCCTTCGCCACAATGGGGCGCGGCGCAGCCTTCGGTCCGCTGTTCAACCAGAGCGGCGCTGCGTTCGACGCGCAGAAATATAACTGGCTCGGCAGCGCCAATGACGAAGTCAGCCTGTGCGCCTCCTGGCACACATCGGGCATCGCCACGTTCGACGATCTGTTGACCAAGGAGCTGGTCATCGCCGCCAGCGGGCCGACCGACGAGACCGCCACCGTGCCACGCGCCATCAATGGCGTGCTCGGCACCAAGATGCGCGTGGTCACCGGCTATCCCGGCTCGCCGGAAATGAACCTGGCGCTGGAGCGCGGCGAGGTGTCCGGCCGCTGCGGGCTGTCATGGTCGAGCGCCAAGGCCAATCTGCAGAAATGGCTGGAAGAGAAGAAGCTGCACCTGCTGTTTCAGGTGTCCTATGCCAAGCACGCCGATCTGCCCAACGTTCCGCTGATCATGGACTTCGCCAAGACCGATGAGCAGCGGCAGCTGCTGCGCATCTTTGCCGCCCGCCAGGTGATGGGGCGGCCGTTCCTGGCGCCACCCGATCTGCCGAAGGACCGCGCCGACGCGTTGCGCGCGGCGTTCATGGCGACATTGCAGGACAAGGAATTCCTCCTGGAAGCCGAGAAGGCGCAACTCGAAATCACCCCGGTCTCGGGCGAGCGGGTGCAGGCGCTGGTCGACGAGGTCTATGCCACGCCGCCCGCCATCATCAAGAAGGCGGCGGAATTCGTGGGGCAGTAGCGGCACCTTCTCCCTCTCCCCTCCGGGGGAGAGGGTGCCCGAGCGAGCTTGCGAGCGAGGGCGGGTGAGGGGGTTTGGCGCTTACGAAGCGCCCCCTCACCCGGCTCGCGCTTGCTATCGCTTCGCGCTCGCCACCCTCTCCCCCGGAGGGGAGAGGGAGAAGAGCGACACGGAAATTGCTCTAACTCTCCAGCCCGGTCGGTACGTTCTGGTTCTCGCTTGCCAGCGTCATGCCGGAAAGCAGCGCCAGCGTTTCCATCAGCGCCGCGAAATCCTTTTGTAGATAGTCGTCGGGGTTCGGCTTCAGCATCGCCGCGCCGAAATGGGTCTGCAGCACCTCGCGGGTCGCCGCCGTCACCGGCATCGGCACGTCGTGCTCGCGCCCGAGCGCAAGACCGAGATCGAGATCCTTGCGCAACAGTTCCGGCGTGAAGGTGGTGGTCCAGTCGAGATTGACCAGCGCCGGCGCCTTGTAGCGCGTGAACATCGAGCCCATCACGCTGTTGTTCATGAATTTCAGGAAGGCGTGGCGCGGCACGCCCATCTTGTTGGCAAGAAGCGTGATCTCGATCAGGTTCTCGATCACCACGCCGAGCATCACATTGTGCGCGATCTTGCAGACCCGCGCCAGCTCGCCTTCACCCACATAGGATACGCCCTGCGGCGCGAACACCTGGATCATCGGCTCGACCACGCGATAGGCGCGCTCCGGCCCGGACGCGACGGCTGAGAGCTTGCCGGCCTTGATCACCTTGGCATTGCCGCTGACCGGCGAAGCGATGAAATCCACCCCGCGCTCCGTCAGCTTGCTGCGGATTGCCGCGGATTCTTCCACCGCGATGGTGGAGCAATCGACAAAAATTTGTTGCGCCTTGCCGCCACTGCGCCCCGACAGCACGCCGTCCTTGCCGAGATAGACTTCCTCGACGTCCTTGCCGGTGGAGACGATGCAGAACACCACGTCCATGCCGGCGAGATCGGATAGCTTGTCGACGATCTTGCCGCCCTTCTTGGCGAGCGGCTCGGCCTTGGCGCGTGTCCTGTTCCAGATCGAGACGTCGTAGCCCGCCTCGAGCAGGCGCTCGGCCATCGGGTAGCCCATGCGGCCCATGCCGACCCAGCCGATCTTCTGCGTATTCTTCGCCATCGCGACAAACTCCGTTCCAGCGCGGATAACCGCTCTATATCACGGCCGGCTCAGGCTCGCTCGATAACACGGCGCGCTTTAAGCGCGTTTGCCGGCGAAGCGTTCGAGCAGCTTGTAGGCCGGGTCGCACCAGGCCAGCACCAGGATGATGCGCAAAAGCTGGAAGCCGGTGACCAGCATGGCGTCAGCGCCGATCAGTTTGGCGGTGACCACCATTTCCGCCATGCCGCCCGGCGCCATCGCTAGCACCATGGTGGCGACCGGCAGCCCGAGCAGATAGGCGAGCCCGACGCCGATCGCGGCATTGGCGCTGGTGGTGAAGGCGACCACGACCGTTCCGGCCAGCATGATCGGCGCCAGCCTTCCCAGGAACTCGCGGCGGAACTGAGCGCCGAGCGAGGTGCCCATCATCACCTGCGCCACGACCAGCAGGATGTCCGGCGCGCGGCCCTCGGCGAATCCGAACATGGCGACACCGGCGCCGATCAGCATGGCGGAAAGAAACCACGCATTGGGGATTTCCCGGCGCGCCAGAAAATAGCCGATGACGCCGGCCAGCGCGATCAAGCCGAGGAACGGCAGCCAGGGGACAATGACCGCGGCGGCGGCGGCCGGGGCGCTGCCGCCATCGGAGAAATGGACCACCAGCAGCGGCGCCACCGTGACGATGAACGCCACCCGCATGGTGTGGACCACCGCGATCGGCTCGAGCTGCGCGTTATATTTGGCGGCGATATTCGCCATCTCGACTACGCCGCCCGAGGTGGTGGCGAAAAACGCCGTGGTGCGATCGAGATCGGTCAGGCGCATCAGCATCAATGCGCCGATGGCGCCGATCAGCGTGGAGAGTGCGGTGGCGAGCACGATCAGCGGACTGATCAGCAGCAATTGCAGCAGGATCGCCTGGCTGAATTGCAGCCCGGTGGAAGCGCCGACCACGACCTGGCCGAAATTGCGCCCGCGCCGGAACGACCGGATCGGCACCCCCATGAGCCCGAGCGCGGCGGTGATGAACAAGGGCCCGAGCAGCCAGGGCAACGGCACCCCGAGGGAGCGCGCGACCCAGCCGCCGGCAAAACCGGCGGCGATGGTGCCGATGATGCGGCCCCAGAGAAACCAGACCGATTCCTCTTGCTCGGTTGCAGGCTCAGCCATGCCGCCATTCCCACGAGCGGCCGATGCTCGATGGCATGGGGAAAAGGACTTGTGCGGGGACGCAAAACGGCATGATTATTGTTTCGAATGCAGGCAGGGCAGGTGCTGCCCGGGCGGCGGGACATTGACAGCTGTCATAGTCGGCTTCCCGGTCGGCTCCAAGAGAGATTCAAGAGGGGTTCAAGAGGGCTCAAGAGGGGTTCAAGAGGGTTGGTGTCACTGGTTTCCTCAGCTGTATATTCTGGAAATGGAGTTCTGACCCCGCGAGCCGATGCCATGCGCGATCCAGGCGGATTGCCACTCTCGTTGCCGGCGCTGACTTTGCTCTGCGCCATCCTGCCGGCCGGCGCCGCGGCGCAGTCGGTCGAGGAGTTCTATCGCGGCAAGAGCATCAAGCTGATCGTCGGCTCGGACGCCAGTGGCGAATACGACGCCACCGCGCGGCTGCTCAGCAGGCATCTGTCGCGTTACATTCCGGGCAATCCGTCGATCGTCGTGCAGAACATGCCGGGCGCCTCCGGAATCAAGTCGGCGAATTTCACGTATGCGATGGCGCAGCGCGACGGCACCGTGATCGCCACTTTCAACAAGGGCATGCCGGCCTATGAAGTCACCCGCGTCGCCAATACCAGCTACAAATCGGCGGAATTCCACTGGATCGGCAGCCTCACCCATTCCAACAGCCTGGTGGTGGTGGCGGCGCGAACGGGGGTGAAGACCATCGACGACGCCACGCGGCGCGAGGTGACCATGGGCTCGATCGGCGCGGGCGGCACTATGAGCACCCATCCGCTCTTGCTGAACAACACGCTCGGCACCCGGTTCAGGCTGGTGGTCGGTTATGCCGGCGGCCAGTTGGTGGACATGGCGATCGAGCGCGGCGAGGTGGATGGGCGCGGCACCTATACCTGGGCCGACCTCAAGGGCAAACGCGCCCATTGGCTGAAGGAAGGGACGATCAATATCCTGGTGCAGGTCGGGCTTGAGCGCGAACCCGATCTGCCCGACGTGCCGACCCTGGTCGATCTCGGCCGCAACGACGCCGAACGCGCCGTGTTCACGTTCGTGAGTTCCGATATCCCGATCGGAAAATCCTACGTCCTGCCGCCGGACGTGCCGCGCGACCGCGTGCAGGCGATCCGCCGCGCCTTCGACACCACCATGCGGGACCCGCAGTTCCTGGCCGATGCTCGGGTCAAGGACACCGAGGTCAAAGCCGTCCGCGGCGAGACGATCCAGGAACTGGTCGAAAAGATCGTCTCCACGCCGCCGGAAATCGTGCGCTTCGCGGAGCAATGGATGGCCGGCAGGTAGCGTCAACCCGGGCGGCCAGCCGCCGCGCAGCAGTTCCAAACTCCGCGATTTTGGACTAGCATTTCCTGGACTTGCAACGGTCGCAATCGGCGCCGCTATCGTTGCGCCTGAATGTCGATCCGCTTCCCGCTCGGCTTGACCGGAGAGAGCACCTCATGGCCAAAATGTCCCTCGATGTGAACGGCAAGGTCCATACGATCGATGCCGATCCCGACATGCCGCTGCTTTACGCGCTGCGTGGCGATCTCGGCCTCAACAATCCGCAATTCGGCTGCGGGCTGGCGCAATGCGGGGCCTGCACCGTGCATCTCAACGGCCAGCCGGTGCGCTCTTGCGTGACGCCTGTGTCGGCGGTGGGCAGCGGGAAGGTGGTCACGCTCGCCGGTCTCGGCACGCCGGACAAGCCGCATCCTCTGCAGACGGCATACATCGAGGAAGAAGTGTTTCAGTGCGGCTATTGCATCAACGGCTGGATCATGACGGCGGCCGAGCTGTTGGCGCGCAAGAAGAAACCGACCGACGCCGAGATCAAGGACGCGCTGACCGGGCTCAAGTGCCGCTGCGGCACGCATGTCAGCATCATGCGCGCGGTCAAGCGCGCAGCCGAGATGATGGGTTGAGGGAGAATGTCATGACCCG
>Ga0209726_10006374_pt1 | contig 13730 bp, 15 predicted proteins | sample Subgrocontami54m_FD_187453 | JGI IMG/M metagenome (GOLD analysis project Ga0209726, IMG submission 187453) | Subsurface groundwater microbial communities from S. Glens Falls, New York, USA - GMW46 contaminated, 5.4 m (SPAdes) (version 3) | ecosystem: Environmental > Aquatic > Deep subsurface >... | reverse complement strand
TTCTTCCGGAGTCCGGCTTCAGTGTCGTGCGCAACGACTATGAGCTTTGCCATATGCAAAGAGCATACCACAACAAAGAGGTATTGTGGAGAGGTTAGTTGGGGATGGTATTATAGCTGTTAGTGAGGGAGAAGCGTAAACGGCTCTGCGCTTACATTTAGATTGAACGAAACAGCTATATGTATTCATATAGCTTTTAGGTGTTAACTTATAGAAAAATAAAAAAGGCGCTCTCTTGCGAAAGCGCCCGTAGGATTTTTGGTTGGTGGCAGGACAAATCACGCCCCAATGAAATTTACCGATTTGGCCACAGATTTATGATGTGGTTTCGGATGATAGAAATGTCCCGTGTTGAGACGGTTCCATCTCCGTCAACGTCGGCGATTTTCGGATTTTTTAATGGCTGAATTCCTAAGATATGCCGGCGTATCATGACGATGTCGGTACCCGAGATCTTCCCATCGCCATTCACATCGCCAAGTGGAAGCCACACGAATAATTCCGAGACCGAATCCACAAGGAACTCCGCCATGAGATTCTCATCTCGCGAGTCAACTTTCCCGTCAAGATTGAAGTCAGCCTTGAAGAGTTGCCCCTCCGTCCACCGTGCTGGGCGACCGTTGATATTCTGAAAGGCCATAAACTTGTCGAGCATGACCATGTCAGGCTCGTCAGTCACCTTTCCATCGTTGTTGAAATCGCCGAAGATTTCTGTAGGTTGTGGTGATATCGTAATCTTCACCGCATGGATGTCCACAATTGCCCCCAACACAGTGTCGAAGACGGCGACAATCAGTGTTCCACCCTTCTCCGCCGGGACCTTCCATTCAGTCAATTTGCGCTGGTTGGTGTGGTGGGGGGTGACGAGGATTGGATGGATATCTTGGTGTGCATCAATCCACGCCAGAATCATCGTGTACTCTTTTTCGGGTACCAGAGATCCAGAGGAGATGTCCACAATCACCACTTCTCCCACTGCTGGCCTGTCGATGTCCTGAGGGGAATAGATTCTGGTAGTGGCGGATGCGCTGATGGCGAGGGTCGTGAGAACAAGGAGTCTGCCGAGAAGTTTTTTCATTTTTTCAATGCGCTGTAAGGTAGCGTTGCCCAATGTTTTGTTGGTCTTACGGCTACTCTCATCATACGAGTGTAGCTATACCAAAGCCCGAAAAGGCTCTCGTATAGCTACACTGCGAATACAACCTTTTTCAAGGGGGGGCAACTTCTCGTGGGATTGTAGCACTTAATATAATATATGTCAATACCCGTGGGGTATCAAAAAAGCCCCATTTCTAGGGGCTTTTTTTCTATATTCCATATTCCACATTCTCTATTCCTGACTCTATTTCACCTGTGCAACCACCCGTTCAAAGGTCTTTGGTTCGTCCTTCGCAAGCGTGGCGAGGATTTTGCGGTCAATCGTAATGCCCTTTACTTTCAGCGCGTGGATGAATTTGCTGTAGGAGAGTCCAAGTGGCCTTGTCGCGGCGTTGATGCGGATGTTCCAGAGCGCGCGGAAGTCACCCTTCTTGTCTTTGCGGTGGTTGAAAGAATATTTACCGGCGTGCACAAAGGCATCCCATGCCATACGTTCCTTGGTGGAACGGCCATGGCGATACCCCTTGGTCTTTTTGAGCAAGGACTTTCGGAACTTGAGGGCATGTACTGCTTTTTTGACTCTGGACATAGTATTTAAAAAATTTCTAATTTCTAATTCATCTAATTTCTAATAAAATTTCTAATTCCTGACTTAGCGTCTAGTCTCTTATTAGGTGAATTAGGAATTAGGTGAATTAGACCTTCTCGTTTCTTGCCTATGGCAAGAAACGAGCAATATCTCCTTGCTTCATATGCAGGCGGACCATGCGCTTCTTTCCAAGCTGTGTGCGACGGCGCGCCTTGGAGTTGAAGTGGTTTTGTCCCTTTCCGCGCATCAAAATCTTACCGTTCTTGGTAACTTTGAGGCGTTTGGTAAATGATTTGTTTGTTTTCATATACGTGATACGAATGCTACAAATTAACGCACGAATGTTTCGAATATGCGAATGAAGAAAGCCGGGATTCGTAGATTTGTAGCATTCGCATGGTAATTCGTTACATTCGTATCAAGATTTTTCTATGATGATGGTGAGTCCTTTCGGCCCTTTCTTGACCGAGTCGGCGATTTTGTAGGCGATGGGGATGAGCTTCAATATTCGTTCCAATCGTTCTTGGAGGAACTTGAATTCCATATACTTGGCTCTGCCCGCGAGGAAAAGCTCTATTTTCACCCGATTTCCCTCGGTGAGCCATTCGGCTACCCGCTTCGCTTTGAGCTCCAAATCATGTTCGCTGGTGCCAATCTTTACCTGGATAGTCTTGACCTCTACGGTGTGGACTTTGGCCTTGGCAACCTTCTGTTTCTTGTTTTCAGCGTACTGAAACTTACCATAATCCATGATTTTTGCAACCGGTGGGACCGCGTTCGGGGAAATTTCAATCAAATCAAAGCCAGCTTCCATGGCTTTGCTAAGCGCTTCCTGGAGGGTAATGACTCCAATGTTCTCGCCTTGGGGTCCGATGACCCGAAGCTCGGGAGCGCGTATTTGATGATTTATTCTTGTTCGCGGTGTCGCCATTCAAAAAAGATTAGGTATGGCGGTATTCTAGCATTTTAGAGGCAGAAAGTACACGGTATGCTGTTAGAGCCTATCTCCAATCTCACCGCCAGAAATGGCTCAACCTGTGCGCTTACCTGCTAAAATGAGAAACTTCCGGCTGCAAATTACCTCTTTCTCCTCATCATATCTCGATATGACTCGTCGAAATATGCCATTTTCGCTCGGAATTTTCTCATTTTATCAAGGTATGAGATTGGAGATAGGCTCTTAGGCCTCGGTAGGTAAGCCATAGAGGGGGCCGTACTTTGCCCTGATATAGGCGGAGAAATAGTCGGGGTTAAGTTTTTCGCCGGTTACCGCGAGGGCGAGGTTTTCGGCCGAGTAGAGTTTCCCGTGCCTATGAATATGTTTTCGAAGCCACTCGCGAAGGGTCTTTAGGTCACCCTTCGCGATTTTCTGTTCAAGACCGCGTATCTCTTTCTTCGCGGCGTTCCAAAATTGCGCGCTGTAGAGATTGCCGAGTGTATACGTGGGGAAGTAGCCAATGTAGCCGGTTGACCAGTGTACATCCTGCAGGACCCCCTCGCGGTCTGTTGTGGGGATGATGCCAAGGTACTCCTGGTAGCGCTCGTTCCATAGTGCGGGAAGGTCCTTCACCTCGATGGTTCCTTCGATGAGTGCCTTCTCAAGCTCGAAGCGGATGATGATGTGCAGATTATAGGTTACTTCATCCGCCTCGACGCGGATAAGGGTCGGCGTCACTCTGTTCAGCGAGCGGTAAAAGCTCGGAAGCGGGAGCGTGAAGACACCGGGGAACTCTTTTTGCAGTTTCGGGTACCAGTGTTTCCAGAACGGGAGGCTCTTGCCGACCATATTTTCCCAGAGGCGCGATTGGGATTCGTGAATGCCGAGCGATATCGCATCGGCAAGCGGAGTCCCGAAGTGTTCATGGGGAAGCCCCTGGCCGTAAAGCGCGTGGCCGACCTCGTGCATAGTAGGGAATATCGATTCGAAGATATTCTTCGGGTTGTAGCGTGTCGTGATGCGCACGTCGTGCGGGTGAAAGTCGGTTGTGAACGGGTGGGTGCTCGCGTCGATGCGTCCCGCCTCAAGGTCATAGCCCATCGCGCCTGCGATTCTTTTACTGAACTCTGCCTGCTGTTCGACAGGGAATATCGCTCCTTGAGCAATAACAAGCGATCGCTTGTTATTGCTTACTTTGCGGAAACCTGTCTGCGTGCATCGCACAGGCAGACGAGCAATGAAGGGGACGAGAAATGTTTTGAGATCGGTGAAGATGCGCTCGATTTCCACCGTGGTCATATCCGGCTCATAGCTATCGAGAAGCGCGTCATAAGGCGACTCCTCGTAGCCGATAAGCTTTGCCTCCTCTCGCTTTTTCTCGACTATCCGCTCCAGATAGGGTGCAAACTTTGCGAAGTTATTTTCGGCGCGCGCTTCGGCCCACACATTTTGGGCACGCGAAGTGAGCTCCGCCATCTCTTTCACGAATGTTTCGGGAAGTTTCCGAGCGCGCGAAAAGCTTCGCCATGTTTCGCGAACGATAGCGGCTTCGCTCGGTACTAGCTTTTTGTCTTCAAGTCTTTTCCGGAGGCCTGAAAGGAGCCCGTCATGATCGATCGCCAAAAACTTCTGATGCACGAGCCCCGAAAGCAGTGAAATGCTCGTAGCCCGCGCGTTCGCTCCTTTCTTCGGCATGTTGACCTCCTGGTCCCACTGAAGCACGGCAATTGAGGTGCCAAGGTAGGTCACCTCGCGCAGACGCTCGGTTAGTTTCTCAATTTCGTTTCGCTCCTTTTTTTCGGTCATGTCCGTACTATATCCTCTTTTTGTTAAAAAAACAGGCCCCATGATATTGGTCACGGGGAGGTGGGAGGCGAAAGAATGTGCTGTATTAGCAAATGTGTACTCCACGAATGAAGCTACACTTTGCTTCAGCTGAATGGACAGAACCAGAGACTAAAATCTCTTTCGGTGAGTTGCTCGGACGCTTCGAGAGCATCGATGATGGGTTGCAGTTTCTCGTCCAGTTCTGTCAGTGTACGTTCAAATTCCTGCCTAAATTTTGGACTCTCGAAATCAATAGCGCCAGGTTCGGTAAAGTGAAACGTTAGTTGTTCAGGCATAGATCATCTTTGGTTTTTGGTATCTCCATAAAGTGTATCATTTACTCTGGCTCAAAACAAGACACCCCGCCGTGAGGCGGGGTGTTTTGTTTCAACATGCCGAAGCATGTTTCAGAGGTTATGCGCGCTGTACGTTTACGGCGTTCATTCCCTTCGGAGACTCTTCAGTCTCAAAGGAAACCTTATCTCCTTCCTGGAGATCGCTGAACTGCACACCTACGAGAGCCTTGCTGTGAAAGAACAAGTCTTTCTGCAAGCCTTCGGCGGTGATGAATCCAAAACCCTTGTCAGTCAATTTCTTGATTGTACCGGTCATTTTGTGGCTTCTAGTGATAAAGACAAAGCTTATGTTGTGAATCGACTCTTTTCTACACGCGACTTTGTTAACGAGTATCCTAGCATACCTTGACTTTCCTGTCAATATATTACGAGGTTATCCCAATTATCCCACAAACACCGCCCTACTTCGTCCCACCGTACCAAGGCTACATAGGACTATGAAGGGCACTGCTTCCTTTACTCCGCAAAACAAAAACGCCCTTTTGGGGCGTTTTTGTGCCAAGTCTACTTATGCAGGTGGTGCCTGCACTGCGTAGCCTTGGCGAAGCAGTGGAGATGGTCAAAAAAGAATGGAACGAATTAGAAACCCTTATTTTTCAATATGCCGAGGTAATACGGGATTTTCAGGAGCAAAAGCAATATCGGGAAAGAACCCCGATAGCGCAACGATAGAATTAATTCCCCGTATCACATCTCCGTATTAGAACATAGAGCAGGAATACAAAATGGGGATTTAGACCATTTTTGAAAAGCGGTAGTATACTGACGACATGAAAAGGCATCGTCTTCTGAAATTTTATATAGACTCAACTCGAAACATCTTCAAGGGCAGTAATCCCGCTACATTGTCAGCTAGCTACAAAGCGGAGCAGAAGGAACATATCAGCCAAAAGTACGGTGCTCTCGACTTTGAAAAGAAGTTTGATCGATGGTTCTCTATCCCGAAGCCCGTCTTATCTGTAGTTGATGAGCATACGCACCTCCTTCAAGATATTGAGGATGCATATATCGGGGGTTCGCTCTATTCCGCTCTTACGGGGGCCTGTTGCCTCGGCGAAAGGATTTTCAATCAAATCATTCTTCGCACGAGAGAGGGACACCGTTCAACTACCGAATACAAACAGGTTTATCGGAGGGGTTCCTTAAACGACTGGAATCTTGGAATCAATACCCTCGTGGCATGGAAAATCATTGAGCCGAACACCGAGAAGAAATACCGACGACTCGGAGAATTAAGGAACGAGAGTGTCCATTTTCAGAATAAGCCGCAAGATCTTGAAGTACTCACGAAAGAGGCGATAATTCTTATCAATGAAATCGTATCGGACCTATTCGAGTTGAGAAAGGAAAAGAAGTTTATAATTTGGTTTGAGGTCCCAGGCGAAATGTACTTACGAAAGGAAGCCGAATCTAACCCTTTCATTCAAGCCTTCTATATCCCATGTGCCCCATTGGTCGGCTTTAAGCACACAATAGAGGCAGTATCAGGGTTGAGAATGAAAGTAGTGGATACAGGAGTATATCCGAACACTGAGGTTTCGGACGATGAGTTTGTGCGACTCAGAAACGAACATACAAAGAAAGGTTAAGACACAAAAAAGGCGGGGACTCATTATTAAAGAATCCCCGCCTTTCTGTATCGCCGCTATATTTCACCGCACGATGCCGTCTTACCTTTTGAATGACTGAATGGCTGCCGATGCCTCGTCTTTGCTGATTTCGTCAATTTGCGTCTCCCACCTAGTGCGCTCATCTTCGTCAGTGCAATTTAGACTCACAAGTTCTAGCAGGTAGGACTTTTGCTTGTCAGTTGCCAGTCCCGAAACGCTCTCTTTCGCCCTGTAGGCCTCATCAAGAGTTGTCGAGGTATTCGGCTCATACGAAGTTCTGAAGGTGTCTAATACTTTCGTTGCCCGAATGGCGGCATCTGCCAGAGCGCTATTGAATGCACTAGCAACGGCGCGTTGCAAAAAGCGGTTTGTTGGATTTAGTATGGAGTTACCACGACCCTGAGAGACTACGCGACCATCTTTCAGCAAGGTGCACAGGAACGAAATCAAGCCTGGTAGCTTCATAGTCGTCTGTGTTGCGATGTCTTCCTCAACGACAGCTGTAAGGTTGTATCTGCCTATGCATTTTTCTATCTCCTGGCGTACAGGATGTTTCTTATCCTGCACGTCAAAGGGTTTCTCACGCATCACCTGAAACGGAGAAGCGATACGAGGTTTGTAAGCTGTTTTCATAATAGTTACGTTAATTTAGAAATAATAATTGACCCGTGCGAATAGTGGACCAACACCTTTTCGCCGATCGAGAAGCCGCTTAGGTTTTTTAGAAAGTGATTAGCCAAGACTATTTTCGGAGCGGTTGGGAGATCCCTCGAGAGTGAACCGATACCACTGCCACCTCTGAAACGGCTCTGGCGATGTTGATAGCCGATTGTCATTCGGCGTTTCATACTTTTTTAGAGTCTAGTTCGACCACCTGTCGGTAGTAAAACAAGTTTATCTTCCGACAGAATCGTTTAACGACCTTTCCGCTTTTTTCGTCCTTAACCTCTACGACCGCATAACTTTTTATGGCGCGCTCCCCTTTTTGGGGAACGAATCCCAGCTGGAGCCAACTTCTGAATGTGCGCATTGAACGCGCAGGGTCAAAGTTAGCCAGTTCGCTTTCCCCGTATCTCAGTCGGACTTCATCGGCCACCGCCGCGGCCGTTTTCTCGGACCCAGTCCAGTTGGTTACCTCTGTACGGTCATCCAAGACTTCCTTAAGACTCTTCATCATGTGATTAGTGGATAAAAAAACACGCTCGACTAAGCGTGTTAAGGCAACAACGAATAACTATTTAATTTGCCTCACTAAAATAGTGTTAATTCTTGAAGTAGACGGGGGGGTGCGTGGAGCTGTCTTTGTGAAGCTGTGGGAAGTGGGGAATGTGTCTGAAGTGACATTAAGTACGGTTTTTCTTCCTTTTCAAAATGAGAAGCCATCAAAAAAATTTCTAAAAAATCTATAACTTTTGATGCACTTCCCAAAATCAGAACGGAGGTATATTATTCACTTAACAACTAAATAAATATTCGAGGACCTAACCCTTATAGTTTTCACTCTAAGGCATGGTTAAAAAGACGAGTAAAGCATAAAAAACCCTCACGGGATTGCTTTACTCGCCATATCGAGAAATCGGTATGCTCGCGCAAGCGGGGATCCGTGAGGGCTTTTTGTTTGAATGAACTATTAATATATGAAATGTAATATGAAAAATCTCCCTCTCCGTTTTAGTAGTTCTCTTGTCTCCTTTCTTCTTCTCGTCTCTGTTGCGACTCCTATCCCCGTTCTCGCCGCCACGAACGCTGGTGTTAAACCAGGGAGTGCGTGGTATGCCGTTGATATATTCTTTGAAAAAGTAGATATCTTCTTCACTTTTAGTAGCGAGAAGCGTGTCATAAAGACTCTTGCGAATGCGGATGAACGCCTCGCTGAAGCAACCGCAGGGGCGGAGGAAGAAAATCCTGTGATGGTTGAACGTGCGATGATGAGCTATCAGGAAAATGTCTCGTCTGCTATTGTCCAAGCTGTTCAGATTAAAGACTCAACACAGTCTGCGTCTCTTCTCTCCGTAATCACTGAAAGTACATCCAAGAATCAACTTGTCCTCTCTGAGGTGTACAAGACGGTACCTGAATCTTCAAAGGAAGCGGTGCAGAGTGCTATAGCCGTCTCTTCTCAAGAGCAGGGAGAGGCACAAAGACAACTGGAGATAGCCCAAGAGGTAACACCAACAGTCGCCGACATACCCCCTAACAAGCCCCAGACTGAATTGCCACCCTCTGTCACACCAGTAATTAGCAAGGCCGCCACCCCCACGGTCCCGACTCCGACACAAGCATCTAATCGCGCGGTACAACCTGAGCCAGTCAAGACAGCACAAGCCCCCGTCACTTCGGCTCTACAAGTACCAGCGTCGCCAACGCGCCAGATAAAATCTGAACCAGTTCCCGAGACGGCGGCTACCCCCAAGAAAGCTGAACCTCCTGTTATTGCTCAAAAGCCACCCATACAAGCAACAGAAAATAAGCCATTGCCTACTCCAACCACACCACCTGCTCTTACGCCTTCTGCACCAACTCCGAATATTCCTCTCCAAAGTACTGCTGTTACCGCACCACCCTCTACACCGCAGTCAGTCACTCCAGTCGCATCCTCATCCACTTTCTCTAAACCAACGGCAGTAGCAACCTCTACACCTCCAGTCGTGCCAGTACCTGTCCCAGTTCCAGTCACTCCTCCTGCTCCACCGAAAGATACAACAGCGCCAGTTATTTCCGATGTTGCATTTGAAGGGACTAATGAGACCTCCACCACAGTTAAGTGGAAGACAAACGAGTCAGCCACTGGGTCAGTTACCGTCACTTCCACAAGTAAGAATATTCCTGCAATCTCAAGCGTAACTTCGCACTCTGTATTCATAGACGGACTTAAATACAAGACGACCTATTCGGTACAAGTAAACGCCAAGGATGTTAGTGGCAACGAATCATCTGCCACGGCTGAATTTACTACTGCGGATAGAGTATGTTATCTATCAGGATGCGCATTAGTAGAAGATAGCGGACATCAAGCCAACCCGCGTATTTTCGGTCCTCACATCATCTATGCAAACAACAAGGGTGCGAAATGGGGGTTGTCATACATTAACCTTTCGACAGGAGAACGCCGAGTCATCGTGGATTCGCCGACGGAAGGTCTTGGATGGACGGGAGAATATGATACTAACGGCACTAAGATCGTATATCGGCTTGGTAGTCAGATTTATCTGTACGACATCAATACCAGTGCAACGACACAGATAACCAATGAAGATGGAGGATATGCCCCCACGATGGACGGGAAGTCTGTCGTCTGGTTTGCGCCTAATAATGTCATATTCCTCTACGACATTACGTCTGGAGAGACAAAGCAGATAACGGAGTTAGGGTCAGGACCAAACGCTGGGTTCGTGCGCCCCAATGTGTATGGGAATAAGATTGTTTACGCGGCGAATCGGAATGGCCAACCTGCCGATATTTATCTGCACGACTTAATCACTGGTGAAAAGAAAGTCATCGGGACAGGAGATATTCCCCATATATATGGCGATTATGTCGTCTGGTCAGGTCTTGAGACCGTTAATTCAATACAGCTTTATCAAATATCAGCGGGGACCAAGAAAGAAGTAGGGCAGGGCAAAGATGCGCAGGTTTACGGAGATCGGGTTGTATATTGGAGTGCAAACGATAGAAAGGTGCATCTCTATAACATTTCTTCTGGAAAAGAAACAATCGGATTCGGGGATGGCGGAGGATTCACTGGTCCCGATATCTACGAAAAGACCCTCGTCTGGGGAGATCAACGGAATAGCAGCAACAATCCTTCTCTATCGGGTCCCGATATCTACTTCGCTACATTACCTGATAATCAGTAAAGACTGGATTGTTAATTCATGCATACGTCCTAGGATCATAATGAAAAGGCCAGCAAGGAGGTCCTTAATACCTCCTAATGATTATTATTCCCGATTTATCGGGGGAGACTTCTGAGCCACTTCTCGGTTGTGATTTCTTGATATACTCAGTAACCATGAAAGGCGAATATATCATTGTAGATATCGAAACCACAGGATTAGACCCAGAAAGTGCCGCGATTATTGAAATCGGGGCTATTCTTGTCAAAGATGGGAAGATAGAAAGCGAATTCTCATGCTTCGTAGAACATAAGGGAGAATTGCCAGAGAGTACAAAACGCGTAACCCACATCACAGAGAAAATGCTTGTTGGCGCGCCTCCACTCGTAGAGGTTATCAAGGAATTACAGGCATTTATCAAAAAGCTGCCAGTGATAGCCCATAATGGCTTCTTTTTCGACTTTAGAATACTGGAACGCGATGGCCTCAAGATTGAAGAGAAATATGATTCAATGGAATTGGCATTTTTTGTTTTACCAACGCATCTCACGGGGCACAGCATGGCAGCTCTGGCGGGTCGATTTTCACTCGGTGAAGTCCCGCATCGAGCGCTGGCCGATTGCCGACTAGAATTTGAGGTCATAACTCATTTACAGAGGGCTTGGTCCGAATTCTCTAAAGAGAAGGCTACGGCCTTGAAGTCACTCGCTGAACGTACAGGTTGGTGGTGGGCGTCGTCTTTATCAGGCGAACATGTGGCGGTCAGTGACTTTACCGCTTTGGTCAAACCATACGCTCCATTTCGTAAGGATGATTCCCAAATACCTAGTTCCGAAATGCAAAGTCTAGACCCTGCAGAGGTTGAGAAGTTCTTTCTTCATACGAGGCACCAGAAAGCGCAATACGCTGAAGATCGGCCAGAGCAAAGATGCGTAGCTCGTCTAATTGCCGAATCGTTCTCTAACGATACTCATGCGGTGATTGAAGCAGGAACAGGGGTCGGGAAATCAAAAGCTTATCTTGTTCCGTCTATTCTTTTTGCTCTCAAGAATAATATCCCTGTCGTTATTTCAACCTTTACGAAAGCGCTTCAGGACCAACTTGAAACTAAAGAAATCCCGCATGTTCGGGAGCTCATAAAGCCTGACTTACGAGTTGCGGTCCTGAAAGGCAAGCAGAATTATGTCTGCCTAAAAAAGTTTAAATCATTCGCTGACGACATGCTTACAGAGTTATCACAACGCTCCCTTTATGAACACTCCAAGAGTGATACGAAATTTACGACACGACTGGGGTTTCTCCTACTCTCCTCCTGGGTTCTTGAAACAGAGCGGGGAGATTGGGATGAGATTCCTTACTGGCTGGCGGAAAGGATACCGAACCGCATCAAAGAAGATATCTGTAACCTTGATGAGTTGTGTGCCCCTGAAGTATGCGATTCGTTTGATGCGGGCACGTGCTTTCTCGCGAAAGCACGTCTACGGGCAAAAGATGCCGACCTCATCATTCTCAATCATGCCATCTTGCTTACTGGTATTCGTAAAAGGATACCAGAGGAGACGGAAGGTATAGAAAGTGAAGGAGAAGCGAGTGAAGTTAAAGCAATATTCACCCATCCTGTTTTGCCACCCTCGGCTCGCTTGGTAGTGCTTGATGAAGCACATCATCTTGAGGATGCGGCCACCTCCGCATGGACCCTTTCGCTCTCCCAGTTAATTTTTGAGCGACTACTTCGACAACTCTATGACGAAAAGCGGGGAGTACGTTTCTTAATGGACCGAATTATCGGCGATTCTTCTGACAGTCAATTACCTGATTTAGGAGAACGCTTTGACGGTATAGAGGCAGATTTGCGACTAGAGGTGAACACACTTTTCAAAGAAGTACTCGAGAAGGTGATACCTCCGAATCCATCCTCGAAATGGAAACAGTTTCTTTCGTTTTCCGATCTTGCCAAAGTCCCTTCGCACATGGAACCACTCTTGCAGATTCTGCGAAGTATCGAAGAACGACTGACACAGGTCCGCGATATCTTGAGGAGATTTTCTGATGCGGCGAAATCTGAAAATCTCAAAAAAGGAATTAACATTCGTGCGAACACGGTAAGTGGCGTGTTGTCAGCGATAAACAAACTGCTCGGTGAGGACCCTGAAGTCGTCTTTGTTCGCTACATAGAACGGGACCGATCTTTCGTCACCATGCACGCCGCACCCCTTTCTATTGCCAACGCTCTTAAGGAATTGGTTTATGATAATTTTGATGCGGTTGTAATGACTTCGGCAACGATAACTGTAGAGGATAAGTTTAATTTCTTTGCGACGCGGTGCGGTACCTCGCTTGTTGAAAAGGACAAAGTACGTTATCTACAGCAGGCATCCTCTTTTGATTATCCTAAACAGGTGCAGTTTTTCACGCCGAGCGGAATTGCTTATGCTAGTGACGAAGTAAAGAAGAAAGCACACTTCGATAAGTGCCTTAAATTTCTCGAAGACGCTATCACCGCCTCTCAAGGCGGAGCACTTGTTCTCTGTTCCAGTCATGCGCAGGTAGAATCCCTTTATACAGGACTGAGAAAGCCCCTCTCCCACCACGACATCTGGCTTCTTCGACAGACGAAGGACCAGAGTATTACTTCTGTCGTGCGCGACTTTACGAGCGACCTTAATTCAACGCTTATCGGGACCTCTGCACTCTGGCAAGGAGTTGATGTCCCTGGTCCGTCTCTTCGTGCCCTGTTTATCTACAAAATTCCCTACAAGAATCCTAGAGAGCCACTTATTCAGGCAAGGTGTGAGGAAATAGAAAAACGAGGAGGAGATGGCTTCGGGACCTACTATGAACCTCTTGCGGCCATTGAGCTTAAACAGGGTTTTGGTCGCCTTATTAGGAAGAAGACTGATATCGGTATCGCAGTGCTTCTTGATGAGGGTATAATGCGAAAACCAATGCTCCGACGATCATTTCCACAAGGTGTGCAGATCCGAAAAGAAGAACCAAATGTGATTCTCGATGCGCTATCTCGGTTGGCGCATTCAGTAAATATGCATGTCTGATGAGTAGAACTAAGACAATATTCTTTGCTTTCACGGGCAAGCCCATAGAACAGGCTGAAAAAATCTTGGCGGTACAAGATGGCTATGAGTGCTGGGACCTCAAAAAGTTTTCTCTCGATGAGTTCATTGACACGCTGAAAAAGAAGATACCACCAGTAAATAAGAATGTACTTCGGAACTACAAGATGGAAGAAGGGGTAAGAGATCATTATGGGATTACTGCAAAGCATTTTGCACAGACTTCGTGGGGACTTCTTGTCCCCGATACGCTAGAGGAGGGAGGATTTAGCTATGCTGATACCATCCCTAATTAACCCCTCCATATTGTTCCAGTATCCATTTGTATCCGAGTAATTGCTTCATTCCACTTGTATCATCGGCAAGCATAGCAACCCGTTTTTCAATGACACTCTCTTGCTCCTCG
>Ga0209726_10006373_pt1 | contig 13730 bp, 9 predicted proteins | sample Subgrocontami54m_FD_187453 | JGI IMG/M metagenome (GOLD analysis project Ga0209726, IMG submission 187453) | Subsurface groundwater microbial communities from S. Glens Falls, New York, USA - GMW46 contaminated, 5.4 m (SPAdes) (version 3) | ecosystem: Environmental > Aquatic > Deep subsurface >... | reverse complement strand
ACTCTCGAATTCGGCCAACTGCAACTGGCCCAGGAGCGAACCCTTGAGCTTGCCGGTGATCTGGTGGTTGATCGAGCCGTAGCCGGTCGTGGTCTCCTGGTCCAGCGTCGGCGAAGTGCTCCCAAGCATGTAGGCGATGTCCGTCTGGTTCCGGGCGTGCCGCGCGCCGACCTGGAGGTAGCTGCCGGAGGCGTAGGCGTAATTCAGACTGGCGTCCGCGTACGGGCTGATTTGTTCATCATTGAAGGCGCTCGGCAGATTGTCATACACGGTGATCTGCGCGCCCGCCCGCACGGAGGCCGTGACCTGCGATGCGATTTGCTGATCCGCGCCGACGAAGATGTAATGGGAGTAGTTATCGCGCACTTCCGGCTGGTTGCGCGGGTCGCCAGCGGCTAACAACGGGGTGAGCGTATCCTCGCTGGAGTAGTTGACGCGCCCGTATTGGTAGCCCACCAACGCCACCGTCGTCGTGCGGGCTTGCCACCGCAGGTTGATCGATCCCAAGTGCGTCATGCGGTCCAGCAAGGCCGACCGGCTGCCGGCACCGGTGGGGTTGACGACGTTGGCGACATCCTTGGCTTCCTGGTCGTAGTCGTAATAATTGTTCGTGTACCCCAGCGCGATGCTGAACAACTCGCTCAGGTCGGTCGAGAAGGTCGCCGCGGCGGTGTTGCGCAGGATGTCCGATTCGGTGCGCGTCAGCCCCGGCACGTTTTCTTCGACGATGGTCGGCTCGCGGGAAATGATGAAAGTGTCGCTCAGTTCCAGCTTGCTGCGCTCGCTGAACTGGTGGTCCAAGCGCAGGCTGGCTTGGTGCCCCTGATCGTAAGGATCCTCGGGGTTGCCTTTGAAGTCCCGATCCTCGAAGTACACGAACCGGTAGGTGTAGCCCAGGCCGATGAAGGTCTGCTCCAGCGGGATGTTGATGTTGAAGGACGGGCTGACCTCAAAGCCGTAACTGTCGCGCTTTTCAGGCCCCACCTTGGTGCCGTCATTGAGACGCGCGCGCGTCGGCGCCGTGATGTAATTATCATCGTAGAAGCCGCGCAAGGAGGCCGATACGCTCCAGATTTTGCTGGCGGAGGTCGGTGACAGATCGGGCGCGTATGCAGCTTGCAGGCCCGTTGCGCCAAACGCAGCAAGACTAACCGTAGTGATGATCTTTTTCATAAGCTGATTCTGCTTGTACAAAGTCGCTTCGTCCAACGACACTTCGATACTGAAAGCGACACAGTTTCTACGGGTTACGCAACCCGTTGTCAAACATAAATCTTTGGCCAAGTTCATTTGGGCAAAAATTCACTCCTCTTTGCCCCGCCAGCGCTGCCAATCCGTCAGGAACAAATGGTCCGGCAGGAACCCGCGCGGCGCCTCTTTCAGAGGGAAGCCGGACGGCACGTTCGTGCGCATCAGGCTGTCCAACAGAAACCGGCCCCAGGCGAATTCCTGCCCCTTGACCATCTGCGACACGAAACGGGCGTTGGTCGTCAGCGGCGTCAGATAGAGCGCCTTGATCGGCTTCTGGTAATCGTTGACCGCGAAGAAATCACTGCCCTCCCCGTAGCCGAGCGTCACCCAGAGGCAGGCTCGGTCGCCGTACCAGGCCACGGCCCACGGCATGTCGCTCATCATCAACTCGTCTTCCTGCATCCAACCGGCGACCTGCTGGGCCAGAGGCGGGTAATACGGCGGGTAAGCCACCGGCTGTGACCGCGGCGGCAGCAGCGTCACGAGCAGCGGCGCGCAGGCAACGAGAACGAACGCGCCGGTCACCAGCCGGTTCAAATCCGGGAACGGCAGCCGCACCTGGTCCAGCAACAGAAAATAAAGGCTCACCCCGTAGGCAAACACCAGCGGCACGAGCAGCACCAACAGATTCTCCGAGTTGACCTCCGGGTGGTCCGCGCTCAGGTGCGTCCGCCCCAGCGCCTGCACCACCGTCAACACCGCGAGGCTGAGCAGCAAGAACACCCGCAGCCGCGACAGGGTCTGGCTGATAAACGGCACCAGCAGGCCGACCAGGAAGAACGACGACACCCAACTCCCCCCAAACTTGGGAAAATCCTCGCGGATCAGGCCGCCGAGATTGACCGCGAATTTGCGGAAATAGTCGTCCACGTCGATCACCCCGACGTCCGGACTCAACGAGCGCACCAGCCGATTGTCGGGGAAACGAAACGTGTCCTCCTGCAGCGCGAAGCCAGCGGTTCCGAACAGCGTCCCGCTTACGTCGTAGTTACGGAGGCACCACTGGGTCATCACGATCAGACAAGCCAGCAGCGCGGCACCGCCCAGCCGCAGCCGCCGCTGGCCGAAGTAGAGCGCGAAGAACGCCAGCACGGGCACGATCAGCCACGCGAAGGCGTAGCGCGTCAGGCCGCCCAGTCCGACGAGCGCGCCGGTCACTGCCGCCATCAGCACGAACCACGACTCGCGGCGCGGCTCCTCGGCCTCGGCGGCCCGCTCCATCAGCACAAGGCACCACACCACGCCGAGCAAGATCACCATCAACAGCAGCGTCGGCAGCCCGGAAACACTGAAGCGCCACAGCAAATCCGAACCGGCCATGATCAGGGCGGTCACCCACGCCACGCTTTCATCAAACAGGCGCCAAGCCAGGAAGAACGCCAGCACCAGCGCGACCACGAACCAGCACTGGTTGAAGCAGCCGATCAAAAAGTCGGGCTGGTACCGCCAGAACTGCTCGCCCTCGGGAATCTTGAAATCGAACGGCACTACTTTCATCAGGCCGGCGAGCAAGCCCGGATAGACCGGCGGGTTCGCGAGGTCCGGGTGCGCCGTTTTCAAGCGCGTCAGGTCTCGCAACCGGTCGTGTTCCTCCTTGGGTGCATCCGGCGGCAAAGCCGCCAGCTTGTCGGTAACTCTCTCTTGCGTGAGATGCAGGCTGAGCGGCCGGATAAACTTCGTCGTAAAGCCGCGGCCTTCGGTCAGGTTGCGCGCGACCTGGGCCGCGTCCATCGCTTCCTGGGTGTCCAGGTTCCGGAACTCCCGGAGGTCGTACACCACCAACAACGCGATCAAGGACAGCCAGGCAGCGATGAGCTTGATGAGGCGCGCGCCCTCGGCGACTTCCAGTCGGTGAATCCACTCCTGCAGCCCCGGTCCCATCAGAAGCCCTCCAGGTGGTAGGCGTGCAGCTTGCGATGGAGCGTGCGGCGGCTGAGACCGATCTTCTGCGCGGCGGCCGTGCGGTTGCCGCCGGTTTCTTTCAGCGCGCGGATGATCAACTGTCTCTCGGCTTCTTCCATGGTCAGGTTCTCTTGTTCGAGCAGCGGCTTGGCGGCGGGTTCGCCCGGACCGCTCGGGAATCCGCGCACCGTCGCGGGCAGGTCGCGCAGCGTCACCTGATTGCCCCGGCACAGCACCACCGCGTGCTCGACCGCGGTCCGCAATTCGCGCACGTTGCCCGGCCAATGGTGATGCATCAGGGCTTCGAGCGCTTCCGGCGCGATTTCGTTCACGGTTTTTTGGTTCTCCTGCGCAAATTCCTTCAAGAAGCCGTTCGCCAGCAGCGGCACGTCCCCGGCGCGCGCGCGCAAGGGCGGCAGCCAGATCGGCACGACGTTCAGCCGGTAGTAAAGATCTTCGCGGAATTTGCCGGCCTTCACCAGGTCCACGAGGTTCTTGTTCGTGGCGGTGATCAGCCGCACATCCACTTTGAGGGTCTTGTTCGAGCCGAGCCGCTCGAAGGTCCGCTCACCGAGAACCCGCAGCAATTTCACCTGGATGCTGGCGTCGAACTCGCCCACTTCATCCAGGAACAACGTCCCGCCGTTGGCCTGCTCGAACCGGCCGATCCGCCGCTCGTGCGCGCCGGTGAACGCGCCCTTCTCGTGCCCGAACAGCTCGCTCTCCAGCAACGTCGCCGGCAACGCCGCGCAATGCACGGTGACGATCGGATACTGCGCGCGCCGGCTGAGCTGGTGAATCGCTTTCGCAATGAGTTCCTTGCCCGTGCCGCTCTCGCCCTGGATCAGCACGCTCGAGGGCGACGGCGCGACTTGGCGCACGGTTTCGAGCATCTCCTGCATCTGCGGCGACTCGCCGATGATGTTCTCCAAACCGAACTTCTTGTCCAACTGCACGCGCAGCGAGACGTTTTCCTCCGCGAGCGTTTGCTGGCGCAGGGCCTTGGCGATGCGCAGCTCCAGCTCGTCGATCTGCAAGCGGCCTTTGGAAATGTAATCATCGGCGCCGCGCTTCATCGCCTCCACCGCGACGTCCTCCGAGCCGTAAGCCGTCATCAAAATGCACACCGGCGGCCGGGTCAGCGACTGGGCGCGCGCGATCAATTGCAGGCCGTCCTCCTTCGGCAGGCGCAAGTCGGTCAGCAGCACGTCGAACCGCTCGCGCTCGAGTAACTCCGTGGCCGTGGTGGCGTCTTCGGCGAGATACACGTCGTACTTCTCTTCGAGCGCGGCGCGCAACCCTTCGCGCGTCGGCTTCTCATCATCGACGATCAACAGCATTGGCTTGGCAAGCATAGCGGCGACTCAAAACGCCCGGCAGCAGCAAAGCCAAACGGATAGCGTTTAGCAAGAAAGCAAACGAATCGGCGGCGGCGAGGGCCAGGCGCAAGGAAACCTCCAACCTCCAACCTCCAAGTTCCAACTCCCAAAGACGCGCCAACACTCAAGCTCCAAGTGCTGACTTCGCACGCTGAACTGGGATTCTGTCGGCTAACATCGGAGCGAGAAGTCTAGCAGGCTCAAAAAGAAGATTCCTCAGGATTCGTCTGCCTCAATTCGTCTGCCTCCGCCGGAGCACCCGCTCGCCGCCGCGGCCAGGCAGACGAATCGGGGCAAACGAATCCAGAATCTCAAATCCGTTTGGCTGAATCTTGGCGCTTGGGATTTCTTTGGGATTTGGAGCTTGGAACTTTCCCTCCCTATCCCTTCTGCCCCGACGCCTCTTGCAGCAGCCGCTGTCGCCGCTCGTGCAACGGCAGCCACAGCCGGAACGTCGTCCCCTTCCCGACGTGACTCTCCAGATTGATCCGGCCGTTGTGCTCGCGCATGATTCGATGCACGATCATCAGCCCCAGGCCGGAGCCTTTCTTCTTCGTCGTGAAAAACGGCTCGGACAACCGGTTGATCTGCTCCGGCGGGATGCCGCACCCGGTGTCGGACACGCTCACCCAGACGCCTTCGCCATCGTGGCCGGTCTCCAACGTCAGCACGCCGTCTTTGGTCATCGCCTGCATTGCGTTCTTCACCAGGTTGACCAGCGCCTGCTTCAACTGGGCTGGATCGAGCGGCGCCTTCGGCAGTTGCGGGACCAGTTTCTCGTCGGCGATCAGGCCGCGATTCTCCAGTTCGGGCCGGAGCAACTCCAACGTCTCGCCCACCACGTCGTTCAGCGAAGCCAGCTTCTTCTGCGGCGCGGTCGGCCGGATCGCCTGCAAGTATTGGGTGACGATGTAATCCAGCCGCGTGATTTCGCCTCTGGCCACGGCGAGATAAGTCTCCAACTTCTGCGCAATGTCGGCGACCTCGCTGCCCGTCGCCGGTGCCGCCGCGCGCGCGCGTCGAGTGGCCGTTCGGACGGAAGGCTTTTCGGAGCCGGCGACCCGCCGCAGGTTCTTGAGTTCGCGCTCCATCAGTTGGAGGTGAATGTGCAGCGCGTTGAGCGGATTGCCGATCTCGTGCGCGACGCTCGCCGCCAGCAACGTCAGCGCCTGCACCCGCTCGCTCTCGATCGCCGCGAAGGTCTGTTCCCGCGCTTCAGTCGCGTCGTGCAGAATCAGCGCCAGGCCGCGGCTCCCCGCCGACTCGCCGTCCAGCGGCGCCGCGTACAAGCGGATGAACCGCGGGTGCGGATACTGGACCTCAAACTCATGGCGCACCACGCGCTGGCCGCCGGCCTGGTCGAGCGTGGAGAGCTTCTCCCAGTCCAGCTCCGGCAAGTACCGCGTGATCGGCTGGCCTTCGACGACGCTCGCTTGCAGGCCGAGCAGTCGGGTGACGGCTTGGTTGAGATACGCGATCCGGCCCTCGGCATCCACCACCAGCACGCCGTCCTCGATGGAGTTGAAGAGCGTCTCCAGGAAACTCCGCTCGCGGGCCAGCCGTTGGACCACCGTCTGCAACCCCTCGGCGTCCAGCCGGCCGATCCGCCCGATCACCTTGTCGAGGAAGCTGGATTTCGTGGCGGGCATGGGGAGGGAGGGGGATGGTTAATGGGTGATGGGGGATGGTTGAGGCGTGGGGCGTAAAACGTAATGCGTAATGCGTAATGCGTAATCCGCGGGCACGGGGATCACGGGCGAAAAAAACATCATCTCTCGGTGAGGCTTCATTGAGTCAGAATGTTCACGGATCCTCCTGACGCATCACGCATTACGGATTACGCATCACGCATTACGCATTACGTTTTACGCCCCCATCCCTCAAAACCACTTCTTCTTCTTGAACCACCACCAGATCACCGCGGTCCACGCGACGGTGACCAGGATCGCCAGGTGATAGCCGTAGCGCCAGTGCAACTCCGGCATCTGCTCGCTGAAATTCATTCCATACCACGTGCCGACCAGCGTCAACGGCGTCGTGATCAGCGTGATCATCGTCAGCACTTTGACCACTTCGCCGGTCTGGTTGCTCGACATGTTCAGATACACCTGCAGGATGCCGGTCAGCGAGTCCATGTAGGTTTGCGCGAGCTCCGAGATGTGAAACAGCCCGTCGTAAACGTCCCGGTAGTACGGCACCAGATGGGCGCGGATCAGCTTGAACTCGCCACGCGCAAACCGCGCCAGCACCTCGCGTTGCGGGCCGATGATCTGGCGCAAGTGCAGCACTTCTTTTTTGATCTGGATGAGCTTGTTGAGCGTCAGCTTGCTGGGATGCTCCACGACCTGCTGCTCCAACTCCGCGAGCTCCAGCGACAACTCCTCCAACGCCGGCTTGTAGTTCTCCACGATCCCGTCCAGCAGCGTGTGCGCGACCCGGTCCGGCGCCCGCGCGACGTGGCCCGTGCCTTTGAGACAGCGTTCCTCGACCAGTTGAATGCTGCGCAGCGGCACGTCGTGGTAGGTGACGAGAAAATTTTTGCCGAGAAAGAAATTCAACTCGCTCGTCGCGAACACGCCATCCTTGCGGCTGTAATCCACCGCGTGGATCACCATGAACAAATACGGCGCAAAGCGGTCCTCTTCTTTCGGCGTGTATTCCTCGACCTTCGGCGACGGGCTGACCATGACGCAGTCCTCGATGGAAAGCGGATGGAAATGAAACACGTCTTCGAGGAGGAACTTGGTCTCCTCCGGCGTGGGCTTCTCCAAGTCCACCCAGAGGAACAAGTTGGTGTCCGCCAGCAGCGTCGGCATCAGGAACAATTCAACGTTCTTGCTATGCAGACGCCCCTGCGTGGTAAAGGCAAAGGACCGAACCATGCGTGTGACTTGATCGTTTCGGAGCGCTGACCGCCGCGCCCAGCGCCGCCATCCTAGACCGCGACTTCCGCAAAGCAAGTTTGTTTGCGGATGTTGTCACGGATCCGTGCATCCCGAAGTCGTCGGTGCCGGCACCTTCCCGTCGGAAAGGGGAAACGCCGGATTCATCCGGCAGCCGACTCGGCGGACCACCGCCCTGCCGGATGAATCCGGCGTTCCACTCTCCGGGCGACCGACAACTTGGGGATGCACCGATCGCAGATGCCTGGCGAGGCGGTCGTGCCGAACTTCCGAAGAGCTGCGGGCAAGGTGCGGAGAGAAACTTCCGTTTCGTTGAGTTCTCCCTCAGCATGAACCTCCCCATGGATTCAAAGCGTTCACGGATGGGCTTGTTTTAATCTCTGAACGCTTTGAATCATTTGGGAATTCTTGTCGCTGGGTTCATGGGTTCAGGCGCGAGGCTGGACTTCGAGGAATTCTCACCCCGGCTCTCTGCGCTGCGAGAGCAAGTCGGCGCACGCGGCTCGTGAGGACAATCCGACGCTCTTGCTCGCACTGCTTGCTGGCTGCGGTTCTCCCTCTCCCGGCGGGAGACGGCCGGGGTGAGGGAGAAACTTGCTCAACGCAGCCGGCGAGACGAGTGAGGTCGATCGTCCGCCGCGGGAATCCGCCGCGATCAGAAAAACTCGGCTTCGCGTTGACAGCCCGCTTACCATGCGCGCATGGACGAACTGCGGCCACCCGACACGTTTCATCTGTCCGCCGCCATCGGCTGGATGCAACTCGGCAACCGCGTCGAAGCCCAGGCCGACTGGAATCGCCTTTCGCCCCCGGCGCGCCAGCATCCCGACGCCCTCGAAGTCCAGTGGGCGATTCACGCCGATGCCAACGATTGGGCCGCAGGCCTGCACCGCGCGCGCGCCCTCCTGCAAGTGGCGCCCGACCGCGCGTCCGGCTGGCTCCACCAAGCCTACGCCTTGCGCCGCGTGGCTTCCGGCGGACTACAAGCCGCCTGGGAGGCGCTCCTGCCCGCGCACGAGAAATTTCCCGACGAGCCGACGATCCCCTACAACCTCGCCTGCTACGCCTGCCAGTTGGGTCGGCTCGCCGACGCGCGCGAGTGGCTCAGCCGCGCGCGCAAGATCGGTGGCCCGGAGACGATCAAGCAAATGGCGCTCAACGACCCCGACCTCGAGCCGCTGTGGGAAGAAATCCGCAAGTGGTGACGTTCGGCGTGCCCTGCGAACTCTGCTTTGGCCGGCACCTGTCGTCCGCCGGCCAGGTTCCGCCCGCAGCAAGCCAATGGCGGTCCTTGACCCCAGTCGGGACCCGGACTAGCTTCGTCCACGTAAGACAAACATGAGCACCGTCCTCACAGAACCAAGAGAAACTCCCGACGTCCAAATCGTCTTCGATGCGCTGCGCAAATACAAGGCTATGCCGCTGCTGGAGATCGCGGCCGTCACCGGCTTCTCCGACAAGCGCGTGCGGGAAATCGTCGATGCGCTCGCCCGGGAGAAAAAAGTCAAAGTCGCAAATCCCGACAGAATCCTCGACGCGATCGTCACGCTGAGCGGGAAATGCTACTAGCCCGTGACCGCCGACCCGATCAACCCGGGGAACTTCGCCTACGCGGCGTTGGCTTTTGTCGTGGGAGCGGCTTCAGGTTTTCAAGGGGTTCACGAGAAATACAAGCACGGCTCCCTTCGCGCTCTCGGCACGCTGCCGGGCTTCTTGTATGTCGCGTCGCGCGGGGCGGTGCCGGGGGCGGTGTTCGCCGGCATGTATGCGGGCGGCGTCATCGGGCAGCAGCTCTGGCTCTGGGCGCTGGCCTGCGGCATCACGCTGGAGTCCGTGCTGCGCACGCGCTTTTACCTCAGGCAGACCGGCGGTGATGGCGCGCCACCCGAGGAAGTCTGGCGCGGTTTGTTCGACCTCGTTCGCTGGTATCAGAACCTGTGCCTGGAAAGTGCCGCAGCGCAACTCGCCGATCGGCGCAAGCGCTTTGTCACCGCGTTGCTCGGAGCCACGCCCGACTTCCCCGCCCTGCTGCAGAAGGCGCGAAACAACCTGCTCTCCTGGCCAGACCAAAACGTGCAGGCTGACTTGAGCGCAAAGACCGCGAAGCTGGAAGGCGAGTTCAACGGAGAGCTGCCGCAGGCGGCGACCGCGATCGCCCAGCAGGAACTGAACACTCGCTACAGCCACAAGCTCGCCTTTGTGGTCCTGGACGCGCTGGGCGAAAAAGGCTGCCGGACGTTGCTGAGTTGACCCGCGTGCGTTGGCTATCCGTGCCGCCGGGCCGCGCGTCCGGCTGGCTCCACCAGGCCTACGCCTTGCGCCGCGTGGCTTCCGGCGGACTACAAGCCGCCTGGGATGCGCTCTTGCCCGCGCACGAGAAATTTCCCGACGAACCGACGATCCCCTACAACCTCGCCTGTTACGCCTGCCAGATGGGTCGGCTCGCCGACGCGCGCGCGGCTCGACCGCGCGCGCAAGATCGGCGGCCCGGAGACCATCAAGCAAATGGCGCTCAACGACCCCGACCTCGAACCGCTCTGGGAAGAAATACGCAAGTGGTGATCCGTGGGCATTGAATGCTGGAGTTTAGTGCTTCAACTGGGGCAGCCGCGTTTCGAGGGCCTGCGGACTGGCGCGTCATCGGTCCAATCACCTTCGCAACTACCGAGGTGATTCGCGAAGCGAGCAATCATTCCGAAGCCCGCAGCATCGCTTTCACTGCGGCGAACACTGCGTCCACCGGCGCGCTGCCCAGGCCGCCCGGTGAGTGGAGGAGCGTCACCTGTTCGCCGCGCGGGCGCCAGACCTCGGCCGCCGTTTCGCCCCATAGGAGAAGGCTGCGCACGCCGACCGCAGCGGCCAAGTGCGAGATGCCCGAGTCGTGCCCGAGATACGCCGCACATTCCTTGAGCCATTGCGCGAGCTCTGGCAGCGGCAGGCAATCGGCCAATTGGCAACGGTCGGCGGGGAGTTGGGTCGCCAGGCGTGTGTGCCGGCCCTCCTCGGCTTCGCCACCGATGAGGAGGAAATTCACGCCCGTGCCGCGCCGCAGGTGTTGCAACAACTCGCGCCACTTTTCCTCCGGCCAGTTCTTGCGTTCGCTGCCGCTGCCGGGGTGCACCGCCAGCCACCTGCCAGAGCGCAGCTTCGGATCCTCCGGCTCCGGCAACGACAAGCGCGGCACGCGGTCGGCCTCGAAGATGGCCAGGCGCTCCAGCGGCTGGAGGAAAAATTCCGTGGCGTGCAGCTTGCCGGTCTCGTCAGGCCGGTGCGGGCCGGCGATGAACTGCGCCTTCGACACGCGCGCCACGTTCTCGCGAAAGATCAGGTCGGGATCGTAGAGATACGACAGGATGATCGACGCGCCGGCGAAGCGTTCGCCCAACGCGCCGTCCAACGTGCCGCCTTTGGCAAAAAAGCCGGCCAGCGCGCGCGCTTCAATGGAAAGGACTTCATCGACCAAACCGCCCGCCAGCGCCAATCCCGCGATGTGCGGGTAGCCGAGGACTTCCAGGCAGGTGTCGGGAAAGTTCGCACGGAGAGCCGCGAACACCGGCAGCGTGAGAATGAAATCGCCCAGGGCGCCGCCGCGGATGACAAGGATCTTGCCGCGGTCGCGCGTCACACAGGAGCGGCCGGGGCGACGTCCACCCCTTCCCTGACTTCAGCCTGGAAGCGTGGGACGCTGTCGCACGTGTCCCTGCTAACTTGGTCCACGCTCGCAGGACGCTCGATCGCACTCTGCGGCTTGTTCTGCTCGGCGGCGCGAATGGTCGTCATGCCGAGGATCGCCACCAGCAAGCCCAGCGCAATGCGGAGCGCGCTGCAAACGCGGACGCGCTGCGGCGTGGCGGTCTTCCAGTTGATGAGGTCACGCAAGCGCCACGGCGAGACGGTGAACCAGATGCCCGCGGTGATCCAGATGTAGGCCCACACGACGATCACGAGCCGCCATTCAGTATCGACCCAGCGCGCGGTGTCGAGCATCACCTTGGCGAGCAGGAGCAACACGATCGCCAGCCCGCGCACGGCCAGGAAATCTTTCACGTAGAGGCAAGCGCCGATTCCGACGAGGCCGAAGCCGATATACATGAGCGGCTTGTAGGCGGCGAAGTCGGAGATGTTTTCCTGCTTCACGTTCCACAAAAACCACGCCGTGCCGAGCGCCATGAGGAAGTAGCCCCAGGTGACGTTGCGCGGGAACTTGCGCCACGCCGCGCCGAACTCGGCGGGCTTGAGCAGGCCATAGACGTGCGGCAGGGCAAACGCCAGCCCCAAGATGATGGACAAGGTAGAGAGTTTCATGCGTGGTCGATGGAAACGATCAGTTCGAAAAAGGAACAGCCCGCGGATCACGCGGATGGACGCGGATAAAGAAGCGAGGTGAGCAGAGGCAGCCGCGGACGGGGACGCGCATCGGTGGAATAGCTGCCTCGGCCCTACGGCGATGCGTAATGCCCATGAGCCTCCGCCAGCGCGCCAGCATCTTGGACTGCGCCAGTCCTCTGGCGCTTTGGAAGCGCTCGCCTCCCGGCACCGAGCCAAAAAGCGCCAGAGGACAGGCGCAGTCCAAAACCTGGCGGCCCTCTCGAGGATACTGGAGAGCCTCCTTGGTCTGGCGGCCAGGCATTGGGACCATGAACCGGGAAAGGACCGGAACGCCGGATTCATCCGGCAGCCGAGGCTTCGACAGCGCTGGTTGCTGCCGGATAAATCCGGCGTTCCTGAGTGTCCGTTCATGGGTAGGGAGAACCTCCAAAATTTGGACGCGACTCGAGGCCATGAACCTGAAGTGCCTAAGTCGTTGGAAATCAGCAGAGGCACCTTCAGGTTCATGGAAAGAACGAACCAATTCGATTTCATCCGCGTTCATTCGCGTGATTCGCGGGCAAATCTTTTTCACTCGAGGTTCACGATCGCCGGATCGCCGTAGAGCGTGAAGTTGCCGGCGCGCGTGATGTCCACGTCGAGCAACCGGCCAATGTGACGCTCCGCGCCCTCGAAGACGACGATCTTGTTCGTGCGCGTGCGGCCTTCGAGCCGCGCTGGATTCTTGCGGCTCGGCCCTTCGACGAGGATTTGCACCCGCGCGCCGACGCATCGCTGGAATTTCGGCCGGGCCAGTTCGTTGACGAGTTTCAGCAGCCGCGCGTGGCGTTCTTCCTTGACGGGTTGCGGCACCTGGTCGGCCAGCGCGGCGGCCGGCGTGTCCTTCCGCTGAGAGTATTTGAACACGTACGCCTGGTCGAACTCCACTTTGCGGCAGAGCGAGAGTGTCTCCTCGAAGTCGGCTTCCGTCTCGCCGGGGAAACCGACAATGAGGTCGGTGCCGATCCCGATCGCGGACCGCACGCGCCGCAGCTTTTCGACGATGCCCTGATAGCGCTCGCGCGTGTAGCCGCGGTGCATGAGCTTCAGCACCCGATCGCTCCCGGTCTGCACGGGCAGGTGGGCGCTCTCGCACAGCTTCGGCAGCCGGCCGTAGGCCTCCACGAGATCGTCGCCGTAGCCTTTCGGATGGGGCGAAGTGAAGCGGATGCGCTCCAGGCCCTCGATCGCGTGAACGGCTTCGAGCAGTTGGACGAAAGCGGATTTGCCGTCGCGGACACCGATCTCGCGCTTGCCGTAGCTCGTGACGATCTGGCCGAGCAACGTGACCTCCTTCGTGCCGCGCGCGACCAGTTCGTGGCACTCGGCGACGATGTCGGGGATGGCGCGACTGCGTTCCTCGCCGCGCGTGTAGGGCACGATGCAGAACGTGCAGTACTGATTGCACCCTTGCATGATGCTGACGAAGGCGGTGACGCCTTTGGTCTTCGCGGCCCCGTTCAGCAAGTGCTCGCGGATCGTCGCTTCGCTGCCTTTCTCGGCCTCGACATCGACGACTTTGTCGCGCCGCCCCGCGAGGAGGTCGTCGAGGTGGTCGGCGGTGCGATGAAACTTCTGCGTGCCGACCACCAGATCGACATCCGGCAGCTTGTCGATCAGTTCGCGCCCACGGCTCTGCGCCATGCAGCCCAGGAAACCGAGCACGACGTTGGGCCGCTCGCGGCGCACGTCGGCCGCCACGGCGCGCATCTTGCCGAGGGCCTTTTGCTCCGCGAGATCGCGCACGCTGCACGTGTTGAGCAGGATCACGTCCGCGGTGGCCTCGGAGGGCGCCAGCGAATACCCCTTCGCGACGAGCTGGGCGGCCACCGCCTCCGAGTCGCGCTCGTTCATCTGGCACCCGTAAGTTTTGATATAGACACTCGGCATTCGAGCAAAACGTGGCGCCGACGCTACGGCAGGCACA
>Ga0209726_10006363_pt1 | contig 13743 bp, 19 predicted proteins | sample Subgrocontami54m_FD_187453 | JGI IMG/M metagenome (GOLD analysis project Ga0209726, IMG submission 187453) | Subsurface groundwater microbial communities from S. Glens Falls, New York, USA - GMW46 contaminated, 5.4 m (SPAdes) (version 3) | ecosystem: Environmental > Aquatic > Deep subsurface >... | reverse complement strand
CCCTTGCCTTCTACCAGAACTACGAAACGTTCCACGCCGAGACTGCCGGTTCCTGCGATGCGGCGCCCAATATCTAGCACCTGGAAAAACTTCGGGCTAGGCTGTGTGGCGGCAAAACGATCCATGAACTCGGTAACCGACTTTTTTTGTGCATCTGATACAGGCAGTGCTTTCACCCCGTCCAGTATCAAATTGCGGTGGCGGCCTTTGCGTATCGTGCGCTTATCGAGAAAGTCAGCGCGTTTGCGTTCCTGTAACGAGGTCAACAACACATTCACGAGTCCATCGGAAGTGTCCCGCTCTACCCATAGAGGCTTGCCGTTGATGAGCGCACTGCGGTAAGCATCCAGACAGTTTTGACTGACATCCAAGGCTTCGGCGTGCGTTGCGTTGAGTGCATCAGTCCCGCACTGAATGCTGGTCAACAGGCGAATCATGTCCCAAGTGACGGGAGCAAGGGCAGCCTCGTCATAGTCATTGATGTCAAAATAGACCAGCCGGTTGTCACCCTTATAGCTGCCGAAATTCTCGAAATGCAGGTCGCCGCAGCACCAAGCCAGAGGCGCGTCACGGAATAGAGCCGAATCAGGCAGGGCATCGTAGAACAGATGACAGGCACCGCGCAGGAAGATAAAAGGACTCTGTGCCATCTTTGCATACTTCATCTTCAGACGTTCAGGATCGCGGCCAGCGTTGGTGCTGAATATCGCGCCGATGATGTTCGAGGAACTCTTTGACGGTTGTTTGTTCATTGGAGGTAACCTATTCACTCAATCAACCCGCTTAAACTGATAGTGCTGGTGACTTGTCACGTATCGCTTCCAAGCCTCTATCCAGTTTGTCGCCATCTCGTGCTGTGCTTCTGCAAGTGATATTTCCTGGGCGCATACCATCTTGTAAAGTACAAACTCAAGGCGGTCCTTCTTTTTGGCATCCCACTCGCTCTTACGTGGCTCAGGCCAAAGGTTGCGAGGATCATCGGGTGCGCCGCCGATTGAAAGGGCGATCAGGTGATCTTCCTCATAATGCTTCGGGTTCCTGTCGGCATAGCCATACTCACGCATCTGCCTCTTTTTCAGCTTGTTGGTGAAGTGAGCGGGTGGACGAATCGTCTTGGTATATCCCTTCACGCAGACCGTGGAGTGAATGTTCTGCTGCGTTACTTCGGGGTTAATGGCGCCTGGCGTAAGCGATGGATCGGGCAGGTCAGATGCCCAGGCAGGGAATGAAAGGGCCAGCGCAAGGGTGGCCGACAACAGAAAGAATCGGGTACAGTAGCTCTTCATATTCGGAGAATCCTCATGTCTGATTTATCGACGTTTGCCCAATATAACAAACTCGCTGACCAGCTTATCGAAAAAGTGAGCAAGGAAGACCTGGCTGAGTGTGCCAGGCACTTAATGTGGCGCATTACCAGAATAAGTACGGCGAGCTGCCTCTTGATGAGACACTTGCCATGATCGGCATGACCAAACCCAATGAAGAGCAGATACAGCTCATGACTGATGGACTGGAGATTTTCGTTGGAGTATTGGGAAATGTTGTTGCGGGGATAGGGCAGGAAAGGCATTAAATATAGCTTTGGGCATCTGCTTTCGGGTAATCTACTTCAAGGTTTGATGGTCGGCTGGGTGCCAGGAGCAGAATGTCAGGAAGGGCACTGCGACCACCCGGTTGTCGGACATACCGGACTGTGGCGGTTTGCTGAAATGGCTGTCGGTTCGGGCTGCCGGGATGTCCGCTTCCAAGTTTTTCGAATCGTCACTTCCGACACCATGCCGTCGTTCGCGGTTTGAAAATTATCGGTTAGTTTGACTCCCTATTTTACGTACTAGCCAGATATAACATACAGGCAAGTCCGAGCGGTATAGTCACAATGCCTATCAGGCTATTCGTGACTTGCGTTCTGCGTCTTCTCGTGTTTTCCGTTCAGCCTTAAACGCCGCCGCCCCTCCTGCCCAGGCAGCTATGCCGGTAACTATTGCGGTAATTGCAAACTCGTAAAACTTTTCGGAAAACATAATCTCGCACATCTTAGCTATTAGTTAGATGGAATTGTCTAGAGCATATTTTACTCGTGATGCTCGTATTGCTAGCGGATGAGTTACACCTATTCACCAGACTATTTCCTTTTGGCACTGACCTGCATGTCTCAACAATTTCTGAATTAATCTGCACGTTCAAATTCTCGTTGTATCCTCCCGTAAATATGGATTCTATTGGTTGCCATCCCCACAGAAGGATTGCACCTATCGAACTGACGATAGCTACTATGTTGAGTTTTGGAATGTTCATGATTGCTCAATTATATGACTTAAGGATGCAGCTAAACCCTACGGATTTTGCGCACAACCCGTCAATTCTGGGCATTGTGTGGGCGGAATTCTGCGTAATTATGAGATAACTTGAACATACACTGGTCAGCAATTAAATTGTGTCTATCCAAATAGTCGTTTAAAAAATCCACCACTTTTTTTCTGGTAATTCAAACCTGACATGCTTAACAATGTTTCGCAATACTCACATCGAATAGACTCTGGCTGATAAGCCGTATCATTTGAATTCAACATTTCAATCAATTGGGTAGGTGCAAAATCTTTTATTGCAACTTCATTCCAGTCACTTCTATTAGTTGATATCCCCATTCGTGCCATTGAGATGTGGTTGCTTACAGCATCTTTTGAGTTCATGGCAACAACGATGCATATTGGAACTACATCACCCCCTAGAAACTTAATCAAAGTTTCGAATCTACTTGAATTGGGTGGACTTTCAGCAGTTGAAACGAAGTAGTCTCTATCCTTTGAAAACGAGGTTCCGATTCCACCGATAGGGCTGATTGATGTTTTTAATTGCCCTGCGTCCATGAAAAATCCTTTATAGGGTGACCTGCTATTCATTCTGCCATATTCCCCGCCCGAAACCAGAACTTGATGTAACCCGGCAGTGAGCCATGACTTTGTGCATTCCGCCGAATTCCTAGAGGATCACGGCTGCTGCTACGAGACATATATTCTCGGAGGCGATTTTGGCATTGGAATCTTCGTACCCAAGCAAGATGGCATCAATCCTGATCTGCTTGCCATGTGTCTTGCCTACGCTGTACCTGCAACTGACCTATTCGTATATCACCTGCGCCCTCATGTCCCGCTGGAAAATCGGGAAGAACTTTTTATCCATTTCATTATCGGCTTCACCACAAATCATAATTGGGTGTTGAACGAACAGCTCACGACTAATCTCTAATTTGTTGCCTGTCAGCAGGTATGTTGCCGTGTACTGACCAGAGTCATCGCTATACCTTACATTTTCTGGCACATGCGTGATCCTGATATTGGGTGGGAACTCAATTTCATAGTGATTGCTATAAACAAAGGATTCACAACTTTCAGGCAAGTTAAACCTGTCCTTTGGTTTCGGCAGCATTTCGCCGGTGATCACTTCAAGATCAATGCCAGTCGGTATGGGCATTGCTGCGGGTCCGGGGAAATTCGACACAGGGTCTAACGTGAACGTTGTCCTGACCTCAAGCGGTTTATTGAGATCATTGGGGTCGCTTGAATGTATCTCACCAATCCCTGTCAGATTATTTCTGAGCAATATCCGTTTTACAACTTCAAGTTGCGGCATTCCCTGATTAGAGAATTGCTTGCTCCTTAAAGTTATTTCTAAATTGCCAGAGGTCTCAACTTTGCTCGACCCTTGTATCCTTCCGTCAGGCATCACCTTGAGCAGGGTCGAAGTCTTGGCTACATTTTCATAGGCTAGCATGGGAGGTGTCTTGCCTAATTTATTGAGTCCAGTCAGCACTACCTGTTTATCAAAATCTGTCGATGGCAGCCTTCCAAATGGTGCAAACCGCGCAGTTGAATCAAGGTACAAATCCAGACTCGGAACATAGGTAATCACATGATCAAATACAAGTGTTGCCAATTTAGGGAGTACATACGAATGGCCTGTGTTGATCAATGCTGGACTGCTGTCTATGCCTTTTGCAGCCAGTAACGCCTCCAGAATTACCACATGGTCTTTGCAGTCGCCCCATCGGTTGTTCAGAATGGTTTGTGAATCATGCGGGACATATCCGCCATCACCAATGTAAGAGCCAACATACCGGATGTTCTTGCTCACCCAGTTGTACAAAATGCGTGATTGCTCTCTTTTCGTATCAACACCGGCAGTCAACTCATTAGCCAACTTCTGGATGGCTGGAGTGACTCTTGTCTGTTGTTTAGACTTTTTCTGATAAGCAGCACCCAACGCTCCATAATCGGCAAAGGTTGTAGCCAGCACATACGGCGAATAATCATCAGTGTCGATCTGGTCTAACTCGACGGGGATAAATTTGTCCTGGATATATGTAAAGCGGTAACGGTGCATTCCGTCCTTGACAGGCAGTGCCCCCCCATCAACTCCCTTGGAATCAAATTTGATATTGATTCTCGGATCGTAATTAACATTGACCTCAGAATGTGCATATTTGATATAGGGCGAAAATGTTTGCCTGAGAGCGAATTGCCCAGGAAACAGCGGAGTATGAAGGGTCTTAATGTATTTTAAATATAGCTGACTCCCAACAACCACATTCGGATAAATAATCACCTTATATTGGGTATCGCTATAACTCGCCGCTTCGCTATCCATGTCGCCTTTTACGGTACGAATACTTTCTGGCGGGACTTTAATGCGTGAACCATTGGGCAGTAGGGTGTAGGCGTCCAGTATTTTTAAACTTTCAAGCTTTGGGGTATACGGGATTTTTTCTTCTCCGTAGTTTGATACCCCTTCCTCGTTTTCAATCAATATTGAAGTTTCGTGCACGTCTCGATAGCTTCCATCTTGCTTTACAGTATATGTGATTATATTTTTCTGCATGGAAACCGGGGGTAAGTAATCCTCTGCTGCGAATGCACTAAAACTCACTCCACCAAGGAGCGATACCATCATCACCAAGCTGCACTTCACGAATCCTGTTTTCATAGCCCCTGCCTTTAAGATTTTCCTGCCCGGTGATGCTGACAGTGTGGGACACAGCTACCAATCACCGTAATCTGACAAATCAATAGACTCGTCAGTGATAGCCTCTGTTACTTTGCAATAAACACCAATTCCATTGGGCGCAAATGTAAATGTAAGACTGCCACCTATTGCACCGTGATAAGGCAATGGTCTGGGATAAGGGAATTTCCAGCCTTTAACTTTGGCTTTTTCTACTTGAATAACAGCCGCACGTTGCTCCACCCCAATTACCCATTCGTTAAGTCGGCTCACTTGCTCTTTGCTCAGCTCGAACTTCACATCATCGTATTGAATGGGATCGCGCAATGTAAATTTGTCGGACTGCATGTTTTTCCAGAAGTGACTGTTCTATTGATTTATGGCGTTGTCGGAAACTGACAATCCAAGAGCATGGCTCAACGAGGTTGCTGTAGATTGCCTGACAGAAATTTGTGCGCCCATTTGTGGGCTGCTGGATTTAACCGTAAGGAATAACACAGCTTGTCGGTTCCCTGTCACCGTTCTTAAACGTCTATTTACAGCACCAACAAAACTTCTTTTTAAGTCGGAAAAGTTTGAGTATGGCCTGTTCTCACCAAGCAGGTCATCAAGAGCTATCGGCTCACCAGCAGCAAAACACCTAAGTGTTTCAATGCTCTTGTCACTTATATTTGCAATTAAATCCTTTGCCTGCTCTGGAGTAATGTCAATTACTCGCTTTGCTCCAGACGGAGCTTCTTGGTTGTCTTGATTTGATGAGTATGAGTTATCACCCGCTAATCGCAAGTAGATGTCCTCGTATGGAATAGATTCGTTGTCCTCACTACCTTCATTTCCATTTATATAGCCAAGCAAGCCTAGCAGTTCGCGTTGACAGGAATCTGAAAGCTTTTTGAAATCCGCCGGGGTTATAGTTAGCATCATATTAGAAAGCCATGCATATAATATCAGCGACATATTCGCATGGTATATAAAACAATGTCAACTAAAGCCTGTTTCTATTGTATGATATTTTATTAATTTTAAACATTCTAATATCATGTGCGTATTTATTGGGCGAATAAAGGCAAGAATGGAGCTTCAATGTCAGTGAATAAGGTAATATTAGTCGGGCGCTTGGGCAAAGACCCTGAGGTCAAGAAAATGACCAATGGTGAATCCGTGGCTAATGTCACGCTGGCTACATCGGAAAATTGGAAAGATAAAACCGGCGTCAAACAAGAAAAGACCGAATGGCACAATCTGGTGTTCTACCGCCGCCTGGCAGAGATTGCTGGCCAGTACCTGAAGAAAGGTTCACAGATTTATGTCGAGGGGAAGATTCAGACCCGCAAGTGGCAAGACAAGGAAGGTCAAGACCGCTACATGACAGAGGTTGTTGTAAATGAAATGCAGATGCTTGGCGGTAAGTCAGGGAGTCCGTCAGCGCAAGCCACGGTACAACCAGCTTCGCAGAAAGGTGATGATTTCGACATCCCATTCGGTGATGACGTTAGTAGAAAAACCACCAGTTCTTGGGGTGATGATGACAAACCTTATCCGTTCTAATAGCTGATATGGATCCATTTACCTTATTGGCACTGGCAGCAGCTGCGGGTTTTGTATTTAAAAAGCAATCGAGTCAATCAAGGGAAAATAATGAATCGAATAAACGTGAACTAACCTACAGCAGAGACATCGTCGCCCATGCAAAAGCCAAGAAACCCATCAGGTCTGAATTTGACATTTCAACTATTGAGGTGCTTCCTGAATACAAACTTGTCCGACAACTAATCATAACAAAATTCCCCCTGATATTTGTTACTGGGGGAGCTGGTACTGGAAAAAGTACATTTGTAAGGTGGTTGTTAAGTGAATTCAAGGGATCCGTGTTGCTTGGTGCACCAACGGCTATTGCGGCTATAAACATTGAAGGAAAAACACTTCATTCATTGTGTCATCTTCCACCTGCATGGATTATTAAGAAAGATATAAAGGAAGCCCCCCATAGAGGAGAAATCAAAGAAGCAAAGTTGTTAATCATCGACGAAATATCAATGGTTACAGCTAATTTGCTTGATGGGGTCAGCGCATACTTTCGCCTCAATAGGGGCGTTGACAAACCATTCGGTGGTCTGCCAGTAATTATGATTGGCGACATGTTTCAGCTTCCCCCAATTGTTACCCAAGAGACGAGGGATCTTTTTGAACGAGTTTACGGATCAGCGAAGTTCTACAACGCAAAATGTCTGAACGAAACCACGTATTACGCTGTTGAATTGAACAAAACATTTCGTCAGGTTGATCAGCGATTTGTTGACGCTCTCACCCGAATTCGAGAGGGCGTGGAATTGAAAAACTCCATAGGTGTGATCAATTTAAATTGTTCGATTACAGATAGCCCTCCACTAGGGGCAGTTTGGCTATCACCACGAAACGCAGAAGTTGATAAAAGAAATCTGGCTGAATTAAGAAAAATTGATAGCCCTTCAAGAGCTTATAGAGGAGTGTTGGCTGGTCAGTTTAAAAAAGACAGGCTTCCTTCCCCACTTGAACTTGTTATCAAAGTTGGTGCTCAGGTTATGTTTGTTAAGAATGACACCCAAGGACGATGGATCAATGGCACCGTTGGTATTGTCAAAAGATTTGATAATGACAATATCGTAGTTGAACTTTCTAGTACCAGAAAACTTGTGGACGTTGGTCACGTAAAGTGGCAAGAGTATAAATATGGCTGGAACTCCAGCACACTAGAAATTGATCGAAATGAAATCGGCAGCTACACACAATTTCCGTTGATACTTGCTTGGTCTATGACAATACACAAAAGCCAAGGAAAAACGATTGAAAAGGTTCATTTAGATCTTGGGGATGGGGCATTTGAGACAGGCCAAACCTATGTTGCACTAAGTCGTTGTAGATCAATAGAAGGGCTGTCTATGGGTAGACACCTTTTGGAATCTGATATTCTAATTGATCACGAGTCTAAAGCGTTCTACGACCACTTGCGCTCCGTTATAAAGAATTTACCACCAGAAGAACTTATGAAGAAGTTGGCAGCCACGGCTGAAACACGCTTGCATGATGATTTTGAGGATGTCCCCCAGTGACTGACCTTGTCTGCGAAAAACGTATTGCTGTGGTGAGCAGTAGTGTACAAGTGTGTTCTAACTCTAGCCAGTAGTCATCAGCATGCTTTCCCAAGATGAAATTGCTCGCCTTGTTGATTTAATTGAAGGGGTGGCTTTGCCTTCGACAGGGATGGAAAAGCATTTCATGCAAGTAACTCTGGGAACTGCCAACCCATGCACAGCGAAGGAAAGAGAGTGGGTTGCTTTCCTTGCTGGATATCAGAGAAGAAAAGTCACTCAAGATCCCATGGAAGGAAATTCGGAGAATCCTTGGCTGAATGTTCCTTTGCTTGATTTTATCAATGAATTTTGTGATCCCCGTATTCGTAACGCCCTTCAGAACGCAGCATGCGAGGGTGACTTCCCAAGTGGCATGACTGTTCGAGATTTTTTGGCAAAAGGGGACGTCGGTTTTTCAGCCCTTCTGCGGATACCAAATATTGGTCGAAAAAGCATAAACAATCTCAGGCTTGAACTTGAACATCATGGATTCCTTGTTAAAACAATCCTCCCTTTTGTGATGGGAAATCACAATCCCAGTGATACAACCCCGTTTGTAGTGTCGCTCGAAACCATTCATGATATTTTGGAACGTCTGGATTTGAGAATAAAAGAAATTGTTGTATTGAGATTTGGCTTGCACGGGGATGATAAAACATTGCAAGAAATTGGAGACAAACTGTCTCTCTCTAGGGAAAGGATTAGGCAATTAGAAAAAAAGGGGATTAGTCGTCTGAAGTCGCATCTATCCAGGGTTGCACAGGGGAGAGACTTAGATATCTCGAATTTGCCTGAGAAGTTCATCCCGCTGCTATCACTCATTGGGAAAGTAATAAATCCTCGTGCTGATAATTCGACGTCAGTCACTATAGAGAGAAGCAAATCTGGTCGTAGTGGTAAGCGGTGGTCAAAAGAAGAGATCGAAAATCTTACAAATTTGTGGAGGAATTCCGAGAGGGATTCAGAGTCTGTAAGACAGATTGAGGCTTTGCTCGAAAGAAGTCCCTTGGCAATAATTATTCAGTTACACAAGGCACAGGTGTTGGATGTAAAAGCTGGAGATCAGCTTTGCTTGGATTGTGGCTGTCCAAGAAACTTGTCTGGGTTGGGGAATGAATCAACTCCAAAACACTAGACACTTTGCAATACCCTAGCGGTATCAACCTGAATATCTGCTTCCACTCTCATCGAATGACCGCAACGTGTCGAAAGTGATAGTTCGAAAAACTTGGAACCGGACATTGCCGCTGGCTGAAGCGATACCATTTTCATAAAATCGCCAAGGTCCGCAAAGGCCGATAACCGGACGTCGCAGCCCCCCGACTGTCGTTCCGATCTTGGCACTTTGCGGAATGTCACACCTCGTTACTACACTGCCTGTAAGCCGACATTCAGAAACACAACCACCAGGATGCCCCAGTGGTTGCGTATGGGGATAATTACTTCTTCGTGCCGTTCACAGCAGCCTTGAGGGTAGCCCCGACCTTGAATGCAGGAACTTTGGCTGCCTTGATTTTCAATTCTGCTCCGGTCTGTGGGTTGCGACCGGTACGTGCCGCACGCTTGCGTACTTCAAAAGTGCCGAAGCCAACCAACGCGACGTTGTCGCCCTTCTTTAGTGTGGAAGTGATGATGTCGATCAGCGCTGCGATGCTACGGTCAGCATCAGCCTTGGTGCTGTTGGTCTTTGCGGCCAGTGCATCGATCAGTTCTTTGCGGTTCATATAATTTATCCTCCATAGTTGGTTACTGCACCATGCAGCGTTTTGAAGTTTAGCATTAAAGGATATTTTCTCTATAATTTGCTATGGCCACTGAATCTATCCCAAAATTTACTGAACCCGCAGCCAGGCTGTGGGCAGCTATTCCACCCGATACCCGAAAAACGCTGCTCTCCAATGTCTGGTGCGGTAAATGTGGCCACGCGGTCACGATCACCAATTTTTCAGGCGTAGTCAAAGCCGGAGACCTATTGCTGGTCGGCGTTTGTTCAGATTGCCGTGGAGATGTTGCCCGAGTGATTGAGCAAAGCTGATCGATAAGCACTCGAAAAAACCAGCGCACGAATGCGCTGGCTCTTCTTTTTCGTTGCGCCCCACCTTAACGTGAAAGACGCAATGCCTCTTGTACCTTGGCTCGCAGGCTGGGGGTTATTTCTTCCCCAGCTGCAAGAGCATGGTACACATCGCAAGCCAAGGAAAAGTTCTTCTTGGCCACCTTGTCAAAAAAATCGCGCATTTCAGCAGATAACGGCATGATGAATCTCCTTTGTGTTGTTGGTGAAGAAGCCAAAAAGGGGCTTCACTAAGCCTGCAATGACTTAGTGAAGCCCCCTGATGGCTATTTCCAACAAGGGGATTCATCGTGTCCCTATCCGCAAACGTCGCGGATGGGACCCGTTGCTAACTACCTACTTCTTCGCGGCCTTACTGCGCCGCTTTGGTTTTGCATTCTCATCGTAGCCAAAGCGCTTCCACGCTTCGGGATCGATGGCCAGGGGCGTTACGCGCCCTGACTTGATGTTGACGAATTGGCCGTGATGCGTGAGCCGTCCATAACGGAAAAGCTCCCACAACAAGTTGCAAGCCGCATTCGCCATCGTGTCGTTGATGAACAGAGATTGTTTCTCCAACGCTTCAGCCAAACCGCAACTTGGCGTATCGTCTGTAGCATCCAGCGACCCGTCGATGATGTCAGGGTAGAGGTCTGCGACGTGAGGCAAACGATGTTCCCGTTTGAAGCTCTCACCGAAGATCTCGCCCAGCACCACTTGGCCATCATGTTCACGATTGCCGATGTCCAAGTAGTAGCAGGATGCGCGGTACACGCTGCGCTTGAGTGCTTTGAGTATCGCTGCCCTGCCCTTCCTGTTATCGACGCACCCGATCACAATGTCCGGCTGGGAGTTGAACCGTGAATCGTTAGTGACCTTCGCAATTTCAGCCTGCCATCCCGTTTGCATCAACATATTGCAGCGGTTGACCAGTATTTCGGCCTTTGGCTGCCCAACATCGGATGGCCAGAAATTCTGCCGACCGACGTTGGTTTTAGACACGGTATCTGGATCTACCACCAAGACATCCAAACCTTCAGGATGCCCCAGCTCGACCATCGCAAGGTGCATGTTGGCCAGCCGTCGTAAGACGTGCGAGCCTGTGCCACCTGCGCCGACCAACACCACCTTTACCGCCCGCGTAAGCAGGCGTGATTCGATGTTATGGATCATGTGTTTCCTTCCTGCCCTTGCGAGCTATCAAATGGAAGCGGCACAAACACCCCGTTCGCACAGAGGCGAAAAGATGCTGTCGCCTCCGGCTTATCAAGATTTCCAATGACTCCGGCGATTTTTGTCGCACCTCGATCATCTTTGTTGTCAGTTCTGGAAAAGAACGCTTCTGTCAGCCCATGCGAATGCAAATCCATGACCATGTGTTCGTCTTCCTCCAGTGTTGGCAGGTTGACGTTGACATGACCAGGCCCGACCGATGTCTCTTCAAGCATCATCAGCCTCCACTCGTTCGTCCGTTGATTCCAGACGACCCAAGCAGCACACTCGTTTGGGCATCTGGCTCTGGCCTGCTCGATAAATTGAGCGACCATTGCCCTTGGCAGCTTGCCAAAGCCGAACCGCATTACCTCACTCACTTGCCCGTATGGAACCGGGATGATTGAAGGCTTTGCGACCAGCACGCGCGCATACAACCATGCGCGGCAAACTTCCAGCCAGACACCGTTGGCGGCCATCAAAATGCGATCACCTGCCGTGGCCAGTTCTTCCAGTTCAGAGTAGCGTGGCACCATCACCGTGGGCATCACGCTTTGCAGCGCAACGTCACGGCTGTCCATGCTTCACCGTCCTTTCAAATGCCTGCCCCAGCGTCTCTCCAGCGCGCACCAATGATTCAGTCGGAAATGCCCGGCCTTTCATCAACGCACGCCATAGCGAGAAAATCCCGCCGCGATACGATGTCAGTGCACCTTTCTCATGTTGGTTAGAATGAGTGAAGTAGCTTCTGAAAAAAGCCTCTTCCCATGCTTCCGTATTGAACTTCAATTCGCCCTTCGGCGTTTCGATGTTGCCAGTACAGATGCGACCACCTTTCCAAACGTTGAGGTATGGAGCCACATACAGTGGTGTGCTCGATGTCGGACGCTTGCTGCCTTTGACGGCGAACACATACCAATGCCCCTTACTGACGATGAACACCAGTCCGGGTTGATAGGTATTTGCGCTTACATCTTGCCCAACTTCATCGTTCTTGAACCACACCTGACGCTTCTGGGATTTGCAGTACCACACAAAGTAGTCGCCCCCTTTTGCGAGGATGTGATCCCCCAACAACTCTGCCGGCGCGTAATCCTCCGGCACGAGGGTTTGCATCATTTTCACGAGGCCAGTCTTGGAGACCGGTGTACCCGCTGCGATGCTTGCTACGCCCTCGTTGCTTGTTTGAATGTCATGCACTGAAGCGAATACTGTCTGCCCGCCGCGTTCGCCATACAACAGGATCGCGTGTGACATTTCATACACTTTCTGTGCGCCAGACACGCATGCTGCTTGAATTTGCATGATGCCTCCTTTATTGAACATCACCGATGCAGCGCATCAGGCGATCAAGTTGTGTGTAGAGCGCGAAGCCTTTCTCCATTTCGGCCTTCCATTTCAGAAAAGCCCTCTTATTGAATGCGACTTCAGCCACTCCATAAATGTCGGTATATTCACCGCCGTCACTCGTGCTTTGATAAAAGTCATCCATCACACGACCCAGCATGTCGTCACCTGTCCCCACGTAGCAGGAAAAGAAGACCGGCTCCCCATAAAAGTTATCCAGGTAAGGCAATCTGGCATCCCGTTCGATCAAGTCCATGACGGACAAGATGACCCGCGCCGTTTCGCCCGCCGTTTCCGTGCTGGTTGCGATACGTTGAATAACATCACGTTCAAGCACGTCGCCGCTTACGAGATAGCTTGGGAATGATGCTAAGAACTGGCTTGGCAAAAATGTATCTTCGTCAAGCTCGCCCTCATCACCAATCACACCCATCTCTTCTTTGAAATCCTCATCATTGTCCGCCCCACACCAGTACAGGTATGAGGCGTGATGAAGAGCCACTTGCGGCGTGAATGCCGTGAACGTCCGATAACCTGCCAATTCCGCGATACTGACTGCGGTACGACCGAGACCCGGATGCACCGCCTCCAACATCTCGACTTTCGCCTTGACGTTGATGTATGGCGTTGTTTGCTGTGATTGAAATCCGATGTACAGGCATTTCTTTTCTGGCTCACCTTCGTAATCCAGACCGAAAGCATCTCGATCCAGACTTGCGACAAGCTCGAATTTATCCAGCACTTGTATCTCTGCGCAGTGTTTTGAAGCCCACACAGATAGTGATTGACCGATGATGTCGCGCGCCAATGTCTTGTCATGGATAACGAGTTCGTCATCCTCAACTAGCTCTGCGCACAACTTGGCCGTCTGCAACCATCTCCCATCACCCTCATCAATCACCGAAGTAACCGGTACGTGCCGAGAAATGAAAGGTAGCGTCAGAAAACCAGTGGCAGCGCTCCCGAAGGAGGTAGCAACAGGTCTTCCTTCTGCGTGCTCTTCGACGAGCGCACGAGTTGAAC
>Ga0209726_10006362_pt1 | contig 13743 bp, 10 predicted proteins | sample Subgrocontami54m_FD_187453 | JGI IMG/M metagenome (GOLD analysis project Ga0209726, IMG submission 187453) | Subsurface groundwater microbial communities from S. Glens Falls, New York, USA - GMW46 contaminated, 5.4 m (SPAdes) (version 3) | ecosystem: Environmental > Aquatic > Deep subsurface >... | reverse complement strand
CGCGCGGTAGTTTTCATGATCAGTCAGCGAGAAAAACATCGGAAACACGATCGTCTTCGCATCCTCCGACGAAATCCCGGCAATCGCGACCTGCATCTCGGACGGCGCGCCGCCTTTTTCTTTGAAAATCGCCAGCATCCCGTCGACGAGAGCCTCTTCGGAAAGCGTCGGCTCGAGATGCACGTTCGTCGAGCCGTAGCGCAGCTTCCCCCCGAGCGAAACGCGCGTCGTCATGCGCGCGCGCACCGCGTGCAAGCCCTCCGACGCCTCGAAAAGCCGATCGGATTCGGCGGACAGATCGCCGAAGCGCGCGAGCGTTTCTTGCGGCAAATCCATCAGCTCGCGAAACAGCGCGATCTTGCGTTCGTTCGCCAAGCCGGCTTCGGCGACGGCCGCGGCCGCGATCATGAACGCGCGCACGCGGGCGCTCATTTCGGGAATCGTTCCAGAGAGCAGCGGCATTATCAATTCGAGCGCGCGTTCCGGCGTCATGCCGGCGCCGTCGACGGCGATGACGACCCAGCGCGCGAGCGCGTTCCGTGGAATCGCCGTGCGGTTCTGCGTTTCGAGGACCGCGATCAGAGCGTCTTTGAACGGCGCTTTTTTGATCCGCCCGAGAATCGAGGCGGTCGTTCTCATCTCTCGTTCGACCGCATGAAATTTGAATAGAGGCATGATCTGGCGCAAATCGTCGTCCGACAATTTTCCGTGCGCGCGCAGCAGGCGCACCCTTTCATCCTGATGCTCGTGCGGGATCGCTTCCCTTGCGCGCGCCAGATCCGGGTGCGCGGCAAATATCTCGTCGCCGCGAGAATCGTAAGGGTTCCGAAGATAGCCGAGCATTCGCTCCGCGTCGGGGGCACCGAGGAGCACGCGGATCAGCTCCATCGAGTCAAACTCGGGCCCAAGCGCGTTCAACGCTTCGATCGCCCGCTGCACCGCGCGATACCGCTCGTCTTGAATAGGCCCGGCGGAAGCCGGCTGAGAGGCGATGACGTCGAATACCGCCACGACGTCTTCGAGATCGGCGTTGTTCGGCGACAACGCCGCCAGCGCGGGCACGGTCCATGCCGGCAAAGGTCGCCTCGGCGATGGCCGGCTCGGTCAGGCTGTTGGAACAGACGTGGAAGCATTGCGCGCTGTCGAGGCACGCCGCCTGGAAGTCGCTGTCACGGAACAGCAGGTCAGCCGCCGGCGGGCGGTGGAGGGTGAGCATCCAGCCGTTATCGCTTAAGGGAACCGTCAGTCCGACAATGTCTTCTTGGCCGTACGCCACGTCTTGGTCGTGGCGAACACTCAGTCCGACCAGACTGTCGGCGAACTGGCGAACGGCTTTCGGGACGTCGTTCGTTTGGCGAACGGTTGTTTGTTGGACCACGGTCGTCGTCGCCACCGGCAACCAGCGGGTCCACCAGCCGGTCGGGCCGTACCGCTGGAACCAGACCGCCCCGACCGTTAAACCGACGCCGACGATAAAACTGATGACGAGGATCAGGAAAAATATCCGCCCCCAGGGCAAACGATTCGGTTGCTGGATTGGCCCATGCTGCCAAACCTCAGCGACCGGAGCGGACGGTTTATTTTTCGGGGAGGTCGGAGCGACGGCTGGTTTCATAATTGGTTACGCCCAACGAGCGGTTAAGAGGACGGCGGTGACAATCCCGCCAGCCACGGCGACGTAGCGCCGGCCGCGATCAGCCGACCACGTGGCCAGCCAGTAATGACGCATCGCCTGGAGAAACAGCATAATGATGGTCGTTGCGACGATACTGCTGACAATGATTGAGGTCGGCAACCACCAGATGACCAGAGCCATTTCCGCGCCCCAGAAGGCCCAAACCGGCAACCAGCGGCTAAACCGCCGCCACGGCACATCCGCCTCGGCCCAGACAACGATGGTCACCCCCGTCATCAAGACAGCGCCGAAGATCATCAGCCACCACGTCGCCAAGTTGGTAAAAACATTGACGCTCAGAATGCTCAACCATCCAAACCACATGACGATCGTCATCCCGAAGGCGGCTAGGCGGCCGCGCAGGTGCTGTTCGGCCGGTTCGAGGGCCTGGCGGAAGGCGCTGATGACCAGTCCAGCGCCGACAATCGCGACCGCGTGCTGCCAGAGTCGGTCCGTCACGAAACTCAGCGCGGTCGCCGAGGTGGCGACGACGACAAACAGATGAACCATCAGCAGCCACCGTGAACCGTAGATGCTCAGCCACAATCCGCCAACCATCACGATCAAGACCGCGGCGGTGGCGGCCGCCCAGAGTCCAATCGTCGGCTGGACGATCAGCCATTCCAGCGCCCCCAACCACAACAAACCGGCCAGGACGACACCGGCCTGGGTTTCCATTTTCTGTTGAAAGGCTGGTCGTTCGTTCTCAGACATTGCCCGGAGTATACAACAAATCCGGCCAAAAATCAACCCGCTACTACAACAAGTACTACCTTTAGATGGTGGTGGATCTTATTTCCTCATCGCCCCTAATCACCCGAGTGTATTTTTGTAATTGTTGAAGTACCGGGTCAACCCCATTAGAAGTAGCCCCAATGGATCGGAGCAAAGTTTTATTATTTTTCCCGTTTTATCAATTGATGTGTGGGAACTTCAAAAACGACCCCACTTCTAACGGGGTCAATGTCACTAACTCCCATCCATGGCAGCCCGACCGTTCCGACCCGGTCCAACTCTGTCGGCACTGAGCACCTGGTGAGGGAGTCATCACTGCCGGCGAGTTTCCCAAATGGGGGTTGTGGAGAGTCGACGTTCAGACTGCCGTGGACGAAAACCAGCCGTCGCCGCGTTTTGTCCGCATGTGCGCCAGTGGCTGCCGCCCGCAAAATCTGCTGTCGGGCTCGTATGAAAAGCTAATTGTAGCTCAATGGTACTGCGGCCGGCGGAGCAGTCAAGGGCATTTTTCCACCGGGCTGTGCAGAACCCAAAGTTTCAGCCCAGATTAGTCCGAAATCGAGATCATTCGCCTGCCCTGCCTGCCGGCAGGCAGGGGTGAGGTTATTAGTCCGGCCTTTTCCAAATCGTGCAGTATTCGAATAAACCTCGCTCTGTTAATACTACCGAATTTGACCATCTTTTGTTTCAATTCCGGCAACGTTATTCGACCAGATTGCGTAGCTACAACAATGATTCTCCCCCGCCAGTACCGATCAGTTATCTCGAATTTCGGTTTTGGTGACTTTTTCACCGTCGGTTGTTTTTCAAGAATCGCCGGATAAGCGCGGCAAAGATTTTTCACCGGACATTCTTCACACTTTGGTTTCCGAGCAACACAAACCATCGCCCCAAGATCCATTAAGGCATGGTTCCAGACATCTGGTCGGGTGGTTGGTAATAACTCAGTTACTTTTTTTACCAATGCCTTTTCATTTGCCGTACCGCGGGCGCCAAAAAATATCCGACTCATGACGCGACGAATATTCGTGTCGATGACGGGGACGCGTTGGCGGTAGGCAAACGTCGCGACCGCGCCGGCCGTATACGGACCAAAACCTGGCAGAGCTTGAAGTTCTTCAACGGTTCGTGGCCAGCGTCCGTTATGTCTGGTCATCACCTCGCGCGCCGCTAAACGTAATCGCATGGCTCGTGAGTTGTATCCAAGACCTGACCAGAGTTTCAAAACTTCCGCCAGCGGCGCCTTCGCCAGAGATTTCGTCGTCGGCCAGGCCCGCCGCCAGGCGAGGAATTTCGGCTTCACACGATCAACCTGCGTTTGCTGGAGCATGACTTCAGAGACCGCAATCGCATATGGGTCCCGCGTTTTCCGCCACGGCAATTCCCGGCCAACCCGACCGTACCAAGTGAGTATTCGTGAGCGAACCGCTGTGTTCCCTGGCAATGCTTTCATGCCTTCAGTATACCATTGGATAACAAAACACCCGCCCCACCCACCCCGTCATTCTGAGGCTCAATACATTGAGCCGAAGAATCTTCTTACGGGGCAGGAGATCCTTCAGCCACGGCGCGTGGCTTCCCCCGGCCCGCCAGCGGCGGAGCCTCGCCAGCCGGCGGGGCGTGCAGGATGACGGGGCTGGGGGGTGGATGCAGGTGCTACGTATTGGCCAGAAAAGCACATGGTCAAAACAAAACACCCGATCATGGACCGGGTGCCTTGGGTAAAGTCGGATCTTAGAATGATCGCGGACCGCCGAACGATTTGCGTTGCGGTTTGTGGTCGCGACAGTAGACCGGACGTTGGGGGGTACCATCCTCGTTCATCGCCGGTTGAAACGGCAACTCAGTGATGGCCCGGCCACAGGTGGCACAGGTCAAGTTGAGCGAGGTGACATCCACCATGGGGCGAGGACCGCCCATATTATACGCCATGGAGTTTCTTGTCTTTCTTACTTGGTAATCGTGGGTCGACTTCGAAACTCTTCTGGCTGTTGTCCGTCCCGTTAGAAATTCCCTTTTCTGGATCTCCGCCATCCGAACAACCCAGTTCTTCAAGAGTAGATTTCTAACGGGAGGGCAAAGCAATCGTAGCTTCTTTTCCCATCTGGGGGACAGGATAGCAGAAGGGGGTGGGATTGTCAACCCGGACCGCCCCACGGAAAAATCACTATCCTACCCTCGCTATTTATTTGGCGGACAATTCAGATCTAACTAGCTTCGGTCGCCACCCCTCCTTGCCAAGGAGGGGTTGTTGTTTCTCCCTTTTATCGCCAATTATAAAACGCTGATAGTGCAATACGACCATCGCTCTACCCTGTCGGGGGGCGGTGGGTGGTTTAAATATTTGAGGCATAGAAAAAACCCCACCACTGTTCGTGATGGGGGGTTGAGGAAACCCCCACACCAATCCGTCACGATTGGTGTGGGGGAAAGAGCTACTTCAACAGGACAGCCTTGGCCGTGCGGGTTTGCCGGTTGGCTTCAAGTCTAAAGAAATAGACTCCGGAAGCAACAGACTGCCCGTGCTGGCTCTTACCGTCCCAACGAACGAAATTCGGTCCGGCCTGTAGCTTTTGCCACTGCCACGACCAGATCAACCTGCCTGAGACATTGTAGACCCGTAGCGTCGCGGATCCGGCCGTCGACAACGAGAAATTGATCGTCGTCATCGGGTTGAACGGGTTCGGACTGATCGGTCCGAGTTGGAGATGCGGCCGTGCAACCTCATCCGTGCCGACCGCGGAGATGCCTCGGCCGAGGACGAGGGTTTTGCTCACGCCATTGTTGGCGTAGTTCGCCTCATCAACGACCGAGAAGGGATTGATCTGGACTCTGACCGTATGGGTGTCCGGAGCCGTGGAGTGCCAAGTCGCGGAGGTGAGCTGGCTGGCACCGGGCGCGAGGTTCGTGACCCAGGTGGTGGCGAAGATAGTCTGCCCGTCCAAGAATTCGATCTTGAGACTGTCGGCCGTATCAACGCCGAGGTTCTTAATCATCGCCCCGATGACGACGCTGTCTCCAGCTGCCACAGGGTTCTTCGAGAACCGCATGTCGCCGATGATCGCGAGGTCGTGGTAACTGGCCAACTCAACCAGCGTTGTACCGTTGTAGGTGACGCTGTCTGCCGGTGGAATGCCGGTCGTGTTGATCTGATAGAATCCGGCTTGACCAGACAGGTTCAACACCGACCCGTAGATGCCGTCATTCGCCAGAGAATCCTGGTGCGCGCCATCATCGTAGAGATTGAACGAGAACGTCGTGCTATCCGGTCGGATAACGGTCGTCGTCCAGGTAACTCCCTGCATCGGGACGCCGAGGTCGTTGAGACTCGCTCTCACCGATGTAACTCCCGGTGCGTAGACGAGACCTATCGGAGTTTCGATCGAGACTTCTTTCGTGCCGACCGCCTCGACCGAGAGGGCGTATTCTTGCGCCGATGAAGCTGTTGTTACATCGAACACCGCCGACCAGGTTCCGGGTGTCGGGTTATCCAATCCATAGATTCCGAACCCGAGCGACTGATCTTCGGCGTAGTGCAGTCCCGCGACAGTGAGAGTGTCATCGGGAGTCAAGAGAGTTCCGTCCGGCTTGCGGATACGGAAGAGAGCGTTGTCGGCGCCGAACATGATTTGCGCATATGGCGTCGTCGGCAATGAGAAACTCTTTTCCGTGACTTGGGTTGCCGGAATCGTTCCGTCTTCGGAGAGAAGGATTGTTAGAACGCTGTCGGTTGAAGCTTCTTGTGTGCTTCTGGCCAACATGTTGGGTTGGCTTGGTGGGGGAACGCCGCGGAGGATGTTGGCGAGGATTGGGAAGAGGTCTGGAGCATTTTGAAATGCTCGTGAACCACCATACAACGCCACCGGTGGAAAGTGCTGAAGAGGTGGGAGACTCATATCTGAATCTCGACGTGCTCGATTGAGATTGTTCCAAAGCAATGCGGCATCAACACCTACAACGCCATCATTTAGATAGGTAAACCCCCAAGCGCTCTGCGTGATGGTGTAAGCGGATCCGCTAAACGGTTGCGTACCAGCGAGGGTCCAGGTATTTACACCTACACCATACGTGCTTTCTCCTGGATGGACTCCACGCGAACTTGCTAGTCGTTTATCGACCTGATTAGTTGTTTCGTAATTCAGATTGTTGAGAAAATCTGAACCGGTAGCAAGATCAGCTGCGGCGTTTCCAGTAAGCAAGCATTGGAGGCTTTGAACCGGGACTTTGGCGAGCCACTGGTAAAGTGTTCTGTGACGAAAGGCTCTCGACAATAGGTCTACCCCGTGATGCGGCGTACCCATTGTGATTAGGGTTTTAATCCTGCACTGATCCTTGCGCTGGCGAATGTATTGCCGTGTAACCAGACCACCCATACTATGTGCAATGACGTCAACTTCCCGACCAGCCAAAGGGCCATCCATGAGTTTTGCAAGTCGAGCGGCAAGTTCAGTCGGCCTTTCGTTCGCAGGATTGAGGTCAATCGTATAGGCTTGGAATCCCTGCTCCGTGAGATATGGAACCAAATCGTTCCACATTGAGCCATCCGAACAGTACCCGTGAACCAGAACTACCGGCCTCGGCGTTGGATCCGCGATGTACCCATCCGAGATTCGAACACGCTGGGCGTAGATATCCTTGACAAAGTTTGTGTAGCTGATATCTTCGCGGGCATCACTCCACGCAACAATGAAATGGTCTGGACCTGTAACCGCAACAACTTGTTCTTGTTGAACGTTTGTGACTGTACAAATAGGTTTTCCTACACCGGGCCATCCTGGAGCAATCAGGCCATTTCCTAAAACATGTTGGGCAAAAATATCGGAAACCCCTACATTACACCCCTCGGCCCAAACGACAACCGCCCCTCCATTTTTGTCGGAGACAAGTTGGGGTACGTGTTGACCACAGTTTGAAGCTACTGCAACAGGAATTCCGTCAACCGGCCATCCCGTCACTCGCGATCCATTGGCTTGAATCCGTTGTAAGTAGACGTCTGGGTAGTGGAAGTCAGGAGATGCATTGAGTTCCTCCCATGCTACTAGAACTCCACCTAAACCGTCAGGAATAATTCCTGAAGGCCACCCAAGGTACTGCCCTTGTGGTTGAATGGCTAGAGGAAGTCCATCAACGGGCCATCCGTTTGCGATAGCCCCGGCTGATGTAATCCTTTGCAGGTAGACATCCCCGAATCCATCATCCCGATAGTCGTTCCAAGCAACATACAAATGCCCACCGGAAACTGTCAGGTAGCCACCATATTGCCCAGAAGTAGCAATGTAAATCGGGATACCGTTTGCCGCCCAATATGGGTTACCGTTCGCACTGACACGTTGTGCGTAGAGATTGGAATGGCCGTTGCGCCAATCCTCCCATACAACGTACGTGCCACCAATTCCGTCTGGAGCCAAGAATGGCCTGTTTTGCTTACCTGCTAGTGCAGTAATAGGGAGACCGGTTGAAGGCCACCCAGAAGCGATGACCCCGGATGGTGTAACATGTTGCACAAAAACCTCGGAGTTTTCATTTGTGCTCGTGTGCCAAGATACAAAAGCACCGCCATTACCATCTGACTTGACATCAGTTGGCATGACTTCTGGGCCAGTAGCAAGTAGAATTCCTATTGATGGCCACTCAATAGCGAACTCACCAGCACTGGTAATTCTTTGGATATAGGCACTGTACCCATTGTTTGTTTGGAGCCTTAGTATGTACGCTCCACCAGCACCATCAGAAGATACTCCTCTAAGTTCGGTAGTCACTGATGATGGGGTTAATTCAACTCCCCCAGCAGTCCAGAGCGTATTTCCGGACCCGTCAATTCGCTGAGCATACACCTGGATTGTCGCTAATCCATATCGACGATCTGTCCACGAAATTATTGCTCCTCCAACCCCATCCTCAACTATACTAGGTTGATGTTGCATTCCGCCTACATTGCAAACCGGCGTTCCATCCTGAAGCCAGGCCGCCTTCGCGACGTTTGCAAACATCGCGAGGAAGACCCCAACCAACAACACCCGAATCCGAAACATTGTACTTCTCCTTTCGTTTGTACTTCGGTTGTCAAACTGCGTTCCGTTAACCACGAGGCATGAAAAAACCAAACCTATATCGAGATAGGACAGTTCTTCTGCCAGTGAGCCACTGGGGGCAATCTAACACCTTTGCGTGAGATGTCAAGCTCGCAAACCGCCCCGCGGGGAATTTTTCATCACCCCTTGTCAGATTACTGGTAGATAATCAAAATCAAGCGGCTTCGACTTCTACCCCTCCTTGCCAAGGAGGGGTTGTTGATCCTCCTCCTTCACGAAAATGAAAGTCGTCGACGACGAAAAAAGAATCATCGTTGTACTCTGACGAGGGGCGGTCTACGAAGCTATATTTTCGCCAACGCGTCCTTCAACTCATTCACCGTCGGAATCGGCGCCGGATTAACCTGCCGCATTGCCGACAGGTACCAACTGACATACCCGCCGAAAGCGAGAAGTTCAATCCCTTTCGCCAGCGGCTCTTTTTCATGAAGCCGGACAGTTTGTACCCGGGCACCAAGTCTCTTGAGAATCTTCGCTGTCAGAGCGTAACGTCGCAACGTCCGCGTATGTAAAGCTGGATCAGTGACAAAAACAGCGCGAATCGTTCTTGTTACCGCGCGATTGCGCATCCCCTCAAGCAAATGGTGATTAAGATCGGGCAAACAATACCAGACCGCGTAGGTCTTAGCATTTTCGTGTATTTGGTTCGTCCAGGTATGCAAATTCCCCGCCATCCACTCCGCTCCGATCAACATCGGCACTCCCCCGTTTAAATACTTGGAGAGTTCCAACGCCGGCGATTTCGAAGCGCTAAGTCCATACCGTTTCATCGCACGACGCGCGGCGGCGACCATAACATCTATTTCTTCCGGTTTTATTTTCACCGCGCCGATTTTCATCAGGCAGGCCAACGTCGCGGTTAAACTATAGGCAACCCCAAGTCGCGGCTGGCCGGAGGGATTTGCATTGGGTTTATAGATGTAGGCCGGCAGACGAAACTTTCTGGCTGCACTCGCGAGCTTTCCTCCACTTGTTACAACCACAATATTCAACCCCCGTCGACGGGCCGCCTGCAAGGCCTCCAACGTCTCTTCAGTCGAACCGGAATAACTTGAGCAGATGACCAATGCGTTTTTATCAACCCAAGCCGGCAAGCGATAATCGGCGACAATCTCGACCGGTATTTTCAATCGGTCAGCCAACACCGACCGGAGCGTGTCAGGGCCAAGGTGCGAACCGCCCATGCCGCAAATCACCACCCGTTGGGCGGAACGAAACTTCGCTGGAATTTTTACCCGCTTGGCTTGATTCCAACCATCGGTGAGTTGATCAGCGAGTAAATCAAGCGCTTGACCGACACGGCCAGGATCGCGAGTAAGAAGATTTGCCGTAGTCATCCGATGAACGATAAAGAATTAATACTTGCGCTTTTTTTGCCGAGCCGGAGCGGCCGGACGCGTCCAGTGCGTCCCGGTCCAAACAGCCGCCATGACAATGCCAATCAAAACCAGCGGTGCAAAGAGCGTCATGATCGTCGGGTTCGCCCACATTTGCGACACCCACCAGCCTTTCGGCCAGGCCAGGATCCCTCCGGAATTTGTCGCTGACGGCGAGCTGACGGTTAAGCGGAATCGTCCCCCGGCCCGATCGGCATTGTAGACCGCCAGATAGTACGTCCCCGTCACCGGTACATCAAGCTTAGCCTGCAACCGCTTGACAGTGGTAATCTGCGTCCAAGCCTCAAAATGGCGGGTGTTTTCGGTTAACGGATACACCAGGGCGATCGTTCCCGGCGGCTGGATCATCGGTAAGGCCGGTCCGACGGTCGCCGAGTCGGGCTGATAGACGACCAGTTGCGGATGAAATTTTTCATCCGCCCAAACTGGGACGTCAATCGCGGCCGAGAGAGTACCAATTTTTTTCACCGTCAGTTGATAAAAACGGGCATCGCCGGTTGTCCCAAGCGCGCCAAAAAGTTGAATCGGTTCCGTTACCGCTCCCAGTTTGGCCGACGTTTCCCACGTTCGATTGGCGGACGTCACCGCCACGCCGGCCTGCGCCGGATGAGCCATCACCGACCAGCCAAGCAACAATCCGAACGCAATGAATCCGACCCTCATGGATGGTAGTGTACCATATCGGGATTTGGCGTCCACGAGGGAATGGTGGTTACCGGCCATATGATCGAACGAGACGATTGATGCGGTGCGCGAGCGCCGGGGTGAGGCCACGTCGTGGGAGGCACCACTGCCAGTTGCCTCTGATCCGGCCAGGACGGTTCATCCGGCCGGCACTGCCGAGGCCAAGATAATCTTGAATCGGCACAATCGCGCCGTCGGCCTGACTGGCCAGGACCGCCACGATGGCCGCCCAATTTACGGCGTTGATCCGGCCGTACGTCTCATGGACATGGAGCCGTTCATACGGCCGGGCGTCGTCGCGCCACCAGCCAAGGGTCGTGTTGGTGTCATGAATTGAACTGTAAAAAAACACATCCTGCGGAATATGGTGCGGGGCGTGGACATTGTGCGGCAGGCCGGACCAGCCGAATTGCCAGACCCGCGTGCCGTCGGTCTGCCAGGCGCGGCGGAGCTTTTCCTCTTTCAACGAAAAATGTCCGAGATCTTCGGCGATGATCCGGCCGCCGAACCCGCGGCGGACGCGGCGCCAGATCTCCTGACCCGGACTGGCCACCCAATGACCGCGCCGGGCGTCTTTGTGGCTGGCTGGAATATGCCAGGTCGCGACCAGGCCCCGGAAATGATCGAACCGGACGACGTCGTAGCGATCGGCCGCCAGGCGGAAGCGGGTCAGCCACCAGCGGAAGCGATCGGCGCGATGTCCCGACCAGCGATAGACCGGTGTGCCCCAGCGCTGGCCCAGTTTCGAGAAGTAATCCGGCGGCACGCCCGCTACCGCGACCGGACGGTGGCGGCGGTTGAGGAGAAACAACTCAGGTCGGGACCAGATTTCGACGCTGTCAAGCGGCGGGCCGAATTGAATATCGCCGATAAATCTAATCCCCACGTTCTTCGCCGCGCGGCGCAGTTCGCGCCACTGCCGATGATATTGCCACTGCATCCAAGTCTGAAATTCATACTGCGGCCGGTAACGTTTCAGTCGTTCTGGATTTTTTATCGGCCACGATTGGAATTGTTTTGGCCACTGCCACCACGGCTGACCGTGGAACGCCCGCTTCAAACCGAGAAACCAGGCGGCCGGTTCAAGCCACTCGGCTTCACGGCGAACAAACCGCCGCCATTCCCGATGCTGGGCGGCTGTCGCGGTCTCGAGAAAATGATGAAAGGCCAGCCGCAAGAGTTGGCGTTTGGCCGCGGTCACTTGGTGATACTTGACCGTCGCACTTTTCATCCGCCAGGCGGATAACGCTTTGGCCGGAATAAATTTGTCGCGGACGAGCAGTTCCGGACTGATCAGGAGCCAGTTTCCGGCCATCATTGAGGGTGAGGCATATGGCGACCCGACGTTATCGGGAATCGTCAGCGGCAGGAGTTGCCAATATGATTGTCCGGCGGCGGCCAACCAGGCTAGGACTTTGTGAGCCGACGGCCCGAAATCGCCAATACCAAAATCGCTCGGCAAGGCGCTGATCGGCAAGAGGACGCCGGCTTGTCGTCGGGGTAGGCGGCTCATCTTAAAACTTTTTTACCGTTTCAACGTAGGCGCAGAAGGGGCAGTCTGGCGCCGGGGTCGGCAGAGGGCCGTCCAGAACCTTTATCGCGGCGTCAATCGCCGGACGGACGCGCTCGGGATTTGTCGGTAGGGTTTTGACGGTGACCTCCATCGGAAATTTTTCATGCAGGGCCTGACCGTCGCCCGGATAAAAATAGACCAGGTGGCCGATTTCGGCCGGCGGTTTTCGGTTCTGGCGCAAGAGATAGGCGTAACTGTCCAGTTGGAATTGGTAGGCGGGAATAAGCTCTTTTTGCTTGGGGTCGGAAGACGAGGTTTTATGGTCGACCGGGATGTAGCGCCCGTCGTCGCCGATGACGCATTCATCAAGTTTGCCCATGTACCCGTATTTCTGGTTAATGGTCACAAAATAGGTTTCCTGAAACGGCGATTCGAGCCGGCCGTGGATGTGCCCGGCGACGAGCGGCGGCAGGTCGGGCGTGCCGCGATAGAGATCAAAATATTTCTTGACCAGCACGTCATAGCGATTGGCCAGCCGGGAAACGATCCCTTCCGGCTGGTAGATCTTGAGATTGTAGCGCAGCCAAAAACAGCGCGGACAGCGGCGTTGCGACTCGAGTCCGGTGGCCGACAGCCAGATTTTCTTGCCCGGCGCCGGCGTAATCGGTTGGGGCGAGGCGCGACTGGTTTTGGCCGGCGCCCGGGAACGGACCGTCAACTTCCGCTTGGTTGTTTTACGAGACGTGGTTTTTGCTGCAGTTCCACCAAATAAACTGGATTGTTTCAATGGTTCATTCCGCGGTGACATACTAACAGTGTACCATAATCACCGCTTGGTAAAAACCATAGCGGCGCGACCGCCCCTTACCGAATCAACTGTCCGACGACAATCCCGATCCCGATCGCCAGGCCGCCGAGAATCAACATTTTCAGCCCGCTGCGCCAGGCACTAACTTTAAATTCTCGACCGCTCAGCCAGCCAAGCAAGGCCAAGGCGACCAGCGAGGCGCCGATCGAAGCGCTGAAGGCCGCACTGACCGGCCAGAGCAAGTATGGCGTCAGCGGAATAAAGCCGAGGAGGAAGTACGAGCCGAACATTATTGTCCCGGCCGTGACGGACGAGCGTAAGGGTAATTCGCTTTTGACTAAGTACTCTTCAGCCGAATTTTCCGAGAGGAAGGTGCCGACCGCCATCGACAGGGCCTCAACAAAAATCAAGACCGTGCCGATCAGGATGATGTCGGCTTTGGCGACGCCGGCCGCCGCCACGCCCGACAATAAGCCGACCGTTGAGACAAGGCTGTCTTCCCCGCCAAAAACAAAACTCCGGACGTACATCGCTTTCCGCTGACGGGGGTCGATCGGCGTGGCCGACATTAGGCTGCTGGCGAGGCCGCGACTGGGACCGGATTTTTCCGCAAGTGATTGGGAAAATTCGCTTCATCCATCGTCGGCCGGTAATAAGTTAAATCGATGTTGTGATTGGTCAGAAGTTCTTCAATGCCGTCGCGCAAATGCCGCGGGACGCTGACAATGTAGCCGCGAATCATCGATTCTTCATCCATCTCGGTCCGGCCGGCTTTCTTGGCCTGAATCTCGCCGGCCGCGATCGCGTCGGCGGTGTAGCGCTTATATTGCGGCGGGGGA